>Ga0208449_1001049_pt1 | contig 15592 bp, 20 predicted proteins | sample MalvireepMed_s17_FD_184247 | JGI IMG/M metagenome (GOLD analysis project Ga0208449, IMG submission 184247) | Marine viral communities from the Global Malaspina Expedition - Malaspina viral metaG DeepMed_s17 (SPAdes) (version 2) | ecosystem: Environmental > Aquatic > Marine > Oceanic | place...
CTTAATGGATTCTCTGTAACTGGCTGACCAGTAGCTAAGTCAGATACAAAGCCAGGATCGCTAATTGGATTTACCGTAGTTGCTGGAGCTTTGCCAAAGTTTGGATCGCTTGTCGGGTTAACCGTTGTAGCCGGCGCTCTACCAAAATTTGGATTGCTCGTTGGATTCACCGTTGTTGCTGGTGGCCTTCCAAAGTTCGGATCGCTCGTAGGGTTTACAGTTGTAGCTGGCGGTTGACTAAAGTTTGGATCGCTTGTCGGGTTGACCGTTGTCGCTGGTGCTTGTCCAAAATTCGGATCACTTGTTGGGTTTACTGTAGTAGCTGGTGGCTGACCGAAATTAGGGTCGCTCGTCGGGTTTGTCATTGTAGCTGGTTGCGCCACTGGCTGTTGTTGTTGCGCCATTGTAGGTTGCGGTGCAGATGGTGCTTGCGCTTGTGCCATCGATGGAGCCAATGGTGGTGGTGGAGGCGGTGGCATGGCTGGTGGCGTAGCTCCACCTTGCGCCTGTTGCATCGTTGGCTGTTGCTGTTGAGGTTGCATTCCACCTTGAGCTTGCGCCATTGTAGGCTGTTGATTTTGAGCCTGACTACCGGCAGCTATTGCACTCACCAGCGGATCTTGACCCTGTGCTTGAGCCATTGACGGCTGACCATATGTCTGCGGTTGTTGAACACCAGCACCTTGAGCTTGTGCCATTGTAGGCTGTTTCTTTTTCTTCTTCTGGCTACCGCCTGTCATCATCTCGTTATAGCTTACCGCCATTATTCTATACCCGTGTTGCGTTCGCGTGTATTTCCAATAGGCTTGTATTGGAGGTTTGCACGTCGAACAGTAAATGGTTCATCTAAGTTGAAGTTGGAAAAGCGCAGCATAGTTCGTGGATCGTAACCAAATAAATCCGAATCCTGAGTTAGTGCAGATACGTCCGACTCTAATAATGACGAGTCCAAAACAAACGAACTGTCCAGCAGACTACCTACGTTACCCATTGTGATAGTTTCTGTGTTGGAAACAATACCGGCAGCAATCTGCGATATACTGAGATCAAACGCTCCAGTATTATCAAACAGCGTCCGGTTATACAGCCAGCGACATGATACTGCATCACCGCGTGGAGCTATTGAGGCCGTTTCAAAATAAGCCTTGATAGCACTTCCATCGTCGTTCGTTCCGCTATCGTGTTTATTGATGCGCCCGGCAAAGTCACCGGCATGTGGCAAGTCGTCGATAAGCGCTGCACTGTCACGGGTAAAATTATTATACGGGCCAAACCACGCATTAAGTCGTGCAGAGTAAATCACCACACTGTTCATTGTCGTTTGCGATGCACCATACGGTAAGAAAAACCAGACTTGTTCCTGTGCAGGGTAATACATAGCAAACGAATACGGCAAACGAGCTACATTTAGTTCGCTCCAATATCTGTCATCCAGTGCCAAAGAAATCTTCTCAACACTTGCACCGCCTGACCATTGGTAGATGCCATCGTTACGCACAAACAACTGACGCTCACCAGGAACCGTAACAATACTTTTGCCGGCTACGGTTCCGCGTTGCGTTCGCTGTTGTTGCTGAAAAGGTATCGTTGCGTTACCCGTAGGCGTAAGTGTATGAATGCCCTGCTCTGTGTGGATAGATAAATAGTTTTGGAATGGGCGTAACCCGGTAATGTCAAAACCTACGCTGTTAAAACTGAGTGAACCCCACGTTTCGATGTCACCGGCATCGCTTCGCCATAAACGATCTGCGGCTCCGTTTATGTTGCCAACCCATGCACGATTTTCCCAAAAGGTTACCCATTTAGGTTTGGTGAATCGAGAGCTATCGTCGAGTGTTGCTGCGTTGCTCGTTCCACCTGCCCACTTGATACCGTCTGTGTCCTGACCGTTTACCGCAATCAATGTGCTACCGGCCAATACCCAATCCCACGTATAGTCATTGCCGGCAGTTATGGTCACGCTACCTGTTCGATCTGTTGCCGTTCCACCTGTAACATCAAAAAACTTATCACCGCAAAAAGCGAAAACCTTTTCTGTTCCGGCTAATACAACCTGACCACATGCAGTTACCGTAGCACCGCTGTTCATTGCACTTGCATTATACTTTGCAAACCCGTTCCGCTTGGCTACCTCACCGGCCAACCCAACCGTGCAGTTTTCCATTTCAAACAGACCGTCCGGTGGCATGTCTTCAGCCGGTAAGCTGTAGTTTACCCCACTTCTCCAGGGGCCAAGACGTAACGATTCAGCGGTTATCGGCATCAGCTTAACGATCCTTCAGTAGGCGTAAAAGAAAACTTGTTGCTGTAGCTCTCATCTGCTCTACGCATACGGTATGAACGGTTACCCTGCACGTTCATGTTTTGCCGACCTGCAATAGCAATTACGCGCTCCATCTCCTGTTTGTCCGACATTGCGCCCTGATCGTCACCTTTCTCTTGCTTATATAATGCAGAGATGCCGTGTATAAGTGCCGGCTGACATACAGGTGCTACATACGGATTTATGGAGTCGCTATCTTCAGATTCTGTAAACGTGGGTATGGACGAGTAGTAGCGATACGCAATCGTGTCTACGCCGTCCGGCTCCGGATACAACGTGACTTCAATGTTACCGCTAGAGTCTACGCCATCAATAGCAACCCATCGCGGATCGCCATTTATACTGGCATCCGGATCAGCCGCATCAATGTCTTGCGTAGACATGATAAGAATGACGTGATCTTCGGTAGTGTTGCGAAACGACAACGGAGCCACTACGTCACTGGCCAGCGAATACGTACGAGTGCCGTTTACTGTATTAAAAGTTGAACCTTTGAACAGCCAGTTCCATTTTTCACGCGAAGCTATATCCTGAGTGACCAGATTTAAATAGTCACGCGCCCCGTCTTTAAATGTCGAACTACCTGTATTCAGACCAACCCTTCTAAGGGCAATCTGAATGATCTGCAAATTTGTCATGCTAACCCTATATCAAGTTAGCCCATGCTCCATTTTCATACCCTTGAAACTTGTTGTCCGTAGAGTTGTAGATCAGCATTCCGTTTGCTGCGGTCAGTGCGTTGCGTTCGGTTGTTGTTAAACTTGCAACCGTTAACGTATCTGACAATTTTACGGTGTCTGCCTCTACTGCTCCAATCAACGCAGAATCGCCAAAGAAACTGGCCGCGTTGACTTGTCCAAAAGTTTCTGACATCTATTGATGCGCCGTAGCTGCAATCTGATCTAAATCGTATTCAGACAAGTTGTCGCCGTTGTTGTCCAACCAGCGGTCTTGCCAAATGCGTACGGCTTCCTCGCCACGATCTTTAATACGCGACGGTGGATCGGGTACGAATCCTGGTGCATGAGTTACTTCTCCAACAGCACGAACATGGTTGCGCACTTGGCTGTTGGTTACCGGTGACTTGCGCTGACGAGTGTGCGTTTTATCCAGGTCGAGCGCCTTGCGAATTGCGTTTTTTGTTTCATCAGACCCCTTCAAAATGAGGTCAGCAATTTGATCTGGCGTGACACTGGCTGTCGGTGCTTCAACAGGTGTAGCATCTTGCACTACTTCGGCCAACTGTTCCGGCAGGGTATGCTCTTGCGTTTTTGCTGTAGGCATACGTTTTGCCATTTGTAATCTCTTTCGTTAATACGTGCGACGATGGGCTGGAGGTATCACATTGTGAGAACCCACCGCCACACGAAAAGTGAACTGCTTATCTGCTGATACCCTGCAATACAACACCCACATGTCCAGTGGTGTCGGGTGCAAATGTGGCAAAACCGACCAGCGGTTCTGTCTCTGCATCCTTTGCATGTACCGCACCGGCTACGCCATCAGACAAGGTTAGGTTTTGTCCAATAGCTATGGTTCCATCCGCTAAGATGGTTGATACACCAGCGGTCTGAATCCAACCGTAATAACCCGACTGCATCACTCGCGCTGTAACGCCAGAAATGACGTAATCAGTTGCTGCGGTTGATGCAACAACTTGGTTATACAGGTTACCCGTAATCGCAACATCAGTAGCCGTAGTTACTGCGACAACCAGCCCGTCATACAGGGTGAATGTCACCGCGTTGCTACTGGCTGCCGTGTTAGATTTGATACGGTAGGTGTAACCTTCTGATGCATCGTCTGTAGTATGCAAGTATCCACCGGCATACTGGTTAGCAGTTGCCGACCCTAAAGTTCCGCTATCGGTCAAAATAACTTCTGTTGCACCGATTGCTGCTGCGGTTGCTTTATTGTCAACTTCTACAACGGCTGTAGCAGATAAATCTTGCGACACCAACACACCGGCTGCTGTAGCACCGGCAAAACTTCCGTAACGAAATACTCGACCGTCTTCAAACTCACGCTTGGTTCCGATAGGATATTCCTGTGTTGATGACTCTTCGTAGATTCCTTGTGGTGATCCACCGGTTGCACCGGCAATCGACCCTAACGAATCTGTTGTTGCATTGTTATAACCTGTTCCCAGGTCTTGCGCTCCACTTGGCATTTCTATTTCTCCTTTGCCTTTTTGCTCGGCTCAAAAGACGCATTGGCTTGCGTCTTGGAATTGTTTATTAACTGATACCTGTAATTACACCCTGACGACGACGATTCGAGGTAACTAGGTTTAAACCCACAGTGATAAAGGCGACCTTCGCCATTTGATTTGCATTTTCGCGGAATGGAGTCTTGCTAAAATTCATACCTGACTGCATGTGCATCTTCAAGTAATTGGTATTGAAGAAATACATACGACCCGATCCGCAGTCACGGTCATACTGCACCGGAATACCACGAAACGACGGCAAACGGCCATCTACACCCGGCGAATCGTTACCCGAAAGACGCTGATAACCCGTGCCTTCAAATATCTCTTCAAACTGTGCGTAAATAGAATTTGTCGTGAAGATATTGGTTGGCTGTTCATTGCCTTCGGATGTTGCATTCCAAAGACTTGCCATCCGCAACATACCTTCGTAAAAGTTTGTTCCGGTAATCGTTCTAAACGATGTATCACCAGACGCATCTTCCGTTTTGTTTTTCCACCATGAATTACCGGACACCGTGATACCGCCCAACGTAGTTGGAGTCGTTCCCGGTGCATCAGCAATAATGTCTTGGAATCCTAACGGAGCCTTACCGGTCTGAGCAGAATACAACGAGGCATTAATCTGATCGCGCAACGTAAGCATGGACTGACGAGTCTTTGCTTCCAAAAGCGACATAACAGCTTCGCGTTTACGGTTCTCTTGTTCTTCGGTAAAGTTGATCGTAATAGGCACTGCGGCGTACCGGAACGGATAGAACGCGGCTGTGATTCCATCGACCGCATCTGTGTTAAGTACGTCATAGCCTGAGAAATATTGCGCTGAGTTACCGGCATACAAAATGTCTGCCTGTATCTCTTTGCCACCGTTGTCTGTAACTAATGCTCCACCTTTACGAAACATGTCTAAAGTTGGGTATGCGTCAAAGAAGTTATCGGTCAACTCTTTGCGCTTGGCCCGCATAGTTAAAGTCCACGCGGCATCGAAAACTGAAGTACGTGATGTTGCTGCCATAATCTATTTTTCCTTATTCAAAACCCAATTTGGATAACCCTGATAAAACATCAGAATCTGTTAATGGGCCGTCACTTTCCGTTGCATCAACACCTTGCGTTCCACGCACTGCACGTTTTGAGGACTTACGTGCTGACGTATCGCTGTTACGCAAATCGGCTGCCTTTTGAGCAGTGATACCTGCGTGTAGCTCATACGCCTCTTTCACCGTATACGGGTTACCCGTCGTCGGGTTAGCGATCTTGGTCGTAGCAACAATTTGATCGGTATACGCATCTAAATCATTGCCATACGCCTGTCGCGCATCACCCACCTGCGTGGCAATATGCGCGGTCTGCTGACCCTGCACGTAATTGTTGGCCGTAGCCAACTGTTGCTGTAACTGCTGCACCTGACTGTTCAGATCGTTTACTGCATTGCCTACCCTATGTTTAATGATCTGCTCTACGGCATCTACACCGCGAGCTTCATCTTCAGAAAGGTTGGCTCTCATTGCATCAACCGGATCTTGCTGCTGCTGTTGGGGTGTAACGAGGGTTTGCACCCTGTTGGCCCATTCGCCCTGTTGTGCTTCGATCTGTCGGCGCTGCTCTGCTAAGTCCTGTTGCGTACGCGTGAATTGCGCTTGCATGTTTTTTGCGAGCGGAACTAACGGCTGATACTGCTCCGGCACATTGTCTGCGTTACCGCGTAACCAATCGTGCCGTTCCGGGTCAAAATCTGACTGTGCATCAGAGTGTCCAGATGTTTCCGACGGTGCTTCATTGGGTGTGTCATCTGTGAAAAAATCAAGTGATGATTCAGTTGACTCTTCACTGGATGAACCCTCTGAAGGTGACGTGTCTTCCGCACCGGAGTCCAAAGCGAGTGCTGATTCGGACATCTAATCTGCTCCTTCGTTAAATCTCTTCTCTGCCAGAGCCACTGCTTCTTCGGGTGTGTTACCAAAAGAAGGCGTTGGGGTATCTGTTGGAGTTGAGTCTGTTACATTGGAGTTTATATGACATCGAGAACCACCAACTGCATCGGCACTCTCTGTCACGTTGTATTTTTTTAACAATTCCTGTTTATGGCTGTAGCTCTCTACCACTTCACCAAAGCCAGCGTGAAACTTGCCATACATATTGCTGTGTGAGTTATGTATGAAGTTGCTCTTGATAAACAACATGGCTGCACGTTTGTCGCACTGGTCGCATTTAATCGTGCGCCTGACTTTGCTTGAGTCGTTGGCTACGTCAATCTGACGATGCCCGTCTTCGCATTCGTAATCGTGAAATACCAGCATTATCCTTGACCCGGTGCGTTCTGTACGGCCTGACTAACTTCTTGTGCCTGACTGCGTACGAGTGATAAAATGTTTCCTTCTGCTACGCCGGCGTTACTGCCACCTCCACCGGCTGCTTGCGGTGCTTGACCTTGCGCCATCTGGTTTAGCATTTGTTGATGTTGCTGTATGTGGTTTTGCACCACGCCCATAACCTGTTGCTGTTGTTGTGGCAGTAGTTGCTGGAACTGTGGAAGTTGCTGTATCTGTTGGTGGATTTGTATGTGCATCTGGTGATTCTCGTTTGGCGTGACACCCGGATCGCCACCGTTAATCAGGTAGGCTACGTTTTCCAGTTGTGCCGCTTTCAACGTGTCACCGTCTTCTGCATCACCTAAATATTTATCAGGATCTTGAACACGAAACGATGCCAACAATGACTTGATTGCTTCGATGCGGTTTATTTCTGGCAAGTTAATTGTCATGTTGAAAAGCTGTAGAGCGTCCTGACGTTCAAGTTGTTCCGTCAACGGCTGCATACTACCGGCTTCGATGTCAATCTTGTAACGTATCCGTAAAATGTCAGCGGTCACCGCCTCGTATACCGGATCTTCGGTATCTCTTGCTACGTTGACTAAGAAGTCATCGGGTAAATATCTTTCATCGGCCATCATACGTAACGAGTTGCGAACAACAGCACGGTAGCAATCGGCTACGCGCAACTGCATCCATTCGCGGTTGACCTGAGCAAAACTTGCAGACAAAGAGGCTTGCGTGGCTGTGACTTTCGGCCCACCGCCCATCGCCATCTGCGATACGTTTAAACTTTGTTCCTCGTAGCTTTGTGCATCCGACTCCAGACCCAACTGATCCGGTGGAGGGTTGCCAAAGTTCATTTCGCGCATCGAAGTGCTTGGATCTTCCACCCAGATGATCTCACCGTCACGACCGCCTTCTAACGTATCACCAATGTCCTGGTTGGCTTCGCGTTCACGGCGCGAGGCTAAGACCACACGCTGGAACCGTTTTAACAGATCGGCTCTGCGTGATACGGATTCGACAATGAGTGACTGCGTGTCCTCGACATACGCCATTGGCGGTTCGCCGTAAAACGAGCGTTCGGTCTGGTCAAACCGCAGTGCGTGGTATGGAAAGCCACCGTCCATCAGATAGCCACCAGCCGGTTCAAACTCACCCGTCATACGTTCTTCGCCGGTGAACGGATCGGTTTCTGTAATAGGGTTCATTGCAAGAAACGGATGATCGACTTCTTCAATCGGATCGGTGACCCCTTCGGCAAATGTGATGCGCTTTTTGTGCAAGCGGTCATGGATTTCATACAGGCAAACCATCTGACCCTGCTTGGAATGCTGCACCGCGTCATACTCGTCAGAATGTTCTGCATCTTGCATGTCATAAATAAAAGCGTCGGCCTGATCGTCATCGGACATCGCCTCTATCTGCCTACGGTTTACAAAACGGTCATCCTCTTTCACAAACTCTAAAGGCACCATCATCTTTTCGATGATATACCGTGCGCCTGACAATTTGTGCGGAGGACATAACGGATCGACGTAGACGTTAAACGGCGACACCCGATGCACATACGGAAAGTCGTTTTCCTGAGCATCGTTAATCGTGTATGGTGCAACGATGTCATCATCACCCGGTGGGTTATAGCCAAACTTCAACCAACCCACACTACAAAACAGCGCATCAAAGATGACCTGTTGCACTTCGCGTTTTGCATCCATCTGCTCTAACGCAGCATTGGCTACACGCTCCAGTATCTCCGCAGCAAACTCTCTACCCGGTTCCTCAACCTTGAAGAATACATGCGGATAGTTAAAAGAAACACTGGCTATGATCTGACGTGCCAATGGATACATGCGACTAATCTTGACAATCTTATCCTCGTCCAGACCAGGCACATCAAAGTCCAACTCGTAAGTCTTTAAAAGTCTACGCCACGTTTTGTGGCGCGTCTTCATATACTTACGACCGTCCTCTATGGCTCCACGCCAGTATTCAATTTGTTTCTGCTTCAAACTATTTGCCTTTGCCGACCTTCTTCAAGTTGTCCGACCCTGCCGCCTTCGGCGTTACGCGAGTGCCTTTCTTACTGCGGTTCGGCTTGGTTGTCATTGGCGTTCCGTTAAAACCCTTCATAGCATTTTCTCCTGTTATGCCAGTGCGTAACGCCCTTTGCGTACGCCCCAGCCTTGTTCCATCATGTCAATAACTTCTTGTCCGGTGCCTTCATACGGTTGTTCATCTTCCGGCTTGTGCGGTCGATATACGTGCATCATTGCATAGCGTAATTCATCCGCTGCGTGGTCTTCTGCGTGAGTGTCCAGATCCTCCGGATTCTTGTTGCTTCTCGGCAACGCCGGCATAGTTCGCATCAGTGCATCGTTCCAGCCGTTAAAGCAGAAAAAGCGTTCTTTAATCAGCGCGTCGTTAATCACGCGCCATCCGGTGATGCGGTCGTTGGATGCTCTGGTTAAAAACAACCCATGCTCTGCAAACACATCTGCCGGTGAATGAGAAATAGCAGCCGACAACCTGCGTTTGGTAAACATTGACGGATCGCAATAGATCGTTTGTGGGTAGCGTCCATCCGTAAACGGACAACTCTCAATCATCTTTGTGATATTGTCTGCATGTTGCGATGCACTTGCGTTGTCCTGGTAGTATTCTGCAATGCGGTAGACGTTGCCATCGTAGTCTACCGTGTATAGGCCAAAAGAAGTGGGTGCAGCTTCACCGTAATCCATAGCGCCAAACAACGGCCAGTGTTCGGGTATTTCGTAACTGTTAACCGTGATCTTCTTTTCGTTCCAGTTCGTAAAATATTGGCCGACGAACGCATCCCAATCGCCTTCCAGCCATGCCTTTACCAAATGCTCGTCGCCCACGCTTTTCAAACGGTTGATGTAGTGCGGATCGCGGTCTAACAAAATCTTGTTGTCCGTAACCAGACTGCGGATATACATACGGCTCATGCCGTCTTCGCCCGAAATCACTGTTCCTTCGGGTGCAGGGTCAATAAAGTATTTTTTGATATTTTGGTGATTTGGCCCACCAGGGTTACCGGAACTGACAATTTTCTTGTCCGGAACATCGGCACTACCAGAACGCAAACACGCTTTAATCTTGTGATAGGCTTTTAAGTCACTCCAGCTACCTAACTCATCAAAAGCAACAAACGTAAAAGCCATACCCTGATAATGGTCTGCATCGGCCTCGTTTTCTATGTGTCTGAGCTTGAGTGTAGCCCCGTTTGGAAACTGCCATGTGTGCGTTCCGACCTTGTATTCTGCATCCGGATAAAAATCACGATACATTTTGCGCGTCTGGTCTATAATCTCGTCCAACTCCGGGTAGGTTCGCCGAAACAACACACCTTTCCAGTGTTCACCGTATTTTTGGACACCCATCAGGAACATGTAGCACAATGTCCACGACTTACCGCCACCTCGACCGCCTCCGTAGAATATTTCATCTACAAAATTGGCACGTATCGCCTTTTCTTGGGGGCCGACCTGCGGTTGCCAGTTCATTTTGCCTTGACCTTGACTTTTTTCGGCTTTTCAACCGGAACCCTACGCCAATCTTTGTTTTCACGGTGCAGACCGCCCCAATCGTCCACAATCTTGGGCGCACGACTATCGGTTGGATAGATTTTTGGCCGATAGGTCTGCTCTTCAAGTATCATCAGGGCTTATCTTTACGGTATCTTGGGTTGTTTCTTATAAATTCTTGTTCTGACTCATCGCTTACTTGATCCATTTGCCCATAAATTGAGGCTTTTTGGATTTTATCAGAAGTCGGAAGTGCGATGTAAGGGGCTATTGGCCGTGTGCCTGACAATTTTCTATGAAGAGTTATGTCATCAAACCGACTAGTTCGCGCATCTGGATCAACTTGCGTTTTATGACTCATAGAACCCTGCACTAATTTGGCTAAAGCCTCTTGTTGTTCCGGTGACAAAGACGGCATAGGCTGTAGTCGATCTCGTAAAAAATTTTCAGTTAAAGCTCTTGTTAATTGATCTTCGTTCATGCCACTGTTTCCTCAATCGTGTATTGCGCTTCCACCATCTGCTCATTCTGTTTCAGCCATTCCTCGTAGCTCTCAGCCACTGGCGGTGCGTTCAACGGCTTAACTTCCACCGTATGCTCGACCTGTAGGCGGTTATCGCCCACTTCCTCGCGGATTTCTTTCAACACTTTCAACTTCAGCGCTACACGCTTGTCGTCGATCTTGTTGTAAATCTCTTCCAACGCCAAAACCCGGTTCTTTCGCCAGGCCAACGGCACGTTGTCAAAATTCTTTCGATCTCTATCCAGTTCTTCCTGTAGCGCATCCTTGAACTCAGGCTTTTTACGCCATGCAGCCACTGTAGACCGATTCACATCCAGTGTTTTGGCTACTTTCTCTCCGCACTTGTCCGGATTCCACCGATCCAGCACAATCAGTTGCACTGCCTGTTGCTGTAAATCACTTAACGCCATCAGTAACTCCACAATGCCGGACGCGGAACATGAAACCCGTCACCCGAACCGATAGTGTCCAGATGCAAAAACCTTCTTGCTCCGGACTGCTGCACCCCGATACCCGTAAACCCTAACTTCACCGCTGCAAAAAGCACCTGATACGCAAACACCCTTTCACATGCCACATCCACCGCTTTGCCGGAGGTATGCGAACCGGTTGGCTTGCCGTCTGCCAACTTAGCCGCCTCAATCGGATGATCGGGTGATCGATACCCCGACGTAATTGTCAAGGGCTTACCCACTGCTTCTCGCAATCGCTGCAACTTATCCATCAGATCCTCATCCACCCGGCACATACCCGTTGCCGAACATTTCATCTCGTCAAACGAGAAATTCGGCCAGCGATCTTCCGGCCATTCCTGGTGTGAGTAGTCTCTTTGCATGATGCAAACATACCTAAGTAGAAATCGCACAAGAGATACAGTTGTGCAGTATGTAAACTTTTTTTCTAAAAAATTTTCAGAGAGATAAAAAAAAATTTGACAAACAATTTTCACGGAGTTAGTCTTGGGGGGGTAAGGGGGGGCAAACCGGTTAAACACGTCACCATTTAGAACCGGTTAAACCGGTGTACCCAGTTATAACCGGTGTACCCCATGTACCCAGTGTACCCTACGTTGCAAAAACGTGTACCCCACCCAACCACCCATAGCAAAAACATAAACGTGTCACATTTCACCCGATCACCCGGTGACACAGTGTACCCGGTGTACACACCTCCACAACATTCGCTCACGTCCAGCATGGTCACACGGCGGCAATTACGCAAAATTTAGCGCATAAACAGGGTCACGTATGGATGGGTATATACGGGTTCGTTCGCTTTTAACGGCACCCCCGACCGCTTCGCCTCGACGACTGGCCACAACCGAAAACGAACACAAACACAAACCAAAAACCAGCGCGCAAACTTAGTGCAATATTGCCGGTTATCGCACTAAACCAGACTAAAAAGCTTAGACTATAGACCAGGAATAACCGTTCATATCGTTGCATCGATCGCTATATTGAACGCATGGTAAATTGATTGATTGCGTTGGATTGGATTGCGGATTCAAGTATCAGAGCGCGATCAATAGCAGTTGCAGCGCAATACGTCGCAATAGTCGCAAGCAATGCAGCAAGCGCAAACCGGCGCAAACTTTGCCGACTATGCACAAAAAAAGCGCCTAACTAGCGTTAACCGGTTAAGCGCTCTATGTTTGGTTTATGTGGTCTATTTTAGTCCGTTACTCTACTCCTATCTTTCAAATATTACAACTAGCTCGCGATCTTGTATGGTCGCACTAACAGTCAAAAATGAGTCTTCATTCTCTATTGCTTTCCACCGCTTTTGATATTCTGGCAATGTTTTGCAGTAGGCATGCACCGCCTCAATCAATATACCCTCCGACGCGTGGAATCGTTCACTAACTAAATCAAAATAAGCATATGCAAAATTTTTGATAGCTTCTGGATATTCGTTTTTTGTGCCAATTACTTCGTACATATCGTAGTCCACGTCGGAAAACTCTATGCTATCCACCTCATATGGCCAATCTTTGTAACTTGCGCCGGCTTCAGTAAAAATGTTGAACTGAATTTCTACTGCTTGCAGTTCTGTGAATGTCTCTATTACTTTTTGCTTATCCATTAGGCTAACTCCTCGTTAACTACCCAAGTATACCACAAGCCAAAGGCGTTGTCATTCCATGCCCAACAAGTTTGTTGCGGCGGTGTATCTGTTGTGCAGTATTCGTTCAACAAGTCTTCCAATTCTCTCTGTAGTTCGTCGTGATACTCGTAGAAGCTCAACTTGTCGCCATACTCGTAGTCGTCAACACTTTGGAAAGTTTCGGCCATTGTCGGCAATTTGCTTTTAGGCACTCCAAATTGTAGCGCAATTTGTCGCATTTTTTCACTAATCAAGTCTTGTGTGTATACTCCGTCGTTGTTGTCAATGTATGCGCCTATATATAACTCGATGTGTTGTTTATCCATTGTGAACCAAAACTTTCTCTACTGATGGATAAACGGAATTATCGTTAAAAAAGTCTATGATTTCAATGCGTTTTTCTTGTAAGATGTGGTGGCTAATTCCAGTTTCGTCTAACTCGTCAAAACTTGACAATTCACAACCATAATCGTTGTTAAACTCTTCCAAGTCGTACTCGGCAAACTCACAACATAACCCGATCGGATCAAACTCTATATTTTCGCCGGTGTCGTCGGATAAAATGTCAAGGTGCTGGAATAGTAATCTTAATCCACCATATGAAAAATTGTCTTTCCTGACGTTTTGGAACTCGTCAATAAATTTTTCTTGATGTAGCGAATAAATAATAGCCATTGTGGCCTCCTTTTGAGTGTGTGTCTTAACAATATATATATAACTAAAGATCATAGCAAGAAAAACTTTATGATATATATTTCTCTCTATTTTTGCTTGTCAATCTCTTCGCCAAAACTTGACCAACAAAGCAGCAACAAAAACGAACAACAACGAGCGCCAACGCTGCCGATATATTGATATTGTTTGTCAACAACTCGCCACAAATACAAACTATAAAAACAATTACATATAAATAGAATAGCTCGAATCAGATTAGATTGAGATTAGATTGCTTTAAACTGATTGTGATTGGATTCAATTAAATTGGATTACGTCTGGGTAGATTAGATTGCAATTGGATTGTGATTGTGATTAGATTGTGTTTGACAAGATTATAATCTCTGTGCATATTGGACTCAGCATTGATGATAATGCAAACACACTAACTCTTAGCCCAATGGAGGCCAGGTATGAAAGTCACACCACAGATTAACGCACCAATGTCAACAACCATTCGTCGTGCGCCCGATACGATGTCGTATACAAATGCACAAAAGGCGAAAGCATGTTTTGATAAGCATGGAATTGACGGAACCGAAGAGTTTGAGACGTATAGCAAGATTGAAGAAGTACCAGATTGGATTGTGATTGATAATCCATTACGCAAATTGTATGTGGTGATTGTCTACGAAATCGAAGACGGAACCCATCACCATGTTTTTGACCTCGACCACACTTGGATACGGGGGTAATCATGGCTAAGACAATCAAATACCCACTACCCTATCGTAGTCGCACGGATGCGGATCGATTGATTGCCGATCTGATTGCCGACGATCAGCAAACCGATTGCACCTATATCGCCCACCCCGTACAACCCGGTAGCCGGTATTACGTTGTGATTGCTTATGACGACACTGGACGCTATCGTGGTCATCTTAAATAATTTCGGAAATCCCACACTTTTTATTATAATTTTAACAGTAAAAAAACGGAGGAATCACAATGAATATCACCAAAGAGATTAACGAGCGGACAAAAGAAACAATACGTGCCAAAATGGAATTTTTCGGCATCGATATGTTCCAGTGCGAATATCGCGGAAAAACCGTCTACAACATTGAAGACATTGATTATACGCCAAATAGATTTGAGTTTGACCCTGACGACTTTTTTGAGGATTGGATTGTATTCCTTGAAGAGACTTTGTTGCAAAGTTTTGGACCGGGCGAAAATGCAAATGAAGATGATAGCGACATCGGCCAAATTAATCTATATCGGACGGATGATATTAGATGGAAACACACGCGAACGCTACCCGGAAAGGAAGAGGTGTAACAATGGCTAAAACAATCACAATATACCATATGCGTGACATTACATCAGGTAATGATTTTTATTATCCGGATCACGAAGATTTTAAATATTGGCATACCAGTGCAGTCATGGACGATAGCGGTGCGGACATCGAGGTTTGCAATGATGGCGAATACGGCCAGTTAGGCAAATTGTTTCTACCTGAAACGATACAAATCTATGACGAGGATACCGCCCGATACTGGCCGGCTCACGTTATCGGTAAAATGGAATATTATGACGCTATGATAGACGGCAATAAATTGACTGAACCAATTGAACTTGATTTGGTGCCATCTCACGACGAGGACGATGGCCCCGTTATAAGTGCTGATGAATTTGTGAAAAAACATGGCGATTATTACAAGGCAGAAAAACATTTCGCAACGTGGGCGGATGCAGACGATCCACTATCTGAGATTACTGCGTTTTTAGATCGTGCAGAGACGGACGACATTGAATATGTAGATCGTGGTTATCATAATGAGGAGAGAACATTTAAAATATTAGACGGCGTAGGCAACCGAATTGATATTACCGGATTATTTGACCAGG
>Ga0208449_1001065_pt1 | contig 15421 bp, 22 predicted proteins | sample MalvireepMed_s17_FD_184247 | JGI IMG/M metagenome (GOLD analysis project Ga0208449, IMG submission 184247) | Marine viral communities from the Global Malaspina Expedition - Malaspina viral metaG DeepMed_s17 (SPAdes) (version 2) | ecosystem: Environmental > Aquatic > Marine > Oceanic | place...
CCGCCCCTCCCGCTCAAGCCTCGCTCAAGATGTTCCCCTCTCCGTCTAACGCTGAAAAATCAAAAGAGAGTTATGTCGCCCCCGAGTCTGTCATCATTTTACCTCCGCAGTATCATCCACAATATCGGGAACAGAACGCCCTTAGCCCGCTCACTCAACAGGAGAAAAATAATGCAGTTTCAAAAATGGCATCGCCCCATCCTTATTCGCAGGACATAACGGGCAAGGATGTTCCCTATGATAAAAAACTAAATGATATGAATATCTATAATCCCGCCTTTAATTGGTATGGAGTTATCGCTATCGGGCTTATAATTCTCTCAGCGGTTTTAGTTTCGAAGAGGTTAAATTAATGGCATCAATAGCCAAGTGGTCACAAACAGTCCATGTCGCTCATGTCGGAGATTATAGATTTCTCGGAGAGCCTCATTTAACGACAGAGGGATTAAAACAGAAATCGAGATCCGACTGGTCAGGGACTCAAAGACAGGTCTGGAGTAATCCCCAATTTCCCCCTCAAAAAACAAAATTTCCTTATTGGATAAACACCACAAAAAAGGGCAGAGTTACTTATGATGCCACTGATGGAAAATGGTATTTTGAGGATGAATTAATTCTGACTTATGAAGCCAATAAAAGGAATGTGAACAGGTATCATGATGGATGGACAGGGGGAAAAATCCTAATGACAAAACAGGAAGCTTCTCAGATGGGCTTATCTCATGGGGATATTTTGAATTATTATAAAGAAGATAAAAACACGCCCTTAGCCTTTCAATTTTTCGAATATCGAAAAGATGGAAGTATCATCGGAATCAAAAAAAAAGCTCTACTGGGGGCGTTAATCTAATGGGGCGACCTGTCGGAACTAATGTCTTTAAGACTCCGCCCCCTGCGACAGTGATCACAGGAACCAAACCTTTTGAAAAACCGCCCCGAACTAATGTCTTTAAGACTCCGCCCTCTGGGACTGTGGTCTCAGGCGAAAAGCCTTTCGATAAACCTCCGAGAGTCGATGTTCATCAACCTACGACAAAAACGGATGGTAATTGGTGGGATTCTCTGATTGATATTTTCACGCCCACGAACGGGCAGAACGGGGGAGGATTAATCCCCGAAGCTTCCGCAGAGGAAGAAACTCCCGCCCTCGATTATGGAACAGACCTCGAAAGCAGAATCGCACAACTCGAGAGAGTTCAGCAAACTTATCCTCAACTTCCCTCAGCCTCTCAGAAAAGCGATCAAGATATTTGGAATCATCTTAATCAATGGGTTTGGGGAAAGTCAGGAGCGGAAAGCTCTCCTGTCGGAACGTGGGAAGCTGAGCCGACAGCAATCAGAAATATTCAGAAAGCCCAGACTCAGGAGTATAAGCAATTACATCAGGAGCAGGAGGGAAGAATCACAGATGCGATGGGAGAGCGGGAAAGCCTTTCCTCAAAAATTGAACAAAACATCTCCGACATTAAAAGCCATACTCATAACGGAGGCGGAGGGGAGTGCGATTGCGAGTTCTGGGACATCGGATGCAAATTCAAATGTAGTCTCGAGGGACTGGGGAAAGTCGTTTTAATTGCTGGCGTGGGAATAATCATATTTTATGCATTTAAGAAAGGTCTTATCGGTCGAGCAGTGAGGAAAATAAGATGAGTTTTTCAGGCGACCTATATCCCGAAGCTGGAGCAGATGCCGTGATGAATGTGACGGGAGATCTCGTTCGATACAACTCGGGAGCGAGGCAGAGGCTCGGGATAGGATCCACAAATCAGGCTCTCTCTGTCGTGGGAGGTTTACCAGCATGGAAAACTTTAGAGCTTGCAGAATCTACGCTCACTACTCAGGGAGATATTTTATATGAAAATGCCTCAGGATTGGCGAGATTAGGATTTGGAACTTCAGGAGATGTCTTAACCACAAAAGGAACGGGAGCCAATCCAGCGTGGGAAACTCCATCAACTGGTTTAAGTTCGCCACTTACAAGCAATTTGGTTTTTAATGATAATGTTCAAGCTAATTTTGGAACGGGCGGTGGCGATTCACAAATTTATCATGACGGGAGTAATTTGTATATGAAAGCAATAACAGGTAAAATTTTAATGAATAGTGCTATGGGTATGCAATCAGGTAACTGTTATTCAGGAAATCAACAGCTAGCAGTAATATCAAGTGGACAAATAACAGGAACAACCAATACTCATACTGTCGCTACCGAAGGCAGTGCTGCAACAGATGATTTAGACGGAGCTGTTTTTACGGGTTCAGGTGTTACAGGATCAAGATTTGTGCTACTAGCTCAAAACGCAGCTCGAACAGTAGTAATAAAAGATACTACAGGCAGCGTACAATTTTTATCTGCAGGGGATTTTTCACTTGATAATTCACAGGATACAATTACATTTGAAGCCATCACGGGATTTACACATAATTATGAATTATCAAGGAGTGATAACGCTGCATAGTTATCCTGTAGGATTAATCCCACGCACTAATTATTTTCGTGTTACAGATACCGTATGGAATCAAGAAGCTAAGGACTTTATATTATCTCGAATGAAGGCAAGCGTTAACAACATAAAGCCAATTATAATTATTAACCATGTAACAAAAAAAACAAGTTGTGAGTTTCCTAATGATACATTAACAGCTTTTGAATCTCACAAATCAGGCGAAACAGATCTATGGTGTTTAAGGGTTGAAAGGATAGCTAATTGGCACTTGAAAAAAGAAGCTTTACAAAATTCAAATATGTCTATAAAAGACAAAGAAACTAATATTTTATTATTAGAAAAAAAATATCTACGCTTTGAAACACTAACAACAAAAGAAGAAAAAGCATTTAATAAATTTGTTAAGGAATTATAATGGAAGATTTTACAGTTTTAGTCGGAGTTATCAGCTCAGGTCTCATCGCAGTTAATCTCTATGTTATCCGCAGTATCTCAAATCTTTGCGACCGCATCTCTCATCTCGAGGGAAAGTTCTCTCATAAGCCTTAATGACCTCAGAGGGGGGGGTTAATTATATTAGATTCTAGCCCTGTCTATGTTATGGAACTAGATCCAAACCTCGCATTAGTAATTGCGACAATCGCCATTCCCGCATCTATAATCGGGATCCTAAAATCTTTCGCATCAGGAAGATAGTAAAAAAAAATCGAAAGGAGTTTAACTCCAATTTTTTTTCTTTAAACTCTCGACTTAACAGCGAGCCTCTCTTTCAAACAAAAAAATAAATCCGCTTTAACATCTCATTACGTCTTATCGGTCTCTCTAGAGAGATAAAATACCGAGTTGCTGTGCCTAATTACCGCAATTTGCCTGCGTAATGGCGGAAAATAGTGCGGTTATTAACATTAGCCAGTGACGGGAGCGATATTCCCCTCATAAATCAGTATACAGCATTAAAAGTCCGTTCCTAATTACGTCACGAAAAGTTTACCGCCCCCCGACTTTACTCGAGGATTTAGCTCCGATTTGTTCCTCTCGTCTACGAGGGACACGAAAGCTCAGGGCATTACTAAGGGAAAAAACGACCGAATAAGGCTCTCTCAAATTAAGTCAATGAAAAAAAAGGGCATAAATGGGAGCTTTTTGTTAATATTTTCCGTATCTCTCAGGGTTTCGAGATGCAACTTTGAGACGTTTCAAAATATCATTAGTCTCTCTCAGGAGTTTTTGATCTAATTTTCCAGTTTTGATATAGATTTTATCATTCTCTTTTCTAACTTGGCTCAAGCGTTTTTTTAATGCTGAGATGTTATACAGTTTATCAAAGTCAGCTTGGAATTTTTTTTGCTTATCTACATCAGCAACATATTTTGATCTCTCTTTGGCTTCTTCTCTGCCTTTTTTAGTGCTACGAAATACTCCAGCTTTGCTCATTTTAGCAAACTTCTTTCTCCATGCGATTTGTTTAGCAGATGGCATAATCTCAGTTCTCCCAGTGTTATAAAAAATCCACTATTTGACAAAAAAGCTAATTTTTCCCACATCGATAGCCTTAAACCTAAATTATTTCTCTGGGAAATATGGCAACAAAAGGAATTAACCAAATTGTCAGAACGTGGGGATCTGCTTTAGCGACCACTAAAGCTTTTTTCATTGATCTTCCAAATCTGACGAGATGGGCGGTCAAGTCTGATCAGATGTCAGAACTTGAGAAAGCGAGAATCGATCGAGATGTTATCAGGACTCTCGATGGGCATTATCCGTATATGAAAAATTACGGAGCCTTACCACAATGGAGGTCTCCCAAATAATGTATGAGCCGATAGAGTGTTCATCATGCGGAGAAATCGGATACGCAGTGATCCGCAACTCAGATGTAAAAAAACTAACAGCAAACATCATCTGTCTCTATTGCTGGAATAATCTACAGCGGGGAGCAAATAAGATGGAGAGGAATAAATAATGGATCTCGAGAATTATGTGACCTGCTCCCAGTGTTTGAGGGAATTAACCGCATCTCTCATCTACGAGATTGATAATGCGATGGTATCAAATTATCACTGTGAACAATGCTGTTTTTCTTTCAGCATTTACTCAATCACAAAAACAAAACTCGCAGAGATAAACGGAGGAACTCTCCCCGAGAGATGTCAGACAAATAGATACGATGTCGAAACAGAGCAGGAAGTCCATCCGCTGAGGGATAAATGATGAGCGAGGAATCCTCATCCATTTTTATTTTTGGAGATAGACAAATTTTTCCTTATGGTTATTTTCCCAATAAACCGACAGGCGGAGCAACGGAGGCGACCAAAAAACTCGGAGGCTTTTTGATGTCGAATGGAGCCTATGTCGAACAGACTTTCGTCAAGCCGAGTTTTAGAGTGATAAAAGATGTTGAGGATTTTGGCTCCGAGCATATCCCCGAGCCGACTTTTCAGGAGGCTTTAATTTTTCTCGGGGAGTTATATTTCGGGGCAGTATGGAACGATAAGGAAAAAATTTTCAAAGAGACAGAACACTCGGGGCGATGGAAATCATCGGGAAAATATCCCGACATGATAAATCGGATGAAACTTTTTCCTCATCTCGATGTGTCAGCGAATCAAAAAATCAAGATGCAACAAAAAAAGGGACATACATTATTTATTTACAAAAAGGGAAAGCTTGTGCAGGTCTCAGGATTTGGGCGGGATGTCTGGGGCAGATATAAAACCGTATTAGATGCTTATAATCAGGATAATCTCCACGTTGTAAAATTCGATCCATCAAAAAAGGATCCCGAGAATCAGAGCCTCGATATGACAAAAACTCTCCCGAAAATTTTCCCCCCTGCCCCTCCGAAAGAGACAGGGACTCGAGAGCAGGGAGGGGATAAAATGTCTGAGGAAACAGAGATCGAACAAATCGGGCGAGATCAATTCGAGATACAAACAATGCCAGCGGAGTTAATTCCGAAATCCGATACCAAAGCTCAAAAATTAGTTTTTGAGGATGAACAGGGATTTAATGTTTATCCATATATGCAACAATGGAAATCAAACATCGGAGGAACGGGAGTCGAAGATCCTCAAAAGCATGTCGCCTCCGCCTATCGAATATTTTTATTAAATAACCATCTTGAGGATCCCTATTTTCTGACAGCGGGGATGGCTGATAAACCTCTCAATGTAAAACTCGATGAGATGAAAAAGATGGTCGCCATCGCTAAACACTGGGCGGGATCTTTCAAAACAGATGAGAAATTTTATAAAACTAAATGGACAGATCCTCAATATTCCGCAACGGAGGATCTCGAGTTTCCTGCGGGAACGTGGGAGAATCTCGAATCTTTCAAACAGAGAGAAAAAAAATCAGGACTCGAGCGAAAATATAACACAGGCGAGAGGGAGGAAAATTTCAGGAAATCAACAGCCTCGATTTTAACTCAGTTTGTAGAGAAAGCCCCTGTCGGAGCGTGGCTCACAGGAAAACAGCCATCGGGAACTCTGCTCTCAAAAAAAATATCTGAGACCACATACAAAACACATGGACAGAATGTCGATGATAAACAGATTCAACAGGCGATAAAATTTCTCGAGACGGGGATCGAACATCAATGGAGACCTGCTTTAAGAGAGGGAAAAAAGATCTACATAAAATTAAACGAAACTCATCCCGATGGAACTTCGACAGAGATTAGAGAACCTGTCGAAGCTCTCTATCCAAAAGAGGGCGATAAAATGGATTTTCATTATAACACGACTCTTAAAGAATATCAACGATGGGGGAAGCCCTACGCCCCCGACTCTCCCGCAAGCTTATTTTTTAGAATCGGAATTCTCTGCGGATGGCGAAAAGTCGAGGGCTTAACCTGCCCGACTCGAGAGAGAACAGTTGAGGGACAGGAAAAATATTCAGAGGGGATAGTTCGGAAAGGCGAGAATCCATCGGGCATCCACTGGGATGAAGATAACGCATGGCTTAACGTGGCTTTTCTAACTCGAAAAACATCTCGATCTTCAAAATTAAAATATGATAACGCAGTGATTCCGCCTTTTTCATCCGATGTGATGGACACTCGAGATACCATCTCGTTAATCCTTAGAAAGGCAGGGCGGGGGGACTGGGAAAATAAAAATTATTATAATTATGATTTAGATGAAGATGAAGAAATCGAGAAAGATGGAAAGAAAATAAAAAATCCATATTTTAACACATGGATTAAATCTGATAATTTGGACTGGCTCCCTATCATTCGTGAATTTTCTGACGAGGAAAAAAATAAAATGTTTCCTCAGCGAACTGTTAAAACTCGAAAGAATGAGGCGACTCCGAAAGGCGAAATCACTCTCGCTCGAGGAAAGCCCTCCGAGTTGATTATCGGATGGCAGGGGCAATTTTACACAGCGAAAAGCTTTCAAAAAAATATGAATAAATGGATCCCGACATGGGAACTCCCGACAGGAAAGGAACTCACAAAACCCGAAGATGCCGATATGGTCTCCGCTTATCTTACTTTTCCGCTGAGAGAGTGTTATTTAATGATGAAAGGCTCCACGATGAAAAAACGCTCAGACAGCGACATCCTCGCTCAGCTCGATGAGGATGCCCTCGAGGATGAAAAGTTAAAAATTTTTGATTTAAAAAATGACGGATGGGCGACAGAGTGCAAATCAGGATGTAAGGGTTTTATTAAAAAAGAGTGGGGACAGTTGAGCGAGTATAAATATTCAGCCGAAAGGATGGAGCAGGATGTTTTAAGATACAAAACATCAGATCAAGATTATTGGATCTTTCATGCGAATCATAGTGTTCGCCATATCTTCGCCCAGCTATGGCTCCAAAAATCCGATTGGAATTTCGGGGTTGTGGCATCTCGGGGACACTGGGAGACCTTAGACACATTGAAAAAACATTATGGCGGAATGAATCAAGCAAAATACGCAGAGTTTATGATTCAAGTTTTAGCGAAAGATAAGGTCGGAGATCATCAGATGATTAAACAGAAAGTCGCAGAGCAATTACAAGAGAGAAACTCAACAATGGGGATGGCGCAAGAGGCGACCTCTTTCGATAAGGCTCTGATAGAGGAAGAATCAAACCCCCTGCCAGTGGAGGAAACTAAATCAGATGCCGAATAATTATAACGAAAGACATCCGCCCGTTTCTTTCAGAACTATTCCCAAAATAATGAAATTTCTTGAAAAAGAGATGCAAAAAAAACCCGAGATATTTTTTTCAGTTCATGACGTAGCGAGAGACATCGTTGAAAGGATGGCGAAAGGGGACTTAATCGATAAGAAATCAGATTTAGCATTGAGGTCTCAAGAATTAAAAAATAGAAAAACAGAACTCGAGATCGAGATGCTAACTCAGAGACTCGCTTTTCGCTCAGGTCTCGCATCCGCCAGCGTGAAATTAAAACCAATTACAATAAATCAGATTCCCGAAAATAACGAAAACATCCGCTCTCCTTATGACGAATCAAACAAGAGGCTCCAGTGTATCGAGTGTGGATGTCTGTTCGGCTGGAAAAATAAAGATGAGTATGTCGAAAAAATGGGAGAGCTTAAACAGCATTTAATGCTAAAACACGATAGACAATTTAACGCACTGGAAAGAGAAGTCATTGACAATTTAACTTATGAGGGAGACTCAACTTGATTGAATCCATTATTGCCTTTTGTGCAACTTGCAAAAAAGAAATTTTGGAGCATGAAAGCTATTCAGTTAAGAAAAGAAAATATTATCATATGGGATGTTAATGATGTCTTTCTTTTATCCTCCCATCACTCGCTTTCGATATGTGGACTGTGTAATCTGTAAAAGATTTGTCTCGGTCGGTCATACAGAATTATTATTCATGGATGAAAAAAAAGAGATCCGAGTTTGTAGCTGGTGTAATCATGCTTAATTTTCCAACTAAAAAATATAATCTAATACTGGCGGATCCTGCGTGGACTTATGCTCTCGGAACTCGAGACGGGCAGGCATCGAATCATTATGATACGATGCCCCTCGAGGATATTTGTAATCTCCCAGTTCGGGAAATTTCCGATAAAAATTGCTATCTGTTTTTGTGGGCGACATCTCCCACATTAAAGGAGGCTCTCGAGGTCATGGAGCGATGGGGTTTTTCATATCGGACGGTCGCTTTTGTTTGGAGTAAAACAAATCAGATTATGGGACTCGGGCATTATACTCGCACTAATCATGAGTTTGTATTATTGGGAAAAAAAGGAACTCTCGAGAGAAAGTCCCGAAAAGTCGCCCAATGGATTAAGGCTCCCGCAAAACGTCATTCGGAAAAACCGAACAGAGTCAGAGAGGATATTGTCAAACTTTACGGAGACCTCCCGAGAATCGAGCTGTTCGGGAGAATTAATGCGGTCGGCTGGGACACATGGGGCAATGATTCAAAATTAAAAAATAAACCGCTGGAGGTTTTTTCATGAGAGAATTAGTTATCTGTAAAAATTGTAAGGGGGAATTTTATGATGAATATAATCTGATTTGCCTCGCTACGCTGGATTATTGCCTATTGTGTGCAAATAAAAAACTAAATAAAGACAGGATTAAGGAGGGATATCATGTCGAGTGAAGTTGAAACAGTACAGCCAAAGGGGGAGCCTGTCGTAAAGTTCTGCCCCATCTCAGGGGAGGAATTTGATGAGACCGTCTTAACTAATCGATGGTTAAGATGTGATTCCTGCGATTCTGTCTTTATGATCAAGGTAAAAATCGAGGATTAAAAATGAATAAATCTCGGGTGGCTCGTGATCTATGGAGGAAAGTTTTTTCAGATAACCTAATAGATCTCCGCAACTCCGACCAGCGAAAACAGGTCGTCTCAGAATTTTTGAACGATCCTGTAAATTCAAAAGCAGGATGGAAGAAAAAAGATTCACGATTCTTCCGCCTCGCTTTTTCTAAGGTCGCTCGTGAGAATAATTTTCAGCCGATGAGTGTCGGTGTCACACCCACGCCCTCAAGATCAAAAACGAAAAAAGGCTCGATGAGTTTCAATGTAAAATCTAAGGAGAAAGCCCCCCCGCCCCCCTCCGTTCCGCTCGAGGGACTCCCACAAAAAGACGGAGCGAAAAACGAACAGAAACTCCCGCTCCCAAATACAGCCCAGATAAACGCTCAAATCCCTCAAGCATCATATTATTCCGCCCAGTCCATCGGGCAGATCTTCGAGACTTTTTTTAATATTTTTTCAACGAAACTCGGATGCTCCCCGCTTTCTCAGAATGAAAGAATAGCGATGGGCGAAGCGTGGACTCCCGTCTTTAACCAGTATTTCTCAGGAGAAAATATTTTCATAATGCCCGCTCTAGTTTCACTTCCGATAATTTTACAGCGAGTCGCTGAAGTCTCAAAAATCAGAAAGGAGAAAGAACTTAAAGAAAAATACACACATGAGGATGATCCGAACATAGATGCAGACTTTACAAAACATCGGGAAGCTGTCAAATCGAATAAATGGAAAGGGATGAGTTTTGACGGAACGACTGACAAAAGATGAATACTGGGATCAGTTAGATCCCGATAAATTGAATCTTGAAAAACAGGATTTAATTGATTTCTGCAATAGTTGTATCGAGGAATGGAACAATAAAAAAATTGAAAATTTCAAATATATCGTTGCGATGTCGCTGATGGTCTCGAGCATCAAGCTAACTCCCGAGAAAGTGATGAAAGTAGTTTGGAGAAAAATTGTGATATGGTTTTATGATCTACAGTTCAAAAACGCTCTCGCAGATAAATCAGATGAAAATATGCTAAAGAGGCTGAGGGAAATTGGAACAGGATAAAATCGACAGAGTTCTCGAGATGTTTTTCACTTCCCTAAAATCTACGGATGACAAAACTCTCGAGACGGGCTTATCACATAATCAAACAGTTATGTTATTACAACAATCAACGATCGCCCTCGCTGAAAAATATCCGAGAGATTTCGCCTTATACGTTCGCTGGTTTTTGAACGCCTCGATGTATCTTTTGGATGAGGATCCCGATTTGTTAGAAATTAAAGAGATTGATTTAATTGAGTGATTTTAGTTCTCCCGATAAAACCGCTGAGGATCCTAATGGGGATGAAGATCGAGATGTTGCCATCGATGATCAAGTCTCCCCAGATACGGAGGCTCCGCCTGTGATGTCGGGAGAGCTTGATTTTTCTTTCGTGGCGTACGATCAGGACATCACGATACTAGGGGCGAAAAATAGCGGAAAGTCATATCTCGCAAATCAGATTATGAAATCGCTTAACGGTGTCACAGTCTGGGTTTATGATATGAATCAACAATTCCACAGCTCGAGGGCGATGGTTTTTACTGACTTAAACGAGATGCTCAAAGTTTACGACTCCGCAAAGCGGGGGCACTACATCGGACAGTTTCACGATAACTCCGAGAATAATTTTCGGAGATTCTGTGCGGAGGCTTTCAAGCGGGGAAATATTTGCCTAATTCTTGATGAAGTTCATTCGTTTACCACAAAAATGAAACAGCTTAAAGAATTTAATAATATTATTCTTAGCGGGAGACCTCGAGGAATTTCAAACATCGTAATCTCATCGAGACCAGCCAGCCTCCCGAATAATGTTTTAAGCGGAAGTAAGCACGTTTTCGCTTTCAAGTTAAATCTCGAATCTGATTTGAAATTTCTCGCATCATATCTCGGGGATGATGTTTGGATCCTAATGCCCCCAGACAAAAGAAAGAGGCTCCGCAATCTCCCAGAGCTGGAGCCTCACACTTTCTATTATCGAGACATGGATGAAGATACGGGAAGGCTCGGAAAAGTTTGAGATATAAAATTTTTACCTGCCCCGAGTGTAAATTCAAAAAGTTTGAAACTCTTAACGGTCTCAATGTGCATCTCGGAAAATCTCACACAGTCCCGTATAAGATTTTAATTAGAAATAATAAGCCATGTATCAAGATGAAAAATCGGACATCAGTCTCTTATATGGAAAAATAAAAGCGTGAGTCTCTCTCTCAATTCTTACTGGGAGAGTGTCGAGAGGATATCATCAGGACTCTGTGTTCGTAATTGATACAGAGACTCACTAGGGAATAACGTGACCAAAAACCGTCACTTGAACTTAATTGCGTATTGCTATCAAGCAAGAGTCTCTGAATTATTCCCATAAAAAGACATGGAAAATATTGGTATATGAGTGCTATGGCAAAGGTCAGGCATGGCTAGGCACGACCTATCGAGCTTGAGTGTTATTAATAGCTAAAAGCTTAGATTCTCTCATGGCTCCGCTCGCTCAAGTCGTTAGAAGTTCCAAAGACATTTTTACAGATCCTGCAATAATTGCAGTACTTTCCGCCAGTCTCGTAGCCCCTTTCATAGTTCCGCAAATTGAAAAATTATTACAGTCAATCCCATTTTTGAAAGACCATCCATCCATCGGAGCATTTACGATGGGCTTAATTATTTTCGCAGTTATCGCCCCAATAAAGATGCCATCTATTCTTAGATCAATCATTATCGGAATTTCAGGCGGATTTGTTTTAACATCCGTTTTACCTCTATACACCCAGATGACAACAGCGAGGAATCAATAATGGTTTTAAAGAATTATAGAACACTCGTTCAATCTCAAGTTTGGGATGGTACAAGTCAGACCATCACAACAAATCTCCCGAGAGATTTCTTGATTCAGAGAATTATATTAGATTTGAATAATCCATCAATCGCCTGTACTGGCACATCAACTCTCGTCACCGATCCTCTTTTGAAGTGTATCGATAAAATTAAAATTGTCGCAGTCGGAGAGGGAAGCTCGAGAACTATTTTCGAGGTCTCAGGAAAAGACCTCTATCATATGAACACTTTTGATTATGGCTCAGCCTGCGAAGATCTAACAGTTCCCGCCACTACGACAGCGGGCATCGCTCATACTGGATGGTGTATTGATTTCAGATGCAATCGTCTCGACAACGATGATTTTTCTGTGGCTCTTCCATCTTACTTACTTTCAACTTTACAACTCGAGATTACTTATCTCGCTCCATCCGCCACGACATGGGGAACTAACTTCCCTACGACTTTAGGAACTTTCACAAATACAATCACACTCATAGAGGGTATCCCAGAATCTGGGGAAGATTTCAGCAGTTCGCCACTGATGACGATCCTCACAAAACAATTAACGGGAGATACCACAACGGGAACAGATGAAACTTTCGATACTTTCTTCACTGTGGGAGCATTAATCCGCAGAGCTTTCCTAATTACTGAGACATCCGCAGGAGTTCGCTCAGATACTGAAATTGAAACTTACTCTGTAAACTCGGGAACTATCCCGCTTATGTCTAAAATTTTATTCAGAGCGAATAAAGCCCGAGACATTATCAATTATAGAATCGCTGAAGATTATGACGGCAGTTACACTGTCGCAGGATGCACGATGATTCAATTTGATAATTCGAGGATGCCTTTCATTCAAACCTCAGGCGGTCTCCGCATCGGAGGTCTCTCGACCGTAGGCTATACGACTTCTGATCTTCCATTTTTAGCTAATAAAAATAACGCATCATCCATAATTCGCAGGATTCAGGAAACAATTGAGGGCTGAGTAAATTGCCATCTTATCTCTCGATAAAAAAAAAGAGCAAATTTCTCAGAAAGTAATTGATAAGGGTTACACAGATCGAATTTTAAGACAGTCTCAACGTTTAACAGGAAATCAATCCCTGCTCGAGGCTCATCAAAACACCGCTGAAATCCCAATTAAAAAATTAATGAGGCTGAGACACTAATTGGCTGAAATTTACAAAAAGGGAAAGCCCTCAAAAAACATCTCTGACACTGTGGACACTACGACAGATGAGGCTCCGAAAGATAATTTTCCTACATCAACAATGAATACAGGATCATCAGCAGGAAAGCAGGGAGCCTCTACGAACGATGCCGACTTTTCAAAACGAACGACCACAAAAGGATCCAGTTCTACGACAGAGCCTCCAAACACTCAGGGAGTTTTTGAGACTTCATCCGCAAATTATAATAAATTTTATTCAGCGAATAAATTAACGCAAGGAGCAAATACAGGGCTTATCACTTCTGCGAATCAGAATCTCTCAGAGACCTCCATCGCAACAAAAGAGACCTCGAAAGCCCAGACCGTAGAGCTCGGAGTTAAGCCCTCCGCCTCATATATTCAGGCAGTTTGGAGCAACGCCCCCGCCAGTTCCTACGCTTATCTCGTTACAAATTACGGAGTTGATGTCGCCTCCCGAGTTTCCTCCTCCTCTCCTCAGCAAACACTACAGCCCGCAACGCTCGCAAATTCTTCCTTTTTGTCTAGTCGAAAGCCGACCATCCGACAGGCTGACGAGAGGAGAAATAAATTTGTAGATAATAATTTATTCAAAGCTCATCCAGTTCACAAAGCTTCCGCCCCCATCCCCACGAAAGTTTATCGAAAAACTAATCTTTTCATGCAGGCGAATCAGGATAATAATCCTCTTGCAATTTTGGAGGGAGATAAATTCATCAATCCAAAAACTCAATTTCTCCCGCAGATAAATCAGGAAATCGCTCCCCGCCCCGAGTTTAAGGCTTTTACATCTACGATATATAGCGGAGTGAAAAAAACCTCTCCGATGGATGACACATCCGATTTAACTTCAAACCGTAAATCATGGCGGGATTATTGGAGCGATATTTCAACGAGCAAATATTTTCCCGTTTATGTCGGGGGAACAATAATGCTTATCTTAATTATTTTAATTCGGAGAAAGCGTTAAGGAGGGATGCATAAAATGAATTTACCAAAAAAACCGCTCACAATCGTTATCGTGATTGCTCTCGGCGTAATTGCTTACAAACTCGCTAAGGATAAACAATGGATATGAAAAGAAAAAATCGAAAATTCTTAGGAACTAAAAAGGAGGTTAAAAATGAAACAAAAAAAGACCGAAAGTAGTCTGAAAAAAATCGGACTGCCCTCAGCATATATCGGGATTACCGCCCTAATTGTCACGATGATTTGTAATAATATCGGAGCGTGCGACTAGATGGGATCTCTATTTACGACCGCAGACGGAACGGAACTCACAGGACTTACAGCGGGGGAAGTTTTCCTCGATTTCGTTGCTGGCACTGTGACCGCCCCAGATGGGACAGTAACAAACATGAATAAAAATCTCAATGATCTAGGTCTGAATCAATGCAACTCGATAGGAGTATGGACATCGGATGCAGATTCAATCGTTCACATCGGCTCGGCTCTGTCGCTCGCTGATCATCAACTCGCCCACGTTTTGAATAATATCGCCTTTTCATCCGTTCGAATTACCATCCCAGCGAACTCGACTCCCGATGCATCTAATCAGGTATTTTTTCAAGCCTCAACGGATGGATGGCTCGGATATTCTTTCCCCGAGATTTCACATCAGCGGGGAATTGTTCCCGCAACGGGGGCAGATACCTCGACAGATACAAACACGACTTATCTCTCCAAACACATAGGGGCATACAATCAATTTTTAATTACAACACATAACACAGGCGGATCCAATAGTATTGATTTACAAATCGAGTTCTCGGAAAATGGATCCGATTGGTTTTTGGACAGTGGTTATACCACGAGCGTGACTATCGGAGCGAACAGCTATAATGCTTTCGCCTCAGAGGTCGAGCATCATTTTTACAGAGCGAGAATTGTTTCGACATCAACGGGGAATCATTCAACTTTTCAAATTCATTATAATTTCGTAAAGGACAGGGGAGTATAATGCCGATAACAGGAGCAGTAAACACATTATGGAGTATGCACGCCCTCCCTTACAAAAATGTAGAAATACACACCTCATATTATCCCGCCCCTCCCGCTCAAGCCTCGCTCAAGATGTTCCCCTCTCCGTCTAACGCTGAAAAATCAAAAGAGAGTTATGTCGCCCCCGAGTCTGTCATCATTTTACCTCCGCAGTATCATCCACAATATCTGGAACAGAACGCCCTTAGCC
>Ga0208449_1001073_pt1 | contig 15350 bp, 15 predicted proteins | sample MalvireepMed_s17_FD_184247 | JGI IMG/M metagenome (GOLD analysis project Ga0208449, IMG submission 184247) | Marine viral communities from the Global Malaspina Expedition - Malaspina viral metaG DeepMed_s17 (SPAdes) (version 2) | ecosystem: Environmental > Aquatic > Marine > Oceanic | place...
CCGTTAATCATAAAGAGCAATTTGGATGGATAGAAGTCATATGTGGCTCTATGTTCTCGGGTAAAACCGAAGAATTAATTCGCCGATTAAAGCGTGCCAAGTTTGCCAAACAAAAGGTTGAAATCTTCAAACCTGCTATAGATACCCGCTATGATGACGAGCTGGTCATCTCTCATGATGCTAACGAAATAAGATCTACTCCGGTACCTGCAGCGGCTAATATTCCTATTCTTGCAGACGGTTGTGATGTAATAGGTATTGACGAAGCCCAGTTTTTTGATGAAGAAATCGTGAAGGTGTGTAATGATCTTGCCAACCGTGGAATCAGAGTCATTGTTGCCGGTCTGGATATGGACTTTAAAGGAAATCCTTTTGGCCCTATGCCTGCGCTTATGGCTACCGCCGAGTATGTTACCAAAGTACACGCCGTGTGTACCCGTACGGGAAATCTGGCACAATTCAGCTATAGAAAAGCAACCAGCGATGATCTTGTATTGCTGGGAGAAACTGAAGAATATGAACCCTTAAGCCGTAGTGCTTATTATAAAGCAATGTTACGGGAACGTCTAAAAACCATTGAGGTTAAAGACCCCGAAGAACTTAAAAACCCTAAAACAAAAGAATAAATGTCGCACACTGTTCTAGAACTAGACCTAAATGCCTTAAGCCATAATTATGACTATCTTCGGTCTAAATTAGAACCAGACGTAAAAATGCTGGGCGTTGTAAAAGCATACGCCTACGGAAGCGCATCTGTTGCTGTGGCAAAAAAACTAGAAGAAAAAGGTATCGATTACTTAGCGATTGCTTATACCGCAGAAGGCGTTGCACTACGCGAAGCAGGAATAAAAACACCTATTTTGGTCCTGCATCCACAAATCGAAAACTTTGACCAAATTATAAAACGTCAGCTTGAGCCTAGTATTTATAGTTTTAGAGTACTAAAAGCTTTTACCGAAATCACTGAAGCACAAGGCTTAAAAGCCTATCCTATTCATATAAAATTCAACACCGGCCTAAACCGTCTAGGGTTTAAAGACGTTAATGAAAAAGATATTCTTGAACAACTTCACGCCACCGAAGCTTTAAAGGTAAAGTCGCTTTTTTCTCATCTCGCAGCCAGTGAGGACCCAAATGAACGGACCTTTACCCTGCAGCAAATTGAAACTTTTGAGAACAATGCCAAGCATATGATCGCAGGTTTAGGATATACTCCCATGCTCCATCAAAGCAATACTTCGGCGATAATTAATTACCCGCAGGCACAGTTTGATATGGTGCGCTCCGGAATCGGACTTTACGGTTACGGGAATACGCAAGAGGAAGATCTTAAATTAAAACCGGTTGCAACTCTGAAAACCGTGATCTCTCAAATTCATGATATTGCTATTGGAGAAACAGTAGGATACAATCGTGCACATACAGCTGCAAAATTAGGCCGAAGCGCCACGTTGCCCATTGGCCACGCTGATGGAATTTCGCGTGCTTATGGTAAAGGGCGCGGCTATGTGATGATCAATGGTAAAAAGGCTCCGATCATAGGTAATGTGTGTATGGATATGATTATGGTGGATGTGACCAAAATTGATTGTGAAGAGGGAGATGAGGTCATTATTTTTGGAAAAGGGGCTTCAGCAGTAGCGCTCTCTGCTCGCATTAAAAGTATTCCTTATGAGTTAATCACAGCGGTTTCTCAACGTATAGAACGAAAAATTATAGAATAACTAACGTTTTCTACTTTTCGACTTTTTAATATTTATCTATCTTAGAACCTTAATTAACTAAAAACCGACTCAAAAATGGCATTTTTTAAAGATTTTAAAGCCTTCTTAATGAAGGGAGACATTGTTGCTCTGGCAACAGCAGTAATCATTGGTGGAGCGTTTAACAAGATCGTTGGCTCTCTTGTAAAAGACGTGATCATGCCGGTTATTGGCGTTTTAATGGGTGGTAAAAACGTAAACAACCTCTTCTTTTCTCTAGACGGCGGTGAGTATGATACGGTTGAAGCTGCTGTAGAAGCCGGTGGAGCGATTATGACCTACGGTAACTTTCTACAAGCGGTTATTGATTTTATCATTATTGGCTTTGTGATTTACTGGTTGTTGAAAGGTTATGAGAAAACCAAGAAGAAAGAAGAAGCTAAACCAGCTGCTCCTAAAGGACCTACTCAAGAAGAATTACTTATCGAAATTCGTGACGAATTGAGAAAGAAATAAAGACTTGTGTGCCTCAAGGCACAAACCGCTGCACTGCAGATTAATTTTAACTAAACCCTCGAAGAAATTCGGGGGTTCTTTTTGTTATATAAATAACATAATGTTTTTAAAACACACAAAATGTCACTTTTTAAACAAATGTGTATATTTTTAATAAGATAGTCTGCTTTTTTACAAAGTGTTGCTACTTTTGGCGTCCGCAAAGAGATAAGCTGCGGGATTGGCTGTATTTCAGCACTAATAAACCATTTAAATTATCTCTCATATAGAGATTGACATACGCTAAAGATTAAAATTATGAAAGTAGCTGTTGTAGGTGCTACCGGGATGGTAGGCCACGTAATGTTGCAAGTACTCGCAGAACGCAACTTCCCCATAACCGAATTAATACCTGTTGCGAGTGCACGCTCGGTAGGTAAAACGGTTACCTATAAAGACAAAGAATACACCATTAGTTCTATGGAAGATGCGATCGCAGCACGTCCTGATATTGCTATTTTTTCTGCAGGTGGTGGGACTTCGTTAGAGTTTGCTCCTAAGTTTGCAGAAGTTGGTACTACTGTGGTAGACAACTCTTCTGCGTGGAGAATGGATCCTGATAAAAAACTTATTGTTCCTGAAATCAACGCTTCAGAATTAGAAGATTCAGATAAAATCATCGCTAATCCTAACTGTTCTACCATTCAGATGGTTTTAGCTTTGGCGCCTTTACACAAGAAATATAAGATCAAACGTCTTGTGATTTCTACCTATCAGTCGATTACAGGAACCGGAGTTAAAGCGGTTCAGCAACTAGAGAATGAATACAAAGGAGAGCAAGGTGATATGGCTTACGCATACCCTATTCACCGCAATGCAATCCCTGCGTGCGACGTGTTTACCGAAAACGGCTACACTAAAGAAGAAATGAAACTCGTTAACGAGACTCAGAAAATCTTAGGTGATAACACCATTGCAGTTACCGCTACAGCAGTGCGCATCCCGGTTGTGGGAGGCCATTCTGAAGCGATCAACGTGCAGTTTGAAAATGATTTTGATCTGGCGGAAGTTCGCCAACTGCTTCAGGCACAAGATGGAGTAACCGTTCAAGATAATCCGGATACCAACACCTACCCGATGCCTATTTATGCTGAAGGTAAAAATGATGTATTTGTAGGTCGTATTCGTCGTGATTTTTCTCAAGAAAACACTTTAAATATGTGGGTGGTTGCAGATAACCTGAGAAAAGGTGCAGCAACTAATGCTGTTCAAATCGCTGAATATCTAGCAGCTAAAGAATTGGTTTAATTCAAAAGAACCTAATAATTACACAAACCTCTGAGACCTGGCGTTTCGGAGGTTTTTTTATTGCCTATATTTATTGTCTAAATCTACTGATTTATGAAAAACATCAAACGTATTTATCTTGGATTACCTGATAACTTAAAACAAAAGGTCTTTTGGGTTCAGAGAGACTACAGAAAAAACCCTCTTTCTTTTATTCCAAATGGCGCAGACATTATTGTTGAATATCAAAATGGACAAGTTTTTGGCTATGATTGGATAAAGGATTCTTCTGACTATGTTCGTAAAATTATTTTTGATCATTTTGAAAATGGTAATTTTTCATTTAAACAATTGAGTCAGGAAAAGAAATTAGAAAATATCAAAAATACCTTTTCTAAGCTATACGTTCGAATTTATCATGAAACTGAATTTGAAACAGAAGAGTTCACAGAAATATGGAATAATGAAATAGACATCTTATTCCCTTGGGATAAAGCTAGAGAATATGATCATAAAAGATTTCAAGAACAAAGAGATAAGAAATTAATAACATTTGTTGAAGCTAAAAAATTAGGTGACTTACCATTTTGGAAGGAATATATTCGAGAAATAAAAAACTCTTTTAACCCTATTCAATTTAAAAATCAAGAAAACAGTTAGAGATATTTTCTCAAATTTAAACTTTTAAGAAATGAAAAAATTAGCGTATGTGGGCGCACTTACGATTCTCTTCAGCGCCTGCGATTCCAATGAAAAAAAATCCCCTGAAATGGCAGTAACTTATCCTGAAACGAAAAAGGTAGATACCGTTGATACCTATTTTGGCACCGAAGTTCCCGACCCGTATCGCTGGCTCGAAGACGATCGCAGTGCCGAGACTGAGGCTTGGGTAAAAGCAGAAAATAAGGCCACGTTTGGCTATTTAAATAAGATTCCGTTTAAAGATGAAATCAAGCAAAAACTTGAGAAAATCTGGAACTACGAGAAAATTGGTGCTCCTTTTAAAGAAGGTGATTACACCTATTTCTATAAAAATGACGGACTGCAAAATCAATACGTGATCTACCGTTATAAAACCGGTGAAGATCCTTCTACTGCAGAAGTATTTTTAGATCCCAACACCTTTGCTGAAGACGGTACCGTTTCACTAGGCGGACTCAGTTTTTCAGATAATGGAAAACTGGCTGCATATAGTATTTCTGAAGGGGGTAGCGACTGGAGAAAGGTTTTGGTAATGGATGCTGAAACCAAAGAGATCACCGAAGATACTTTGGTCGATATCAAATTTAGCGGAATCTCTTGGCGCGAAAACGACGGGTTTTACTACTCGAGTTATGACAAGCCAGACGGCAGCGAACTTTCAGCAAAAACAGATCAGCACAAAGTGTATTACCACAAGCTGAATACGGCTCAAAAAGAGGACGAATTGATCTTTGGCGGTACGCCCGAGCAAAAGCATCGCTACATTGGTGCCGGGACTACAGAAGACAATAAATACTTGATCTTGAGCGCCAGTAATGCAACTTCAGGAAACAAGCTTTATATCAAAGATCTGAGCAAGCCAAATGCCGATTTTGTTGCGATTGTTGATACGGAAGAAACTAATACTTCTGTGATCGAAAATGTAGGTTCTAAGCTTTACATTGTGACCGACAAAGATGCGCCCAACCGCAAGATCGTTACCGTTGACGCTGCTAACCCAACTCCAGAAAACTGGGAAGATTTTATTCCGGAGACCGAAAATGTGCTTTCGCCTTCTACCGGTGGTGGTTACTTTTTTGCAGAGTATATGGTTGATGCGGTTTCACAAGTAAAACAATACGATTATGAAGGTAAGTTGGTACGCGAAGTAGAACTTCCAGGCATCGGGAGCGCCGGCGGTTTTGGAGCTAAAAAAGAAGATAAAGAGCTTTATTACAGCTTTACCAACTATACCACTCCTGGAAGTATTTACAAATACGACATCGAGTCTGGAGCTTCTGAATTGTTCCGTAAACCTGCGATCAATTTTGATCCTGAGAATTACGAGAGCAAGCAAGTATTTTACACCTCAAAAGACGGTACAAAAGTTCCTATGATCATCACCTTCAAAAAAGGTTTAGAACTTAACGGTAAGAACCCAACCATTCTTTATGGTTATGGAGGTTTTAATATTTCGCTTACGCCTTCGTTCAGCATCACAAATGCGATCTGGATGGAAATGGGCGGTGTGTATGCCGTGCCTAACCTGCGTGGTGGTGGCGAATATGGTAAAGAATGGCACGACGCAGGTACCAAAATGCAAAAGCAAAATGTATTTGATGACTTTATCGCTGCCGCAGAATACCTGATTTCAGAAAACTATACCTCAAGCGATTATTTGGCTGTTCGTGGGGGTTCTAACGGTGGTTTGCTCGTGGGTGCAACGATGACACAAAGACCCGATTTGATGAAGGTAGCGCTTCCTGCAGTGGGCGTGATGGATATGCTGCGTTATCATACATTCACCGCCGGAGCCGGCTGGGCATATGACTACGGAACTTCAGAAGACAGCAAAGAAATGTTTGAGTACATTAAAGGCTATTCTCCTGTACATAATGTAAAAGCCGGAACAAACTATCCTGCGACTTTAGTAACAACAGGAGATCACGATGATCGCGTGGTTCCTGCACACAGTTTTAAATTTGCGGCAGAATTGCAAGAAAAACAAGCCGGTGACGCACCTGTTTTGATACGCATTGAGACAGATGCCGGCCACGGTGCAGGAACTCCGGTAAGCAAGCAAATTGAGCAAACAGCAGATATTTTTGCCTTTACGCTTTATAATATGGGTTTTGACGTGCTTCCTGAAAAAACTAAATCAGAGATTAAAGGCTAACCTGCGAAGCACGCAGAAGCCAAAATAAACACAGAACCTCATCACATTAAAAAAATGTGGTGAGGTTTTTTTGTAATTTATCTAGAAAAATAAGCGCTTCTTTTCCTGTTTCTATTCTTTTGTTGAAAGTAAATTATTGATCCTAGCACAGGCAGTATAACGAGTAGAGTAAGACACACTATTTTTTGATTGCTTTTTAATGAATCATTTTTCACTAAGTCAATTATCGCCCATATGAGCAGAGATATCCCAAGTACTAGATATGCTATTATAAATTTTTCCATAAGACGTTCTATTTTAAATTGTCTTTGAGTATGTTTAATATAATGAGATACGTTCAAGTTTTAAAATGTATCAATTGAATAATTTCCATAAATGCTAAAAGTAGACATAACCGACTTCGGCTATACCGAAAAAACAGTTTTAAAAAACCTTGATTTCACGGTAGAAAAAGGAAAGCACATTTCTATTTTAGGGGAAAGCGGCTGTGGAAAAAGTACCTTGCTCAAAATCATTTATGGCTTACTTCACGTTGAAAACGGGACTATCTTTTGGAACGACAACGAACTTTTAGGCCCCAACTTTAACTTGGTTCCCGGAGAGCCTTTTATCAAGTATCTCGCTCAGGATTTTGACTTGATGCCCTATATTTCGGTGGCAGACAATATAGGGAAACACCTGTCGCGTCGTTTTATGCAGCAGCGGGAAGAACGCATCAAGGAGCTTCTTGACGTGGTTGATATGACCGCTTTTGCCGATGTACACGTAAAATTGTTGAGTGGCGGACAAAAACAGCGCGTTGCACTTGCACGTGCGATTGCCAAAGAGCCCGAATTATTGTTGCTGGACGAACCGTTTAGCCATATTGACAACTTTAGACGGAATGCCTTACGGCGAAATCTCTACGCGTATCTGAAAAAAGAAAATATAACCTGCATTACTGCTACGCACGACAGCGAAGAAGCACTTTCTTTTTCAGACGAGATTAAAATGATGCGTGAAGGCCAATTTATACAAACCGCAACTCCGGAAGCTTTATTTGAAAACCCAAAAAATGCCTATGTCGCTTCGTTTTTTGGTGATGTGAATACGCTGGAACTTGATGGTGAAAAACATTTGATTATGCCGCATCAGTTGCAGGTATCTCAGGAAGAAACCCAAATCAAAGCAAGCGTATTAAAAAGCTATTTTAAAGGAAGCTACTATCTCGTGGAAGCTGAATCTCAAGGTAAAAAGATCTACTTTAATACTGCTGAGGCTTTAAAAAAAGACTCTTTAGTTTATTTAAAACTGAAGCTCTAATCTAGCGTTCTACTTCACGGCGATGCTAATAAATCAGCCAGCTCCTTCCCTATCTGACTACCAATGGCGACACCCATTCCACCAAGTCGAACACCGCAAAAAACGTTTTCTGAAAGCGGTTTTAGGATGGGCTTCTTTTGAGCTCCAACACCCAGAATTCCGCTCCAGCGATAGTCGATTTCAACTGGAGTTTGGGGTAAAATAACTTCGGCAAGTGTTTGTTCTAAATGCGCTTGAATAATTGCTGATGTACCGAGCGCATCAGTTTGTTCCCCGGTTAAATCCAGATTACGACCACCTCCTAAAAGGATTCGGTTATCGATATTTCTGAAATAGGTATAGCCCTCATCCAGATGAAACATGCCTTTAATTTTTAAGTCAGGAATAGGTTTGGTCACCAACACTTGATTGCGCGCAGGCTGCACTTGAGCAATTCCCAAATGTGCTGCAAAACCATTGGTTGCTATAAACAGTTTCGATGTTTTGAATGAGATGGAATTTGCTCGTACTTCTACGCTGTTTGATAGCGTTTCAAAACCGGTAACCGTCCAATTATTTAAGATCAGAATATTTTGCTGAAGCGCTTTTTGAAGCAGACCTTGCATCATGTTCCCCGTGTCTATCGTACCTTCTTCAGCATTAAACAGTAGCTTTTCTTGAACATTCTTAAACTGAAATCTGTTCTGAACACTACTGAAAATTGGCTTTTGAAAAACCGGTTCAAGCAATTCATTTAGATATTCGATCTGACTGAGGCAGTTTTCAAAAAGCTCAAGGTTTGTATTTAGAAATAGTTCGTAGCCGCCACACTTCTGAAAATCGATAGCGCGATCGCCAAAGGTTTCTCTCAAAACCTTCAGTCCCTCTACGCGCATTTTAACCAGTTTTAAAACTTCGTCTTCGCTATGCCATTCTAAATCTGATAAAAGCTCTGAGACGCTCCCAAAACAAGCGAAACCAGCATTCTTCGTACTCGCTCCCTGCGGAAGACTTCCGCGCTCAAGAATTAAAATTTTAGCCTTTGGAAAGCGTTTACGCAGCTGCAATGCACAACTGAGTCCTGTGATGCCGCTTCCCACAATGGTAAAGTCGATATCTGATAACCAGGATTTGTATTCCCAATACGAGAGATTAGAATAGGGTTCTTGCATAACAGCTTAAAGATAGCAGAATTTTGCATTAGGGATTGAAGGATTTGTTTGAGCTCTTCTGCCCTTTTTGGCAGAAAGCGAGTCCTGAAAGCCCGACCTAAGCGCTAGCGCAGGTAATGCCAAAAAGAAACTTCTTTAAGGTATAAAACCCTTTGTCGCTAGCCATAAAAAAACCCCGAACAAAGGTTCAGGGTTGATATCTATTGAAAGGTAGACGTTATTCTTCTACCGGTGGATTCATTTTAAAATCATCCATAAAGGCAGTGGTGTAGTTTCCTGAAATGTATGCAGGATCGTCCATCAACTGTCTGTGGAATGGGATCGTTGTTTTGATTCCTTCAATAACAAACTCATCTAAAGCACGCTTCATTTTATTGATCGCCTCTTCACGGGTTTGCGCGGTAGTGATCAATTTTGCGATCATAGAATCGTAGTTAGGAACGATTGAATACCCGCTGTAAACGTGCGTATCAATACGAACCCCGTGACCGCCAGGCGCGTGTAAGTTGGTGATCTTACCCGGTGAAGGTCTAAAGTTGTTATAAGGATCTTCCGCATTGATACGGCACTCGATAGAATGCAATTGCGGATAGTAGTTTTTACCAGAAATCGCAACTCCGGCAGCAACCAGAATTTGCTCGCGAATCAAGTCATAATCTACTACTTGCTCAGTAATAGGATGTTCTACCTGAATACGCGTATTCATTTCCATAAAGTAGAAATTGCGGTGTTTGTCTACCAAAAATTCTACGGTTCCGGCTCCTTCATATTTAATGAATTCTGCGGCACGAACGGCTGCAGCTCCCATTTTTTCACGAAGTTCATCGGTCATAAATGGTGAAGGCGTTTCTTCGGTAAGTTTTTGATGACGACGCTGTACCGAACAATCACGTTCAGAAAGGTGACAAGCTTTACCGTTGCTGTCTCCTACAACCTGAATCTCGATATGGCGTGGCTCTTCGATAAGCTTTTCCATATACATCCCGTCATTTCCAAAAGACGCAGCAGCTTCTTGGCGAGCAGAATCCCAAGCCTTACGCAAGTCATCCTTTGACCAAACAGCGCGCATACCTTTACCACCACCACCGGCAGTAGCTTTAAGCATTACAGGATATCCTGTTTCTTCTGCGATGCGCTCACAAGACTCAAAATCTTCGATGATTCCGTCACTTCCGGGAACACAAGGAACTCCGGCAGCTTTCATCGTCGCTTTTGCAGTTGCTTTATCTCCCATTTTTGAAATCATATCAGGAGATGCTCCGATGAATTTTACATCGTGTTCTTGACAAATTTTTGAAAAACGAGCATTTTCAGAAAGGAACCCGTAACCCGGGTGAATGGCGTCTGCGTTAGTAATTTCGGCAGCAGCCATAATATTTGCTATTTTCAAATACGATTCACTACTTGGAGCCGGCCCAATACAAACGGCTTCATCTGCAAAACGTACGTGCAAACTTTCAGCATCTGCAGTAGAATAAACCGCTACAGTTTTGATGCCCATTTCTTTACAGGTTCTTATTACACGAAGTGCAATCTCCCCTCTGTTTGCTATAAGTATCTTTTTAAACATATCTGTTGTGCTTTATAGTTTAAGCCATAAGGCTTTAATCTATAGTATTTGATCTTTTAAACGCTGTTTTTCAGCGCAAGCTTTCCAAAGGTGGAAACCTTAGATCAAATAAATAATTATGCAGGGTCTACCAAGAATAATGGTTGGTCAAATTCAACCGGAGAAGAATCATCAACAAGTACTTTAACGATCTTACCGCTAACTTCACTTTCGATCTCGTTGAATAATTTCATGGCTTCAATAACGCAAAGTACATCTCCTTCTTTGATACTTGCTCCAACTTCAACAAAAGTAGGTTTGTCTGGTGCCGGTTTGCGGTAGAATGTACCAATGATTGGTGACTTTACTGTTATGTATTTGTCACTATCATCTGCCTTTGGCTTTTCAGCTTCTGGAGCTGCAGGGGCTGGTGCCGGTGCTGCAGGTTGTGCTGCAGGAGCTGTTTGCTGTGGCATTGCAGAACCCATCATAGGTACTTGCTGAAGGATTGTGGTCTCACCTTTACTGTCTTCACCAGTTCTAATGGTGATTTTCACATCGTCCATCTCAAGTTTAACCTCGCTTGCGCCAGATTTAGCAACAAACTTGATAAGATTCTGAATTTCTTTTAAATCCATAATTAATAACGTTAGTTAGATTAAAAATTAAGCATTGTAGGCCCACTTCAAATAAATGGAACCCCAAGTAAAACCGCCTCCAAAAGCGGCAAATATTAAATTATCCCCTTTTTTAAACTGCTTTTCAAAATCATTTAAAAGCAAGGGAAGTGTCGCAGATGTTGTGTTTCCGTAGCGTGCTATATTCATAAGCACTTTGCTATCGTCAAGCCCCATGCGTCGCGCGGTTGCATCAATAATACGTTTATTTGCCTGGTGTGCTACAAGCCAACTAACGTCATCATGACTTAGGTTATTGCGCTGCATAATACGCTCGCTTACATCTGCCATATTTGAGACTGCAAATTTAAAAACTGTTTTGCCGTCCTGATAAACATAGTGTTTTTTGTTTGCTACGGTTTCCTCTGATGCCGGCATTAAAGAACCTCCCGCTTCAATACGCAAGAAATCTCTTCCTATACCATCAGAGCGTAAGAATTCGTCCTGAAGTCCAAGACCTTCTTCATTAGGTTCAAAAAGTACGGCGCCACCACCATCACCAAAGATGATGCAGGTAGTACGATCTGTATAATCTATAATAGAAGACATTTTATCTGCTCCTATTAAAAGTACTTTTTTATATTTTCCTGAAGCTACATATGCCGAAGCTGTAGACATTCCATATAAAAAGCTGGAACACGCAGCTTGTAAATCGTAAGAAAATGCATTTGTTGCACCTATTTGCGTTGCTACATAAGCAGCGGTAGATGCCACGGGTAAGTCGGGAGTTGCGGTAGCCATAATGACCATATCAATTTCTGATGGGTCGACACCGCTTTTATTGATCAGGTCTTCGGCAGCTTTAATACCTAAAAAAGAAGTTCCTTTATCGGGATCTTTTAGGATTCTGCGCTCTTTAATTCCTGTTCTGGTTGTGATCCATTCATCATTGGTCTCAACCATGGTTTCCAAAATTTCATTGGTAAGCACATATTCTGGCACATAAGCGCCAACAGCAGTTATGGCTGCAGTGATTTTACTCATATAAATCTGGTTTCTACGAAAAAACAAGGTTTTTCGCTTAAAAAATGGGAGGAAAAGTACTAAAAATAGAACAATTAAAGCCTACAATTAACGTTTTTTGCTCCTTCTAAAAAATAAAAAAAACTCCCACTTTGATGGGAGTTTAATCTTTTTATAAGTCTTTGTTAAGCAACTTCTTCGCCAGCTGTTGCATCAATTACAACCTGCCCTCTGTAATAAAGTTTGCCTTCGTGCCAGTGCGCACGGTGATAAAGGTGAGCTTCACCAGTAGTGGCGTCTACACCAATTTTAGGCATTGCAGCTTTGTAATGTGTTCTTCTCTTATCTCTTCTTGTTTTCGAGATTTTTCTCTTAGGATGTGCCATTACCGTTAATTATTAATTATCTGTTAAAAAATCTTTTAGTTTGTCCCAACGGGGATCTATTTCTTTAGGTTGAGGCTCTTGTTCCTCTTCCTCTTGATTATCTTTTATACTTAATTCTTCAAGTTTATCTAATATGTCTGACTTTAAGGTTCCGTCTTCAACTCCCGGATGCACTCTTTTTGCAGGCATCGCCAGAACCAAAGTTTCATAAATGTACTGAGCGATATTTACTTCATATTCACCGTGTGGCAAAATTAAGATATCATCAATCTCATCATTGTACTCCTGACCAAACTTAACCACCAACTTATATGAAGTTTCTAATGGGTTGTCGTAAGGTTCATTGGTTAAATCACAATTTACATTTACAGTGCCTTCAGCATCAAAATAGAACTCCATCAAGGTAGACTTTTTAATCAAAGTTACCTTTAGATCTACTGCGATGCTATTAAAGTCATCATAATCAAAATGCTCAAAGAACGTATTGTCAATTTCATATTGAAAATCGTGTTCCCCTTGTTTTAAACCAACAAATTGTATGGTATACGTTTTCAAATGCTTCATTACCTTTCTCTTTCCTAAAATCTCCACTTCCGCAAAAGGCGGGTGCAAAGATATAAATTTTTATTTAGCTGTTAATTAAGTGTGGATAAATTTTTTAAATATCTTTATTTTCCACGAGAGCGACCGGAATATTGTTTTTTTCGCGGTTGTTTTTGCAAAATATTTTCGGTCAAGACAGCATATTCTTCCCTTTTCTTATAAATATCTAAAGCCTTATACACAGCTTCTTTAAAAGAATTGATGTCTGCAGTGCCTTTCCCGGCAATTTCAAAGGCGGTTCCGTGATCTGGAGAGGTGCGTACTTTATTAAGTCCGGCAGTGTAGTTTACTCCTTTTCCAAAAGCCAGGGTCTTAAAAGGAATTAAGCCCTGATCGTGATAAGCCGCGATGATCGCATCAAAATTCTTATAGTTTCCGCTTCCGAAGAAACTATCAGCAGCATACGGCCCGTACGTTAGATGTCCTTGATCACGAAGTTCTTCTAAGGTTGGAATTAGAATTTCATCGTCTTCCTTCCCGATGACGCCGTTATCTCCAACATGCGGGTTGATTCCTAAGAATGCGATTTTTGGTTTACTCACTCCAAAATCCTGAACTAACGAATGATGAATCGTTTTAAATTTCTGCTTAATTAAATCTGAAGTGATTTTTGTAGTTATCTCATTTACCGGAACGTGATCGGTTAACAATCCTACTTTTAGCTTATCTGAAACCATAAACATAAGACTGTTGCCTTCAAGTTCCTGATTTAAATAATCGGTATGGCCAGGGAAATTAAATTCATCTCCTTGAATATTTGCTTTATTTATAGGTGCAGTTACCAAGGCATCAATTTCATCAGCTTTTAAAGCGCTTACTGCAGCCTTTAAAGATTTTATAGCATAACTACCCGCCTCTGGCGTCTCAGAACCAAAATGAATTCTAGGATTATCCTTCCAAACATTAACCACGTTTATTTTACCATCGATCACTTTATCTGCCGACTTTACTCCTTGAAAATTAATGTCAAGGTTAAAATGCTTGAGAAGAAAGCTTATCGTTTTTGCTGAAGCAAAAATAACCGGTGTGCAAAAGTCAAGCATACGCGCATCCTCAAAGGTTCGTAAAACCACCTCTCCGCCAATTCCGTTTAAATCTCCTATGCTTATTCCTAATTTTATACTTTGTCCTTTCATGTGAAACCGCTTTGGCTTTCTTTTGTAAATTATAATGTAAAAGTACTTAATTAAAACGCAAACATGTTTACAGGTATTATTGAAGATTTAGGAAGTATTGAAAAATTAGAGCGCGAGGGTCAAAATTTACATATTACCGTAAAAAGCAAACTTTCAAGTGAACTGAAAATTGATCAAAGTGTTGCGCATAATGGTGTTTGTTTAACTGTTGTAGAATTGGAGGATAATTCTTACAAAGTTACAGCAATAGATGAAACGCTTAAGAAGACCAATTTAGATGAACTCAAAAAAGGAGATTTAGTGAACTTGGAGCGCGCAATGATTTTAGGCACCCGCCTGGACGGTCATATTGTACAAGGACACGTAGATCAGACTGCAACTTGTACAAATAAAGAAACCCAAAATGGAAGCTGGATTTTTACATTTAGTTATGATGCTTCTCTTAATAATGTGACTATAGAAAAAGGTTCAATAACCATTAATGGTGTGAGTCTTACGGTAGTCAATTCAAAAGTCAATGAATTTAGTGTTGCCATTATCCCTTATACCTACGAACACACCACATTTAAATCTATCGAAAAAGAGTCGGTTGTTAATCTCGAATTTGACGTGATCGGCAAGTACGTAAAGCGCCTTATGAATCTGTAGGCTTCTGACGCTCTATCTTATAAAAATAAAAAGCTCCAGTCAAGACTCCTAAAATTAAAAGGTAAGGAATATAGTCGTCAATGGGAAGAGGTTCTCCTACTGGGGGGGGAATGCCAGTTTTAGTATCTGGTGGAGGAGGTTCTTTTACCTCTTGAGCATACCCAATATGCGCAACACCTACAAAGAGGATCAACGTAACTACATATGTATATAGTTTTGAACGCATAGAAGATGGGGGCTTCAATTTATAAACACGGCAATATTAAGAAAAATTACACAACTTCAGCTGTTTAAGTTTACAGTTTATCGATTTTTCACAAGGAATATTTTCACTATGTCCTTAATTAACCTCTGTTATATTCCTAATTACCTTATTTACGTTAATTCTGGTTATTTGGTTTTATTTACGCTTCAAAATCTTTAAAAATAAAAAAGCCTTACATCTCTGTAAGGCTTATCTTTATTAGTGGTCCCACCTGGGCTCGAACCAGGGACCACCTGATTATGAGTCAGGTGCTCTAACCAACTGAGCTATAGGACCGGCTGTTAACCATTATTTCATAGTTAAAGCGGGCGCAAAAATAAGATTAATT
>Ga0208449_1001095_pt1 | contig 15187 bp, 15 predicted proteins | sample MalvireepMed_s17_FD_184247 | JGI IMG/M metagenome (GOLD analysis project Ga0208449, IMG submission 184247) | Marine viral communities from the Global Malaspina Expedition - Malaspina viral metaG DeepMed_s17 (SPAdes) (version 2) | ecosystem: Environmental > Aquatic > Marine > Oceanic | place...
GTTCACCGGTGACGCTGATTGATGGACAATATTATGATCCAATGGGGAACCTGGTAACTCCGCACGCAACCCTTAATCCTTTAGCTGATCCACCACCTACGACGGGCGCACCACCTACGACGGGCGCACAACCGCCCATGCAGCCTCAAACGAGCACAGTACGAGGCATCACGTATACACAGCACCCTGATGGTAGCGTCACCTCGACAGGGGCTGATACCGGTACTTCAGCAGAACCACCAACAACAGATCCTCCACCCCAGCCGTCTAGGCGTGAAGCCAATGATGCATTCCTGGAGCAGTTTCGCGGATTTACGGGCGGGGCTCTGGATACGGTTGATACCAGACGCATCGCGGAAATAGCCAGAGATCGTGGGATCGATGCACAAGTTGGCACTGCGGATCTTCTGTCAATGTTGGGTTATGGGCCACCGGGAATGGCGGGACCACCGTTAGGGCAACAACAACCGCCGGGGCAACCACCACCGCCAGGACAACAACCACCACCGGGAGGGCAACAACCACCACCGGGACAACAACCACCGCCAGGACAACAACCACCGCCGGGGCAACAACCACCACCGGGGCAACAACCACCACCGGGGCAACAACCACCACCGGGGCAACAACCACCACCGGGGCAACAACAACAACCACTACCTCCGGTCTTTACCCCCCCAGGGGAGGAGGTAACCGGACCCGCGATAACGGGCGTGTCGGAAGGTATAGAAACGGACCCGTTTCAGCCTATAAACCAGGACCCCATAGACGGCGTGGAGCCGATTCCGCGTGATCCGAATCTCACGCCAGGATTTAGTGATCCAGGCACTGGTGTGGTTGGGCCCAATGTGGGAACAGGCACGACCATCGATCCGACGACCGGCACGACAGGGGAAGGGTTGACGACGCCGGTCACACCGTTTACGTCGTCACCGACGACGTTGAATTTGGGAACGACTCAGACACAGCAAGGTGGACCACCACCACCAACATCACCACCGGAAGCGATTACGACACCTGGAGCACCGTCTCCAGGGCCACGTGGTGTTGAGGGACCCGACCCTCCTGGGGGATATGTGATTCCGCCCGGTGAGCCAGACCCCTTTGCGCCTGGGGGACCTTTGACTAAGCCTTCAGCAGACAGGAATGCTCCTTACTGGGCTCAGGCGACAGATGCTCAGCGAGAAGTAATCAATCAACGCGCTTTGGATGCGTGGGCAAATGAGAATGCAAATAAGCCAGATGGAACCTGGGACCCGAACGATCCACCGGAACGAATTTATACTGAGCAGACAAACCAGGTATTAACACATGGAGCAGGAATTCTTCCCCAAAACCAATTCTCCTTCCAATTGCCTCCGGCTGCTCAGGAATCTTTGACGACGCTGCTCCAAAGCCTGTCTGGAGAAACCGATACAGAGAAAATCAACGCAGCCCTGACGAGCATTTTGGGTCTTCAGAATCTTGGACAGCAAGACATTTTCAATCAGCAGTTTGGTCCTGCTGCCCAGGCCGTTGCGAGCCTTTACAATACGGCAACGGGAGCAGCAACCGACCCCTACGAGATTCCCAACGTCCCCGATCTACAGGCTGGTCAGGTCTACGAAGAGGGCGCAGCCGGTGCTGGTCAGATGCAACATATCATCGATCAGCTGTCACGGACGCAGGCTCCCCTGGACAATCTGGCTGATCTGGCACAACAAACCGCCAAGTACATGGAAGGCCGTACTGGCGACCTGGTAAACCCTTACCGTGCCGATGTTGATGAAGACTTTGCACAGGCCGAGCGCGAGCTGGAGCAAAGCCTTGCCGCTCGGGGAATGTTGGGGTCTACGCAGGCCGATGAGGCGCGGCGGCGGCTGCGTGAGGGCAAAGCGAGAGCGCAGGCTGATGCGGACCTCAAATTCTACCAGGGCGTTGGTCAGGAACGTCGGGCCGACATCGAGCTTACAGGTGGCCTCCTGGGCGACCTGTTTGGTCAGCAGATGGAGGGCAGTGAGTTTGCCCTCGACAGGCTCGGTGCTCAGCAGGGAGCTGTCGGCCAGGCCGAAACTATGGACTTGGGTCGTCGCGGTGCAGAGGCTGGCCGATCGCAGACGCAGTACGAGAACATGTGGAATGCCCTGATGGGCACAGAGAACATCGACGCCAATCGCCTGGCGATGATGCAGAACCCTCTGTCGATGCTTCTGTCAGCATTGTCAGGCGTCAACGTGGCACCAGGAGCGATACCAAACTTGCAGATGCCACAGCAGGGACGGCCTGGTCCTGGTGCTGGTGAGCTGTTTGGGGGTCTGTTGGGGAATCTGATCCAAGCGGGTGGTCAGGGTCTCGCCGCCCATCTCGGGTGATAAATAGGGGTAATCTAAAATCATGGGATTTCTTGAAGGACTTCTAGGGGCAACTCAGACGGCTCCGACCAGTTGGGTTGATACATACCTGAAAACCCAGGAGAAGCAAAACAAGCTGACGATGACGGGTCTGAGGGAGCAGCTGCGAGACGCTCGTGCCCAGGGGGATTGGCGTACGGTCCAGCGTATTTTGCAAACCGCCCCGAGCAGTGTCACTGCTGGCCGCGACACTGTGGCTGATCAGTCGATGATCGAGAGGATGCAGGCCAGCGAGATCGAAAAACTACCGACCTCGCAGCTGACCGGTCAGTATGCGATTCCAGAGGGTATAACTCCGACGACTGAACTGTCGTTTGAACCGGACCCCGATGCGGCTCCTCTGTCGAGCGGTGAAGATCCCATGCGGCCTGTGTTTGGTGCAGGCGGCTATACGGAAGATCAAGCGCGTGAACAGGTGCTCAGGGCGCAGCAGGCTCAGGCATCTGGCCTGGCCGGTTATGAACCTGGCGCAATAACCCGAGCTCTGCCTCGCGTATTAGATCGGATACAATTGGAGACCGAAGCCGAGGGTGCCAGACTCGATAAAGAGCGCAAGGCTCGCAATCAGGAACTCTACGAACGTATGGAGAGGGATCGCAAAGCCGCCGACGAGCGGAGGAAGGTTGACAAGGCGGCTTACGATAAAGAGAAGGCCCAACGTGACGAGGCCAAAGCAACACAAGATGCCGAAGCACATGCTCTGAAGTTCGACCAGGATGTGCGCGACCAGTATACGGAGTTGAGTGGGCAGATCGACAAGGACCCCATTGTTAAGGCGTTCCGACAGACCCAGGTCAGCTACCAAACCGTGATGACGATGCTTGGCGGTATGATTCGGGATGATGTCTTCACCGGTGTCGGACCCGAGCAGATCGCCGTCTTCAACCTGTTCCAGCGGACGATCGATCCAGCGACGGTTCGCGAGGGTGACATCGCACTCCAGGTCAAATCGATGGGTATGCTGGAGAACTTCAAAATCTACCTCACAAACCTTGTAGAGGGTCAGGTCTTCGACAAGACGTTCGCGGAGTCCGTGGCTCGGGCGATGACGACGCTCTATGACATCCAGCAGAGAAGGTCAAAGGAGTTTGTTGATGGCAGGCTGGAAGCGTTTGCTGCACCCGTTGGCCCTGATGGGAAGTCGATGTATGATCCTGCTGCCATTAATGCGGTGAGGATAGGCTCGCAATTCATCAACAAAAACGCCTCAACGCTAACGGAGGGCATGTCCGACAACTACATGTCAGCAAAATTAATAAGCGAAGGTATGCCCGACTCCGACCGTGAGGTTTTTGTCCAGATGAATTCTGAGCTGAGAAATCATCAGGCTGTTCATGGTTCAGGTTCCATTCCACCGGATTGGGGTCCGAACCGCGTTGAACTCTTCAAGGGGTTGAGGTCACGGTTTTCGCAGAAGACGCCCGAGGCCGAGCAGCCGACCGGTGGTTTCTTTGAGAGTCTTTTTGGAGGATAGTGATGGCGTCGACAGATCCTGATCTGCTTCCGGTTTCCGACAAAGACATTCGGGACCCTGAGATGACAGAGGTGATGTTCAAGCCGACCAGCAAAGAGTCGGGCGTGGACTTCATCACGCGCCTGGCGTCGTCGTTTGCGGTGACTGAAACGGGACGCAATCGCATCATTGAGGATTTCCTCCCCACCAACCACTACCTGGTGATGACCGAGCAGGGTCCGGCGATTGCGGACCCTCACGGCAACGTGCGCCTGGTCGACCCCTCTAGTTTGGAGCTGGCTGACGTTTTTGCCGATCCGGTTGGAGATATTCCCGAGATCGCTACCGCTACCGCTGCCGGTACGGCAACAGCTATGGCGACATTACCAGCGGGGCCGGTGGTTGCTGGTCCGTCTACAGTAATTGCGGGAGGAGCAGGGTCGGCACTCGGTCGAACCATGAGGCAGACAATCGCCAATATGCTCGGTGCGAACGAAAATTATGGCACGGGTAGCCAACAGGCTTTCCTGGAAGGGGCATATGGAGAAATGATCCCTGCCGGAGGTATGGCTGCTCTCCGAGGCTTGCAGAGAGGCGTTGTCAATCCTGTAGCAAAATGGTTTCGACGTTTGGGTGCTGAGACTGATCCGGTCGCAAAAGGTCTTGCCAGTGATTTGGGCATTCCCGAGTCAACACTGAAACCAGGGATGATTACAGAGTCTCCGTACGTTCGATTTGGTGAGGCCAGGCTGTCGCAGCATCCGGTGACAGCGGATATGTATACCAAGGAGATCGACCGACCGTTTATTCAGGCGTTGCACGGTGCGCTCAGCAACATCCGAAAAAGTTTTGGCATGGGCCTGCGTAAAACCAAGAAGAACCTGGGCCTGGAATGGCCTATAAAAAGCAACATCGACATCGATCGATTCTCCGGCAACCTGGTGCGCCAGGTAGAGGGAACACGCGCACTGACCAAGGACCTGGCCGATGTCGCCTGGGATGAATTTGTTGCATCGGCTCCGCGAGGGGGACAGACGCCGGTTATAATGACGAATCTGCTCAACTACATCTCCACCTATGGTCAGAAAGCTTTAAAGTTCCCGAAGGCACAAAAAGGTGTGTTGAAGAATCTTATCGACCTGGGTGATGATGTCAAAAACATCGACAACCTGACCGATCTGGACGACTTCCGTTCGATCCTGGGTGAGCAAATTTACGAGAAGGACATGTATGGTCGCCATGGACCGCGTCTGTATCGTGCAGTTATGGACGATCTCGACGACAACATCGCGCAATGGGGTGCCGCAAGCGAGTCCTACCAGCTCTATCGAAACCTGTGGAGACGGCAGCATGTGCTCAACGACAGTAAGCTGGTGAAGAAGATTTTTGGTCGTGGGATGGACATCGACATGGAGCTACTCGACGACGCAGCCGTGAAGGTTTTCCGGTCTGGCTCCAAGGAGGGCATACGTCGGTTTAAACAGGCGATCGGTGCCGACACATTTTTCCCCGAGCAGGCGAAAACAATGCACCATTTGCGCGGACAGTTCGTCTGGGACCAGATGAAGCAGCTGTTCATGGACAAAGTTCTTCTGGAGTCGTTCACTGAGGCAACAGCTGGTCGAGGGCTCGGTTTCTCGGGTTCGATTTTTTCGAAGAAGCTCTTTCGTGATATCGGGGAAAACAACCTGAACGAGCTGTTCGGGCGAGAGGCTACGCAGCAGTTAAAGAAGCTAGGTCATCTGCTCAACATCGAGGGTGTCGCGGAGCGGATGTATGGCAACTTCAGCAATACCGCAATGCATAATGACTTGTCTGGTTTGTATGCAATCCTAACTCCTTATCAATGGGTAAAGAATGTTTCGCAATTAAAGGGTGAGCGGGTGATAGGAAAGCAGCTGATCAAAACCCAAAAAGAGGGTGCGCTCTTTGGGCGCGAGTATTTCACCGAAGGGCGTGCGCCTAACCTTGCTGCCAAGGCGCACGACTATGCAAGCACAAGGCCGTTTGAGAACCTTTTGAAACGGCTTGGTTTCCGTGGGCCTCAACTGAGAACGATCATTAGAGCACTCTCACAAACCACTACACACCTGTCTGGCGACGTTATCTCGGGAGCGTATGATACTGCTCGCCAGACCAGTGGTATTGATCCAAATCGCATACTGGGATGGCCTGGGGGAAGGAACGTACAGCAATGAACGGGATCGCCAGCAGGGTACTCGGACAAATCACCAAGAAGCCGGACGCTATGGGTCCTCCTCCCGAGCTGATCGGCCAGGACATTCCAGCAGCTGCACCCGATGCGACTCGGGTGGTTGACTTGGATCAGTCCGACTTCGAAAGCCTGGGTCGTGTGCCTACGCCGATGCCTGCTGCCACCTCTCCCTGGAGTAGAGACTTCCGGCCTGGTGTCACCTCGGATCACCTTCACTACGACAGCAACGACTTCCTTGACCAGGTGTGGCGACAGAAGGTCGCCAGGCCGATGAATGCGATCCCGAGTGCGCTCAATATTGGCCTGGGGTTGCTCGATCTGTCGCGTATGCTCGACCATCCCAAGGGGCGCGAGCAGGCTGTTGACTTCTTGTGGACAATGGCTAGAGGTGCCCAGGATTACTCTCAAGCGAACGATATCAACGATGGCCCTCTGACACCGGATGGTCAGGTCTTCGTAATGGCTATGGAGGACATCGTTCAGTCCGCGCTCGATCCTGATAGAGCCGTCGATGATCCTGCCGGCCACATCCTGGATATCATGGATGGTGCCGGTGCGATGATCAAAGGCGGGACCGAGACAGCAGCTCTCGCCGCCAGGTCAGAAAAATTCGTCAAGCTGATGCAGAAGTCTCGGGCTTTGGCGAAGCAGGGAAAGATTTACGAAGCCGCACGGAGTTTGAGTGCGGGGATGCGACCGCTTCGGCGGGAAGCTCTGACAAAGGATCGCATTCAGTATCTGGAAGATCGCTTACGGGCACGTCTGGAGGCGAACCACGGCATAGAGCTGACGGTCCCAGGCAAGATGTCTCGCACGATAACAGTGGACGAGCGGCTCGCCAGGGGAGACCTCCTCTACACGATCGAGACACCGGAGAATATCGATCCAAAGACCGGCAAGGTGATGAAGGGCAAGACGCTCTTCCGCGAGGTGTGGCACCAGCCGATGCCTGGCGACCTTCCGATGCCGCACGCGACGATCGAGGACGGCCTTGCTTTGGCGTTCGAGGTCCACGGTCCCGATGCGACACCCGATCAGCTGATCAACGGCATTGAGATCATACGGACCTCTGAGCCGAGAACGGGGCCAGGGACGTGGAGAGGCAAAAGCGACCCGGTACCGGTCGGTGCGAAGCGGGTCCTGGAGAACATGCCGATCGACGATTTGCGAGGATTATACGCTAAGGCATATGCCTACGCCCTGGAGCTGGAGAAGGTAAATCCAGGACAGCTTGATGAGATTATCAATTGGTATCCGAAGTTTGCTAAAAACATCAAGGAGGTTGTGGGGGAAGCCAACTTCAACGAGGCGGCTGTCGTCTTTGGCATTACATCGCAGCAGTCGCCGGTCGAGCAAAATCTGATGGACACCTACTTTGTCATGAACGAGGTGAGGAAGTTCATTGAAAAGGGAGGCAAGCCGACCAAGCGAGGGATTGAGAAGCATTTGATCAAGGCTCAGAGAACGGTCCTGGAGCCGTTCAACGTGCGGCACACGATCGACAAGATGAGTTCGTATCAGAGACGGGAGTATGACATCGGTGGGGATCGCGTCCAATCAGGTCCGTTGTCAATCATTCAGAAGGACTACAAACCCTTCATCGACGAGGACGCAATCAAACGCGTGGCAGATTTCTACGCGTCCGGCTTTTTCAAGGGCAACACAAAGACGCAGACCTATGTGGCGACACTGCTTCACATGGCTCAGGGTGGAGACTTCTTTCCCTGGTCGACGATGGATCAACACATGGCGCGGATCTGGAAGCTTTTCAAGAAATCCGAGGTCACTGGCAAAGACACGGACATCGGCGTGTTCGATGCAGCAGGGTATCGTGCAGCTCAGTATATGACGGCAAAGCTGGCTCGCGAACAGGGGATGTCGGTTGACCAGCTCCAGGCCTTACTGTGGTTCTACTCCAAAAATGTCATGGCCGAGGGTGCGGGTCCTGGAGTGATGTCGAAAGGCGAAAAAGCCGTACGTGGTCGCCTGGGAGGCTCCGAGACGTGGACACCGGAGATCGGAACCTGGGAGTCTGCGGATCTGGCAACGCGCAGACTAAGAGACGAGTTGCGGACCCGCCTGGACATCGATCCAAATACCGGAAAGATAAGCGAGAAGCCATTGTTGCCACAGATTGAGCGAGCTCAAATGGATCTGAAGGCAGCTGCTTTCCCGATGTCACTGTTCCAGGCCAGGAAGCACGATCGTGAACTCGGAATTCATGGGATGCCGCGAGCCTCCGTGCAGAAGGGACGGATGGTTCGAATGCCACCGTAAACGTGACCCCCACAGGGCCGATCTGAGGCACACAAAAGGCCTGGGACTCAGTATATGCCCCAGGCCTTTTACGGCTCTCTGTGCGCCTCTCAGAGGCGTTTACGGTCGTATCACCGGCATCTTTCGGAACGATTCCTGCTGCCGGTCAGCTTCCTCCACCATGGCTTCAACCTTTTCCAACATTCTTCGTGTGCAGATACTGTTAGGGTTAGTCTGGTGGGCCAGTTTAAGCGCATCATGCACGCACTCAAGCTGAATGGCTGTTCCAAGTTCCAGGGTCCACATCCTATACCCCCCATCGTTTGCGTGCTGACTTCTGTCGTTTGCGGTCGGGTGTCCAGGCCTTATACTGCGAGTCAACAGCGACGGACCGTACATTGCCAAAAAAATCAGCGTTGATGTGTCCGTAGTCGATTGCCTGGTGGACGCATTGCTTCGACACCTTCTTCTCTTGAGCTGCCTGAGCAACAGGGATATGTTTTGTGGCGTTAGCCATCGTGAGCCTCCTTTGTTGGTCTTTGCTGTTCACCGACAAAGTAGTCGAAATATTGACCGAGATCAATAATGTTGAGTTCAATGAGTGTCGACCAAATCTTTAAAGGATGATTAAAGTGTCGACCAAACGTGTTGACCAAGTTTTCAGAATCGGCTGAAACCCGCACCAGGTATGCGTTTTGTCGACCTGGTTACTACATGTGGATGATGTATGCACCTAATCTACAAACAGCTGAAACCCCTGTAGTTATGGGCTTTTATCAATACCTCCGGTTTTTTAAAGTGATGCATAATAGGGCATTCTTGGCCTAAAGTGTTGACCAGTGTGTTGACCAAAAACGCAGCGGGGACCCCGTTTCCGGTCCCTGCTTTGTTAATGGTGTTGACCAGGTTTCTTAGGCAGCTGCGACCCTCCGTAGTAGGTCGCCGGACAGGCGGCACGTGACCTTCGACGCTTCTTCAGGAACCATCCAGCCGTAGTACTGATCCGTGATCCCGATGTTGGCGTGACCGAGAAGACCGCTCAGGGTCTTGAGCTGTACGCCTGCCGTCAGCAGATTGGCGGCGAACGTGTGACGCAGGGAGTGCCACTTCGACTCCTTGCCCTCACCCTGGATGTGGATGCCTGCGTCCGCCCAGGTCACCCGCGCATAGTCGCCATACGACGCGGGGGTGATTGGCGAGGACGGGTTGTCCGGCGAGAAGAACAGCCAGGGTGTCTTCATCAGCTTGGCAGCTGCGATCCGAGGACGGAGTGCCTCGACCACGTCGGGGTCCAGGTAGAGGGGACGGGTCGCGTGGAAGGACTTGCCTTCCATATCGTGGTCACCCTCGTGCTCCTCGGGGCACACGTTGATGAAGACCTCTCCTTCCTCATCCTCGACCACGTCGCACACGCGGAGTTGGATCGCTTCGCTGATGCGAAGACCGGCACCCAGGCAGAGGGTGATGAGGGGGACGTAGAGGTCGGGGTTGCGACCATCAGCTGCCGCGTCAAAGAGGGCGAGGACTTGGTCATCGGACAGGAACTTCACGCGGCGATCCTTGACCACGACCTTGGTGTGCTTGCCCTTGAGCGGGTTCGGTAGGTGGGTGTAGTCCTCGCGCTCACTATGGAGGATCTCCCAAGCGAGCTTGAACATCCCCAGGGTCCCCCTGACGGTGTTCGGCGAGAAGGCTTTGCCGAGGGCTTTGCGGAGGTCGATGATGTGCTGGCGGCGAATGTCGACCAGCTTGAGGTCATCGAGAAGGGCCGGAAGGGGCTTGGCGTTCCTGTCACCCTCAAAGCCGAGGATGCGACGGAAGGACCCGCGCATATTGTTGAGCGTCGAGGTCGCCTTCTTGTGCTCTTCCTGGTAATCCACCGCGAGGTTGCGGAGGTCGGAGATGCGGAGCGGACGACCCTCAAACTTGGCCGCGACGGTGATCTCCTCGGTGCGCTTGTTCACACAGATACTGCGAAACTTCCGAGCCTCGCGGATACCATTGACGGGCCTTCCAGCGGCATCCGTGATCTTCACATATTTGACCGGTATCTGACTCGCCTTCTTGCCCTTGATTTCTGGCCGGAAGTCTGCGTAGAAGACGCCGTCGCGATTCTGTCTGACGAGTCCCTTCTCGATCCGTTCGTACCGTTTTGCCATTGTGAGCCTCCGTTGGTCGTTGTGGATCGTGATGGAGCAGGATTTCTGCCCACAACAGAATATACCCCCATTATTGACCATCGTCAATAAGGAATGTATACCTTGCCTCCCGGGCAAGAAATGCACTCCGGCCAATTTTTTTATCCTTTGGGTTGTATTAGACTTAGGTGCCTTTGGGGCAATTGCCTTACGGGCAACCTTATTGACACGTCATTTTGCTGACGCTATTATCCTGTCACGCCTCTCCCTGAAGGGTTCTCACCCTTGGAGGCAAGAATGACGTTGTCAGCATACCTGAGTAGGCGAAAGCTCACCCAGGCTCACTTCGCAACCCTTTGCGATCTTTCCGAAACGCACGTCGGTCGGCTGATCACGGGCGAAAAATTTCCCAGCTTTGATTCGATGATCAAGATTCACAATGTGACGGGAGGGAAAGTGTCTTTCCGTGACCTGGCTGGTCCACGTCTAGACAATTACAAGCAGGCGTGTTGAGCAGATCCTCTGTAAAAATGCATTCGTGTTTGACGCTTTCAGATCGAAATCACTATATCAGTTAACGGCAAAAAAGTGGGAGGGTTCCCTGCACGGAAAGCCCTCCCTATGGCACGTAACACTACACGGCACCATCACACGGTAAGCCGGTAGTTCAAGAAAGGTAGGTTGCCCTGTGGGCAAGAGCAAGGCGAAAGCGGACAAGAAGAAATCTGTCGACCAGCAATGGTTTAACGTGTCGCAGGCTGCTCGTTACCTGGGGATGGGGCATAAGTATGTTCGCGCCAGAATCAACGAGGGACTAATCCAGGCCTATCTACCCGAGGGTAAGGCATGGAAAGTCTACAGGCGTGAAGACCTGGATGCGTTGATGTCGATGGTCCGATGACCTGGGCAATCATGCGAGCGATCGCTACGGCCTGTATCGTGGCGATTACGTCTGTCGTCGTCTACTGCGTATGGACACCGGAACGATGAAGGTTATAAGCTTGGGTGCTGGGGTGCAAAGCACGGCTTTGCTGCTGATGTCGATTCGCGGTGAGATCGAACGGGCTGACTGCGCCATTTTTGCCGATACGGGCTGGGAACCGGAGTCCGTCTATGCTCACCTAAATCGGTTGATGGCCTACGGCAGGGAAAACAACTTTACGATCCACGTCGTAAAACGCCGTGACTCCCACGGCATCGACCGGGATGTGTTGCACAACATTGAGCAGTATCAGCAGGGCGGGGAAAAATGGCGCACGGGCCAGCCACCGTTCTACGTTAAAAATTTAGACGGTGATGGAACGGATGATGGCGGGACGCTATGGCGACAATGCACTAAGAAATACAAAATCGAACCCATACAAAGCAAGATCAGAGAGCTTTTGGGATACAAGGGCCATCAGCGGGTAAAGAAAAACGCCGAACAGTGGATGGGAATTACCGTCGATGAAATGCAGAGGATGAAGGGTTCTGGGGTGAAGTGGCTTGAGAACAAGTACCCTTTTATTGATCTACGTATGGACCGCAACAACTGCCAGAAGTGGTTGGACCGCAACTGGCCCCATCCAGTAGCCAAATCAGCGTGTATTGGATGCCCGTATCACAGCAACGCTATGTGGCGGGATATGAAAGCGAATCAGCCAGCAGAGTGGAACAGTGCCGTGGTGTTTGACCAGAAATTACGGAAAAAACCGTATCCAGGCGTGACGGGATCGCCGTTTTTGCACCGATCCTGTAAACCTCTAGATGAGGTAGACCTAACAACGGCAGAGGACCACGGCCAGATGTCATTTCTGGATGAGTGCGAGGGCATGTGCGGCGTATAAACGACGACAAGCTCGTCACGTCTGTCGTCGTCTACTGCGTCTGGACACCGGAACGATGAGGGGAAGAAATTGAATCACGACTACGTCATCACCGAGCGGGTGCAGTGTGGATGCTACGAGCTGTTGAACATCATTAGCAATCACATCGGCAAGTCGATCCCCCAGGATGCGAACCTGGTGATCAAGCAGATGCGCGACGGGACCGTGACGGATGTGACGGTGACCTGGGACACGCCAAAGGATCGTTTGGAGGTCGACGGTGAACCGTCATGATCTTCTCGATCTGGTCGAGCGATGCCTGACGGAGGTTCGAGAGAAATACTACTGGTCGATCGACTTTGAGATTCCGTGCGATCCATTGGAAATGTGCGAACTGATCGATGACTGCGAGAAGGTTTTGGAAAACGACAAAAGAAAAAAAGTGCCCGAGCATACACTGAGTGAGTCGCGATTGAGGAACTGTGGGGAGAGACCTCGGTCATCACTGTGTTGTCGCTTGGGGGAGAGTGGCGACGCCTCGGGCACTCAATCAAATGGAGGGAATTCGAGCACCCAGGTCTGATTCCCTCCAGACCATAAGAAAACGGGTGCTCTCACCAATCCAGCCCGATGTAGTCCAGCTAAGTGGCCTGCACGCCACGGCACCATCACAATGGGCAAACTGGTAGGAGGAAACAGATGGCGAGATATGAACTGCCGAGGACGGAGTTCCTGCCTCATCCAGATGGACCGGATGAGGGAGTCATCTACGAAGTTCGCGACCTGGGTGATATCGAGACAGCGTACGGCGTGAAGCACAAGGTTGCGGTGAAGGTTCAGAGTTTCGGACACATGATGGAGGATGGTCGTCCGTTCAGTGTCCAGAAGATGATGAACCTATCCGCACACGATCAGAGTGATCTCTACAAATTCCGGTGTGCTGCACTCGGTGTGAAAACTCTGTCCGACGACAAGGCAATCTTTTTTGATGATGAGGAGTTGGTCGGCATTCGCGTCGGTTATGTGGTCGAGCATCAAATCAGTCAGAAGAACGGAAACACTTACGGAAACATCGGTTCAATATGGCGTCTTGAAGATCAGACAAAGGGAGAGATCGTACTTGAAGCTCAAGGCAACGCGCCCCAGGCAGCGACATCGACATCGGGGAAAATCGACGACAAGGATCTCCCATTTTGAACTGGAGGTAAAGGGCAGCGGCTACAGCATTGAGCCGCTGCCCGATTTGTCATGGCGAATTTCATCCCCGAGGGGGCAGGAGTATTTGGTCGATCAGCAGGAGAGCAGTTGCAGCTGTCCTGCATTCTACAGCGGCAAGACTCGACCGTGCAAACACCTGACGGCGATCCAGAATCTGATCTCGCTCTGTCCATTCCTGAGCGAGCTGAACGGTTCCACTCCGCACATCCCTGGGTGTTCGATCAGCTCAAGGACCTCGCCATGATGTTGCAAGGCCGGGGTCATAAGCGATATGGAATCGGTGGATTGTTTGAGGTGCTGCGATGGCATCGAGCGATGCAGATCGACACGGAGGAGACGTTCAAACTCTGCAACGATTATCGCGCCTGGTATGCGAGGCACCTGATGCAGACGGTGCCGGAGCTGGCTGGATTTTTCAGCCTCCGGTCAAGTGTCTGTGATGAGGTAGGTGTGTAATGATTAGGACCAATCGGTGAATGAATCGGCGGGATGGCTGGACGGTCTATTTCGACTCGGAGACGATGCAGGAAATCGAACAGAAGGCGCAGGAGCGAACGCACGGTGGTCGTTTGTCGATGCGGACTTTAAAGCTGCGTCACAACAATGACTATGTCGGAGTGCTTGGAGAGTATGCCTACGCCTTTGTGTATGACATCCCCTTCGAACAAGTCCAGGGCTACATCGCTGGTGGTGATGGTGGTGTCGATTTCTATCTACCAGACGGCAGGAGCGTTGATGTAAAAAACAGCCTGGGCCGGAACCTTCGGCTTTGCAATTACACCCAACGAGATATCAAGTCGGATCTGATTGTCGGTGCGACATCGACTGATGTGGACAATGCGACACTGTGTGCGTGGATGACTCGTAGCTATTGGTCCGAAAACAACGAGGTCCATCCATACACCGGTAGTGGTTGGGCGACCTGGCTCAATCAGATGGAACAGATGGAAACATTTCCGATGCCGATGGTGATCGCTGTTTTCGGGAGACAGTGGTGGTTACGACCAGGAACAAGGCGACTGTAATCAATTTGATCGTTGCGTGTGTGGAAGACGGCATGCCGTTCACATACAGGCTCATAGGGGGCCGGCACGTTCTGGATGATGCTAAACCCGCAACAACCGGGAACGCCCCTGAGATCCTCTCTGACGCAACAACAGGAGCAGCACATGACTGACGGTGAACGAATCAAAGCGGCACGCAAAAAGCACGGACTGACGATGTCAGCCGTAGGCAAACGGTTGGGCGTATCTCGCCAGGCCGTTCACCAGTGGGAAAGTGATTTTCACAGTCCGACACTGAGAACCGCTCGGCGCATTGCCGGGGCTCTCAACATTCCCCTGTCCGAAATGTTGCGGGAATGAGTTACGACAACTGGATATCACGAGACCTTGCGATGGAGCGAGCCGGGCGAATTGAGGAAGCACTCGACGTGTATGAGGATCAGGTGTGGTACGAGGTGTTGCGCCTGGTCGAAGAGCAATACAAGAAGTATCGCAATCAGCTGCACGATCAGTTGATCACTCAGGTTCGGGCTGAAGATGCCGCACAGAATTTTCTGGAGAGTATTGCTGATGAGTGATCAACTGACCAGATCAGAGAAGTTCGTTCTTGATTGGCGAAACGGCTTGGATGGACAATCAAGATTTAGCTGTGGTTAGATGGGGTGCGGCAGGGCAGATGAAGGACAGGCGATCCGGTCGGTCCATGAC
>Ga0208449_1001102_pt1 | contig 15143 bp, 14 predicted proteins | sample MalvireepMed_s17_FD_184247 | JGI IMG/M metagenome (GOLD analysis project Ga0208449, IMG submission 184247) | Marine viral communities from the Global Malaspina Expedition - Malaspina viral metaG DeepMed_s17 (SPAdes) (version 2) | ecosystem: Environmental > Aquatic > Marine > Oceanic | place...
CATTTGCATAAAATTTAATGATGCAAGTAGCCGTGTTGTCAAAGCGACCTTCTATAATTTTTTTAAGCGCATCGATAGATAGCCTCTCAATCATTTTTCTCTAGTGCCTCCTGGGTTTTCTGAATGCATGTGGGACAAAACAATCGCACTTGTTGTTTTTCTTGATGTACCACTACACGCCATGAGAATACCATGGACTTGTCTGTCTTGTCAAATGACTCTGCGCATGTCGTGCATGCGTCTGGTATTTGATCAAACATGAAAATTTTTTCGGAAAGATTTCGTTCGCTGGGAGTTAAGCTCTTTTTAACTTTCTCGGCTTTTCTGCGCTGTTTTCTATTCATTTATAAATTCAATTCCAACAGGGCTGCGTCACTTAAGAGGTGTATACCCCATTTCGGCTCGAATACAACATTAATAATGGCCTTATCAATACTATCCAGTTCTTCTACTTTGGTTTTAACTTCTGCTGGCAAGCTTTCAGCCACAGGACAATTAGGTGAGGTTAAAGTCATTACAATTTCTACGCTCTTGTTGTCTTGGAGGTTAATTTCATATATAAGACATAGATCATAAATACTTATCGGAATTTCCGGATCATAAATTGTTTGCAAAACTCTCACGATTTCTTTAGCTCTTTCGGCTGCTTCTTTCTCTTCTATCATCGTGCTAACGCGCCCATCGAGGGGGTGGTGGGCCATCCTTCTGGCTTCTTCATAAATACAACTACGGCAGATGGAAAGGGAGCGCAGTTTTCACTATCGCCAAACTTTAATCGTCCTTTGATAAAGAAAACCATCTCGGCCTTCATTACATAATCATGCCAGTATTTGGTATCAGTTCGTGCTGGAATTAACATCACTACTTTAGTGTCGGGGTTTTGAGCTTCGTCATAGGCCTTTTTAATCCACGCATCGATGCCGCGGCCATAGGGCGGGTTGACAAATACCGTGTGCCCTTTCCAGCTTTTCTTCAGCCCATCTTCCATTGGAGTATAGAAGTTGGCGCACTTAGTATTATGGGGCGTTGCGCATGGATCTAAATTAAAGGGTCCAAATCTCCAATCGAGCTTCTTAAAAAAATCATCGGGGGTCGACCACTCTCCGCTCTTGCTTGAGAACATTACGACTTGAGTTGCTTTATCCATTACTTACCTTCTTCTCGTTTGTTAATTCTTTAAAATTCTGATAATATTCATCTATGTTGCTGTTTAATTTCTTTCCCAAAATACGATATTGAGTCAGTTCCTCGGATGTTAAGGTGCTGTCTCGCATTGTCATTACAGTTGCAATAGCACGCCGTACAAAATCTTTATTACAATCATTGAGTTCTGCATCAATCATTTTATTAACCCATGGTATATCAGAATTAAAAGATATTACAACTTGGGTGTTGCCATCTTTTAAGATTTTATCTTCGTAATCAAAAAGCATTCCATCTTTTCCCAGGGACTCTAGCTTAAGGCTACATCCGCCTTTATATTTATCTAAATTAATACGTGTTTTTTGGCGCCCAGGATTAGTTTTTCCTTTATTTGTCTTTGGAGCGCGAGGTGGGCCGCCCGATGATAAAGGGGTGCTGGTGTGGCCTTCTGACACTTCCATTAAAATAGGACGAGCGTGCCGCTTAACGAATTTGCTCATGTGGTTTAAAAATGGAACCCATTGTGTGCCGTCTGTTTTAGTTTTTTGGGAACTACGACCAGTCTCATAGATAGCATCTATAGCTTTTTTAAGGCCTGTGTCTTTCAACAAATAGGTTCTAAATCCAATGTCAATTTCTTGACTCTGTTGTAAAGTTTTAGTAGCTGAAATACGTAAGAAATCATCTAAGGAGCTGCCCCCTTCAATTATAATCTGGCATCCGCGCATACTTGCTTGGGCGCCCATTATTTTGGGAAGCGTAAGTTTAAGTTGACTGCCAACTAGCCGGCCATTCCGAAAAACATTAATACCAGGATAACGCGTATCTCCTTGCGGCAACATTAAAACACTTAAAACGAACTTGCAAGGAGGGCCCGCACTCTTATATATACATGCCTTTTTATAAAAGGGAGTTGTACATGTAAGTGCATTACCTTCAATAGATTTGTGGATAATTTCTTTGTCATTTAAATAAAGCTTAATATTTTGTTTATCAAAGTTTTTATATGTTACGCTTAACCGCTCTTCAAGTTCTTTTATAAACTTTTTATCTAAAATGTGCGATGAGCATGCTTTCATTAGAATTAAAGTACCGCTCTTTGCCCTTGGGTTCGCTGCAAATTCCTTCCACCTCTTTACACTGGGTTCATAGTCAGTTGTGCCCTTCTGCGGACTATTGATTTGAAATTCAAATTTACCATTAGGGCGAGGCTTTCCCCATGTAAAGGTGTTTTGTTGTTTTGAAATAATTAGGGAAGTCTCATTCTTGATGCCTGCAATAAAAACTTCGGCAGCTTTAAAGCCGTAGCCGTATTTGCCCGTCGCCCCTTTAACGTGGTCTCTTTTTTTTATCTGCACCATCTCTAGCATGGTCGTTTCATTTAATCCGCGTCCATCATCACCAATTGTAACCAAATGTTTGTCAATGTCTATTGTAACATCAATACGAGTAGTCGGCCCGTATTCGCCTGAATTATCTACTATTTCTAGAATAGCATCTATTAAGGACGGATATTTAGTAAAAGACTCGTAAATAGTTTGTGCATCTGGAGGCGCAGGGCGACTCATTTTTTTAGTTTGTAGTTCATCGCTCATGTACCCGTACTCCCTAGCGCGCCATCACCCCTATCGCTGATGGTCATTGGATATTCGTTATATAGCGCCTCGGTGGCTGTCTCTTGCGGTCGAAAATGTACGACAGGAGTCAGTACCAGTTGTGCAATTTTTGTGCCTACTTCGACATATTGAGTGCTGGCCCCCACATTGTGAAGGTTAATAAACACCTCTCCTTCGTAGCCTGAATCAACCACGCATGCCCCTACAACAAGGCTGCGCTTTGCAGCCATTCCAGATCGATTCTTCACTTCAAGCATATACCCGTGGGGTACTTCAAACTTTAAACCTGTGGATAAAATCCGGCTGTCTCCTGGTTGGAGACGACATTTATCCTCGGTATTCTCGGGACAAAAGTATACATCGAGCCCGGCATCCGAAGGGTTTGCGCGGGTTGGGGTCGTAACCCCTTCCCGCACCTTTGAGTATCGTATAATCATGGGGTAGGCTTTCCTCCGCTAATCATTTCAAAATTTTCAACCACCTCGTCGATGTTAAACTTCCCTTTGTAAAGGCGATATGCCTTCACTGCTGCTCTAATCTCATCTGTATTGAGCCAGCTATTCTCGCGGTACTCTGACCGCAGGTCTCGGCGCTGATCCTTATAGGGTTCCATCGCCTCTTCAATTGCTGCCAATGAGCGAATATACTCCTTGACATACTTTTTCTTTTCTTCGTGTGAATTGGCCACACTGCCTCCTTTGTTACTTATATAATATAACAAATTCTAGAGGGAATGTCAAGCGTTTATTTGCCTTGGCCTCGATATTTTTTCTTATATTTTTTGCCGCCGCCATAAGGGCCTGGACTTCCATATTTCGTATTGATAGATTGTCCATTATAAGTTCTCTTTGGTTTTGTAGTTGTTGTTTTTGTTTTAGTGTGTTTGCTAGATGCCATTTTTGCTCCTATTTAAAGCCAAAGCTAACTCTGACTTCAATTTTTAGTGTTGGCACATGCAGGTGATTAGTAAGGTTGTGTTTTAAACACTCATCAGCCTCTAAAAACCAATCTGCATGTCCTTTTTCGTGAATAATATCCAAAAAATAATCCTCGTGGTGGCCACAATTCTTGGCCATCATCTTATAAACTTTTTGGTTAAGCCTCTCCGTTTCTTCCGCATCGGCTTTAATCTCTTCTACTTTTCCAATGGTCATGGAAGAGACATCATGAATCATTAAGGTAGCGTCCGGATCCATATAGCGCATTCCCTCTTTTCCAAAGCTAAACAAGAGTGCACCGCAAGACATTGCTTTACCCTGAACGATTGTGGCTACAGGTATGCGAGAGTGCTGTATATCCGAAATCATGGACATTAAACTATATACTTGGCCACCATAACTATCTATAATTACTGGTAAGACGGGTTGGCCCGTATTTTGAGCCTTGCTTACTTTCTCTGAAAATTCTTTAGCTGCTGATTCATCAAATTTCTTTACACGAATAACAATCGGTAAATCATCGATAAGTTCTTTATCTTTTAAAAGAGGACTAAAGTTTTTGATGACGTTCATATACTAACTATCCTAATAATCGAAAATTATACCGAATAGATCTAGTGGAAAAGCCCCAGTTGGGATCATACTCTAAGCGACTCATGTAAGGACGGTTCATATGAACGCTGTCTTTTTCGGGCCTTACACCCCAGCATCGAATTCGCGTGAGTTCATTATTGCTATCAATAACCTCCAAAATCCAGTATAGTTTTCCATTCTTTGTTTTTCTCGACGTAATTTTGCGAGGAATGAACCAGCATAATTGAAGCTCGGGATCAAATTCGGAAATCGGCGGCACAAACTTTTCTTGCAGCTTCTCGATTGTTTCATTATTAATCACAAGATTGATCGGAAAAATACCTGTTAAATCCGTTTTAAACTGAATAATCTCTTCTTCGGTGAAGTCGCCTTCTGGTTTATATGTTTCCATGTTCTCAGCCAACTTCTTTAAGGTCTTGGGGCGTTCAACTACACAAGCAGACCAAAAATGTTTACGCCCTGTAAACCGGTCATCCATAATGTCATCCAGGGCGCCGCCGCGACAAAGAGCATCGAGCGCCTTCTTATTAAATTTACTATATGATACACCTTCGCGAAACAAAAGATCTTCTGCGTTTTTAAAAGGGCGGTGATTGAGAATCTGTTCAATTGCGGCCATCCCTAATCCTTTGATTGAGGTTAGCGGTTGAATGAGAGTTTTGCCATCTTTACTAATCTCCCAAACTGTCCCCGACTTATTAATATCAAGAGGGGCAATTTCAAATCCATAACGCTTTGCAATATTAATCGCCTTTTCTTTTCTGGTTTCAGGCTCTTTATCCAAGAAGGCGGCCATCCACTCAGAAGGATAATAATTCCACAGCCACGCACATTGATAGGAAATAATGCTATAGCTCACGGCGTGCGACTTGTTAAAGCCATAGCCAGAGAAATACTCAAACTTATCCCAAAGAGCTTCTGCCTCGTCTCGGCCAATACCCTTGGTCGCGCATCCATCAACAAACTTAATTCTAAGTTTTGTTTTAATGCCGCCTTTGCCTGTTCCCTTTTTGGTGAGAACTTTGCGCAACATATTGCCTTCGTCAAGTGTTAAGCCTCCTATACGGTGTGCAAGTAATGCTATTTGTTCTTGAAAAATTAAAAAGCCAAATGTTTCTTCTGTGATCTCTCTTGCTTCTTCTGAAAGGTACGATACATACTGCGGATGATTCTTTGCTTCTACATAATCAGCATCAACTCCGGCCGACAGTGGGCCGGGGCGGAAGATGGAAGTCACCGCAGAAATATCAATGATACTCGTTGGTTTGGCCCGGGCGCAAAAACCTTGCGCTCCCTGTTCAGTAAACTGAAAGACTCCGGCCCATCTGCCTTGGTGGAATATGTTTTCATATACCTTTTGATCATCAAAGTCTATTATATCCGGATGAATATTTTCATTGTAAAATCTTAATATATCTTTAAAAGTTGGCTCTTTAACCCCATGATGTCGCCGCAAAATATGTTCAATACATCCTTCCATCATCTTTAATGTTGAGAGACCTAGTAAATCAAATTTAATGAATCCCATCGGTTCTAAGTGACGGACATTTTGACCTTCTGACCAGGGCGCTTGACGAACTCCTCCAGAGTTAATCAATGGCATGTTGCGATCTAAATTCTCCGCGATTACAACACCGCCCGCATGACGCGAGCATGATCGTACTTGGCCAATGAGACCTTCAACACGAGCTTTTACATCGGGATATTTGGCAAGGTATGCCTGAAGAGAAGGTGAAAATTCCATCACCTCTTCCCAAGTTGGAGCGTAAACTCCAGCTTTAATCCCATGTTTCTTTTTTGCCTCTGGGGTCGCCTCTCGCATCATAACGCTTGTAACTGTATTGGCTTCTGTAAATGGAATTCCATAAAGCTTGGAGATGTCTTTGATTAAAGATCGCAATTGCAAAGTATTCCAGTTTGAAATTGGGGCCACACAATCTTCTCCCCACATCTCCACAAGTTTTTCTTTTAGCTCCATACTGTCCGATACGTCATAATCAATATCGGGATAGTCAGTTGCATCAGAGCGCAAAAAGCGCGAGAACAAAAGACCATGCTTGATTGGGTCAACTTGCGTAATTCCTAGGGTATAAGCTACTAGTGAACCGGCAGCCGAGCCGCGGCCTGGGCCAGCAAGCATTTGCTTCGTTGCTTCATCGGCAATTGCTTTCATTGTCAAAAAATACTTAGAGAATCCTCGATCATCAATTACATCGAGTTCTTGCTTTAGTCTCGCTAAATATTCTGTATTATTATTCAATCCTTTTTGACGCAAGCCTTCTAGAGCATAGTTTACTAGTGCTTGTGTAGCGGTTGTACCTGCTGGCACAACAAAATCAGGTAGCCGAACTGTTATATCTGGAAAGAAGCTTTCGATACGTTCGTGTGCAATATGATATGTTTCAGTAATGCTGTTCATTACCAACTCGTCATCATATTCAAAGCCCGTACTCGTACAATAATCTTGATAGCTCTCCCATATTTGCTCGCCATTTTTGGGATACAACTCGTATCCAATTTCCTCTACACCCTCGGGGAACTCCGCGCCTTCGCCCCAGGATGGAGTTCCTTTTCCAAGCCACCCTAGGCGCTTGTATAGCTCTCTATCCTTCCATGCCGTGGGGCTGGGGTAGTGGCTATCGGCTGTGGAAATCAACTTCACATTAAACTCTTTGGAAATCTGGATGATGAGCTGGTTAAGTTCGTGCTGTTCTTTAATGTTGTTCCACTGTAACTCACCATACCAGCGATCTCCAAAGATGGCTTGCATGCGGCGTGTGGTTTCTCTCATGGCATCGAGGGCTGCTTCACGGTCAACGCCGGTGCGGTTGCCCTCGTCATCATAGGTTCCATTCTCCCAATAGTTTCCGGCGTAAACGCCACCTAAGCAGGCGGATGCGGCGATGACTCCTTCGTTATACTTCTCAAGCAGTGCATAATCCATGCGAGGATAACGGTAAAAGTTCTCGCTCTTATAACTTTCAGAAACCAGTTTAAAGAGGTTATTAAGTCCTGTTTGATTTTGGGCCAACAAAATCAAGTGACGACGACGGCGCAAAAGGCCCTGCACTTTCTTGCTGTCATTTTCATCCTCCACCGTGGCTCCGGAAGCAGCCTGCGCTTTTGCCGTGCGGGCGCGCTTCTTATCTGCCATCGCTTCTTCATATTCGGTGCGCCATTCTTCGATGGAGGAAATAAAGTATGCCTCGACACCAAAAATGGGTTTAAAATCTTTGCCCTCTGCCTGCATTTTTTTGGCATGCAATACCTGTCCCGCTAATCCATTCATGTTTCCATGGTCGGTGAGCGCTAGCGCATCGCTCCCGTTCTCATAAGCAAAATCCATATGCGCATCGGGGTACCCGATTGCATCAAAAATAGATCCTGCGACACTATGGGCGTGTAGCCCTACGAATTTAATCGTCATCTAATTCTCCCTCTCTATATGGTAATTTAACATGTTTATGGGCCTTTGTCAAGTTATTTGATGGCTTTTGTATAAAATTTTTGGAACCCATAAATGCTTGATATTGTTGCCATTTTGAAATATCATAATACCATTCCACTTCTTCTCTGTGGGCGTTCGTCTCGTTGACCTTTCCAAAGATGGTATCAAAATCAAACTGGCGCGCAGACCACCTTTCATTAAGGGGTAATTTTTTTTGGGGGTATTTTTCATCGGGCCCGGGATTTAAATATTCCCTAGTTGTAGTTTTATTAACGTGTCTTCTGCATTGAATGAAGTCTGCTCCAAACATAGTAAAAGCTAAAGGTTTGTTATTCTTAACGGTTTCGCCTTTATGCATTAAAAAAAAGTTATTTTCAAAATCTGAAATTTTGGGCCGCAAATTTCTAAGCGAATATACATTATAGGCGCTCATTGGAAATGTGACAAAATATTTATGTGGAGCTACCCAGTGCGAAATAATATTTGCTGCTCTCCACGCCGAATTGATGCCATGCAACGTTGACCATCCATAAGAGTCTCGACGGTCACGATCTTTGGGGTGGATGGGCACGTAATATATAGGAATCTCTTTTCGTTCCTCGCTAGGAAATACACTATGTTTGCGATAGTAATATACAGGATCATAAATCCATTCTCCTATTACTTTTTTTATTATTGGTGCAAGGTCATCATTGGCCACAATCCAAATAGTTTGACAGCCGACGATTGCACATTCAAAAACTGCCTTTTGAATTGCGGTGAAGCCCGGGTCTACCGGCATCAAACACTCAGGAATAGGCAAATCAAAATCTGTTTTTAAATTGGCGAGCGGTATAATACCTGCAAGATGTGTGTGTCTGCCATCGCTCATAAGTTCTCTAAAAGTCTATGATATCCCACACAAGCCGCCGGTAAATCTTTAAGTAAATCTTCTTCTTGAATTTCTGGAACTTCTGCCGACTCGATGGATGGCTGTGGAGATGCCAATTTCTTGCGTCTCTCGCGGCCAATGATAGTCGTTCTAAATTTGTAATATTTGGGCCTCCCGGTGGGCGAATAGCCATTGAATAGTCCTTTCATGCCGCGCTCTTTCATTTCTGCCAACATTTTAAATCGTGCCATAGTTTGTGAATAATCAAAGCTTAACAGTTGTGTCTCGGTAAGCGTTGAAACTAAACAAGCATCCTTGACAGGAGAGTTGCCATCAACACGATCTGTAGGATAAAACCAGATTTTCTTGACAAAATCGTCGGTCGTTTCGATGAGATCGATTTCATGTTTTCCTCCACGATTAAACGCTATCCAATCATAACATGTATAAAGCGGGTTAGCAAGTGTTTTTTCTTTTACAAGTCCAGAACAATTATCGTCGCCAAAATAATAAACTTTTTTGAATTGGACCTCAGCTATCTTTGAGTATTCATTAGAACAAATTAGAGTATCGCCATTATAGCGTAAATTCTGACACAAATGACTTAAGGGCACAAGCCCTTTAAGCGCCATAAGAAAGAGCAGCCTTTCCCATACCAATTCTTTGGGTGCTCCAACTTTAATATTAGTCCCATGGGTGGTAAGCGTATGCGATATGTTAGGTAAACCAATGTAATCTAAATTAATCGAACTCTTAAAATAATCAAACCGGAACGGGCGTTGAGCATTTGTAAAAAAAATAGGTATTTTATTATTAAATGCAAACAAAACAGCCGATAAACTGCTTCCGATTACGATCTTATCATATTTAAGAGTTGGGCTTATCTTCACAGGCGGCGCTAGCGCTGTGGTATCCTGCTGTCTCTTCACTCTTTACCTCTTCTAAGAGCAGTTTAATGTCTAAATTGGCACAATCTTTTTTATTCTTTGCTACATGATAGTGACTAACAAATCCTTTAAAGTCACCATATTTAACATTTTGCTCATAGTTCGTGGAAGTGTTTCCAAATTGACTAAGTGGGGCTTCGTAGGGTATTTCCAAGCCTTCATGAATTGCTTTCCAAAGCGCTTTTAACGCTCTAATCTGAACCGGATAAAAATCCAAGTAAGGATCTAAATCTTTACCGTGACATCTGGAATTTTCAACAAGGGCGCGCTGGCCATGGCCATTTTTAATATACCAATCTTGATATTTAAGATAATATGCATTTGAAATTTCGACTCCTACCGATGCACGATTTGCGCGCTCGCTGCTTGCGTGCCAACATGCATGCTGCATGTCAATTGACTGGTATATTGTACCATCGTTATCTATCATAAAATGCACTGAAATACCTTTTTTATTTAAAACGCTTTGGCAAGACCGGGAGCTTAAACAAACATCCCAATGGTTTATAAAAAGCCGAATCTTGCGCGAAGGTCTTCCAGTATAATCATAGTGAGTTCCAAGATCGGCTTTTAGACCCCCGCTTTCAGACCACAATACAACCTTGTCCCATTTGATTGGAATAAAATTTCCATTGTAAACAATATAGTTAGAATAGGTTGGGGTGTCGGGTTTATGCTCATCGATCTTGGATTGTCTTTCTGTCCAAACGCGTCGGAATGTCATTGGACCAACAAGACCATCGGGTGTGAGGGTTTTTGCTTTTTGCCATTTTTTAATTGCCCTAACTAATTTATCATCAAAATATTTTTCACCAAACCAAGTTGGATCCCATCCTAAATTTGCTGCCGACGATTGATTATAAAAATTTTTATCAATTGGCATCCCATTGATACCTCCACTATTATATAAGTATTGCTATAATATAATTATCTTGTACAACACTTAATTGACCCTCTTTAACGGTTATTTTCTGAATCATTGAATTGTCTACAATAATTTCGATACCTTCTTTTAGTTCTTTTGCAAAACGAACATCTTCTGCCCAACTAACTACCGACGCTATAACATGATGTTCGGCTTTAGGATTAAAGTCTTCGGGCAATACAATGCCGCTTTCAGTTGTCGGAGGCGTTACTTCGGGTACGTTGATTTGAATATATCTATTAACTGGTTTACAGTACACAACCATCTCCATCACAATATTTTGTGCCATGGCCACCACTTGTGTCCATTCTTTGAATTGGATCGATGGCGTTAATCATTTCTTTATATTGTTTTTGGCTAATCGATTCATATGGCGCTTGTTTATAACCAGTTTCCTCGTATTTCAAAAACGAAACAGCTTTTAATCTTGTCTCATACATTTCTAATGCACTTTTAATTTGACAAGCCTCTTCCTCATTAAAAGTTACGGTAACAGATACAGAATTGTCTGCCCAATAATGTTGATATTGAGCAGCTATCTCAAGTTGTTCCCACATGCTAACATGCTTTTTACCTTTTGTAAAATAAGGCTCATGGATAGGAAATTCAACAACCATCGTATTGGGTGAATAACTATCTTTTTCTATATTATAACCTGCTTTCTTAAGGCGCGCCAGCACCTCCGAATCTTTTGAGAAACGAACACGACGAATATAATATTCGCTTTCGGGAAAATGAATGCCAGGAGTTGAGCCATTTAGAAGAGAAACTGTGCCGGAAGGTTTAATTGAGGTTGTCCTAATTGATTTGGGTATACAGAGCCAGTTTGAATATTCTTCATCTAATTCTTTAACATAATTATATGCTTTATCACACCATTGATACATTTGCCGGCGGCCGTGCTTATTAAATGCCTGAATAACCCCTGATTGTGATAATCCAATGCGTCGGTTCTTAAGCATTTTTGCGTTTGTCTCGGGCCAGTGAGTATTAGATAGCGTAATTGTCTTTCCGTAAAGGTATGCGATCTTTAATGTTCGTAAATAGTCCTCAAGATTCTCGTGTTTAGCTGGAAAAGTCTCTACCAAGCAACAAAGTTCTGCATCTTCAAGCTGCTGTTCGACACAAGGGTTAAAGCCAGCAACATTAATATCATCTAGCTTAACACCATCTTTAAAGCGTCCGTGAGTTCTGGCATTATCAAGCCAAATATATCCTGGTTCTCCATTGGTTTGGCTCTGCTTGGCGTGCCATGTATAATCCATCCCAACTTGAGCATTAAGCGAATTATTAGAGCCCCATCGATGGTGATAAAGTTTTTCATCATCATTTTTCATTTCAAGATAATGTTGATCATCGTGCCGGCCCATGGCCAACGCTGCTGACCGGCGAACGTTACCTGCTACTACGCAACGACCAATAAGATTTTCAGTATCAACAATGTCAACAGAACTAATTGGTTCGCCGCTTTTACCGTTGTAAAGCTCAATCAAATTTTCGTGTAATTCTTTGAGCGGGGCATATCCACTAGATGTTCCGCCAAATCCTAAAATAAGAGCGCCTTCGGGGCGGATTGCGGAATAATCAAACTTAGGGACTTTTCCTCCAAAGAAGAACCCATCCAACAATAAGTGAACCGAATCTACCCATCCTTCCCGAGAATCATCAATAACCAAAACATCATTTGTATATTGTGGCTCTTGGATAGTAATACTGTGTGCTCCTTCGGTATCAAAACCAACGCCAATGCCCAGCATTAGAGCATCCATCATCCATGCAAAAAGATAGCCGCCTTTAGTTGAGAGGTCTCGGGTAGAACGAAACGCACAATTAAAAAGTCCTGCTGCTGTTTTTTCTTCTACAAACTTGGTCCCCATCATCCACAATCCACGACCAGGGGGTGTCCATTTAAGATTAAATAAACGATCATATGCGTCTTTTGCAGTACGTTGGGCCTTGGCATCATTCCATTCAAGGCTTAGTAAAAAAACATGCTCTTTTTGCATATCAAACATTCCCTCGATAACTCTTTTGCAGGTTTGCCACCATTCTTCAGAACCAGTAGCTTCGAGATCAAACTCATTAAGACGTCGAGAATATGTACGTTTAAAGGTCACATAGCCCAGGGGGCCCCAAGGCACCTCTTTAGTCTTATAAGGCTCTAGAAATGTATCTGATAATCTGAATCTGCGAATGTTTTGTCGTGCTCTCATTTTTGTTTATTTCCTTTTCAATTTTGAATATTTTTCTCTTAGTAACTGCTGCTGCTCTTTTACTCCCAGACTCACCGGGTTTGTCGCGACACCATTGGTGGTCGTTGGTACTTGTGCTTTTGGAAGAATTTTAATTTTTACACAAGAGGTATCCATAAATAGAGAATACACTATCCCATCAGGACCGTTTCTATTCTTAGCAATAAAAAGCTTTCCTTGATTGTTTTGTTTATCTTCGATGGTTCTTGAAACAGAAAAAATAAAATCAGCAACAAAGCATTTATTAAACGCCTCTGAAATCTGTTCCATCGTAATGACTTCTGCGTTTAGACCCGAACGATTTGTTTGTGATGCTGTCCAAATAGGACATTTAAATTCAGTAGATATGGCGCGAAGTTCTTCATAAATAGATTCAAGTTCGTTTCTCTTCTCTTTTCTTATTGTAATCGGCTTTAAAAGATCGCCATAATCAACGATTACTAATCCCGGCGTTATTCCTCGTTTTATAAGACGAGAAAGATGGGATCGAATCGTATTAGTTGTAGCTGATTTCGTAGGATACTCTTTAATAATCAAAGAGCCATCAATATTTTTAATGGTTTCGTATACTTCTTCCTTAAAAGTAATAATATCTGAAAGTGGGTAGCCCGTAATGCAACTATCATAGCGGTTGGCAATAACCATGTCTTGTAGCTCAAGGGTGTAATGAACGACTGTTTTATTTTCTTTTAAGGCTTGCGCGCCCAAGTGGACTAAGGCCATCGATTTTCCGGCGCCAGTTGGCGCGATTACAACCCCCAACTCTCCTTTGCCTAAGCCTCCTCCGCAAATGGAATCGACTTCTGGCCAGCCTGTTGATATGGGTTGTCGATGTTTTGGTACAAATCTCATTTCAAAATCAGCAAGATAATTATATCCAAAATTGTTCTCAGATCCAAGCTTTAATGCATTATTAATAACTGTAGAAATTTCATCAAAGGAACAATTTTGGAGCAATCCAACTGATTGCATCATTGCTTCTTTTAAATTTTGCTTACGACAAAACTCTAAAGAAACATCTTTAATGTATTCAATATCTGTAAGTTCGTGCGTGTGGATTCTTGCGAAATATTCTCGCACTTGGTTTTGTGTCACTTCATCTTCGTTGTCAAGCTCTGTTCGAAGGATAGTAAGCATTGCTTCAACAGAAGGATGAGTATTGTATTTCTCGCGATAATCAATTACTTTATTAACGAAAACGCGAAGATATTCTAATTCTAAAAACGCTATATGTAGAACTTCTGTGATTTGGTCTGCGAACGGCCTATCCTCAAAAATAAGCTGTACGAGACCCTCTTGGAAGGCTTTTCCATACCTCCCAAAGTGTGCATTTTTAGCGACCATCAAATCCCTCTTGTTGTGTATTGTATATATAACATATCTGACCGTAAAGTCAACTTAAAATATGTTAAATTGTATTTGTGTTGTCAAGGCACTCTTTGCTAATCTTGTTTAAGATCGTGCGCAGATCTTCCCAATTTAACTCACCAAATCCATCATTGCGCATCATTCCAATAATTTCTGTTTTATTAAAATCACACTCAAAGTTTTCGATGGATTCTTTGACGTGCATTTTGGACTGGAAAGACATTTGTGGAGCATATAATTGCATCATGCGATAGTTGTGCTCAATTAATCCTTTGTTTTCGACAATGTTGGTAAAGAACTTAAGTTTACTTTTAGTATTCTTACAAAATTCTACCACTTCATCAATAGTATATGATTTGCTATCGCTCAAAAAGTTTAATCTTTTGCCTACGGTTCCAAAGCCTGCGCCGCGGATGCCGGGGAGGTTGTCTGAACTATCCCCCACAATCGAGCGGGCCAGGGCCATGTTGGTCGGATGAACGCCAGTTTGTTCTATAATACGTTTGGTGTTTAGTAATTCGTTTTTAGTGGGCCGCAATAAAACAGTTTCATCATCGCATACCTGCATGAAGTCTCTGTCATTGGAGATAATAATCTTTTGCCAGCCCTTGTAATACTCCATCTGTGTAATATATGCAATCACATCATCGGCTTCGATCTCGGGGATCATAAACTGGATGATGGGCATGTTGTTCATATATTCAATGACGCGGCTTTGCTGCCACATTTTGTTGTGTAACTCTTCGTCATCAGTAAGATTGTGGAATGCTCGATTTAATCTAATCGGCTTCCTGCCTTCCTTATAATTTTTGTCCATGCTCTTGCGCTTTTTAGAGCCGTTAGGGCCATCCCATATCACTACGATCTGATCTGGCTTTGTTTCTCGGACGTGTCGTTGAAGAATCTTAATGAACCCTTTCAATCCTCCGATAGGATCTCCATTAGAAGAAATGGATGGGTCTACTATATAGGCCCTAAGATACGCATTCAGCGCGTCAATAATTAATACTCTCTTCATTATATTCAAAGCTTTTCCTCTCC
>Ga0208449_1001113_pt1 | contig 15097 bp, 5 predicted proteins | sample MalvireepMed_s17_FD_184247 | JGI IMG/M metagenome (GOLD analysis project Ga0208449, IMG submission 184247) | Marine viral communities from the Global Malaspina Expedition - Malaspina viral metaG DeepMed_s17 (SPAdes) (version 2) | ecosystem: Environmental > Aquatic > Marine > Oceanic | place...
TGCTTCCGCGCAGGTCATCTCTAAAAATTAAAAATGCGGTGGTTTTATTGGCTTTTTCCGTTAAAATGATTTCTGGTCTTGAGATCGGAATTTTCTTAGTACCTCCTCCTCCAAGCGTAAAACCTGTTGTTCTAAACCCTGTATTTTCAACCTTCCATACATCATCTTTTTTATAAACCAGATGATATTGTGTCGTTCCTTCGGTATTCCAGTAATTCACGATATACGGATTCCCATCCTGATCTGCGGTCATCGCTGTTTGATTGATCAAACTACTATTCTGTGGAATTTCCCAAGCATATTCTGCAGAGCTTGCTGTGATGGGCAATGCATATGGCTTTTCTGTTGAGGTTACCCAAGTTTTACCGCCATCTAAAGATTTGGCATAAGCGATATCGTGATTGGTCTCTACATCCCAAGTCTCCCGCCAAACCCAAGACAGATGAACGGTCCCCTGTGTATCTACATAGGCTTGCCAATAGGCATTACGCGCATCTTCGCCATCAATAAGATTGCTATGCAATTGCGACCATTCCTTTTGAGCTGTGTCATATTTATTTAGAACTAAAGAACCTCTACCCGATTCACCGGAGCGATACATAAATAACAGATCACCAGACGGAAGATTATAAAATTGAGGGTATGAAATTCTACTTTCTAAATTTCCTGTCATCGGCATTTTTTCGCCTAACTCTAGCGATAATGGTTCTTTACTGCGTGCATAGCGCAATTCATTATTATGGTGATCCCAGCTCACATGCAAATACCCTGCTCCATCAACAGCAATACTTATCGCATTATGCGCATCTGCAGTATTTCCTTTATATGCTGTTTGCTGTGTTTGCCAAATACCATCAGGTAATGTTCGTTGTGCTAAAACCAAAAAGGAATCGGCATCATAATACGCCGTAAACTGTGTGTTTTTATAAGTAGTTATGGCATTCTGTCTAAAAATCACCGTATTTACCGAGTTAGAAGACCATCCAAGACCAACTTCGGTAGTTTTTAAAGGTGTAATTGATTTTGAAGAATTGCAGGAAAAAAGCAGAAAAGCAAAACTTAAAATCAATAGCGTTCTGTAAAAAAGTATTTTCATAAATTCGTTTATAAATGTATTGAAAACATTTATGGTTTTAATACATGTTTTCAAAATAGGCTTTACCAATAAAACAGAATAGCCGTATATTATCACACTATGATTTCTTGTAACTCGTTTTGGGGTTTTACGAAATCGAAATAGTTTGTCGAGTTATTTTACAATTTTCTTAAAACCTTTTCGCTAATTAAGGGTAGGAATTGATTTTTTATAGGGGGCTTACTGTTCAGACCGCTCTGGAACAGGCTTACTTTGTTAAAATCAATTTTAGAAAACAAGGTGGTTAAGTCAATAGAAAAACGATTTATGATTAAAAAAACTGCTTTTATTCTCTTTCTGTTGGTACAAATAAGTATTGGTCAGGAGCTTCCTATAGACCGCCAACTTACCTTTTATAAACTAGATACAGAAGACGGTCTTTCTAATAATCTGGTGCGTGTTATTGAACAAGATGCATTAGGCCTTATGTGGATCGGGACCGCTGATGGGATCAACAGATACGATGGTAATGATTTCAGTGTTTATAGAAAAGAGAATTCGGGACTTACAGACAACTATCTTCAAAATATCGTACACAATACAAACACTGGCAACCTATTAATTGGTAGTGACGGAGGTTTTGATCTTTTTGATCTAGAAAATAATGCTTTTGAGCATTTTAGTGCCGAAAATGCAATCTTATCTAATAGTGTCAATTCATTTGCATTTACTTCCGCAGGTACAATTTATGCAGGAGATTTTGGTATAGGCATTCGTGTTTTCGAGAATCATAAACAAACGCATATTTATAAGCACAATGCTGATGATTCTAAGTCTTTATCCTCTAATGAAATTATTGCTTTAAAAATTCAAAACGATTCTCTGCTTTGGGTAGGAACGCGTAACGACGGTCTTAATAAAATAAATCTTTTAACCGATGAAGTTACTCGTGTTGCACTTAATAATAGATCAGATTTTAGAGTTAATACCCTTTTCATAGACAGTCGTGATCAATTATGGATAGGTACCAATGAAGGGATTAAAATTCTAAACCAAGACCAAGATCTTATAACGCTTAAAAAAAATGCAGCCTATGGTTTATCTGGAAATGACATCACCTGCTTTGAAGAGGACACCTACGGAAGAATCTGGGTAGGCACCTATGATGGTGGCTTGAATCTTATAAACGCCACTAAACAAATTAAAAGTGCCAGCGATCTTAAAATCGAACATTATTTACCTAAAGAAGATGGAAGCAGCGTTTTTAATGCCACGATTTTCTCGCTGAAAAAAGACCGAAACGGTAATATGTGGTTGGGTACTTATGCAGGGATTAATTTTGTTAATCCACGAGGTGAACCGGTAAACCTGATCACCAATAGTCTAAATGGAACAGCACGAATAACGCATAATCGCATCAATGCTATTGCTGAAGATCCTTCAGGAAAACTTTATATAGGTACTGACGGGGGTGGCGTAGATCGCTATGATCCAAAATCAAAAACCTATGATTATTCCGTTTTTGATGAAAATAAGGGCCTCCAAAGTAATCATATTCTTAGCCTGCTCTCAGACCAAAATAAGCAGATTTGGATAGGCACGTATTTAGGCGGTTTGAGCAAATTCAATTTCGGCACCAAGCGTTGGAAGCATTACCTACAGGGCGAACAAAAAGATGGAAATGACGTTCGAGTGCTATTTCAGGCTGAAAACAGTGCGATCTATGCAGGTACCAACAGAGGTGGCCTATTTGTTTACGATAAAGACAAAGATGTATTTGAGTATATTTCAAGTTTAGGTAAAATTGATGTTCGCGATATTGCTCAAGACACTGAGGATAATTTATGGCTCGCTACTTATGGGAACGGCGTTATTCAATACAATCCAAAATCTCAAAAAATTACGCACTACAACACCGAAACTCTTGCCGGACTCACAACCAATGTGATCTTTAGTATTTTGATTACCGAAGAAAACACCATCGTTGCCGGGACAAAACACGCGGGACTTATTCAGTTTCAACCTGGGGCACAAAAGGCTTTAAATCTTAGAGAGGAAGATGGTTTGAGCAATAATACCATCAACAGTATCATAAGCTACGAGGATGAGACCATCTGGCTAGGTACTTTTAAAGGCATTTCCAAATACGATCCTCAAACTCACAAGATCGAAAACCTCACCAAATTTAATAACATACATAAGAGTGAATATAACGCGGGAGCTGTTTTGGCATCAAGTTCTGGCGAACTGTATTTCGGAAGCAATAAAGGACTTAATCAATTAAGACCTGAAAACCTACTCAACACGAATAGTACACAATCTCTGATCATAAAAGACCTTTTAGTTTTTAACGAGTCAGTTGCGATTGATCCTCATAATAGCAAAGCGACCTTGCAAAAAGCAATGCCTTTTAATAAAGATATAAGTCTCGATGCAAACAAAACCGTATTCTCTATAGACTTTACAACGCTTGATTTTCCATTTGCTAATAACACCAATTATTCATACATCTTGGAAGGTTTTAACGAGCATTGGATCGATTTAAAAAATGCAAATCGCATCAATTTCAGTAATATTCCTCCCGGAGATTATACGTTAAAGATCAAAGCTGAAAATGCATCGAGTGGTCCGCTGTACAAGGAGCTTAATATTCATATGCTGCCGCCCATTTGGCAAACCGTACCTGCTTACATTTTCTATCTGCTGAGTATTGTTCTTTTAATCTGGGCCGGACTACGATATTATTCAGAGCATATCAAACTCAAAAACTCGCTTATTCTTGAGAAAAATCAACGTAAGCTGGAGCACGAACTCAATGAAGAACGCATACGCTTTTATACCGGTTTTTCTCATGAACTAAAAACCCCGCTCACCTTAATTCTTGCCCCGCTAGAAACATTGCTTCACGAGATTCAGCATAAACAACATCACAAAAGCCTGAAGCTGATCAAACGTAATGCAGACAGCTTGTTGCAATTCATCAACAAACTATTGGAATTCAGAAAAAGTGAAGAAGGCTTAAGCGAATTGAAATTAAATCAATTCAATTTATCAAAAAATATTTCCACTTGGCTCGCCTCGTACGACCCCTTACTCAAGAAAAAAGAGATCGAGTTGGTAATCACGATGCCTCAGCAGCCCATAACTATTTATTGCGATCTGGAAAAAATACAGGTAATCGTAAACAATCTTTTGAGCAATGCGATCAAATACACGAATCCAAAAGATCAAATCACTATCGAGCTTGCTCAGGATGACATTCAAGTTTATTTAAAAGTCAAAGATTTTGGTCCCGGAATTAAATCTAAAGACATAGAACACATCTTTGAATGGTATTATCAATCTAACTCTTCTATTAAAAAAGATGGAAGTGGGATTGGTCTCGCCCTGTCTAAGCGTTTTGCACAACTGCATATGGGTAATCTTGAAGTCGTGAGTAGAGTAAATCAAGGAAGTACGTTTACTTTGACGCTACCTAAAGATGATCGCTTGTTGAATGAATATCTTCAAAATGATCAAAAAGCATTAAGCAATGCCAAGGTAATAGAAAATCATGTCAACCGCTTCACTAAAGAAGAAAATGTAAAAACAGATATAAATACCCTTATCATAGAGCCTGAATCAAAACGGAAATTGATTTTGCTTATTGATGACAACCCTGATATTTTAGAATTATTAGATTCTGCTCTGGCTCAGGAATATGATCTCATACACGCTGAAGACGGTGAAGCTGGTATCGCACAAGCTTGTAAATATGTTCCCGATTTGATCATCAGTGACGTGATGATGCCGATCAAAAACGGTATAGATCTATGTCATTTTATAAAGCATAAAAAGGAAACCTCACATATTCCAGTGATATTGCTTTCGGCAAAAAGCAATTTTGAAATGATCGAAACCGGCTATACCGAAGGTGCAGACGATTATATGCTCAAACCTTTTAACATCAAGGTACTTCAGGCGCGTATCAAAAATCTTATCGAGAGTCGCGCGCACTTACTACAAACAGCAACTCCTAAAGAAGACGAGACTGAACTTTTGGCCACAGACCAAAAGAAACTTATAGAAGTTGAAAAAGAATTTTTAGCTGAATTTCACCAGATTGTATTTCAGAATATGCAACAGGGTATTAAAACCGTAAGTGTTGTAGCCGAAGAAATTGGGATGAGCCGATCGTCACTTTACCGAAAGATCAAAGCGATTACCGGTAAAAATATCAATGAATATATTAGAAATATTAAGATCGAACACGCAGCTTATTTGATCGAAAAAGAAAAATTTACCATTTCTCAAGCGGCATATGAAGTTGGTTTTGGAGATGCTAAGTATTTTAGGAAGATCTTTAAAGAGCGCTTCGGGAAAACACCATCGGCCTTCAAACCGAATTAATACATTTCAATATCCTGCCTCAGGAAATCCTAAACCTATTGAAGTCTTTGGCGCTATCTGTAAACTACCTCAGGGCAAGCCTCTCTGCCGACAAAGGCAGGCCCAAGACAGTGCAACGAACTTTCAATTTCGAGGTATCCCGATAATTATCGTGACGGAGTATTAAACCCCTTGGCGGTACCAATAAAAAAAGCTCCGCTTCAAAAGAAACGGAGCTTTTTTTACACTCAAATCTGTTCTCATTCTACCGGAATAGTCACCGGAGCTATTCCTTCAAGTGTAGGTGTTACTTCGATAATGGAACCATCTTCAGCGAAGGTTAATTTATCGATACAAACTTCTCTATGAAAGCCTGCCGGTCTTCCCATTGTAATGCCTTTAGGTCTGGTAAAACGGTGATAAACAATATACCAGTCATCTGTTCCCGGCACATTAATAACCGAATTATGACCGGTACCATAAATCTCGTTATCCTCATCTTTTTCAATCACCATATTCTCTTCAGGAATATTGAGCGGCCCCAACGGACTCTCTGCAGTGGCGTAACGCACGCGATAATTAGGGCTTCTGGTGTCATCCTCAGACCACATAAAATAGTATTTTCCGTCTCTAAAAAACACTTCTGTTCCTTCTCTAAAAGTTCCGTCAGGTGTTAACTCGGCTAAAGTTTCTTCCTTATACGAAATCATATCCTCATTAAGCTCTGCTCCTGCCATATAGCCATTTCCCCAATAGAAGTAAGCTTTTCCATCATTAGGATCTATAAATACATCAGGATCGATAATTTGACCTCCTCCTCTTTTGATCGCCTGGGGCTTAGTACCTACAAATGCTTCTCCAGAATCTGTGAAAGGACCAGCAGGATCGTCTGCCGTTGCCAAACCTATAGTTTGTGCCGCAGAGAAATAATAAAAGTATTTCAGCGCACCGTCGATTTCCTTTTCTGCAATACAAGGAGCCCAAGCATTGCGATTGGCCCAAGAAACATCTTTCTTTAGGTCTAAGATAACACCTTCATCCTCCCAGTGTACAAGGTCTTTAGAAGAAAATGTTTTAAAATAGGTTCCGCTCCAGCTATCAAAACCATCACTTGTGGGATACAAATAAAACTTTTGATCCTTTTCTGAATAAATAATTTCAGGATCGGCATAGAATCCGTCAAGTACCGGATTATTTGCTAGGGCAGCTTCAACAGTATATGTCTTTGATGTTCCGTCAGGAAGGCTAAGGGTATAGCTATGAGCATTGGAAGAAAAGTCCTTTGTTCCGGTTTCTAATAATGAAACACCCGGAAAAGTAACTAACTGTGGATCTAAATCTGTCAAACTACTATCAGCATAAACCGGTAAATACATTGTAGCCGTTTCCGCATCAGTTACTATGTTTTGCTGTCTTATGGCTTTTGCTCTAGCTCCTACAAGAAGTGGTAATTCTTCAGAAGGAAAAGCTTTTAAAAGTTGTGCAGCCTCTGATTCGGTCACCGGAATGATCGTCCCGTGACGCGGATGAAAATTCATAGAAACCTTATCTGCGCCCAAAGCTTTAAAGTTTAATAAATCGGTTGACTCTGCGAATTGATATTTCCCATCAACGTACATGTCATACATCAAAATATACTTATCACTATCAATCATTTTAAATACTGAAGAACCTTCTACTGCGCGATCAGTTTGATCTTTATAGCCCTCTTCAGGCACATAACCAGATGTTAAACTGTCTGAAACAGCCACACGAATTCCTTTGGTCGCGGTTCCTTCTGTTTTATAGAACATATAGTATTTATCGTCCTTTTTAATGATGTCTGCATCGATACAGGATTTCTCATCCGGACTGTAAAAAAGTTGTTTGGGAGTGCTCTCTAACGCTGTAAAATCTTCATTAGCGTACGCGTAATAAATGATATCATATCCGCCCGGTTGTAACATAGAGAAATACACCATATACTTACCTGCTTCTGCATCGTAAATGGTCTGCGGAGCCCAAGCTCTACTAATATCACTAAACTCAGAAAATTCTTCAGCAAGATTGATTTGCGACGTTTCCCAGTTTAATAGATCTGTAGATTTTGCCAAAATAATTTCGGTATTGCTCCAGCCGTTATCGGTTTTCAAATCGGTTAAAACCATATAGAAATTTCCATCCTCTCCTCTTAAAATATGCGGATCGCGAACACCACCGGTAGTACTTATACTGTCTGTACTCACAATAGGTTTGTCATCATTTAAGGCGTAATAATCAAAGCCATTTCTACTTAAAGCATAATGCACAGCTTCTTCCCCAGCCCTATTACCAGTGAAGTAAACAAAAAGATACGCGGTGTAATCGTCAGCAGTCTTTGTAGTATCGCAAGAATAAAAGACTTGAGATGAAACGAGCAGCGCGAGGATAAAGACCAATCGAAATTTAAACATGTTATAAAATTTAGAGTGTTTGTATACGTCTCAGAAAGTTCTGAAACCAAATTCAAGCCAATTTTCAAAATTCTAGAATCGGCTTTACAAATAAAATAAAAATAAATGTGTTTTATACATTTATAATGCGAAAATTTAAATTTCCCGTTTTTTATTCCTCATCAAAAGGACTCTAAAAGTTTATTTATAACAAAAAATTTAGGTTTAAAATAGCAAATTCTTAAAGCTCATTTTCATCAATGATGTATTTCAAATGCATAGAATTAGGGCCAAAAGTCCCCATTATACCTATCCTGCACCATCAACCCCCTATTATTAATTGATAAGCCCCCGATTCACAAAACGCATTTTATAGAACATTGAACTCTGATTAAACGCTTATAAACAATTAAACACATTAAGCTAGATGTTCAACTAATACTTATTCTATGAAACAAAACATGTTACAATTAAAATCAATTGCGATTTGCAGTCTTGTAATGTTGTTGTTAGGCTTTTCTTTTGATGTTAAAGCTACAACGATATCGCAACCGCAACAGACTGTTTCCGGTACAGTTACAACAGCGGCAGATGGTATGCCACTTCCCGGAGTTACAGTTGTTGTAAAAGGTACTTCTAACGGTACCACAACTGATTTTGACGGAAACTACGAACTTGAAGTTGCTGCAGACGCTGTGCTCTCTTTTTCTTATGTAGGAATGAAAACGATTGATATTCCTGTAAACGGTCAATCTACGATTAATGCCCAGCTAGAAGAAGATCTAGGGGTTTTAGACGAAATCGTTGTCGTTGGGTATGGTAGTCAAAAGAAGTCTGATGTAACGGGCTCTGTGGCTTCGGTTCCTGAAGAACGTCTAGAAAACCTACCGGTGACTAACGTAACCCAAGCTATTCAAGGTACTACTGCCGGACTAAATATAAGTCAAGGTTCTTCGGTGCCAGGTTCTACCGGATCTATTCAAGTGCGCGGTATCAATTCAATCACAGGAAGTACGAGTCCATTTATTGTTTTAGATGGTGTTCCATTTACAGGTACTTTAAACGATATCAACACTAGAGATATTCAGTCTATTCAAATTCTAAAAGATGCTTCTGCCGTTGCAATTTACGGTACACGTGGTTCTAACGGAGTCATCCTTATTCAAACTAAAAGAGGAACCAGCGGTGATCCTGTGATCAATTACAGCACGTATGGCGCGATTGAAGAATTTGCAAATGTGCTTGAACCTTTAGGTCCTGATGCTTATGTGCAGAAATACGCAGATTTTTTCAGCCAAAATAATCCTGGAGCAGAACAAGATCGTATTCTTGAAAATCAGTCTGAAATCGACAATTACAATGCCGGGATCACTACAGATTGGTTTGATATTGCGACCCGAAGCGGTGTTATTCAAGAGCATAACTTAAGTATTCGCGGTGGAAGCGAGAAAACCAAGTATTTTGTATCCGGAAGTTATTTGGATCAAAAAGGGGTTATTGAAGGTTATGATTATCAAAAATTCACCCTGCGTTCTAATATAGACGTTCAACTCACCGACTATTTAAAGGTTGGCCTTAATGCATTTTTTGCTAATAACAATTTTGATGGTGGTCGCGCAAATTTACTTCTGGCAACCGCTATGAGCCCCTACTCTGTTCCTTATGATGAGAACGGCGAACTCATAATCAACCCTATGTTGCCAGAGTTGCTTTATGAAAATCCATTGTTGGGCTTAACTACAGACCGCGTACAGCGCGAGCGTACTTTATCAGGTAATGTTTTTGCTGAAGTTACTCCGGCCTTTGCCGAAGGTTTGAGCTATAGAATTAACGCTTCGTACACGTTTAATCCGTATTTATATCGCAACTATACCGGTCGTGCTGCAAATAATAACAGAGGTACAGCAAATGTAGGGGGTGATGAAGAAAAAGTATGGATTATTGAAAATATCCTAAAATACTCTAAGAGCTTCGGGAAACATAATTTTGATTTAACCGCTTTATATAGTGCGCAAGCCAATGAGTTTTTCCAAGAGTCTCTTACAGGTACCGGTTTTGTAAACGACCAGTTATCGTACAATAATATTTCGGCAGCAGAAAATATCACCGGTGATACTTATAGCAGTAGATCTACGCTCTTATCACAAATGGGACGACTAAATTATAATTATGACAGTCGCTACCTGCTTACGTTTACGGTACGTCGCGATGGATATTCAGCCTTTGGTTCAAATACCAGTAAATATGGTGTATTTCCATCTGCAGCATTAGGGTGGAATATTCACAAGGAAGCATTTATGGAAAATGCTGATGTCATTAACAATTTGAAGCTAAGATTTTCTATTGGTGAAACGGGTAACCGTGGGGTAGGAATTAACCAAACTCAAACCCGTGCAGGTACATTGCTTTATCCATTTGGTGGGCAGTCCTATACCGGGACTTACATCGCCGGTTTAGGTAACCCAAACTTAAAGTGGGAAACTACGGTTTCTGGAAACCTTGGTGTTGACTTTGGCTTACTAAATAACCGCATTAATGGATCGTTTGAAGTCTATAAATCAAAAACCGAAGATCTTCTTCTTAACCGAAGCATCCCGGCTCTGACAGGTACTACTAGTATTATTGAAAACATAGGTGCGGTAGAAAATAGAGGTTTTGAATTTACTATAAACAGCACCAATATTGACACCGGTGATTTTAGATGGGAGAGCAACATCAACTTCTCTACCTATAAAAATGAGATTCTTGACCTTTATGGCGATGGCGAAGATGACATCCCAAGTAGATGGTTTATTGGTAAATCACTAGGTGCTATTTATGATTACAAAATGGTTGGTGTATGGCAAGAAGGTGAAGACACAGGTAGCTTTAATGCCAATCCAGGAGATTTAAAATTTGAAGACATTAATGGTGATGGAGTGATTGAGCCAGAAAACGATCGCGTATATTTAGGTTCAAGCCTTCCTAAATGGACCGGCGGTTTAACAAATACCTTCTCTTACAAAAACTTTGATTTATCGTTCTTTATTCAGACCGTTCAAGGAGTTTTAAAAGGTAATCCTGATATCAACTATGGGGATGAATTATCAAGACGTAACACCCCTTCTAACGTAGGGTACTGGACACCAGAAAATCAAAGCAATGAATTTCCTTCTCTTGTTTATCGTAATACTTTGGGCTACGGCTATCCTAGAGATGCAAGTTACGTAAGATTAAAAGATGCGCGTCTCAGCTACAGATTTCCTATTGAAAAAATTGAGCGTTTTGGCCTAGATAATTTAATGATCTACGTAGCCGGAAGAAATTTATATACCTGGACAGATTGGATAGGCTGGGATCCAGAAAGTAGCCAATCGTATAGAGGGTCTGGAGATTGGACTAACAACTACCCAGTTGTGAGAACATACTCTATAGGACTTAATGTTTCGCTTTAAAATGGCTAATCGAAAAAAGATACACTTTATGAAAAATATATCTAAACTTACACTTATACTGCTTAGCCTAAATATCTTCATATTTAGTTCTTGCGGTGATGACTTTCTAGAAGAAGAAATTCGTTCTGACTTTACTCCAGAAACACTTAACGATGAATTGGGGTATCAAGCCCAGCTCGTGGGACTTTATCAAATGCTGAGTACTTTTTATACCCGAAGCGGGCAACAAGGTTGGTTATCTGTATGGCAAGCCGGTACAGATATCGTATGGCCTACAGCACCGCAAGGAGTTGAAGTACCGTATTACAAGTACAATCAATTAACTACAGATGATAGTGCAGCATATCAAAGCTGGGAGCTTTGGTACAATATGGTTGAAAATACAAACAGTATTATCGCCAGCATTGAGGCCAATACTTCAGAAGAACTTTCTCAAGAAGAAAAAGATGCAATTAATGCCGAAGCTCGCTTTTTTAGAGCCTATGCGTATAATAATTTGGCAACGCTTTTTGGTGGAGTTCCTCTTATTACAGAGCCGGTTACTGAAGCTCGTTTTGATTACACCCGGAATTCTCTGGAAGAAATAAATGCTCAGATTGAAACAGATTTGCAATACGCTACCGCAAATCTTGCAGATCCTACAAACGCTCCTCAATTTGAAGCACGCGTGCATAAATATGTAGCGCATCAATTATTTGCAGAATTCTACCTAAGATCTGGACAACCTGATTTGGCTGAAGATCAAGCCGATATTATTATAAATAGCAATGCCTTTCAATTAGTTACAGAACGTTATGGTGTGAAAGCAGGTGAAGAAGGAGATCCTTTTTCTGATATGTTCTTTAAAGGAAATCAGCGCCGTTCTCAAGGCAATACCGAAGCTATTTGGGTCTTAGAAAATGAGAACCCTGCAGACGTGCGTGGTGGTTCAAGTGGTTCTCCTCAACAACGTCGTATTTGGGGTGCTGGCTACCATAACGTAAATGGTATGATCCCGGCAGATTCGTTAGGTGGTAGAGGAATTGCACGTATTCGTCTTAACAACTGGGTCATCTATGATCTATATGATGAAGGAGACATGCGTAACTCTAAACATAACATCCACAAGCGATTTAGATACAATAATCCAGATCCTAATTTTTCTGATATTTATGGCGAACTCGTGCCTTATGAAGGGATTGATACGCTTGCCAGAATTCAACCTTATTCGTTAAAATGGGGGCATTTTGATCCTGCAGATGTATTTGGTTTTGGGATGTGGAAAGATTTCATGATTATGCGTTTAGGTGAAACCTATTTACTAAAGGCTGAAGCGCAAGTGGCTCAGAATAATCCGGGTGGTGCTGCAACTACTATTAATATTTTAAGAACACGCGCAAATGCTCCTCAAGTAACTGCAGGAGAAATGAGCCTTGATTTTATACTCGATGAGCGCGTACGTGAATTGCTCGCTGAGGAAAACCGGAGAATGACCTTAATGCGAACCAAAATGCTCGTAGAGCGTGCTACACGACTTAACATTCAAGATGAGAGTATTCCGTTACCTCAAACAATGCGCATTGAAGGACTGCAAGAATTTCACGAGTTGTTCCCCATACCTCTTCGCGAGATTCAACTTAATAAAGAAGCAGAGTTAACTCAGAATCCTGGTTATACTGGGAGTTAATCATTGGGTTAAAATTTGTTTGTGTGAAGCGCTGTGTAAAAACAGCGCTTTTTTTGTTGATGCTCGTTGAACATAGCAGTTCTTTAATTTACTATCGTTATAGTAGCTTGATCTCAAAAGTTTTAAATATCCTTAACGGAAATATGTCCTGCTTCCGCTTAACTTCAAAGTAAATTCTACAAAACGCTGGGCTTATGTTAGACTATTTTGACTCACAAACCTCAAAATTTTTGCTCATTACCATTCTTGCAGGAATGGTCTTTTTCGGCTTGATTTTCTATTTTCTAAAGAAATTGGGCAAAAGCCCTAAGAATATTCTACCAGTCAATTTCGCCGGAAATATGAGACTTCCGCTTGCGCTATTTATGTTGGCGCTTGTGCTCAAAATCATTAAAACTAACGATCGTATTTTAGAATTTATAGAGGAGAACTTTTTGAGTCATGTAAGTACGTTGCTCTTTATTTTAAGTATCACTTGGATTTTAATCGTTATTCTCAAAGCATTTAAAAGAAATATTCTTTTAAAATATGATATGAGTGCTTCAGACAATGTTCACGCGCGTAAAGTCTATACGCAATTTACCGTACTCGAGCGCGTGCTTATGTTTTTAATCATTCTTTTTGCGGTAAGTATTGCCCTGATGAGTTTTGATAGCATTCGCTCTATAGGAGTGAGTATGTTGACTTCCGCCGGAATCGCAGGGATCATCATTGGTTTTGCTGCACAAAAAGCTCTAGGTACTTTGATGGCTGGGATTCAAATTGCGTTTACGCAGCCTATTCGTTTAGACGATGTGGTTGTTGTTGAAGGAGAATGGGGCCGCATTGAAGAAATTTATCTTACCTATGTGGTCGTTAAGATCTGGGACAAACGCCGTCTGGTACTGCCTACCACCTATTTTATAGAACAACCCTTTCAAAACTGGACACGTAATTCTTCAGACATTTTGGGTACGGTTTTTATCTATACCGACTATAATGTGCCTTTTGATGCGCTGCGCGAAGAACTCACGCGCATTCTGGAAAATACCGATTTATGGGATGGTGAAGTAAACGTACTTCAGGTGACTGATACTAATAACGAAATGGTAGAAACTCGTGCCTTAATGAGTGCCATAGACTCCCCTACTGCCTGGGATCTTCGGGTACACGTTAGAGAAAAACTGGTGATTTTCATCCAAGAAAATTATCCGCATAGTTTACCGCGTACCCGTGTAGAAATGCAATCGCGCAAGGATAACGAAAAAGTTGAAAAAGCAACTAAAGAACCAGACAAGTCCGATTTACTCCGTGATAAATAATTTAAAAGTTAAGGGAAAAGGCAAATTAAATAGCTGAACTTTGCACTCCCCTAATTTTTAAGTTATGAGTAAAACCGAATCTGCAGTAAGCGCAACATACTTCAGCATCATAGGCAATACGGTGCTGGCTATCGCTAAAGCTTTAGCAGGAATTTTTGGCAATTCCTACGCGCTAATTGCTGATGCTATAGAATCTACAGCAGATATTTTTGCATCGCTTCTGGTATTATTCGGTTTAAAATATGCTGAAAGACCTGCAGATGATAATCATCCTTACGGTCACGGAAAAATCGAACCCCTTATCACATTTATGGTCGTTGCTTTCTTAGTGACTTCTGCAACCGTGATCGCCTATGAAAGTGTGCAGAATATTCTTTTGATCACTCCGCAAAAAACTCCAAAACCGTGGACGCTTGCCGTACTTGCCGCAATCATTATTTGGAAAGAAATCTCCTTCAGAATCGTATTAAAACGCAGTAAAGAAACCAATAGTTCGTCACTTAAAGCAGATGCCTGGCATCACCGTAGTGACGCGATAACATCGGTAATGGCTTTTATCGGGATTTCTATTGCACTGATTTTTGGAGCAGGTTTTGAGACTGCAGATGACTGGGCTGCACTTTTTGCCTCAGGCATAATCCTTTACAATGCTTATCTCATTTTTAGACCTGCTTTAGGCGAAATAATGGATGAAAACCGATACGATGATGTGATCGAATTGGTACGAGAAAAAGCCTTGGAAGTTCCCGGAGTTTTAGATACCGAAAAAGCATTCATTCGCAAAGCCGGAATGAGCTACCATCTCGATTTACATGCGATTGTAGATGGTTGTATATCGGTTA
>Ga0208449_1001114_pt1 | contig 15097 bp, 6 predicted proteins | sample MalvireepMed_s17_FD_184247 | JGI IMG/M metagenome (GOLD analysis project Ga0208449, IMG submission 184247) | Marine viral communities from the Global Malaspina Expedition - Malaspina viral metaG DeepMed_s17 (SPAdes) (version 2) | ecosystem: Environmental > Aquatic > Marine > Oceanic | place...
CTCTGACCCATAAGCATGACCAAGATCAGGATTTTCAGCCCAATCAATAATAGTTTTAGCAAGATGTTCATTAGTTCTATGAACTGGCATGTCCATATTAGTTCTTGTATCTTTATAATAAGAATTGGCTATAACTTTTGGTTGTATTATATATCTAAGTATTAAATTCATAGCTTCAGCTTGGTTATATTTTGTGTCTACTCTGCCTATCCATTCATCTACAAACTCTGTTATAGCTCTACCTTCTTTCGATTGATTTATAGCATACCTTCCTTGACTTAACACCCGATTGGATAAAGCATCCCCTACAGTTTTAATATAATCTGAAGTAATTTGAGCTCTAAGTACACGTACACCATCCCTAAAATCTTGAGGACTATCTGTTAAGAAAATGTCTGGATTAATTTCATTAGCATAAGTAGCTTTAAATAAAGCATTATTATATTTAGCTTCGGCACCACTTATAGGTATCATATTCTTAGGATTATTATCTACTAAATATGTCCATCCTTTCTCTGTAAATTCAGGCTTACTATCTTTAGTAAAGCTACCTACATAATTAAGCTGTCCATAATTTAATGATGCACCTTTAAGTTTATGATCATGCAACGTAAGTTCCTTACCTTCTTCTGGTGTTATAACCTGAACATCACCCTTAATTCTATAGACGGCAACCTTCTGGCCCTTCTTCATATTATTGAATTGAAGTTTTCCACCCTTTTTTATAGGGCCAATAATACTACTACTTGCAAGCTCAATAACCATATTCTGAGCAATCTTGGTATCCATAATATCAATAGCGTGCTGTAAATTACCCAATCTTGTTTGCAACTTTTCCATCTTCCTATTGTTAGCAAACTTTTCACCTCTAAAATGTTCCAAAGTACCAAAAACATCTTTATATTGTTGATGAATAAACTCTCTCAAGACACCATTATTGAGAGCATTTCTTATATATGATGGAATAGCAGGAGCATCTGCACCTCTGAATGATCCTATAGATATATCACCAGCAGATTCAATAGCTTCACGATATTCCGCAGTACCCTCGCCTTCAAATAACCGTACAGTTTCTACAAAACTTTCTATATTTTTTACAAAAAATCCAGCTGCATTATACATTTCCTTATCACCACCTGATATTGATCCAAAACTTTCTTGCCAAAATCCATTAGTTCCAACAAGTTTTTTCATAACATGTCCGCCAATAGACATATCAAAAGCCTTGTCTGCAGATCTTACATTAGTAAAATTAAATACTTCTTTAGGCATTGCATCAGTCTTACCTTTTAAGATATCAATATAAAGCTTCTGTCTCTTTTTACTATCTTTCATATCAAGATCTTTACCATAGAATAATTCTGCATATTCTCTAGCAAGAGCTTTCCTTTTACTTTCATTGCGAACATTACCTATTCTTCTAACAAGCTTTTTAGATAGATATAAACTTGGATTCTCAAAGAAGTTTTTCATATCATAATAAGCATCTTTAATTTCATTTGGCTCAGGAGCACGGCTACCTTTCTCATCCCAAGTATCATTCTGGATCATGTTAGCTTTCTTTAACGTTCTAAGTATCTCATTAAATATTTCTTTATGAATACCTTTGGATCCAAAATTGTGCTTTGGATTAAAAAATCCAAGTCCGGGCTGATTGTGACCATCAAATACTGGATCACCAGTCAGTTCTGCATATTGATCAGTCAATCCATAATATAAAAAATCCTTTAACATATCTTGAGTTTTTAGTGCAGCATGAATACCACCATGTATATCTAATGCATTCTGAACAGTATCATAGAACTTATCTAAAGCCTTCCAAGAATCTGATGTCATACCTTTATCTATAAGAAATTCTTTCAATAAAGGATCACCACTCATATGCAGATTCATTCTTGCCATCCAAGAGAGAACATTTCTAGCACCAATTACTTGGCCTGTCATCATACGAGCATTGTGTAATTTATTTGCATAATTTTGAAACCCTACCTGACTAGGCTCCATACCAGCAACTCCATTTTCATCCAGTCCAAATATATTGATATACTTTCTATCCATTACATTCTTTCTTTCAAACATTCTGAAATCATCTTTACGACCATTCTCATTAGAAAATCTTTTAAAAACATTCCAAGGCAATCTAGTATGTGTATACAAATGATCACCATCATTATCTCTCTGCATAACAGTCCTAAGATCGTGTACATTAAGTTCAGTTAAGCCTTGCATATTATTTAATATTTTTTCTACACGAAAGACAACTTTATCATGCCCAATAACAGGAATGGCATGAGATAATACACCTAACTGCATCTTTAAACCCTTATTTGTAGGCAAACTAACCGACTGATCAACACCATTGATGTCGGTCTTTGTAATAGTTTGTCCATTTAATACTCTAAACACATCAAAGAAATCAAGATTATAATCAAAGACTATTTTTTGAAGAGCTTTAAGTTGTTGTTGTGCTTTAGCATGGCTCTTAGTATCTAGTGACATATCCGCATCACGAAAAACATCCTGTCCATTTTGAGTGCCTTTATACTGAATATCTTTAGCCTCAGTTTTATTATAGAAAGGACTATCATATTGAAACTTACCATTTTGATCAAATCCAATAACTATATCCACACCATTAGCATCTCTATATATAAACTTCTCTCCAGAAAGATTAGATCTTTGACTACCATCTCCCATCTGCCTACTAGCAGTATGTTTATTAAGACCTATGCCACCAAATTGCATTGATACTCTGTCTGTTCTATCTCCAACTTCTTTTTCATATATAGGTATCATTTTTCCAGCCTTATCATACTTCGGCTTTCCTTTCTTATCCTTTACATACCCTTTGATAGGACGTTTAGCACCATAAAGTTCTGCATATAATGGTACTGATAAATCACCTTCAACATTTGGTACTATAAAATTATCTTCTCCATATTTATTAGGGACTTTAGATAAGTGTCTAAAATTTGAAGCCCGTATCATCCGTTTAAGAGCCTTTTGTACCCAAGGCATATCTGGCATAGCCCCATAGGTAAAAAGCATCTTAGAGAGGCCAGTATCGCCCTTATCCATAGGAGCACCCATCTGTGCATTGATATCATATAAATGATTTGCTAAAGAACCACCATCTGAGAATCCAAATCCCCATTCCATATTTATTTTGTCTAAAGTATTAGTAAAATTCATCCAATCTATACCATCTTGTATAGCTTTAGGATTTTGAAAATCAAAAATAGAAGAAGATATAGTAACACCATCTTCGTTCTTAGATGTGAATGAAACACCTATAGATTCTACTGGTAAAAGCATAGTATTCTTTTTACCAATCTTTTTTAAAGACTTTTTCCAATCTCCCTTAGCAGTAGCTAACTCAAATAGCTCTACAGGATTACCATCTAAATTCTTACCATGCTGAGTTTTTGCAGAAGAATCTCCAAGCAATATATCAACGCCCTTAGGCATATGTTTGGCTATCTCTGGATGATATATCATATAACCTTTGCCAAGTAATTGGTTATCACCAGTGGCAAATATAATTGTCTTAGCTCCATTAGGACTAGTAGAAAAATCAGTTCCTTCCCAATGTTTTTGTGCCATTAATAATTTCATAGTATTTTCAGATGCAAACTTAGCCCCATCGAGCACAGAGTTCATTAGACTTTCCATACCGCTCAAACCACGTATCTGAGCTTGTGCTATTTCCTCTACCAACTTAGAAGCACCACGTCCTCTTACATTTAACTGTCCTAAAGCCAGGCTCTCTATATTTAAAGGATGAGATCTATCACCATCCTTACCAGCAGCTGAATTATCACCAGCAACAACAGCATGAAAGCCACCTTGTTTAACAATACGTCTAGCTTCATTTCTTATTGCTTTATCTGGATGAGTTGAAGAAACCCATCTTAAAGTTTCAATATTTAATGGCTGAGTAGTCCCACCATCAGATAAGAACCCACGTTTAAACATATTAGCTTGTATACTTGCAATTTTCTGTTGTGCAAAACCTTCAGCTGTAGAAAATTCTTTTATCATAGCTTCAATTTCACTACGCTTACCAGTATGATCTAAATAAGGAAGCATCATTTTTAATTCTACTATACTACGAGAAGTATTAGGCTTATCTTTTAAGCTCCCAAACATATTCTTAAAAGTTTCCGCCTCAACACCAGAAAACTCTGCAAGAGTTCTATCATACCAATCAGCATATTCAGTATCAAGAAGCTTCAGATTTTTGTCTGAAGCTATAAACATCATCTTATCCATAGGAGAAAGACGTAAATAGAAAATATACTCACTAGGATTCTTTAACATCTTAGCAATATCTGCCTCACTTATACCATGATCTACAGACCTAAAGCCATCAAGGATATCCTTGCCAATCTCATCAGACCTTATAGCTTTGTTGAGATATAGTTGAATATCAGCTGGAGAAGAAATAGTATCCAAACTAACATTTCTCAGCCTACCGCTACCTATATCAACGCTCATAGTATCTTCTATCCAGTGAACTTTAAAGCCTTTATCCGAAAAATATTTATTATTTGGATGCATAATATTTGGAACACCATTCTTCCAGACTATATTTCCACCCTCTTTACTATATCCTACAATGCTAACCTTATTAATAGGTGCAGAATTATGTACATTATTCAACAGCTCAGTAGCATCGTTGAGTCTAAAATTAAGCCATTCTCTTTGCTTTTCTTTGAAAGTCTTATCTGTTTTAGCAAATATCTTATCTCTTACATGTGTTTGTAAAGCTCCCCTAGGATCAGTAGCTACAGCATTTTTAAATCCCTGACTTAACTTACCATCTTTATCTGCAAGATCATATTCCTTCATAATTTCAACTACAGATCTATGATGTTCGTGAGTCTTGTGACCTTTTTCTAATAATTCAGCTACCTGCAAAGCTTCTTCATTTAAAATATGATGTTCGTTATTAAGTATAATTCTTCTGTTAACTTCCATATTGATACTTTCAAGAAGGCTGACAGCATCACCAAAGAAACCATTTTCATTTACATCTTTTATAAGCTCAGACAATACTTTCACACCCTTCTCTTTCTCTCCAGTATATAATTTATACCAATCACGAGAGAGATTTTCAATTATAGCCATTGTATCAGCCTTATTCAATCCCATACCTGCCTTACCAGAAGCTGCAAGATTATTTATTCTAACAACAAGTTGCTGCATTCTGTCAAGACCATCAGCCTCAGCATTAACAATCTTAACTAAAGTTTCTTGTAGCGGTCTTGTTAATGCACTATGTATTCCATATGGATCTCCCACCATTTCTTCCTCAGGAGTCAAATTATCTTTAGGTAATATTTTAAATTTCCCTGTATCGATATCTATCTTATCTATAAGTAATTCAAGTTGACCACTAACTTCTTTAATATTACTAATCCGTTCTTTAGCAGCATCACTAAGTATGCCAGTCTCATTCAATTCATTTACTTTGAGCATTCCTTCTAGCTGCCCTCTTAGATTTCTAAGCTCACTAACAGGATCTTTCACCGGTTTTCCAGTAGTTGCAGGATCTAATGTAGTAAGAAGATTAGTAATTTTATCATGTATCTCACGTAGATGCTTACGATTACCTTCATTTTTAGTTACGATATTAGAAAGAATATTTTGAGTCTCTACAAGTAAATCTGAATACATTCTATTACCAAGCATTTTAGCAGCCTTTAAATAGCTCCCCATATCTACTTCTTGAAACTTTCTTCGACCACTCTCAGTCGGAGCATAAGGAATTTCTTCTATTATTTCTTTAGGTAAAACTTTTTCAATAGTGGTTAAAGCTTCACCTAATTCATCAATATCTTTTTGCTCCCATTGTCTATCCTTAGCTTCATCCATTAGAGCTTTACGAGAAAATATACCTATTTTATTGCCTTCAGCAGGTAAAGCCATACCTTCATTATGCATATAAACAATTAGATCCCTAGCACGTCTATCTATACCTTTAGCTTTATACAATCTTTCCATAAAGATAGTCCTAATATGTCCAGACCAATTTTGACTCTTCCACTCTACAGGTAGACCTTTCATTATATCTTGCCATGAATCTGCAACCTGTTTAAGAGCAGCAGCACTCATTTCACCTTTTTCTTTAACACTTTTTCTAGAAGAACCTCCTAAAGTTTGTTTCCTAAGCTCAAAGATTGTTCGTAAGTTTTCTATATTAAGCATTATTTCTGCATTTGCAGCCTTTTCTTCTGGAGTTTTAGGATCTTCAATAAGATCTTTTCTAAGAATATCCTTATAGGCATCTATTGAATGAGCATACTTTAAATCACTTAACTTAAATATAGTATCTAAATCGCCAGCAAATATAGCATCCCCAGACTTATCTCCTCGTGGAAAGGCACCAGTCATAATATTATAAACTCTCTCATTGGCTTCTATATATTTAGCTTGATGTAAGAAATCCATCATAGGATTATCATCAACAGGATCTCTCAAGATATTCCTATCACCATATTGTTCGCCAATAATATCCATATGTTCTCTTATTATTTCACGAACTCTAATATTAAATTGATCTGGAGTAAGGCCACTATCCTTTACAATTGATTCATAATTCGTAGTTTCTGAATCACCATTAGGTTTACGTCTTATAACATGATTAGCAGGATCTAAATTATGTAAAGCTGATACTATTCTATTTACAGTATTAGCATCATCTATAGTCTTACCATCTATATTTGATACAATATGATAAGCAAGCATTCGCCCGTCTTCACCAATATCTATAGGGATTCCAAGCTCAGAATTTAATTTAGATAAAGCTCTCTTATATATATCTAATACACGTGCAGCAGGTTCGGTAGTAAGCCTTGATAAAGTTCCCTCATATTTTACATCGCCTATAGTTTTTCCATCTGCAAACTTGATAGCTTTAAGATGAGTAGCTAATGTTGCAAGAGTTTTAGCATCTAAGTTCTGTATTTTTTCAGGAGTATAGTTAGGATCTGAATTACTTTTTATTAAGGAATATATACCATTAAGCTCCATAACTAAAGCATGATCTGGATTACTATAATCTCTTCCACTAGGATTTGCAGGAGCATCTTTTAAGGCTGTATCAAAGATCTTTACAATCTCTTGTCCAACTTCATGAGTACTAATAGCAGCACCCATTCCTTCCCACACATTAGCCCCATCATGGAACAGAATTCTATCCTGAATATTCTTAACATTAGCTCCCAAGATATTTAATGCTTCATGTTCTTTTGTAAAATCTGCAAGATATGCACGTTGTTCCTTATGACCCCAAGCACCTCTTCCTTTAGTCATAAGAGCAGAAATAAATAAATGTGATGCCAATTCAGGGCCTTCCATACCCTTCCAAGCATTCTTTTCTAATATCCAGGGATTCATAATAGTAATACCTGCTGCCATTCTTCCAGAGGAACCAATTGCATCCTTAATAAATTCTGGCCCCCACTTTTTGAGCATTGATTTATTAACACTTTTATTCATCTTATTAAGAAGAGTAACTACATCTGCACCTTTCATATCATCCAGTTTCTCTAATATCTCAGAACCATTTATAAACCTATGTTTACCAATAGTAAAACTTGAGTTATATAAATCAGTAGTATTAAGAAGATCTTTCTTAGATCCTTTTAACATAATCCTTGCCATATTTTTAGTTACCTCATCTCCATGAGCATCTCTTATAGCTTGATAGTTAGTCTTTTTAAATATATTCATATAAGATTTGATACCCTGAGAAGCACTGACCATTCCACCTTTACCTAGTCCACCGATATTTGGAATAGCTCTAATAAGTGGAAATCCTAAAGACATTAATCCAGCATGACTAAGAGATTCACCTACATTAAACTCTTCACCATTAGCAAGGGCTTTAATCTTACCAGATATTAATCCATGTGTACCCATCATATAGGCATCCTGTGCTGCCATACCTAAATATTTAGAGAGAACTTCTCTTGTTTTTCCGGGTACTTGTCCACCAAATTTACGAGCCACCCATTCAGCTACATCATTTACATAAGTACCCTTTCCTAAGCTTTCTACAAAATCACCAGCTATTCTTTCAGCCTGATCTCCAGCTATATCTACACCAGCCTCATCAAATGCTTTCATTACAGCTCTAGTACTACTATTGGTTAACATATTGCTAGCATCTCTAGCAGTCTTACCAGTAGCACTAAGATTCTTAATCCAAGTAATTCCTATATCATCCTGAGCAACCTTGTTGAGGCCTTGTATTATATCATCAGAGAAATTAACACCTTTTCCTGCAGCCTTAGCTACAGCTGCTCCCTGTTCTTTAGTAAGCGCAACTGTTCCTTTACCAACTGCACTTTCTGCTGCTTCACGCACAAATTTATTACCTAATCCCTTAGCTACAGCCTTAGATCCTTTAGCCATGAGGCCAAATGGGCCCCAAGGAGCAAATAATGAAGCACCTTCACCAAGTATCCACCCTGCCTTTTCAGTACCAGTCATTTCTTCCCAAGGTTCCTGGCCAGTAATACCCATTAAGTCAGTAGCACTCCAAGTCATACCTGAAGTAAAACCTGTACCAGCACTCCATAGAAAATCTCCAATACTACCCCATGCACTACTAGGATCTTCTTGTCTTTCTGGCATTATACTTGGATATAATGAGGATCCTTGCATAGGAGTATTGAGAGGTTTATCCCCTGATTTTAGTATATCATAATATTCTTTTGGTAATGGCATTAATACATTCTCCCTTGTCCTCCGCCTAATCTAGTTGTTCTCATTTTTCCAGGTACCCATCCACCTAATATTTCTTCCCTAACACCTTCCCAAGGAACACCTGCAGCACGAATTTCCTCTACCTGCTTTGCAATTTCCTCTTCTGAAAGACCTGTTAGGCTAGATAGTTCAGTTATAGTGGTGTCCATTTCTGCCTGACTCTTCCCTACTTTTTCTGCCTGTGTAATTTTATTAAGCTGCATTTCAAGATTTAGTAGCTCCATCTTTCTTTCAGTAACTTCATCGGAAGTAGCTCCATAAAATTGCGACAAAGCTGTAATCTCTTTATTAAGCCGAGTAATCTCCGTAGTTAATTGTTGTGCATCTTCACTTAGAGGTACAACTTCAGTACTCAAACCTTTATGCTTTAGATATGCCTCACTTGCATCTATTACACCAAGCTGTGCTTCTACTGCATCAAAAAATGGATCATTTTCAAAATCTATATCCTGACCCTTTATAGCTTCATCATAAAGTCCAAAGAGTACTTTTGGATTGGTCACATTTGAAATTTCATCTATAAAAATGTTTAGATTTGTCTCAATAGGTGCATCATTTATACCAGCAAGTTTATTATCTAAAACATTAATAGCTTTGTAGTTTTTTTGAAGATCATTAAATACTAGATTAATTTGAGGATTTGTTATTAATTCTGCTCTAATATAGTCTCCACCTCCCTCTGATGGAAAGGCAGCTAAATTATCCATAAAATTATCATAAGTAAGACTTTGACCTGCCAACCTCTGGATAGCTCCTATTACTTCTTCACTAGGTTCTACCTCAAATCCAGTAGTTTGATCTTCATAAGTAAGAGCATCAATCATATCATCAGCATCATAATCTTCAGTCGCTGTAAAGACTCCACGTAATATCTCATACTGCCCAGCAGCATCCCCTTCTAAATCTGCTTTCATATCCTTTGCTTGATTTCTAGCAGCAATTTGTCTAGTAGTAACATCAGTCTCATAAAACCCTACATCTGCACCTGCTGTAGTAGTCCATCCAAGACCACCCTCATCCATTGCTGTTAAAGCATGTTTTCTAAATTCTTCATATTCATCCTGTTCTAATACTCCTTCAGGCCCTGCATAATCTAATTGCATTTCTTGTAAGATTTGAGCCTGACCTCTTAGTTCACCAAGGCTAGATTCTAGGCCAGATTGATAGCTGCCTAAGGCATCTAGATTTTGAGTAATAGCGTCCATATCAATATTGTTCTGCTCATCTATGAAATTAACTATATCAGCTCCCCCTGGAGATACATCTGAAGGACTTAAATTGCTATACTTATCAAACATAGCTTCAGTCTGTCTTACTTCAGCCTTCTTATCATAATACTCCTTTAGAAGTATTCCCTGTGTAGTAGCAGCTTTACGCTCCTCTCTATCTAAAGCTCTCTCTTCCATAGCCCATTGCATCTGCTTATATTGCATTAACAGACCTGGAAGTTCATCCAAGAAATCTGCTATTGCACTTCTTTCTACCACTATTTGTGCCATAAATTTATCCCTTTTCCTTTTTAATCTTTCATATTAGTCAGGTATAGCTGCAACATCAGCATACAATTCATCAAGCTGTCTCTTCTTTTCTTCATATTCAGATGTTCTAAAGTCTAGATCTGCTCCAGCTGTAGTATAGAGATAATCATCAACTGCCACATCTTTACCTAAAGTCAATGTTTCTAATGCAGTCCCTCTTTGTCGCTCAATATCTCCCATTGCTATATCAAGACCTCTCCCTGCTATATCAACACCTTCTCTTCCTATTTGAATACCAGCCCTCTGTCGTCCAATATCTTGAGTTCCTGCTGTATAATCTTGAAATAATTGTTTTTTCTGTGTTTCTAATCCTTGAGTTATGGTTCCACTAGTAGCCAAACCTGATCTTGAAACTGCTGTAGCTGCAGCACCAGTAGCCTGAGCATAGCCACGTCCTGTAGTCCTACCAAGAGTTGCCTGTTGAGCCGTAAGACCTTCTTCTTGAATATCAAAACCCCTTGTTTTAAGTCCGAGACCCTCCCTTTGAAGTTCTAGAGATTGTTCTCGACTAGATAAGGCACCCATAGTAGCCCCATATGCACTTTGTAATCCTCTTTCTGTAAACCTCTTTTCCTCACCTGCCCTGCTAGTAGTTAGTTTTTGTTGCTCTTCAAGAAAACCAAAAGGTTCTTCTTGAAAACCTTCCATATATTGCATCTTATCTAACATACCTTCTACACCAAACGTCTGACCCAAATAATTTGCTAGCTGGTATTTATTCAGACCTTCTAAATAGTCATAATCTGGTCTTTCACCTTTTCCAAGAACCTCACCACCACCAATATGGATATGGCCTTCAGGATAAGTAGTCTCATCATCATGATACTCAGGCATACCAGTAAGGGGATTAATAGTACCAGCACCAACTCTTTTAGCATACTCTTCCCCTGCCTTACCATTAACATCAATAAGATATGCTTCTAAAGCATTAACATGAGATCTCCTGCCACCTACCTCACGTATCTTAGTATCACCACCACGACCTAAGCTGGCTTTATTCTTCTCATTAAGCTTACGTGTATCTACTATACCTTTATTATATCCAGCCATTATCTATCTCCTAATTACAGTTGACGCTCCAGAAGTATATTGTTTAGGCAGAGAACTTGCCCCTTCAAACATTTCAGGATAACGATCATAAAGATATGCATTTCTCTGTTGTTCACCAGGAGCAAAATAGTTTTCAAGCAAACCTTTTATTGATTTCTTATTAATCATCTTTTCCGAGACACCTTCTACCTTAGTTGGAGAATATTGATCCCATAAACTACCTGCATCTCCAGTACCCATTCCTGATGGAGCTACCCTCTTTATACCAGCTTTATCAGCTGCTGTTCCAAGATCAGATTGTCCTTGCAATATTGCATCTAAACTATTGTCTTGTGTAATAGCACCACCCCCTCTAGCCTCTCTAAACACACCAGGCCCCCTGCCTTGTGACATCAAGTCTAACTGTTCTGCTTTCGTTACCTTACTAGTTATTTCTCCTGGAGCCATATAGCCCCTTCTACCAGCAACACCTCTACCAGTTGCTAAACTGGCCTCACCTTCTGCTACCAATTCTTTACCTAACTGTTTACCAGAAGATAAACCACCTTCCTTCATAAGTTTTAATTTCTGCCCTATACCAGCAGTAATACCAGATTGAAGAGATCCAACTATATTTCGAGAACCAAATGCTCCTAATTCTTTTTGTGCACTTTCTCTATCTGCCTGAAAGAACCTACCTCCAGTTAGCTTTCCACCAGAAGCCTTAGCTCCAAGAGCACCACCTGCAAAGCTAGTAGCTGCAGTTATGGCTCCTACAGTCCAAGGATTTACAATACCTCCAGTTAAACCCATGGCCGCTAAGCCACCCAAAGTTCTTCCAATACTACCCCATAAGCTTTTCTTTTTAGCCTTTTTCTGGAAAGCTTCCTCTTCCTGCTTTACATCTCTCATTAATAATGCTCTTCCATATCCCATAATCTTACCCCCTATCTAATACTTTCTTATATAATACACCATTGTGCCGTACATACTCTACCACGCCCTCATCTGTGGATCTTAACACTGGGACACCTTCATTCAAATCAGACACTGCAGGTACTCCAGACTTTACTTGTAACCTCTCTTGCTTCTTATGCAGGGCTATCCTCTCTTGCCTAGTCATACCCATATTATCTAATACCCTTCTGTCTATAGACTATAGTCGCATCATTAATTTCAAAATTGGCAGGAGTACTTCCACCGCTACTTACAAATTTAAGTTGTAACGAATAACAGCTTGTTACATTAACTGAAACCTCAGTTGTCACCCATGCAGTTGTAGGGCTTGAGGCTGGAAGCACTGAACCAGCATTACTAAATGATCCAGTACCATCTATTGCATATTGAGGTTGTAGATTACTCAAATCTCCTCTATGGGTCACATATACCTTGTATATCTTCTTCCTGACAGCTGGTTGTCCAAAGTCTATATCTTTTGTCTCTATATCTACAGATGAACTGCTAGCGGATGCATCATCCCACTTGACAAATGTGCCCATGTCACTAGTATGTGCATGTACTAAATCGCCATTCCAATCTGTAACAAAATTTGTTTGAATCTGATTGTCTGTAACCTTAGAGTCACCTTTGATCCAGCTTTGAGTTACTAGATCAAAAAGATAAATATCTCCAACACTTGTCGCAGTACAATCTTTCAATACTATTATCTGCCTTTTCTTTGGAACATACCCAATTATAGAATTATCAGTTGTAAAACCATTCCAATCACTTTCCTTTATTATTTGTCTACCGCCTTTCTCAAGAAGATTACTTACCTTCTGTCCATCGTAAAGATAACACCCCTCTCTATTGACCCATGCGATACCGAAGTCAGTTTTACATGTAGCAGCAGGATGAAATACTCCTTTATGCAGAAACGTATCTTCCAGGAATTCCACATCTTGAGATATATTTAACAATTCTAATTTACGCTTCTTAAAGACCAAAAGCCTATCTGCATAAGTTTCAAGTTTAACTATACTATCTCCATCGTTAATACTAGCCTCTAATCTTCTAGCATCAGTAAAAACATCAAATTTATTAATAGGACTCTTGAATACTGCATCTCCATAAGTAATTCCATTATATCTAACATTGCCAATATATGCAATCCTATTTGCCACTAAGGCTGTTTTGTATTTAGCTGCATTAGTATCAACATCTTGCGACATTGAATTAAGATCCTCCCAAGTAACACCACTTGCTGAATCTATTGTATTGCTTGAGGCACTCAAACATAGAGTAGATGCACCAGAATCATAAGTTGACCAGGAATCATATGCTCCAAGTGAAAATTGTCTCACACCATTTTTGAGACTAATGTCGAGAAGATGTAACCAATCACCACCACCACCAACCTGGGTTATCCTCCAATAAACTCTTCCCCCAGTTAATCTTGGATCATATGGACTAGTTGCAAAAACTTCTACTGCAGTAGTCTCTCCCACTGCTATAGTAAAACTGGAACCATCTGGGCCACCCCCATAAAGTTTTACAGGAAAACTTTCTTGAGCAGCAGACTCTCCAGGCTCTGCATCATATATATAACTTATTGCCATATCATAAGATCCTGCAGGAATAGTGCCGCCTGACCCACTGCCCGCAGTAAGATTGAGATGGAATCCTTCTCCAGGTTTAGGGAAAAGCGCCCATTTTATACCATCCCAATTTCCTCCAGTTCTTGCAGGGGTATTAATTTCATCTTGATCTTTTCTGGCGCCAGAACCAAGAGTAAGTTGTTCGTCACCATCCCTATCTAGAACAATATTGCCATCCAACATGGCATTGGTCACAGATGATGGCATCAGGAAACTACTATCAGTATTCAATACTATGTCACTGCTACTAGCATCTGCAGTCCCATCTAATTTTGAAGCAAGACAGATAGGAGGATTAGCTAATGCTGTTTCCTTAACATACCATGCATCATAAGTGTCAGCAGATCCCCCAGGTGTAAGACCACTAAAATGTGTTCTATCAATATACCCATACCACTTATTAGAATTACTATTCCCAAAATCACTATCACATACCCTTAAAGCTCCATCTACAACATAGAATACATCTGCTCGTAATCCTGAACTATTACTAGCCATTCCAGTTATAGGATTTCCCCAATTAGTAGCTTCATTACTATAAATATCTACCTGTCCTTCATCAGAATGAGGATCAGAAAGTGCTAGATAATCAGTTTCTACTTCTGTTCCCGCTCCAGCTGTATGTCCATCACGTCTATCATGGCTAAATTGAAATAAGCCATATCCAGGATTAATCTGATTAGCCCTAGCAGCTGGCATACTAGAGGTTGAAATACCACCCATCAACCTAATCTTACCTAACTCATCCACCATTATATCAGTAGCTTCAGACAGCTCATTCTCAGCTATATCTCTGGCATCTGAATTACTATTCAAACCTCCATGAAACTGAGTAATCTTATAAAGCTGCTTAGGCATTATCTTCCTCTAAATTATTGGGAGAGCTATACACAACAGTCAGCGAACCGTCTGAACATGCGAGCCGAGAGAACCAAGGAGGAGCAGTGTAGTCCCTCTCCCAATTATAATAGTTTGCGTTAATTACGGCCATTATACCTCTTCTAAGACCTTTTTTACCTTTTCCCATACCTCATCATCCTTTTTGGATTTAGTGGCCTTTACGGCCCATCCTCCGACCTTTAAGAGCAAAGGGACGATACCATGCTTGGCAACAAACTTACCTACTAATACTTTAAGCATCCTTACCTGTAGCTTTAT
>Ga0208449_1001120_pt1 | contig 15058 bp, 16 predicted proteins | sample MalvireepMed_s17_FD_184247 | JGI IMG/M metagenome (GOLD analysis project Ga0208449, IMG submission 184247) | Marine viral communities from the Global Malaspina Expedition - Malaspina viral metaG DeepMed_s17 (SPAdes) (version 2) | ecosystem: Environmental > Aquatic > Marine > Oceanic | place...
CCTTCCCGGCGGAACTTCTCCGCCTGCTCCTGCATACCGCGCTTCACTGCTTCGGCATCGCTTTCGCTGGCGTTTTCCGGGGTGCGGTCGCGGTAGGTGTCGCGCACTTCCTGGCTGATCTTCATGGAGCAGAACTTCGGCCCGCACATGGAGCAGAAATGCGCCACCTTGGCGGAATCCTTCGGCAGGGTTTCATCGTGGTACTCCCGCGCGGTATCCGGGTCTAGGCCCAGGTTGAACTGGTCTTCCCAGCGGAACTCGAAGCGCGCTTTAGAGAGCGCGTTATCACGGCGCTGCGCCGCCGGATGGCCCTTGGCCAAATCCGCCGCGTGGGCGGCAATCTTGTAGGTGATGATGCCGGTTTTTACGTCATCTTTATTGGGCAGGCCCAAGTGCTCTTTCGGCGTCACGTAGCAGAGCATGGCGCAGCCAAACCAGCCAATCATCGCCGCCCCAATGCCAGAGGTAATGTGGTCGTAGCCGGGGGCGATATCCGTTACCAGCGGCCCAAGGGTATAGAAGGGCGCTTCGTCGCAGTACTCCAACTGCTTATCCATGTTCTCTTTCACAAGGTGCATGGGCACGTGGCCGGGGCCTTCGATCATCACCTGTACATCGTGTTTCCAGGCAATGTGGGTCAATTCGCCCAGAGTTTTCAGCTCCGCCATTTGCGCTTCATCGTTTGCATCAGCAATAGAGCCCGGGCGCAGGCCGTCGCCCAGCGAGAACGCCACATCGTACTGCTTGCAGATCTCGCAGATCTCCTCGAAGTGGGTATACAGGAAGCTCTCTTGATGGTGATACAAGCACCACTTTGCCATGATGGAGCCGCCACGGCTGACGATGCCGGTGACGCGGTTGGCGGTGAGCGGCACGTAGCGCAGCAGCACCCCGGCGTGAATGGTGAAATAATCCACCCCCTGTTCCGCCTGCTCGATCAGCGTATCGCGGAAGATCTCCCAGGTGAGGTTTTCGGCAATGCCGTTGACCTTCTCCAGCGCCTGATAGATGGGCACCGTGCCAATCGGCACCGGCGAGTTGCGGATGATCCACTCGCGGGTTTCATGGATGTTCTGGCCGGTGGAGAGGTCCATGATGGTATCCGCGCCCCAGCGGATGCCCCAGGTCATCTTGTCTACTTCCTCTTCAATGGAAGAGGTGACCGCCGAGTTACCCAGGTTGCCGTTGATCTTCACCAGGAAGTTGCGGCCAATGATCATCGGCTCGCTTTCCGGGTGGTTGATGTTGTTGGGAATGATTGCCCGGCCACGGGCCACCTCATCGCGCACGAACTCCGGGGTGATCTCCTTGGGCAGGCTAGCGCCGAAGCTCTGGCCCGCATGCTGATGGCCCAGAATGCGCTCTACCTCTGCCGTACCCAACGCCTGGCGGCGCTGGTTTTCCCGCAGGGCGATGAACTCCATTTCCGGCGTGATGATGCCCTGGCGGGCGTAGTGCAGCTGGGTCACGTTCTTGCCCGCTTTCGCCCGGCGGGGTGTGCGGCTTAAATCAAAGCGCAGCTGGGCAAGGGTGGGGTCGTTGGCGCGGCGCTGGCCGTACTGGCTGGTGGGGCCATCCAGAAACTCAGTGTCGTTGCGCTCTTCGATCCAGGCCCGGCGTAGCTCCGGCAGGCCCTGGCGCAAATCGATGTTGGCGCTGGGGTCGGTGTAGGGGCCGGAGGTGTCGTACACCAGCAGTGGCGGGTTCTGCTCATCTGCGCCGCTGGTTTTGGTGGGCGAGAGGGTGATTTCCCGAAACGGCACGCGAATATCCGGCCGCGAGCCTTCCACGTACACCTTGCGCGAGCCGGGCAGCGGCGCCACGGCGGCGGCATCGACCTGGGCGGTTTCGGCTAAAAAGTGTGCGGTGTTGCTTTTGACGGTCTTGGTCATGACGGTTGCTCTATGTTGTAGGAGATTATTCAGAAAGGTCTAAACCCATCTGCCAGAAGTCGATTTCCAGACGGGTGGCATCGCGGAAGATTTTGCTTAGCTCAGCAAAGCGGGCGGGGGTGACATCCGCCAAGCGGGCATCGAGCCACGCAAGCTCCGCCTGCATGGCGGCCTGGAACTCCTCGCCTTCGTACATGGCGATCCAGGCATCAAACGGGTTTTGCGCGCCGCGCAGCGTGGAAGGCTGCGCGTTCAGCCAGTTGGCGATTTCGCCGTAGCCCACCAGGCACGGGGCCAGCGCCACGTGCAAATCGAGCAGGTCGCCGCGGTTGCCGGTATCCAGCACATAGCGGGTGTAGGCCAGCGTAGCGCGGGCTTCGGGGAGTTCGGCAAGCTCCTGCTCGGAAATCCCCCACTCCTGACAAAAGCCCACGTGCAGGCCCAACTCCACGTCCACGATGGCTTTCATGCCTTCGTGGGCTTGGCGTAGATCTGCCAGGGTGGGGCTTTTGTAAGCGGCTAGCGCATAGGCGCGGGCGAAGTGGATCAAGAACAGATAATCCTGCTTCAGGTAGTGGCGAAACGATGCCTCAGGCAGCGTGGCGTTGCCCAGCTGGTGCACGAAATCGTGCTCGATATACGCGCGCCAATCTTGCTCGCAAGCGGTGGTGAGATCGGTAAAGCGGTAGCCCATATTGGATGCCTCCGGTGGTACAGCGAACCGGCGCACGGGCGAAGGGAGAGTGAGTTGGGGCAAGGTATCAGGTGAACACGGCGCACCCCAACCACCGCTTGATTCCTACGCCGGTACTAGCCGGATCAGGTTCAACGGGCCCCGCCGTGACGACTTGCTGCAGCAGCCAGCCGTATAGCGATCTCAGCCGGTTCCACCGGCACCCCGTCAAGCAGTATTCAGCGCAGTGTAGGAGGCGAGAGGGGGAGATGCAAGGGGCGTTAGCTTGATCGAACACACGGGGTTCATGGAAGCATAACTGCCCTTCACTAACCCAATGGACTTCTGACACCCGCAAACCCATTGCCTAGCACATGGGTATATATTTGGGTGGTCTCGATACTTTTATGGCCCAGCAGCTCTTGAACAGTGCGAATGTCAGTACCTTGGCTTAGTAGCTGAGTGGCGAAACTGTGCCGCAAAGAGTGGCATGAGCCAGGGCGTGTTAAAGAAGATGAGCGCATGGCATATTTGACGGCTTTTTGGACGGCAGAGGCATGAATGTGATGTAGAACGACGCGCCCCCTCTCATCGAAGCAAGGCCTAGAGGAAGGGAAAAGCCACTGCCATGCAAGTGAAATACCCGCGTTCGGGTATTTACGGTCCAGAGCATATGGCAGTGACACAGGAGTAGCGTTGGCTTCAAGGCGAGCGTTCAGTTGTTGTTCTGCCATTTGTATATGCGTATGTAATGGCTGGACGCAAGAAGGCGGCAGTAGCGTGGTGCGGTCTTTGTTGCCTTTGCCTGCATACACCGTGATGATTTGCCTTGAGAAATCAATATCTTTGACGCGAAGCCGACAGGTTTCGGAGACACGTAAACCTGAGCCGTACATCAGTGAGGCCATGAGAAGCATAGAGCCAGACAAGTGCTGAAATACCTCCATTACTTCCTGATGAGAAAGCACCACTGGTAAGCGCTGAGGGCGCTTAGCTCGGCTAAATTGACCAATCTCGCCAAGCGGTTGGTCCAGCACATGGCGATAAAGGAAGACGATGGCATTGAGTGCTTGATTCTGTGTAGCCGCTGCCACGTGCCTTTCGATTGCCAGATACTCCAAAAATTGCCGTACTTCATGACCTGTTAGCGTGGCAGGGTGACGTAAGTTGTTGAACCGAATGTAAAATCGAATCCAGTAACAATAGGTTTTTTCGGTGCGTAAGCTATAGCGCTTGACCCTCATGGTTGCCTTGACGCGTTCCATCAGTTTCATGGGAGAATGCCTTAATAATGCTGTATGTAAAAACAGTATTATTGGGGCGAGCAAAACGCGCAAGCTCGCGAATTTTGGCTACATCGCCAAAATTCTCTTTGCACGCTGTAGAATCAATGAGGTAGATTCAATTTGGTGGCTATGAAACCTCAGTCATTGTGATGTCACGTTCATTGAGGTTTCATGGCAGGGCGTATAATCACTGTTACAACATCATTTCTTCCGCTTTAGGTCGCGGTAGAAGTTTTCGTGTGACCCCAGGGCAATCAGTTCAAGGACAAGAGCACCATCATCAAAACTGTAACCCAGCAGCGTCAACTGCTTATTCATTTTGAACTTATGGACTCGCAGAAAGGCCAAATCCCCCTTCTTCTGCTCACCAATGTTGGGATTGGCCATTAAGTCCTTAACGGTCAAATCAAGGTCTTTTTTCTGGTTGGACTTGAGCTTCTTCACCGCTTTCTTGAATGTAGGGGTTTGTAATACACTGCTAGCCTTAACCAAAGTCGTAGGCCTCTAGCTTTCCGGCGTCTCGCTCGGCCTGCGCGATGATGGCTTGCCTTACAAACTCGTAGGGTAAGTCAGGGTTGTCTTCCATCATCTCGCCGATTTTTGCCCAATGCTCTATTTGTTTGGGCGGAGTTCGATTAAGCGCTTTGGCTATAATAGTAGCCTTCTCAATAAGTTTTTGATCTAAGCGAATGCTGTTCGTAGCCATTTGAACCTCCGAAGTTGAGTTTTCTAAATTGTAGCAATGTGCCACAATTGAAGCAAGTTGTAACAAGGCGCTGTTGTCGGACTGCTTTTCCGCTGACGCTACAAAGCAGCCGCAAAGCACGGCGTTAGTGGCTGGGGCCTCGGTCCTTTTGGCTGCGGCGTGCCAGTGGCCTTGGTGGCGGGCCAGGTTGCCAAACCCGCAAAATTGGTCAGCACCAAGGCCGTCAGAATCTGTGCCCGGTTTGGTTGCTTCGGCAACCGGTGGTGTTGGTAGTGGTTTCGGTATTCGCCGTGTGGGGCTGTCCGCCGAAAACTCGGTCTGGATCTGCTACTTTTGAGTTCAGGTTCATTCACCGCACCGTTGGCGGTGTTTCAAACATAGTGCATCGGTTCATGCCAGTGCCGGGTTACAGAGTGGGCCGTCACGGTCAGTGCCAGGGAGCAGGCAGCGTCATTACCTGCCACTAACCAGTCGCTGTAGTACGCGGCCGATGGCCGCCGGACGCCCTTTACATTGCGGCTTCGCCTCCATTACAAGGCCGCCGCTAAGCTCAGCGTTAAGTTTTTCAAGTTTGGGAGGCTCAGGCGCAGAATACTCACTTTGCGAGAGTGAACTCTGCCCCTGAATCCCTCCCCGGAGCGTTGGCAAGCGCTCCGTTAGGTGGCCAATGACCTGTGTCTGGAGAATCCTGGATTTCGCAACCAGCTCTCCCGACCAGTAAATCAGTAACCACCAAAGCACGGCCACATGTTTCATGTAGTCGCGCAGGCCTGCGAGACTGCAAATTCTGGTGTATTGCCATGAAGATGCATATCGCAATCGAGGTGAAGGTGAATGTAGCAAGCGTAATTACAGCCCTTTCAGGGTTCGTTTTTACAATTGCTGTTATTTGCCAAAGCCTCAACTAAAGTCCTTGGGGTTGGCTTCGGTCAGCCCCGAGGCATCCAAAACTTAACAAGGCGCAGCAGTTCGCGGCCAATGGCCGCCGGACGCCCTTTCCGTGGCTCCTTTGTCGCCACTCCAAGGTCGCCGCTGTGCTTCGGCGTTACATGCCTACCCAGCCCGTAGCATCAGTGTAAGACTAAAGAGAAGGAAATTAAGAAAATTGCAGTCAAACAACTTTCTACCATTGCAGAATCGCTGGCCTCAACTATATGAGCATGCCAATTTCGCTGAGAAATATGCACACACTGATCCTCACACTGCAATTATCAAACTACGTTGCTTTGCTGAACAGTTAGTAGGGATTCTCTATAGAGAACTAAATTTACCTTGCGAGCAAAGTGATGGGTTCTTCGAAAAACTAAAATCCAACATTTTCATCGAAGTTATTGATGAAAATATTTTGGAAAAGCTGCACGCAATCAGGATGTTAGGAAATAAAGCGGCACATGGCCGAAGCGTACATTCAGATGATGCGTTAGCACTACTGAGAGATGCATATTTGATCGGTCAGTGGGTGTTCAAAACATATAGCGGCTCAATATATGAAAGTTACCCACCATATATAGAGCCCTGCCACCCTGATATAGGGCTAAACACTCTAAGCCAGAGCAACAAAGAGCTTGAAGAGCAATTAGCAAAAGTAAAAGAAGAGCTCTTGAAACTCGAAGAATCAGAACAAATGGCTCAAAACCAGGCACTCGAACTCAAAAAAGAACTAGATCAAGTTAAACTAACCGAATTCAAGGAAGCATCATCAAAAGCTGCATCAACATTCGACCTAGCACCCGAAAACACTCGAGACCTAATTAAACTACACGACGCTTTCTCTGAATACAATTTAACTGATGGACAAAGTTTATTGGTTGATAAGCTTGATTCGTTTCTCAACAATAAAGAAGAAAGCGTATTCTTATTAAAAGGTTACGCCGGAACAGGTAAGACATTTATAACTAAAGGCCTAACTGAGTACTTTAGGGCTATTGGAAGAAACTATGTCCTAGCCGCTCCTACTGGAAAGGCATCAAAAGTAATTGCTAAAAAAACACAATCCCCCGCTTATACTATTCACAAGACAATCTATTCGTTCAAAGATATTTCTGAGTATAAAGAAGACAACCTTGATGGGTCTGAAACATTTAAATTCTATGCTCAACTGGCTGTTAATGAAATGTCTGCTGATACTGTTTACATTGTTGACGAATCATCAATGATTGCGGATGTATACCATGAGGAAGAGTTCTTTAGATTCGGTACTGGCTACTTGCTCAGAGACTTTTTCAAGTTTGTAAATCTAGACCATAATGACCACAGTAAAAAAGTAATCTTTATTGGCGATGATGCCCAACTTCCACCTGTCGGAATGAATTTCTCTCCTGCTCTTGACGAGAAGTATCTATCTAGAGAGCACAATGTCAAAAGCACTCTTTTTGAATTGACTGAGGTTGTTCGTCAAAAGTCAGACAGCGGGGTCATGTTAAACTCTATAAACCTTCGTAAATCTCTAAAGAGCGGGGTTTTCAATCAATTATCAATAGATACAAGCTATCCAGATATCATCAACGTAAGCCATCAAGACTTGCTAGATGTATACCTTGAATCCTGCAATAGAAAAATTAACGCTGAATCTATAGTCCTTGCTCATTCAAATTCTGATGTTGCTGCCTATAACCGTAAAATAAGACAGCATTTTTTCCCAGATAATCTAGAGATTTCTAGGGGCGATAAAGTGATGGCCGTAAGCAACAGCAATGCTTATGGGTTCTTTATTTCAAATGGTGACTTCGGCCTAGTTAGAGAGATTTTAAGTCCAACCGAGCGCAGAAAAATCACCTTGCGTAGAAAGAACTTAGAAACGAATGAAGTAGAAGAAATTTCCGTTTCGTTAGCTTTTAAAGACGTCATTATAGGCTTTAAAGATTTAGACGGAACCTCACATTTCTTCAACGCAAAAATTCTAGAAGACTTACTTTACAGCGAACATCCAGGTCTTACTTCGGATGAGAGCAAAGCCTTGTATTTGGATTTTTGCATCCGTCATCCACATTTAAAGCGCGGAAGTTTGGAATTTAAAGAAACCCTGCGATCAGATTCATATTTCAATGCTTTGAGGCTTAAGTTTGGCTATGCCATTACTTGCCATAAAGCACAGGGCAGTGAATGGAATCATGTGTTTGTAAAATGTAAAACACATCAGGGTCAGCTATCCGCTGATTACTTTCGCTGGCTCTATACGGCAATCACCAGAACATCGAAAAACCTATACCTTTTAGACCCGCCAAATCTAAAGCTTGGTGCTGGCATCAAAGCAGTTAACTCTCCAAACATTTTAAGCCCTAAGGTAAGCAGTCAGGATACTTCAAAGGCAAGCCATCAAGATGTAAGCGCCAGTGACAACCCCATTTTCACAGAAGAAGACAATAACTTCAGAATTCCGTCTCATGCACACTTTTCACTTGAGGTATTAGGACGAGTTCGAAGACTACTAAAGGGCTCCGACATAAAGATCCAAGATGTTAGCCAAAGTCAGTACCTAGAAATTTATTTTTTTGAAGTAAATGATGAGATAGCGCGAATAGATATCGGCTATAACGGTAAGGGAAAAATTACGAGAATTACCGCCCCCACACAATCAGACCTTGGCTTTAGATTAATGGACATCCTTTCTCCTATTAATGGAATACTCATTGTTCCAGAGACCTCAGGTTCTGACTCTGAATTCACGTTCAATGAAGAGTTTCTGAACGAGTTTCATTCAAGACTTACACCTCTTGTGAGTGAGCGAGGAATCAAGATCAACAATGTTGAATCAATGGATTGGAAACAGCGCTACACGTTTACCCAATCTGGAGAGTGTGCTGTAATTGACATTTTTTATAACGGGAAAAATCAATTCACCAAGTACGCCCCCGTTAATAATTCCTGTACATCAGATACGTTAGTTTCTGAAATTCAGACTGTTATAACGGAAGGGCTGAGCTCGTGATCACTAGCAGGGATGTTTTTTCTATTCGCAAGGAAGGCAAGCTTGATGAAGCCTACAAAATGGCGATTGAGCTGATTAACAAGCCAGATAACGATGAATGGGATATAAAGGCTTTTGCATGGTGCGTAATCGATTTAATTAAAAGAGACGCACAATCTGGAAAAATTGAAAATATTCATCACTACTCTGATCAACTTCGGAGCTTGAATATTGATGCATCAGACAAAATACTAACTGACCAAAGAGAGTATGCACTCAGACTGTGCAACCCCAATAGCCAAGAAATTCTCAAAGCAAAATCTCTAAGCAAGCAAGGCGATCATCATGGAGCGTTAAATCTCTACAAACGTATATACAATAACGGAGATCAATCTATTGATGTTAAAACCGGCTTAGCATGGGAGCTATACCGTGTCGCAAAAGGCATGATAGAACAAACGCCGGTCAATTTCAATGGCGCGAAAAGGTTTATTAATGACTACCTCAAACTAAACACGGAAAAACCATCTCTGTTGCACACTTGCATTCTTCAGTTAGCAGACAAAATAGCTAAAGAAGGAAAGTTAAATATGGGAGCTTTTGCTCGCATATGGGGTTTAGAAAATCTTCGCCCTGAGGACTATGACCCATATATTTCTGATGATGGAAATTCATATCCGTCTCTAGCAGAACGTGTTATTCAACACGCCAGTAAAGATTCCTTCAAGAGAGGTTCTTACGAAGAACTAATCTATCTGATTCTCTATGTCAATGACTGCATTAATAGATATCCAGATAATATCTGGCTAAAACTGAGCAAGGCAAGAGCATTGATGGCAACAAAGCAAAGTAATGAAGCTTTTTCCTATGGTCTAGAAGTTGTCAAAAATAAGATCAACGACTACTGGGCATGGGAGCTTCTCGGAGATATTCATCAATCAAACTCTCTCGAACTGGCAATTTCTTGTTACTGCAAGGCATTACTTTGCTCAAAAGATATTAATTTTGTTGGCAAAGTTAAAATCAAGCTTGCGGAACTCCTTTCAAAAAGCGGCCTAGCTTCAGAAGCCAAATTGGAAGTTGATCAACTTGTCAATTATCGATCAGAGAATAATCAAAAAATCCCTGAATCAGCAGAAATGCTCATGCGCAGCACTTGGTATCAAGGCGCTATCAGCAGCAAATCGAATCATCAGCTCTACTTAGATAAAGCCCCCTATGCAGAGGAGCTTTTATACAGTGATTTACCTTGGATGAATGCAGTGCTAGGTGACACTTTTTTTATCGAAGGCAAAAAAGATAAAGCTAAACGCAAACTTTACGTTCAATCAAGTTCACTACCTATGGAAGTTATAATTCCTGAATCAAAACTAACTTTTGAAGCAGGTAAACCAGGAGCCGCTTTAAAGATCAAAGGCGAGCCCGATAGAGAAAACCGATTCCAGGTGTATGCCATTGAAGAACGTGCCTCAAATGAAGACTGGGATATTTTTGAGCAGCAAGTTGGAATTGTAGACCATGTCAATACAAGCAAAAAACTAATACACTTTATGATCAGTAGAACAATTGATGGCGTGATTCATTTTTCAGATCTGCCTGAAAGGTTCAAAGAAGGCGATGCGATTTCATTACGTTTAGCCAAGTACACAAGCAGGCAAGGAACCCGTTACAGGGTACTTACATCTTCCAGAACAACAAAACCCATTCCAAGCAGTATCTTGAAGCCTTTTAGCGACGATATTCGAGAAGAAAACGGTATGGGATTCACCGATGATGGAATATTTATTCCACCGCCTTTGATAAGAGAAAATAGTATTAGTGATGGCGACTTTGTCATCGGTCAGGCGGTTCTAAATTACAATAAGAAAAGATCCGAATGGGGCTGGAAGGCAATCAGTATAGAAAGTGTAAGCGGTAATGACGAACAAAGCATGTAACAAGTTGCTGCACACGGATAAATTACTCGCTGCGCTCCTAATTTACCGGTGAGCAAGGCGTTAAATTTGTGGACTCGCGGTTTTCTATCGTGGCCCTACAATAAAATTCGATAAAGATAAAAGGTAAGTTGATGTCTGAAAAAACTCTGAATATGGAAATGGCAAACCTAGTCTGCCGCTTTGGGACCGGAAAGGTTTTGTTAGACCTTGAGGAAGAGATTGTGTTGCCAGGTTTTTTCGACGACTCAATGATTCGGACATATGACAAGACGAGCTATTTTTTCTATGATGTCGAAGCGGTCAGGTTCGAGGAAAAAGATGAAACTGTTGTAGGAATAGCAGGACGGTTTATAAAAGATACAACTCTGGAAAGAGAGCAAATTTTTGACAGAAAAAAGGGTCTGGTGCAAGATTTAGATTCGATGCGATCGTCTCCTTCATCGATATTCCTTTTAATATTGAATAACCATAGGCTGGTTTACGTAAAAGAAACTAAGAATGCCCCGTCTAAAGAGACATTTCGGTCGACACTTCTCAGTTTCATCCGCTCAAAACATAAGCTTTTCATAAATTCAGAGTATGAAAAGTACAAAAATGAGGGCGGAGAAAAAGTAACGAAGAAATCGCTATACGAAAAATTTCCAAAACCTTCTCTCGACTTAATACCACTCACCTCTGATGAGAGTATTGAAGCGTTCGTCAGAAATTATGAAACGCTAAAATATATAGAAATATCACTGTCAGACAGAAACGACGAAATTGATGATGACCCATTCTTTGAACAGCTTCAAAAGAGAAAAGATTATTTGGGCAGTGATAAGTCTGTGGTGCAACATAGAAACTCTAAGGGTCTGGATAAAGAAAAAGCGATCTCTGAGATTGGAGAAGCGACTGCACAAGGGAACCAGAAAGTAAAGTTGAATGGAGTTGACGCGGATGGTGATATTTTACGCGGAAATAATGAGGAGTTTCAATTAAGAAAACCTTTGGAGGGTTTGAGTAAGGTTCCGTCCAAGGCAGCCGGAAAGCTATATGATACATTCAGATCGCTTATTGATGATGGGTTGGTGAAAGTTTCACCCACATCAAAAAAGGCTAAACAAATTGTTTCTGGAATAGCTGAAAGGTTATTCTGATGGATGAATCAAACTTCGATCCAAAAGAGCTAACTAGAGAGAAGAAGTTGTGGGATATTTATCTTGCTTCTCGACGAATTCCATTTAGTCGATTTAATTTTATTTCTACTCTAGTCGTGTTCATTCTTCTGGTTTTGAATGCTGCTTTTAGTGGAGAGACGCTGCCGGATACAATAGGCCTTGTTCGTGAAATGGCGTCTAGCGGATTTGCAATTTCGTTAAGCACTCTTGGATTTTTGTTAGCTGGTTTTACTATATTCGCGACAGTATCTCAGCCTAGCTTGTCATTGAACATGGCGGCCGTCACTAATGAAAAAAGTGGTCTCTCTTATCTGAAGCATAACTATTTCATATTCTTAAGAGTTTTCATATATTACGTTGCTTTTAGCGTGTTTTCTCTGTCAATAATTATATTTGGGCATTCAGGCGGCCTGATTGCGACAATTATTAACCTATCTCCAAATCCTGATCCACTGAGGTTTTTTATTATCAAGGCTGCTTACGTCCTTTTATTCACGGGATATTACTTCCTAATAATGCAGCTTAAATCATTCATTTTTAACATATATAGCTCAGTTATGACTTCTTTGCGCTGGAAGGCGGAGGGGCACGATAAATGAATTTAACAATCGGCTGCACAGCGACCGATTTTCCGCCGCTTCGCGGCTCCAAACCGGCGCGTGAGCCGGGCGTTAACAGTATCTAGGCTGGTGCCTTGACAATAATTATTATGTAACTACAATGTAGTTATGAGCCATTATTCCTTTGACTGGGATCCTCGCAAGGATGCCGCTAATCGCAAGAAGCATGACGTCTCGTTCCAGGAGGCCAAAACTGCCTTTACGGATGAGTTCGCACGTCTCATAGCTGACCCAGACCATTCTGAAGAGGAGGACCGGTTCATTCTCCTCGGTACAAGCATTCATTCTCGCTTACTGGTGGTGTGCCACTGCGTTAGGGACGGTGAGGTTATTCGAATTATCTCCGCCCGTAAGGCAAATAGGCGAGAACGAAATACTTATGAAGGGTACAGACATGCGTGATCATTACGATTTTTCCGAATCCGTCAAGAGTCCATACGCCAAGAAGCTCAAGAAGCAGGTTACGATCCGGCTGGATGAAGATACCGTTGCGTACTTTAAGAATCTTGCTGAGCAAAAAGACCTACCTTATCAGAGTCTTATCAACCTCTACCTACGTGATTGCGCTCAGTCACACAAAGATCTGAAAATTGAGTGGAAGTGAACTGTTAACAAGCGGCTTCTGGCGGACAGGCCAAAGCTCCGGCCAAAAAACGGCCTCCACTTTGCCCTGCCGCAGAGCCGGGCGTAAAATTTTTTGCCTAACCTCGCAGACTATGCTGTAATACGTTGTAGTCACTAGGTATGAGGGGCATAGTCATGAGCGTCACCACAGTTCGCCTTCAAGCAGAAGTTGAACAGCATCTGGAAGCAATCGCCAGCAGGCTACACCGTAGCAAAGGCTGGGTAATTAACCAGGCATTGTCGGAATACATAGAAAAGCAGCAGCTTGAGCAAGAGCGGTGGAAACAAACGTTAGAGGCAATGGAGTCTGCTGCCCAAGGCAAGGTTGTTGATGCCAGCGAGGTCCACAGTTGGCTTAATAGCTGGGGAACCGAAAACGAGCAAGATGCGCCGAGGTCAGGTAAGTGAAACTGGTTTACACCGACGAAGCCGTTGAAGACTTGAAGCGCCTAAGGGAGTTTATCGCCGTTCACAACCCCTCTGCGGCAGGCAGGATAGCCACAGAACTGGTTAGCAAAATCGAATTACTACCAGGCTTCCCCAGAATGGGAACACCGGTTGAAATGGCACCGGTACCGGATTCCATCCGCGACATGGTCTTTGGCAAATACGTTGTTCGCTATTCCGTACATGTGAGCGCCATCATTATTCTAAGGGTATGGCACGAGCTGGAAGGTGAACGATAGCAATTTAATCAGCCGCTGTTGTCGGACAGTTTTTCCACCGCTGCGCGGTTCCAAACCTGCCGCAAAGCTTCGCGTTAGACTTGCAAGAGAACATCGCGCATCGTGATGTCGTTTTAACAACCGGAGACATGCCATGGTCAAAGTAGCCTTGTTCGTTCGCCTTGAAGCGAAACCCGGAAAAGAGAAAGAGGTTGAGAACTTCCTTGTGAGTGGCCTTCCCATCGTCAATGAGGAGCCTGACACCACTGCGTGGTTTGGCATTCGCCTTGGACCAAGCACTTTCGGAATCTTTGATGCTTTCCCGGATGAAGCGGGTCGGCAGGCCCATCTCTCCGGCAAGGTCGCAGCCGCGTTGATGGAAAAGGCAGGTGAGTTGTTCTCCGAGCCCCCGTCCATAGAAAACGTTGATGTACTTGCGGCAAAGCTACCTGGCTAGCAAGCCTAACAATTCGTTCAAGCCGAGACCGCTTCGCGGCCTCGGCTTGGTGCCGTGGTATCGTTGCACCCGCCTCGGCCGCGTGCGCGGTCCGGCTTAACTCAGGTGTTAACTGTCAAAAGGAATATGCCATGTACAAGGAGTTTGAAAATCCGCTTCCGCCTAAATTCGGCCGAATGTTTGTCGGCAACGATGCGAAATTGAACCAGGGGCCGCCGAGACCAAATGACACCGTGACGATTCGGGCGGGAGATTCCATAGACTTCTATATCCTTGTCGAAGAATGCGCCCCCGATCTCGTTAGCGGTGAACTAGTGGGTATTGGCCCAGATCCCAGATGGGAATACCAAGGCTGGTCCTATGGAGGCAAGATAAAGGTTCCAGAGTCAGCAGTTACGGCGATAATTCGGGCAGATTAATCAGTTAACCAAGCGGTCAACCGGACCCCAAAAGCGTGCCGCTTTTGGTTCCCTCCGTTGCGCTCCGGCGCCGGTTACCTCAGCGTTAGGGCTTACTGCGTCCCAGCCAATAGCCAGGTTTTCGGGAATGGTGAGCAACCGCAATGACTATAGCCTCTTCTGGCAGTTCAATGGCGACTATATCGTATGGGAAGCGCTCCAGAATCAGGCGTCTTGCACCGGTATCGCCGGCTTCTTTGGGGAGAGGTGATAAAGGGAGGAAGTCTTCTTCAATAACGTCGATAGCTGCATCAACAGCAGCGAAAAACTCGGCTCCGAGTCCAGGCTGCTCATATTCATACCATGCTGCTGCCTCTATCGCTTCCTGCGAGGCCTCTTCCAGTATCCTTACCTTTCGCACTGTTACTGGCCCAACCTCGCTCTCATCTTTGATCGAAATTCTTCACGGCTGAGCAGCGTGGCTTTTCCGCTTTTGACATTGGACACACGGCGAACAATTTCATCGTTCCACGCCTGTTCTACCGAGTCGTCACGGGGGCCGTCCAGACTCATTATGAGCTCCCGAGCCAACGCTGCACGTTCCGACTCGGAGAGAGTCGAAATCTGGGAGCGTAGGTGGTCTAATGTTTCGGTAGCCATGGAGCCTCCGCAAATGACGATACGATTATGCTATCCCTATTCAAAGGCCCTAACAAGACCAGGCACGGCGACGGCT
>Ga0208449_1001132_pt1 | contig 14907 bp, 17 predicted proteins | sample MalvireepMed_s17_FD_184247 | JGI IMG/M metagenome (GOLD analysis project Ga0208449, IMG submission 184247) | Marine viral communities from the Global Malaspina Expedition - Malaspina viral metaG DeepMed_s17 (SPAdes) (version 2) | ecosystem: Environmental > Aquatic > Marine > Oceanic | place...
TTGAGAATCGTTAGTTTGTACAGTAAACAAAACAGCAGAGCCATTACTTGAGTCATCCGTACACGCTGTTACAAATTCATACTTAGCATCACTCATATCCACTTGTGACATGGGAGAAACTTTTACGTGATACGCTGTAGTGCTAGCAGTTGTACCTCCTACAGTAAGTAGGATGTTATTGCTACCAACATTTTGAATTAACGCTACAGAATAACCGTAGCGACTAGAGAGTATAGGCGCACCCGTGGTCAGACAAGTTGACGAACCACCAGTCACGCCAGATTGCGATATTGCCGTTACCGCTGGCGTATTAACCGTACCGTTTTCTATAAGACCTAAAGGTAATCTGACCATAATATTTTAAAAGTAATTATGGGATGAGTGACCCAAGCATAAGCCACTCATCCCACGTGTTGTTGACGTTACACTGAGCGACGCCGTAAGAAGGATATAGGCAAGCAATAGCGTGTATCACCAGAGATACCACCAATAATAACTTGCGAGATAAACTTCAAGTAATCACCATAGGTGTTAAGTTCAGAACCAGCAGCATCAGACAATGGAGCAGAACCGCTACCAGTCGGAATCAAGAACTGATCCGTCAGGTTAACTTCTCCATTCCATTTCATGCTGTAGAACTTCTTAGCACTCATGTTCTTCGACGCAAACTCTTTAGGCGGTGGCCCGACAGAGATTGTCTTGAACGCATCAGCACCAACCAAGAACGCGATCTCATGCGAACCGATTGTAGTGCTAGCCGCACTGATCTGCGTGTAGTTCGAGTTAGGAACACACTTGCCAGTTGTGCTATCTACTGTCTGTGGCGCGACAAGCGAACCGTCAGCAGTGAAGCGCATTGGGTATGGATCAAACTTAGCTGTGATCTTACCAAACAAATCACCAGCAAAGCCATCCTTCAGCAGATTCAAGCTGTCAGGAGCAAGCTGAGTTGCAGCACCAGTACCAGTACCAGTACGCAAGTTCGTATCCCACAACAACGAAGCCCAAGCCTCAGTCGAACAGATAAGAACATACTTGCCCTTAACCATCTCAGAAGTTTTAGGCCCACCAAATGTGCGCTCAAACGGAGGCGCTTGAATGTCCTCCTGCAACACCATCATAGCATTGAAGATTTCCTTCAAGGTCAAGGCTTCTGATATAGCAGTAGAAGTACCACCCGTAGCTATGTCGTTACGGAACGTAATACCAGCAGACTTAGCAATGGTTTGACCAGAACTACCGCCAGTAATAACGTCAGTAGAACTATCTGTGCCATTCTCAACCTTACGTATATCCGCTTGAGCTAACTCGCGTTTGCGTACATCTGAAGCATGAGTAACCTGAGAACTCAAGCCCTTACCAGAAATGTACAAGTCAGGAGCTTGGTAGTACATAAGCGTACGAACAAAGATATTGTTTGCAGTTTGAATCTGCCTAACAATATCAGACTGTGCGTAGCTTAGGTTGTCTCTCCAGAACGATTCAAAGTTTGAGAGGAAGCGGAAACGATTCGACTCAAATCGGTGCATACCAAGAGAAGCATCTTCCGTGCGCTCACCAACCGTGAACTGATCTTTCTTCGGGTAAGCCGTAAGAACTTCTGGCATGAAGGTCGTACGAAGTACAGGAGAAGGCGTTGGAGTTGTCCCAGTTAGGACACTCCCCATATTAGGTTGCCACGGAATAGAACCGTAAAGTGTATCGTAAACGTTCCACTTCGGGTAAAGGGCAACCTCGTTTTTTGCCAGATAGAAACTAAGGGATTTAAAATTACCCCCAGTTGGACTGGCAGCATCGGCAGCAGCATTAGCGACTGCTGCTGCGGTTACTGAACTAGCCATAATATTTTAGTATTTATATGTTAAAAACAAAAAAGACGAAGAACAACCAGCGCGTTCCTCTTACGCTGCGATGCCCTTCGCCTAGTAGCAATAACAATACTAAAAACCAGTATTGGGGTATGCCCTTACCCTATTGAAGCATATACACTAGTAAAGCAAGAACCGTGCCAAGTTGGCTATCTTCTAAAGATTCATCCACTCTGGCACACTAAGCTCACCTTCCGAGTCTGCACCTGCGCTAGAAGACTTCCTGCGTGCTTTTGGTTCTTTACGCTTTGCTTCTTTTGCTTTAGTGTTTTCAGAAGATGAGAATGCAGCCTGTAGCTGCAATGTTACAAATAAGTTAGAAGCAAGTTCCGCCATAGGGTGCTTGCGGAAGGTCTTTGGTAGTGCTTCTGTAAAACTGTCTTTAATCGTCTGTATCGTTGTCGTGCCAACTTTTGGCAGTACGATCTTCTCCTGTGCAACTTTGTCGTCCGTTAGCCACGAGAAGTTTGCATTCTGCTCACGCTCAAGCAACGTAACCGCGTCGTTGTAGCTGTCTTTGTATGTTTTGCTAACAGCGTCTAAACCTTCCGTGTACTTCCTGTTAAGACCTACGGCTTCCTGCAAGGCCATCTCTACATCTATCTCCGCTTGCTGCGTTGGCTTGAATGCTTCCTTGCTTAACACAAGACGTTCGCCTTTATCGTAGCCTTCTATGTTCTGCCACGCATCACCGTTGCGAATCTTTATAAGCTGGTCGCGCCAATGCTGCTGCTCTTGTTGGGCCTTTGAAAAGTTAGCGTAGTTCTCCTTGTACTCGTCACTTAGAACGTATGCGTCAGGATGATCTAATGTTGGCTTGCTTGTCTTTGTCTCGTCTAGCTGCTTTGCAACGATAGCAAATTCTTTCGAACGTTTGCTGAAATGCTCAAACGCCTCGTTAGACATTTGCTTGAGAAACTTTGCATCTTCCTCACTGTACTTACTATAGTCGCGCCCAGCGGGTATGTTCTCTGTAGCTTTCTTTAGAGTTGAAGACAAACCTTCACTATCTTCAACAACCTCCTCTGCATCCTCGACATTCTCAGGCTCTCCCTCTTCGTCAGCGCCCTCTTCTTCGAGATCTCCTTCAGGCACTTCAATCTCTTCTGAACCCTCTCCATCTGCATCGTCAGCTCCTTCACTTCCGTCGTCTGCCACCACTCCTTCATCATCAGTAAGCTCACCTTCTAGGGGATTGAGTGTTGTTGCTTCGCTCTCGCTGGCTTGTTTGGTCAACGATTCCTCTACTTCCGTATTCTGCAATGCTGTCGGCATCTTTAATGTGTGTTATGATTTCGTCTAACTGTGTAAGTTTCGCCACAAGGCGCACAGTAATCTCTGGATTATCATGCTTTTGCGCGGCAAATTTTATTTCGTTCAGTAACTTCTCACGTTTCTCGTCAATGAACTCTAAAAAAATTCTTGTCTGCTGGCTATGCTGCCAACTTTCAACCTGTTGGCGCAGGAGTTCCCTGCTGCTGTTGCTTTGCATTTTGTTGGCTTTGTCCTAGAATGTCTGCTACCTGCGCTTGAAGCATTTTTAACTGCTGTTCAAAAGGTTTCGCTTCTTCAGTAAGCTGTCCTGTTTGCTGATCGACAACCAGCGAGTTTATAATCTGCATGAGTTGCTGTAGAAGCTGATCCTTTTCGCCACCCACTTGCAGCATTTTGGCGTAAGACTCACCCTCGTCAGGGAACATTAGACGCATCATGTTTTGCAGGAAGACGGGTGCGAGCGGTGTTTGCGATACAACTTGCCACGCCATCATCATCTTCTGTGACTTCTCTTGGCGCTCAATAACATCTACGTCGCCAGCAGGTTTAATGTTAAATTCGTGATTGAGGAAAAGGTCAAGGGATGCTGCGGGGCGAAGTACGCCAGCGATAACGCGAGACTGATAGATGCGCCAGCACCACTCGTAGACATCCTTGAGCGCTATGCTAAAGAGCGATACTTGCGTAGATGACAGTTGCTGCGCTTCACCAGAGGCGGCTTGAATCTCTGTCGCAGTCTTGCGGCTATCTTTGCGGTTCATTGCCGCGTAGTTTATCTGCGACTGCTCCTGAGCGTTCTGTGACATGAGCGACTGTATCGCCGCTATCATAGATGTGTCAGGTGGCGTAAGCTGGAACTGCTTGATGTTTGCGTCGATTAACGCCCCCGGCTGAAAACGTACGGATGTTTGTACATTAGTGTTGTTGGGGTCTTCGTTCTCTTTCGCGAAGTAGAAGTTTGCGGCGCGACGATGTGCGGTTACGAACGAGGACATCAACGAGGTGATTGTCTCCTGTACTGTGCGATCCGAGAAAGCGCGTCCTGTAGCATTCTGTATTGCGCTGTCCTCCAGAATCATGTAAGGGAAGACAACATAAGGATAGTCTGCTTCGTCCTGCAACGTTTCGCCATCGCGCCTACCCAAATACAGGGGCCGTGGATCACGTAACCAGTCATCACACTTTGCACAACATGACCACGCGACGAAGACTTTGTTCTCATGCTTGAACATTACCTTCTCTACCTCATAGAGAGACTCTACGCTTACGTAGTTGTCTCCGTCAGGATTGCCGCCCAAGAGTATGTCAACAACATCCTCATTGAAGTCGTCGTTGTCAACCATGTCGCGTAGCTGCAACGCAGTGAAGTAATGGCGGTGAGCAACCATCTCACACGCTTGTATGTCTCGCGTATCTGCGGGAAATCCGAAGTCTTCGTAGTTGACTGCTTCTACGGCAAAATGCCCAGACTTGTCCTCGTCAAACTGCACCTCCGCGACACTATAGCCATGAAGTTGCATACCGTCAATAATCTTAAATAGCGGCACTTGCCAGCCGGGATAGCGTGTCTTGTCCGTGAAGTCGCGCTCAAGCTCACCTGTTGCAACTGTCGGCTCTGTTATAGATGTGAAGATTGCACTACGCCTACTGCCTGTTACGTATGCTACGTACTTAGACTGCTCGCGGCGAATGTTTGTGTCAATGATGTGTGCAGGTACAAGAAACTCGTCCTCATCAAGATGGCCGTCTGCACGTTCAGCCTCAACGTTAATGTCTAGCTTGCGCGAGTTGCGATTCTCCATCGCTGTGCCTTCTAACGTACCAATAACATCCAGCAACTCACGTATTTGCGTGGTTGCATCTTCGTATTTTGTAAAGTCCTTATCCACTTGCAGCTAGTCTTTCATTTAGTTGTTCAACCTCTTCAATAATCTCATCACTCCAACCAGAAGACTTAAAGTATGGTTGAAAATCACGGCGCAAACGACTCTCTAACGTTGGGTTACGGTCAGGCTCAGGCTCGCTTATTTCATTCAGTTCATACTGCACTACTGGCTCTCTGGCAGCAACACGACTAGGTAATATACCACGATAATTGGCAAAAGCAAGAACAAAAGCGTCAGCGCGATCAGGAGAAGCATGGCCCTTAGCTTTCGCTTGCCTCTTGCTTTCGAGTTGTATTTTGTTCTGCGGTGTGATCGTGTAGTAACGCGACGCGAGTTGTTTGCGTAGTGTGACATCTGTAGGGATTATGATTTCGGCGTTCTCTATGTGCCGCGCAATGCTGTACCACAACTCCGCGCCTCTGTTAAGGTACGCTAGTTTGTTATAAGGTACTGCTTGATTCAGCACGTAGTTTACATTCCATCCATCCCTGTTAAGTTGATCTAGTATAGGCTTACCTAGTCCTCCTGCGTCACCGTATATGACGCTCTGCGCGTTATCCAAGTCGTACTTGTAGAAGACCTCCGCGAGTTTCTCTACGAGAACTGTTGTATCGTGGAACTTGAATGCCTCAACGCCAATGACTTTGTTTCCGTTACGTATGACAACTACTTGCTCGTCACCACCAGCAGAGAGGTCGAGGCCAGCTACGTTATACGGCTCGTCAATGTGTTCTATCTCGTACTTGTCAAGTTCTGCAATCGTCGAGAAGTTTATAACAACCTGCTCTTCCAAGCCGCCAAACTCGGCCATTACCATAGAGCGGTAGAGCGAGGAGTTCTCGCCGTATGTGTCGCGTATGTCTGTTATGTAGTCCTGACTGAGATGTGGGCAGTCGAAGGCTGTTACGTGATGCTGTTTCCAAATGCCGCCCACGCAAGTATTGTAAAAGTGTCCAGTAGGTAAGCCGGGGCTGCTTACATCAATGCGCTTGGTGAAGCCTGTGCAACGCGCAAGGGCCATGAAGATTTCATCGGGTATAGACTTCGCCTCGCTAACAAGTATTGCAAACTGACCTTCTGGCACGGGCGGATGCCAACCCTCGGCGCGGCCAGCTTCATCCGTTACGAACATCTCTATAGCAGAGCCGTTAACAAGGTTCTCGTAGCGCCTGTAGTTTTGCTTCCAAATCTGCGCCCCGAACATTTTGTTCTGCGCCGTTGTTAGTTGCTTGATGTACTTGTCTGTCTGCCGGTCTAGCTGGTTGCCAGAAGCAGACGTAACGACAGACAGCGAGTTTTCGTAGCGTAATGAGAGCCACACGGCACATGGCGCTACGATAAAGTTGTCCTTACCAGAACCGTTAGCAGCACGAACTACAGACTTATACGGCTTGTCTGAAGTAGACGGCTTTGCGAAGTCGCTAAGTATATCCACCTGCCAAGGGTGTAGTTTAACGTGGCCGTCTAATAACGTATCATCACACACAAGAAGCATCTCATGCGGGTCTTTAAACTTGATTACGTTTTTCTCGTAGTTTAGCATGGTAACGCATCAGTATGGCCATTGTTAATAACCTTTTGCGCCCGTTGCATACGCTCTGTGAAGTCTGAGAAGTTGATAGCGTGCTTTGTCTTTTCCTTATCGTACTGCAAGCCGAGTAAGAACTTCGCAGCATCGTTACGTACACGCTCGTTCTCAGCGTAGTTCATTAACTCTATCAGCACACGCGCAGCAGCGTCGCCAAGGTCTTCTAGTTTGTCAATGGCTTGATGCGCTGTTGGGCTGTCTGGAGATACAAGATCAACGACTTCCTTTTCGTAACGTAGGTCTTCAGCGACTTCTTCGTTGGTGAATCCCATGCGCTTTAACTGGTATATCTGATCGTTAGCTGCGCTCATCTATTTGCCTTACGCTGTCTTTCCCAAGTGCGTAGTATTTCTATCATATTTGCCTCTGCCGCATTATTGGGATCAAGCCCTGCTGCACCCGCAAGCAGATCGAATATCGAATCATCTATTCTAAACTCATCCATAAGACCAAAGAAATCATCCATCTTGCGGTCGTTTATAGCTTTGATAAACTTATCTTTGTTGTCTTTTAGAACAACAGGTATGCCTTCAGATAGAAACGCTTTCGTAATCTTATGTATCGGGGAATCAAACGCAGCGTGTATTAGCCATTTATCACGCATCTTGTCATCCGTTGATTTTTCTAGTTTTCCAGCTATATCCTCAAGCCATTTGCTATCTTCTGGTGTTTCACCCGCCGCTGCCGTTTTATCTCCCTTAACCAACTTCTTGAAGTTCTTTCCGAAAGACTTAATACCGCTGCCTACAAGATGAAACGCGCCGTTGATTATATCTTGTACATAGTTACCATCATAATTAGCCTCTTCTGCAAACATATTCTTTGCAGACCACATGATGTCTTTTATCAAAGTCTTTGCTGCCGTAAACATTGCAACAGGGGGATTTGATAAAGCAGAAATAATAGCATACGGTTGTAAGCTACCATATTTCTGAGTTTCTCCCGGCTTAAACATATTACGGCCCCACAGATTATTTGGGTTAGTATTCCAAAACTCAGTTAACTCGTTTATGAAGCCATTGTAACTGTTTCCAAGACTTTCATACGTAGCATCCTGACCTTTAGCTTTTGATGGATCACCTACAAAATCAGCAAAATCTTGTATCACGTTAAGAAAAGATTGAGCGCCATCTAGTATGTAGTTGCCCGTCTTTTTAATGCCGTTGATAAACGTTTCGTAGAAATAAGGTTTAGCGTCTATACCTGTTTCTTCCATGAAGCCACCCGCCCAGTTTACAATATCAGCTTCACTATCAAAATAACGTTGACCGTCAGTTGCGATTTTTACTTCTGGATATAAGTTACTGCCTATTACATCAAACATTTTGTTGTCTAGGTATTTTTGAATTTCAAAGTCACCTAAACCAAGTGAGCCACCTCCCATTGTAGTACCTTTGGTGTCTGTGTCACCTGCGGTAGTAGCAACATCACCAGACGGAGCTACCTGTCCCAAGCGCCGCCCTTCTGGTAGTATCGAAGGGACGGATGGACTGCCTGTAGCAAAGTTAAGATAGCGGTCTGTGGTCATAGGCTGGCCACGAACGTTAAACTGTACTGCTGGGCCTTGTGTTACGGTAGGCTCTAGACCACCACCGTACAAAAGCATGAGTGACTGTGCAAGACCATGTGGGCCAGTATCAATGTAACCTCCCTGCCGCAAATAATCTTTCGCGTTGCTCGCAGCAGTTTCTATTTCAGCCTTTCTATCATCTGACAAGCCAAGACCTTTATAGTCATCATCATCGAAACGATGACTTATGAACCCCGGTTGGTCAGCTTTAATTGATGGTCTAGGAACCATACCAACGTCACCGGGAGCAACATCACCGGGAGCAGGTCTGGTAACTTGTCTTGTTCTATCTGCTATTACATTCGCTCCGACAGGAGGTATGAGCGGTTGCGGCCCTCCTACGCCGGGACGAGGTCTTGCTGGTATGCGGCCTGTATCAGTAGACGGAAAAGGTAAGTTTGTCGGTCTTGGAGGTAGCAAACCACCAGCTTCAGGCAATGGCCCTGCTGATACGCCGGGATATGGTTCTCCAAAGTTTTCTACGATCCAGTCTGGTACTTCTGGCCCTACTGGGGCTGGCGTTGGTGGAATCCATCCTTCTGCCGCTGCAGCAGCGTTCTGCTCACCGGGAGTTGTATCCATGTCAGGTCTAGGAGGTCTAGGTAGCCCACCGAGTAGTCCCGCACCTCCAAGCGGCCTAGCACCACCATACAGACCGCTTCTTCCATACAAGTCGCCTCTTGAACCGCGCCCACCATCAAAAGACGGCATGGGCGCGGTAGGTGTAGGATAAAGACCCGGATAAAGCTCTGCACCTGCTGCCTCGTAGCCACCTTGCTGCGAAAGCTGCGTTAGCGCATCAATTAAAAGCGCATCTGGTTCTGCCATAGCTTAGACCTTTGCCCGTTTGCGCCATAGCCGCATGAGCGGCGTTGCATCACAAATGTCCAGAGTTTCTTGCGAGAATCCACTTTGTCTACCATCGTCCGTCATAGCATCTTACTATAAGCAAGAATCGTGCCAACTCGCGTGTCTTCTAGCGTTGTGTATTTTTTAGCGTATGAGCATTAACAATCTTAGAAGATACCTAAGAACATTTGGAGGTCATAATTTCAGAGGTGGTTATAGTTCTGCATCAAGCTACATTCGGGGTCATACCCCGACAAACTAAATCGAGCGCAGCGAGACAATTTTTTTGTGCTAGCGTAGAAAAAACCCTACGCTTGTAAGGCGTAGGGCTGTTGAGTGTTCGTGATAACCTACGCCATCGCTTCCGCCATCGCTGCTGTTATCTCCGCAATCTTCGCCGTGTCCTTTTTGTCTTGCGCTAGCTTCAACGCGGCGACAAGCTCTTTCATGCTAGCCATTGTCTTTTTGTTTTGGCTAGCTTCGCTCTCCTGTACGGTGAACAGCTTGGCTACCCACGCGTTGAATGCCTTGCGCTTTGCGTCCTTGTCAAGCGTATCGCGGCGACTCGTCTCGCTCTTATCCTGCGTCGTCTGCGCCGTTTTCGCCAACGTGGCGTACGCTTTGACAATGCGCCCCGTGTAGTCGTCGGCCTTGCCGCGTAGCGTAGCGAGTGTTCCGACTAGCTCGATTGCATCGCCTGGGATTATCAGGTATTCAATCGCCGACGCCCCCGCTTTGGGGGTGGTTGAAACAAACACGGCGGCATCGCATATACTTGCGACCGTGTCTTTTGTCTCCGCATCAATCTGTGCGGCCGTTTTTGGTTTATCTTCTGTTTTCATAATACGCCCGGAGGCAATCCAGAGAATACCAAAACACCCAACCAAGTCAACCTTTTTTATCAACTTTATTGAAAATAAATTTTCTTGTAATCCTAGCCTAGCACAGTCCGTACATGGTAGTTAACAGTATAGCGTAGTTAAGGGCGCTAACAGTTGACTTCGTCTACGTAACCTGTCATCCTATGGTGTGCAAGCGCGTGTGCGTGATAGGGTGGTCGAGTGTGTATAGAAAGAACCATTTGTGTGGTAAAGCATTGATACGTATGTATGTATGTATGTAATAATATATATGTGTATATATTTATACACTTTGGCTAGAAAGCTACAACTACCATACAAACCCACATACACACGCACAAGCACCCGATGTTAGAATAAGATTATGCTGTCAACTGTTATCGCCACACTACCTAAAACCTCTCTACGCTAGTCGAAAGTTCTTGACAAGCTAGGGAAAAGCTGCTAGTGTACACGCAGGTCGTCGGGTCAGGCTAACGTAGCTTGAGGCGGTCTATGATAAGGAAAACCAATAGCATGAACAAGTATCATACATTAGAAAAAGGTTGGAGACATGGTAGAGGCCTACCGTACACTCTTACCCCAGCCTACGGTAGAGACTACACAAGCAAGGCTAGCGTAGAGCAAGACCTACGTAATGGCGAGGACTTCTACCTTCAAAGCCCTTGGCAGTATAATACATCATGTAGCGTGCGTGATTTTCGTGAGGGAGACGTACTGCACGTACGCTACAAGCAGCATGATAACCTAGCAGCATTTACGCTAACAGAGGATGGGAAGATATGATAGACGAACTCCGTAAGCTACACCGTCAAGCAACGCTAGCCACGATTGTGTGGCTAGCGGTCTTTGCTTTCGTAACACTACTTTTAATTCTAACATAGGAGAAAACATGACATTGAAAGAATTTATAGCGTTGACAGATAAGATAGCGGCAAAAGATAAAGAAGCTAGGGAAAATGGAATACCTATACTAGACCACAAAGAGTTTCATAGACTTCGTAGACACTATACAAAACTAAACAACAAGAAAAAATGATTACACTACGAGAAGAACTATTCGCTAGCTTGGTCGTCGGCAGTAAGACGTACGTTATCGTAGACCAAGAAACTAAGGACGCTATAGAAAACAGCGACTACGGTAGCAAGGATATGGTCGTTGAGAACAACCCTGATACGGTAGGATGGGCAGGGCCAGCATTAGGCCAGGTGCATAGCGTAGGCGAGGGATTGTATCGTTTGTGGATGCGTAGCGAATGGGTGCTTGTAGGCAACCTAGCAAAAGAGCGTGGCCGAGAGCGGGACGCTAAGTGCGCCGAGGCGGACGCTATGCGTGAAGCGAAGGTAGCAGAGGAACAGAAGGCTATCGACGACCTGAAGAATACGCTACGCAAGCAGGGTATCAAAGAGGAACTCATAACGAAATTTTTCTCTAGCATGACGGCGAATGAAATACGCAGTATGCTGGGGCTAACATAAGACACAAGCACTATGCAAACTAAGATACTTGTCAACTACGTAACAACATATAGCGTATGCACCGACTGTTATATGCTAGAAGCAACAGGCGATGCTACGTTCCTAGATTACTACTACGATAGCGATAAAGCTAAGGACTGCTTAGATGCTATCGAGATAGGGTACGAGCGTATCATAGACGGCAACGGTCATATCGTGGCCGGAGAGCTATTATACGACTTCGACAAAAAACCTTGCGAGTGTTGCGCTAGCCAACTACACGGCCAACGCTACACTTTGCATCACATGACATAAAACAAGCACTATGATAACACCGACAGAAGATAGCACCGTTGTTACGCTAAAGGAATTTGCTTTCCAGACTAGCGCAAGCGCGGAGCTAACCGCCAAGCTACGCACCGAACAAGGCGTGTTGCTACAAGGCGGCACAGGCACAGGCAAAACATATATCGTAGCACAAACGCTATGTGATATTTTGCCTGAGTTAACGAAGGACGATAAGTTAGGCAAGGGGCCAATCCCTATCCTATGGGTAGCACCTGCCGCAACTATCGTCCAAACGCAGCGAGTTCTCAAAGCATACGGACTAGCCGGTAAGGTACTGGTCATGTCCTACGCTGCGCTCACCTCGCCTAAGACAGGCGGGACTATGTTCTACGCTACAAAGATTAAGGTAGAGTGGGGTCAGGAACATACCGTATACGAGTGGTCGGAGTTTATGCTACCGCGTCTCGTAGTGTTTGACGAATGTCAGGCGTTAAAGAACGATGGTAGCTCCCGCACTAACATAGCAAGGCAGCTACCACCCAAAAACGTCAAGCGTTTGTTCGTCTCGGCTACGCCATACCAGCGTGTGTGCGAGGCGCGGACGGTTATGACAGGCGTGGGTATGCGGTCACGCTATAACGTCCTGCCCTTGTCAGAAGGAACAGCACCTAGCGTACTCCGCTCTTTGGCAACATACGGCAACACCGCATCGTACTCGCCCCGCGCTATGGAAAAGATTAAGGACGTTATGGAGCCTTATACCGTAGCGCTCAAGAACATACGCTTCAAGTACAAGGCGCGTACGGAGTGCGTTTTGATAGACTTCCGCAGCGACAAAGAGCGGGAGTCCTACAATAACGCCTACGAGGAATACCTAGAGTATCTGTATAGGCTACGAGGACAGACAGGGCATGGAATTGTGGCCGCTAGGCTAGTGGCTATGATGAAGTTTCGGCAAAAGGCGGAGGAAATCCGCTCTCCGCTAGTAGCTGCCCGTGCGCGTAACGCAGTCGTGGAAGGTAGCCAAGCTATCATCGCTAGCAACTTCAAAGGTATGCTACGTGGTGTGTGGCTAGCGCTGACGAAAACCTATGGCATAGACGAGGACAAGATAGGCTATGTCACGGGTGGTCAGACGCCAGAGAAACGGCAGCGTGACGTAGATGCTTTCCAGCGTGGCGACAAGGACTATATGCTACTGACGGTAGCGGCTGGTGGCGTAGGCATCAGCTTGCATCATGAAATAGAGAGCGCACGGCCACGGCATATCATACTGCCGCCCACTTGGTCTGCGATAGACCTCATACAATGCGTAGGGCGCAGTCACCGCATAACGTCCATGTCTAACACGTTGCAAGAAGTCCTATGGTATAGGAATACCATTGAGGAACGTGTTGCTGCTGTCGTAAAGAACAAGGTACGTTGCATAAACAAAGCCGTATCGGCCAAGGAACAATGGGCTAGCCTATTCTCCCCCGATATACAGGACGATTACGGTAACGTGGACAAAGATACCGACGACGAAATAGACTACGGTATGGACGGAGGCTTGCTAGATGGACAGGATGACTAGGGCTATCGCTTACGCAAGTGCGAAAGTTGTTGACAACAATGGACGGCCATGCTATAGTGTAACTAGATTTTGGGTGCGGCATAGGCACAGGGTCTATGCTAGCCCAACAACAAACGAAAGGAAACCAGTATGATACTAAACGAAGCTATCATAGACTACGAAAAAACACACAGCGTTCGCATAGACTACGCCAAACCGCAACCTTGGTTTGACGCTGTGCTAGCTGCAAAAGTTAACATAAACCCACAGGAATACGTATGGGTTTACGACGACGGATTATTCGGCAAGCCGCTACACAAGGACACTATCATGGCTGACTGCTACGCACGTAAGGAGGAGCTTGCGCTATGACAAAGGATGAACGGAAAGCTATTCAACCTCTGCTAGATGAAGTTAATAACGTACAAGAACCAAGAGCGTTTAGAATGGCAAGCGATATAAAAGACCCGTACTGCTCATGTCTACCTAACGTAGACGTAGGCTTCAACATAATGTTCCCTAACGAATGGGAAGTTAGCGTACGCTGGGGAGAAGGTCACTACTGTGACGGTGGCAAGACTACCGTAGAGGTAGCGGTCTTTGACCCAGAAGAAAACTGGTGTATCTACCATGACGGTGATAATAAACTGTATCACATACCTGACACGGACGTCATGGGCCACGTTACGCCAGAGACACTCTTTAACATACTACAGGAGGTAGCGAAGCAATGAACGATAACGAACGAGAGTTATGGGTTATGAACGACGAAGGACTCTACGCTATGTGGCAAGCATCTAGGCTAGGTATGCGCAGGTTCATACGTATGCACAGAACAACAATAGACAACTACATTAAACAAACCATATCATGAAACAAAAATCAAAGCAACGTAAGCGTAAGCATACACAAGCAACACAGAAGGCACGTTACAAAAACAACGACATTAACGAACAGTATCACGTAAGACACCGGGCCGGAAAAAAAGGTGTCAAAATGTCTAAGCTAAATGGTACGTTAGGGCGTTCACAGCGCTACAGACTAGCAAATAAGGAGGATATTACAACATGAGAAAAATAAGTAAGCTAGCCGCTCGCGCTTTCATAGAAGGGCGGGAGTTTCGCAGAGACAACACATCCGTTAGGGTACACGCTACCATACAAGGCAAGCGCAAAGAGATGCGCTTGCACGGTAACGTCATCGCTACGCAAGAGATAATAGACAGTCCGCACGGCCCTTGGCATAAGCGATTGCATATCACGCTAGCAGGTTGGCCTACAGTTACCACACGTGAGCGTTTGAATACGCTACTCACGGAAAGTAACATAAAGCAAGGCATCTGGCAGCATAAGTTCGATCAGTATTACGGTACGCACGATAACTGCAAGATGATAGAGTCTGGTGATTGGATAGAAGTAGTACACTATTGGGGAGAATAACTAGCATGAGACTCAGCACTACCACAATCAAGGAGGACTTAGCGTGGCTGCTCGAAAAGAAGGGAACCTTCAGCGACAGTAGCATAACAAGGACACGCAAGCCAGACGTTTACAATAGCGCAGACTACCCTAACATAGCCTTGCTATCACCACGTACACACGCAGAGCAACCTTACAACGAACGTAAGGTTATCTTTACCGACAACGCTGCGTACGTTAGAGTTAAACTCGCTGAGGGTTGGAACTCTATGCTAAAGCGCCACTACGATGAGCG
>Ga0208449_1001134_pt1 | contig 14906 bp, 11 predicted proteins | sample MalvireepMed_s17_FD_184247 | JGI IMG/M metagenome (GOLD analysis project Ga0208449, IMG submission 184247) | Marine viral communities from the Global Malaspina Expedition - Malaspina viral metaG DeepMed_s17 (SPAdes) (version 2) | ecosystem: Environmental > Aquatic > Marine > Oceanic | place...
CTACATAGCGATATACCCTTCCGTCTGGAAGGGTCATTGTAGCGCCGTAGACTTGCTTCTTAGCCGATGTGGTTTGTTTCTCAAACCCATACCTTCCGCTTTGAGTTGCTGGAAAAGACATAACAAAACCTCCTTACAGGATCAATGTCCTGCGACAGGCCGATATTTATTTTACCGAGGGCGGCCTCGGCCTATCGTTACAGCCGCCCCAGTATACTAGCTATGTGTCTTAGCGTGGGCGCGTAGTCGTGACGCGGCACCTGTCGCTGTGGGGGCAGAGGCTATAAAGTCACAGTCGGGGCAGGGCGCGGACGACATTATCGTCGCGTCCTCCTTCGACACCTCTGCCTTCGTCTCTCCGACTCTTGCTCGCGTACACCACTGGCACTCACAGCTTTCGCCGGGAGTCCAAGGGAATAGTCCGATCTTAGCCTTAAGCAACACGTAGTCTGGATTACCCGGAACCCCCTTTACGATAGTGCCAATATCTTCTGACACATTACCTGCTACATCGTAACTAGCCTTGTGGCGGTACAGTGTAGTTTTAGGCATCCACTCGTCTATGTATCTTAGCGAGAACCCCGCACCAACTAGCTCTTGCTTCTGCTGGTTGCGTTCAGTTATTCCTACCATTACTTACCCTCACTTACCTAGGCCTAGCTAAAGGAAAGATCGCCAATCTCGGCCCTAAATGCTGCGCCACGGCTGTCATCAAGCTCGAATACGCCGTAGTCTGCGGTCATTACCACTTCCGTGGCCCTGAGAGATGCGTCGCGCTGTCGCTCAGTCCTAGTGTCTACGCTGGTAAGAGCAGCCATTGCTGTCTTATCAGCGACAACACCATACCCAGAGTCAGTGGTGCCGATTTTCCCGATATTTCCATCCTCAAAAATGCTCACACCGTTGATGGGACGAAGACCGCTGTAGAAATTCTGTAACAGGTCTACACTCCATCCATTGGTAAGCCCTGACGCTGCTGCTGTATCAGCCGTTGTAGCCGAAGCCTTAGAAAGCTCCGCAACCGCATTTGGGTGATGAATTATGTAAAGTTGGTTGCCAAAATTATTGGCTTTCGCCCTGCTTATAGCGGCGTGAACATTCGCCGTAGAGAAAGTCTGGTTATCCGCAGAGAGTACCGTGCCACCATTGAGGCTAGGCCACAGGGCTATAACATCCGTGTCCTTCTTCCTCGCCATGCCGTCACCAAGCTGGCGACCTATCATGGAGAAGACGTTGTCGGCGGCCTGCCGTACCAGCTTGTCGGTCAGGATCACCTTGGCCCCGACCTCTGATGCCGTCAGGTCTACCGTGGTCATCCCAATGTCTTCCTCATCGACTATATCGACCCCGTCCTGTAAATCGGACATGGACATCTGTCCCACCTTGGGAACAGTTACCTGCTTCGATCCCTTCGGGAGGCTAAACTGCTCTATTAAGGCAAGAGCCGGGGCGTTATGCTCCTCCGTGTATCTGGAGCTTGCAATAATGATTTTCTGCGCGTTTTCAAGATTACCTGTCGTCGCTGTCTGGGCCATTCTTATCCTCCTTGGATATTTATCCTAATCCTGCCGCTTTTCTCGCCGCCGCCTGTGCGTTCGGCGACCTGTCTCCGCTATTGTACCTATCCAGCCATCCCCCCTCGTCGGCAGCCACCTGTGGATTGCCCTGACTGTTGTCGAAACTCTGTGCAGGCACCCGTGCCTGTTTCAACTGTGCAAGCTCTGTGTCACGCGCCCTGTCGCCAGCCAGCTTCTCGGCTGCGGCGTGCATTGACTCAGGATCATTGTAAGCCCTTAGTGCCGCAAGGTCGTTTATGCCTAGTTTGTATCTTGTTACTAGGGCCTCCGCCACCATCTGCTTGCCCTGCAAGTGCTGTCCGTATGCCTCGGCCTGTTGGGCCAGTTGCGCCTGTGCCTGCTGGCTTTGCATGAACTGCCCAGCAGATTGCATCGCCTGCTCGGGCGTGTAGCCTTGGTCTTCCAGTTGCTTCTGGTACGACTGTGCTTGATTTTGCAATGCAGCCCTCTGCTGTACCTGTGCGTACTGGGCAGAATCCTGTTGCATCTTGGCTATCTGTGCAGGCGAATACTGTGGCGGCGCTGGCGGAACCGGCGCGGCTGCGTCAGCAGCGGGCGCGGTGCCCTGCGTCGGCGCTGCGCCTTGTGCTGGCGCTACGCCCGCGCCCCCGTCCGGGGCGGACATAGCGCCAGCCCCGGACGGGGGCGTGGTATAGTCGTCTATGGGCGGGGCGGAGACATCCGCGACCGGCTGCCCGGTCTCGATCCCCGTGTCCCCTGTGCCTGTATCAACGGGACCCTCTACGGGCGGGGCCGCTCCTGCTATATCTGTATTTTCTGTTACCATAATTATTTCTTCTCCCCCCTCTAATGCACCAAAGATACAAACCTATCTGGTAGTTGTCAAGCTGAGACCCACAATATCTAGGCTATTAAGGCGCCCACGGGCTTTTCGCAGCCTGCCCTCTGGCACGCCCCCCGCGCAGAAGCTCATTTATAGTAGCTTCCTGTACCGGGTCTTCGACGTAGCCCCATTTAAGCAGCTTGTGCTCTAGCCCTTCGACACCGTCGGCAAGGCTGTTCCTGCGGAGACGTATGCGCTCGTCACGTATGGCCGAGTGGCCATATAACTCCTCAAACGTGAGCCGGTACCGCCCCACCTTGTGCTTTTTAGAAGCGATGTCTCTGGAGTCGTCGTCCTTCTCTCTCCTGTCTTTTTCTGGCAGGGTCACGTACTTCTTCCACGCATCCCGAACCTCGTCGCTGGGCAGCAGGGCCAGCAGTCTCTCGTCGGTGCTCGCCCGCCAGTAGTTCTTTGCTATGAAGTCGCGGTCAAGAAGCCGGTCCATCTCCACTTGGGGAAGGTTTCCCCAGTCCACCCGGTTTTGGAGGACGGCCCTCCTGTGTATCTCGACGTAGTCCTCTCCGGGCCTGACGAGTCCCCGCCTGACGGCGACCTCGTTTATCTTGTCGATCCTGCGCTGGTACTCGAAGCTGTTAAATTCCCCGAGGTCGCTTTCAATAGGGACGTACTCTTCGCCGCCGAAGTATTCCGCGCTTTGATGTAGCTCTTCGTTGTCGCCGAAGAGAAGCTCGTAAAGCTCGTCTTCCAACTGCTTGTCCGGTGTACGATCAGGGGAAATATCCTTCTCAAGGAAATCTTCCTTGAGACCATATCCTTTCTCGCGCTTGGATACCGTTGCTTTCTTCCGGTGTTCTTCCAGTTTATTGGCTAGATTTCGCGCAACACCCAGTTGCTTCACCGTATCTGCATACCACTTGTCGGGGTTTATCTTGCCCTCGAACTTCTTCGTTTGCGCATTCCCTTCCTCGTCTACCCATTCATACTCCAGACCGTAAGCCTCTGCCTCGATCCGCCTTAACTCGTTGGTAGACTCCTCCTTGATCTTTCTGCGGTGCTCGAACCATAACGACACATCGTCGCCCCGGCCTAAAGACAGTTCCTCGCCACGCAGTTCCATTTCCGCCATGAGTCCCTCGTTGACGGGGCTTCCCTTGACGAAATTCTCTTGGATATCAGTGAGGTTCTTGAACTCCGCCCCTTGCTGTATGCGTAGGGACTCCGCGCCCGCAGGATCATTCTCGATAGCCTTCTCCACCATGAGGTTCTGCATATCTTTCGTCACAGGGGACCTTGGTAGGAAGCCGGTGCCCTTGATCGCAAGGCCTGCCAGTCCAAGCCTCCCTCCTTCTTGAGGGATGAGCTTTTCTACGTCCACCCCGAACACCTTCTCTGGAAGCGCCTCGCGTATCAGTTGCGTACCAGCCTGCCCTACGCCTATAGGGACGCCTAGGTCGTGTATGAGCACGGCGGTCCTTGATACAAGGCCGTCTATAGGCCCTAGGCTGGGGCCGTAGGTGTCTATATACCGCCCGTAGAAGTCCTTGCCCGTTGCCTGATGCGCTATCGCGGTGACCGGCACTGATCTTCTGGAGTTTACCCAGTCCGCGGGACTGAGCATCCTGAGTACCGTGTCCATCTGGCCAATCAGGTCCAGTGTCAGCCGCTGCTCTCCCGTCCTGTCCTTGATAGGAATGTCGGGGGATACGAAATCGCGCCGGTAGGCAAAGGGCAATGGGGTCTTCCAGCTAGGCCCGTCCCAGTCTTCCACGGCCTCGAAGGGCTTCCATCGCTCCACGGGAAGGTGCTCCCCTGTACTCGCCCAGTGAATGACCTCGGCAGTTGTCAGGAGGCTGAAATATGAGCCGATCCAGTGCTTGCGCCAGTAGGCGGCATCAGGCCCGCTCATCGTCTTGGTTGCCTGCTTGATTAGGCCCTCGCTCTCCCCGAGGGAGAACATAAACATTTTCAGGAAATTCCGCAGCCACGGCCACTGTATCGACGACTGGCTCACGGGGATAGTGGAATAACGTATGTTCGCGGCCCTTGCAATCATGCCATTAAGCTGGTCGTCCGTGAGATGTCCGGCCATCCTAACGTACATGGGGGCTATGTTGTTGATGATATCGGTCTTCATCGCCGTCGGGTAGACGCCCTCGAATAACCCCTGTCTCATGGCGCTCTCCCAGTCGCCCACCATCCTCATCATCTTCTTGTCCAGACGGTATCCTGCCTCCTGCGCCACCTCACGCGCAAGGTTGTCTATACCTGTAGGCAAGAGGGTGACGTCTATGGTGGACAGTCCTGACTGCACCAGTGCGCTGGGATTTATTCCGGGCCTCCCGGCTATTATCTCGTCGGTGCTGAGATACCAGTCGGCTATCTCCTTGCGGTAATTGGGACTGAAGTTAGACCTCAGTATGTCCCCCGCTGATTCGGGCCATTTTGCCAACTCCAGCGCCGCCGCCTTGATCCTAGCAGGGTCTAATGTCGTGGCCCCGTGCCACAGATGATCGACCATGTGCGACCATGTGCTGCCGTAGTTGCGCTGCAAGAAGTCGCGCTGCTGGAACCAAGACCCGAACAACTTGGCCCGCTTCGGTAAGTAGGTAGCTACGCGAATAGCTGGCATTATGTCCGTACCTGCGATCTTCCACTCCGGCACTGCGCCGAAGAGGTTCTCCATGCGGTCGGCAAGGCTGTTCCTTAATGCATACTGGCTGGTAATCCCGCCCCCTGCCTCCGGGGGTCTAAGCCTGCCTTCAAATGCTGGCCCTACCTTGGGGACCCTGAAGCCCATGAAGGTTTCGCCGCCCACCACTACCCCGGCCCTGAATCGAGTTCGTAGTGGTTCCGCTGGAATCTGGACGTCGCCCGTCAGTTCACCCGTGATGGGGTCTTTCACCGTTTTTAACACCTTCACGTCTGCGACATTATTAAGCATAAGGTCTTCGATAAGCTGGGACTGTAGCCGGTCACGCCTGCTCACTTTCATCGAGTGGACCATCACCTCGTAGGGATTCCAGTACAGGGGTTCAAACCCCGCGTCCAGCATTTCGTCAAAGGTCGCGCCCGCCCTTACCTTCTCGTATGACTTGACCGTCCCTAGGGGCATGCCCTTGCTATTCGCCTTTTTGAGTAGCTTGCCGTTCTCGTTGTCCGCGAATCTCCACCCCCTAGAGAAGTAGTCCTCGACCTTTGCAAGTTTGGGGTTGAAGTCTATCCTTAGAATCTCCTCCCCTTTTGTTCGCTCGACAAGGTCCACGAAGTCATCGTAGAGCCATGATGGAATCGCGTTAACATTCTCCGGGGTGCGGTCATGGAGCGCCCTGAAGAGTGTTTTAAGTATCTCGATCTCTTCCTGTCCCGCCGCGGTCTTTGAGCTTTTCGGAACCCACCTGCCCCTGACTATTGCGCCGAACCCCTTGCCGTAGCTTCCTCCCTGTTCCGTCCACCTGTCTCTGGCTATCCTCATCAGGTCCGCGAGTTCGTTGTCTACTTGGTTTACCTGTCCCTCGTAGAGCACAAAAAGGGAGTGGGAAGCCTTGCTGCCGGGAGGGGTTTTCAGGATGCGGCCCATAGTCCCTTCAGACTGCCAGATGCGGAAGTCAAGGACTCCGGGGTTAAGAGGCTGGGGTTTACCAGCCTGTCCGATAAACTCTGCCCGCGTGTCGTCGATAAGGGTTTTTATCTCACTGACATCGCGGTTGGTATGCTTGGCGATTTCTTTAAGCCAAGTCTCCTCGTTGATCTTTCTGAACGGCGTGGTGAAGGCAGACCTCGCAGGAACCCTCGTCTCGCCAGCAAGAAGCTGTGCCATCATCTCACTGGTCCTGCCCCACGCATCGGCCTTTCCGCCCTGCGATTTGACAGTAGTTGTGCCGGGAACTTGGTCTATGAGTCTCTCGAACCGGTCGCGTGCTGCCCACTGTTCGAGAGGTCGCGCTTCAGCAGGCGAGGGCGTGCCCCATAAGCCCCGCAAGCCAGCACGATCAATCAATCCTTTACCTTGAGGGAGCAGAGACACGGCGGGAGCGAAAAGATCGTCTAGCTGTGTGTCGATAAGCCCTGTGTGTGTTCTGAGGTACGTCCTGTCCCCAGCCGTCGCCTCACCCTTCTCCATCTTGTCGAGCTTGGCTTTGACGTTTAGTTGTGCCCGTCCCTTACCCCGCGTGGTAGTGTTGGGCGAGGTATCCATCACGTTCACCACGACCTTGGCTGGCGTTAACCGCGTTCTTGCCACATCAAGAGCAAGCCTCTCGGTTGTTTTTGCTAACGCCGGTGTGCCCATACCCGTAGCACCCCGCGCAAGAGCGCGTGTCCCGCTGAGTCCGGCCTTGGTTAACCCGCTCGCGAGACCGACGCCGGGTATAAATTCTATGGGGTCTGTGCCTACAGACAGCAAGAACTGTTTGAGTCCGCCGACGTCGCCTGCCTCTACCGCCTGATCGTATGCCGCGGCATACGCCTCCAAATGCCCAAGCCCCATAGCCCTGAGTTGCTCGTACCTTGCCCGTACATCCTCCTCGTACGCGCCGAGGAACGACCATCCGCCGACAAGGGGCACGTTCTCGGGAATCGCTGTAGATGTCAGGAACCCTTCTAGCGGTGCCGTTACCTTCCCCCAGTGCTCGAATCCTTCCCAGAGCGGTTGGGCTGCCGCCATCATCGGCGCTATCGCTTGGCCGAAGCCACTGACGTCAACACCCGCCTCACGCGCCCTTTCCTGTTGCAGCCGCACATCACGCGCCCTTGATAAGGGAGCTTCAGCCCCTACACCCCTGATCTCTTCTTTCGCTTCCTCGGTGAGCGGGCTAAAGGGAGCAATTGTCATTAAGTCGGGTGCGGATACGGGCACGCCCCCTACTGTCCCCGACGCCAGCCCCGCTGCTGCACCTGTCTGTGATAAAAATTCCGTAAAGCTCTGGTAAGCGCCGGGAAGATACTCGGTGAATATCTTCTCTGGCCCCCACATCTCCTCTTCCGTTGGCATACGGGTATAAGGGGTTGGGTCCTGATGACCGGACATCGCAAGTCTTCTCTGCCTCGGCAGCAGCGGTCCCTCTATACCAGTCCATTGCTTGGTGGGTTTGTCGTAAACTCCAAGAGCGGCTGGTGCAGGGGGCGGCCCCGGATACTGGAACGGCAACCCGCCGATGTTGTATCCGAGCGCCTGTGCTTGTGCAGGCGCGGCAGGACGATCCCTCTTGGCCTGTTGCAGCCGCGCATCACGCTCTTGGCGATAGTCCCAAGCCTTCACCGCTTCGTCAGTTATGTATCCCTCTTTATCAAAGGGGACACCCGGAAGCTGGAGTTCCCTCCATGCCTTTAGGAACTCTTCTTGGGTTGGAGGGGCCATTAGTACATCCGTCGGGTACCGGGGGCAAACCTCGAAGTGAGACCTCCCGGCCTCATCGTGGGAGCAAGGGCGGTGTACCTCTCCGTCCACGGATACTGGTCAAGGTAATCCATGAAGTTCATCTCGGGTTCCTGTCCCTGTCTCATGGCCCTACCGGCGTAGCCCATGTACTGGTTCTGCATATTGCCGTACTGGCCTGCCCAGTATTGCTGCGCGGCAGGGGCGTGCCCGCCACCGAACGGCTGGCCCGCGGATGCACCCGCACCAAACGGGGCGGCGCTGTAGTAAGCGGCCTGTGGTTCGTAGGGCAGGACGTATTCCTGCCACCAGTTAAAACTGTCCTGAGCAGGCATTGGTATTCCTTTACGCTAGGCGGGTAGTGGTTGTCGGTATGTCCCCGGAGCTATCTCCGCTATCTTGCTCAACCACTCGGCAGAGGTCGCCTCGGGGTTGACATCCTGCCACCGCTGCATCTGTCTTGTTCTTCCCCCTCCGGCCAGCCTTCCTCGCAGGCTGCCTGCACGCGGGTCGTACATTGCAAGATTCGCCAGCGCTTGGACGGAGGCAGGATCAGCCATTATATTTCCCCACCTCTCAGCACCCCGAATAGCTGCAAGTTGGTCCGCGCTTGCGCCACCAGCCAGTGCCCTCGCGTAGTTTACGATGTTAGTCCAAGGGTTTAAGCCCTCCCCTAGTTGGCCGTAGGTGAATTCCCCGCTAGCTATTCCTTCGCCGCTAACAGCGCCCGGGGGCACCCCGTAAGTTTGGTCGGGTAGAGTGCGCTGCCATCCAAAGCTCGGATCATACCCCATTCCTCCCAGAATATTTGCTCCGGCCATACCGGCGGGCGTTGGCCTATCGGCTGCGAGCCATTCTCCAAATCCCTGACCAAGACCCGTAGTGGTATAGTCCACTTTCCCAACGCTCGGGTCGGACAGGATGTACTGGCCTAGTAGCGGCTGCTGCATTCTCTCGGCATATGCGGAGACACCCGGCCTCTGCCGGTATCCCGCCCCCAACTGCCCCGTTAATGCAAGCTGGTACTGGTCTGCCTCACTAAGCGCTCCGGGGTCCCTTGGGGGAAGAACGCCCGCGTATTCAAACGCCTGACCGGCTCCCCCGTAATCTACGGGGGTCCACTTATATTCTGATCCAGTCCATTCATATGGCATTACATGCCTCCCTGATTTGCTATTCTGCGCCTATATTCCCACACTTACCCTATTTTGCCAACCCGCCCCTCAAGCCATTGCTCGCTGAGAAGGGGTGGGCGAATAGATCATTGATGTCGGCTCGGGTTTCTTTTCCTTCTTGGTTACGGCCCACGGGCTGCCCTCGTTCCTCGAAAAGCTGTAAGCCAGCCCCGCTATTTCGGCTGGTGGACGCAGCGCCATCTCCTGTCGGTGCTCGGATACTATCTGGTCAACCCCGACCCCCGCCAGCCGCGACCTTATGCTTTGATTGCCACGCGGCATCATCGCCTTGGCAGCCTGTTTCACTAGGTTTTCGTCAACGGCTATCATCTGGGCGCGGGTAAGGCCTAGATTCTCTGTGGATAGCCCCCCTATGTTCTCCGACGCCTCCACGATCCTCGCCCACGCCGCATTCTTCCTCTTCTCGAAGTCAGCGCCGTAGAGTTCCTCCGGCGATGTGTTGAAATGCTTCCTGTAGAACTCGTGCGGCAGCAATGAATTCTTGTTCTTTATGGGGTTCCAACTCTCATCCATCAGCCATCCGAGGATGAAATTACCCATAGTATAATCATAGTCGTCGGTCAGCCACTGCTGTCTCTGGGGGTCACGGGTCTGAGGCCCGAGGGCTTCCGTCGCCATCACCGCGTACTGGACTTTTGGGGAATAGCCCCCCACGGCTTCTCCCGCCCCGAGCAGGCGCTCTCCCCAGTTAGGGTACTGGTCCAAATAGTCCTCATCGCCACGCGCCTGCATGATAAACGCCCTTACCGAATCAAGGGTCGAATCTGCCATTGGGTGCGGCTCAGTATCAGCGGGATCGCCGGGACCTGTATAGCTTTGCTCGCTCGCCAAGATCGTCTTCGCTTCCTCTGGTGTGAGCGTCTGCCCCCAGTTGTTAACCATGTCCGTGGCCTCGCGTGGCGTCAGGTCTTTCCTTGAGTTCAGGATGGCCTGCACTGCCATATCGTCGTTACTCCTGCCCTGACTGATCCCCGACTTCCACTTATCGTAGATAAGGATTGTACTATCTGGCCACTTGCTCAACTCTTCCGCTGCCCTCGCTTTTGCTCCCTCTATAACACCCCCGACTACGTCCTTGGCAGATGGCTCTTTTTCATCGTCCGCTGGCACGGAACCTTCAAGGGCTTCTTTAAACTTATCTTCGGAAACACCATAGGCAGTGGCAAACGCCCCTGCTGATTCATCTAGTTCCGTCCCTTTTACCCCGGCTGCGAGCTTCGGGTTCACGAACCCCGCCACATCAGCCGCTACGTTCGCGAGGGCCGGGTTGGTCATGGTCGCCCTCACCCTGTTCTCTTGGTCGATGCTGTCCCTTGCGGCGCGTAGGGAACCTATGTTTTCCTCGGCGGCTTGGGCAGCGCGTATTACCGAATCAGGCATGGAAAAACCGTTCCTCAAGGACTGTTCCAGCACACTACCGGCTTGCTCTGGGGGGAAATTCTCACTGACAAAGGACTCGAATCCGCTCTGTCCGGGTGGTCCCTCGCCCCCCTCTAAGGCCATTTCAAGCCCGCCACTCGTCCACAGATTTGCCATCTGCGTCGGGTTGGAGAAAAGTTTAGTTATTATGTCTACGTCTGCCATAAGTTATCCCCTTGGTCCTGCGAGTCCGATCCTGCGCAGGCGCTCCTCGTCAGATTGTGCTCCCGGCCTTGGCTGCCCCGGCGGCACGACCGGTCCCGGTTGCGGTGTCGGCACGGGCGGCGGGACGCCTGCCATCGCGGGCGGCATCATTTGTGGGGGCAGCATCGGGGGCGGCCCCGGTGGCCCCATAGGTGGCCCCGGCGGCCCCATAGGCGGCGGGCCTGCCATACCGGGTGGGATTCCGCCCATCGGTACAGGGGAGGGAGTTCCTGCTGGCGGGCCAGCCGCCGCTCCCATAGTCTGCGCCATTTCCTGTGCCTTGGCAAATAGTATTTTCACAAGCTCGCCCATGTATAGCTCGGCAAGATCGTCCCTGCCCTGCTTCACCGCGGCCTGATACAGGGACAACACCGCTGCCTCGGGCAGGGTGCGCTCGGCTATCTGTTCCTTGACTCCGTCCTCGATCTGGTCGGAGTCCTGTATGCCGAGGATGTTGTCGCGTATCCAGAGGTCCGGCAACAGCGGCGTGGGGCCTTCGCGTGCGATCTGCGCCATGCCGTAGCGGGACATATCGTCGGACGGTATCTGGGTCACTATTTTTATCTCCGGGTCACCCCCCTCGCGTATCTTCTCGGGGGTGATCTCCTCCGAGAAGTACTGCCTGTTGTTGTCCTGTCCCGATATCTCCATAGACTTGAAGGAGCCGGTCAGGTACTGGTCGCACACGAGGTTGGCTATCTGCCCGTAGGCACGCTCCAGCGCCTCTACCCTCGGGGTCAGGACGCTCTCGACGCCCTGCCTGAGTGCGTTTATCGCGAAGCCGGATAGCTGGAAGGGTATCTCCCCGTACACGGTGTGGGGCAGGGAGCCGCGCTGCATCTCACCGGCCACCAGTCCCATGAAGGCACCGGACTCCCGTGACATCTCCAGCAGGCCGAGGGGTTCCACGTCCTCTTCCCGCCCGAGAGATATCTCTGTACCCTCTTGATACGGGTCCTCCTCCAGCGTCTTGCTGCCGTCTCGTGACCGTACCTTGAGGCCCTGCTTGCGGCTTCGTGCCGTAAGCTCCAGCATGACGGACATCATAAAATTATGTTTTCCGTAAAGTTCCCGTGTGGACTTGAACACCGACTCCCCGTAGTCTTCGAGTGTGTCCTCTATGGAGGACCACTCCATCGACTGTATGAGCGGCGTTGATCCCACGGGTCCCATGAAGACGGGCACGCCCTCCGCGCCGTGCGGGGTGCGCTTCTTGATGAAGCGACCCGGTATGACGACGGTGTTGTATTCCTTGTCGTAGTAGTCGTATACGTTAATGCCGTCAACGTCGGGACTGGACTCCCCGAGGCGTACACCGTACTGGGCCTCTATCTCGTCCTGCGTCTTCTTGACCTTGTAGCAGGCCCATGCGAGGCCGTCGTGGCCGATGCCCCAGTAGGTGTGCATGGGGTCCCACGGGGTGATGTCCACGCAGGTCATGTCCTTCTCGTCCTTTATCAGGAGCGCCCTGCCCGCGTACCAGCCCCTCAGTGTTATGTACCACGCAAGCTGGTCCTTGAGGGTGGGCACCAGTCTCTTGGCGAGGCGGTCGTTGGCCGAGCGCAGGATGCCTATGATGAATCTTTCCTTGTCGTTGTTGATCTCGCGGGAGTTCCGGGGGTTGCCATTGGGCGGGATGCGGACGACCATCTCCGAGGAGGTCATCCACGCGATGATCTTGTCGGCATAGGTCTGCGGCTCGTTGGAGGTGTATGACTTGTACCCGTCCCCCGCGTCGTACGGGTCCAGCTTGTATAGCTGGTGGTCCGAGTCCATGCGGTCTCGGAGCGTGTGGGTGGCCTCGTAGTGGGCGTCCACCTTGTCGATGATGTCGTCCGGCTTCAGTCTCGCCATAGTTAGTGCCTTTTAACCTTTATAAATTCCCTGCCCCCGACCGCGCCGTACCCGAACTGGCTGACCAGCCCGTAGATAACGGCCTTAATGGCGTGGTTGTTCCTGTCCTCCGGGGTCTCCCCGACTATGTTGCCCTCCCGGTCGGTCTTCCACCGGTAGGCGCGTGTCTGCCCGTCGAACGGGCTGGGCACGGCCCCAAACTCGGACAGTGCTCCCGCGCACTTGGGGCTGAACGCTATGTTGGGCCTGCCCGTCACGGCGTCTGTCTTCATAAATCCCTTGAGTCTCTCGGTGCCCTCGTTGATCCTGATCTTCTGGGCGTCCAAGTATATACCTGTCTTGTCCATCCACATCTCCGCCGGTGCGGACATGGCCTGATGCTGGTAACCGGCTATGTCTATGGTGCCGGAGTGCACGTCCTGCCACCACGGCCTGCTGGTAGCCACGGTTATCATCTCCTCGGTGGTCAGCCCCCGCTCGTAGACCTCGTCGAAGACGCATACCTGCCCGTTTATCTCCTGCACGGCCTCCACGGCGTATGCTCCCGCGTACCCGGGGTCCATCCACAGGTACACCGGCTCGCCCTTGACGTACTCCATGTCGTAATCGACGTGTATGTCGGCCCTGAATTCCCCGAACACCAGCCCGGTGGGCGGGGTGGGGATTCCCTGTATGCGTTCCATGAAGAACTCGTCTGAGGCCATTGACTTCAGGCGAAGTATCTCGGGGTCGTTAGCGCCCTCGGGGTACAGGTTGGTGTTGGAGTAGGACGGCAGGGAGAAGGACTTCTCGTCCTTCGACCCTAGCTGCCACGACGTAAATAGCTGGGGATACCACCCGAGGGAACCCTCGAATGTGCCCGACAGGAACAGCCAGCCCCTCTTGGGAGCCACGCGGGACCGTAGTCGGTGGTATGAGTCCAAGTCTAGCTGCGACGCCTCGCATCCGAGGATGCCGTCGGGCGCTCTCATTGCGAGGGTGCGCGGGTCTTTCGCGGATTTTGTCTCTATACGGGTCCCGTCCGCGAGAATAATGCGTCCGGGGTCTACCCTCTTGGACACCTCCGCGAGGATACCGAGCGAAGCAAAGTCCTCCACGAGGTAATCAAACTCAGCGCGGGTGCGTTCGTAGTCTGCCGCGACTAGCCAGTAGAGGCCCGATTCCTCAGTCTCCAAGAACCGCGAGAGCAGGTACTTGGAGGCCACCATGCTCTTACCTGCCTGCTCACCGCCCGCAACAAGGACGAATCTCTTCCTCGACCGGAGTATCTGCGCTTGTAGCGGAGTCGGCAGGAACTCAAGCCGTGAGAATATATAGTCGGTGGCGGACGATCCGTCACCCGACGGGTTCGTCCGTGTCAGTACCGGATTTTCTGGCAAGGATACGCTCCGCTTCCTCTACAGCGTTGTCGCGGTCGGTCGCCTCTCCACGGGTCTTTGACTGCTTACGGTTCTCCTTGACCCACTTCCTCCACTCGGACATGACCTCCTTGGCCTGATCCTCGGCAAAGTAGTTCGTGCGGCGGTACTTCTCGGGCCAGTGGGCGTTGAGTAACGTAATAAGCAATACCGGGTTGTCGTTGGGCTTCTGGTTCCTGACCCTGTCCACTGCTAGGTCTTGGAGCATCTCGCGAAACTCCTCTTCCGCGGTGGCGAGTTTTTCCTTGAAGCCATATATATTCTTGTTCTTCCACTTACCAACGGTATCGCGGTGTACCTTGATGGATTCCGCGGCGCTCTTGATAGAGCCGGTAATAGTAAATGCCGCCAGAAAGGCGTCCTGATTGGCCTTGGTCTTCTTTGCCTGTGCTTCAGATTGCATTGATCTTTTTTACCCTCGCAACATCCAGCCTTCGTACTATCTGGCCTACCCTCTGGCGGGTAATCCCGAACCGCTTCGCCACAGACTGATATGTAGAGTCCGGCTCAAGCAGCACGGCCCTCGCTATATCCATAGACCGCGGAGACATCTTCCCTCGACCGTGTTGGCCCACGATCTTGGTGGAGTACATCTGCGATTCACGCTGTTCGGTACTAACATTAACCATAATAGCTCCCAAACGTACCTCAACACAACAAAACTGTCAACATGTGTACTGATCATTTTACCTTGACGGGTGACTGGGGTGAGAAAGAAAGAAAGAAGCAAAGAAAGAAAGAGTCCCCTCCCCGTGTTATTACGCCTCGTCCCGTATAGGGCGTGTCCCGGTGTAATAACACGGGGAGAGAGACATGTAAGACACGTCTTACGCGCACGCGTGAGGGCTTGTTTTTAATCCCACAGGGCGTAACTCGCTGTAGGCTCATCACACCCTGTGGCGGGAATCGTAACTATACATGTAATTACACGCCATACACGTCATATTACATGTAATTACATCGATTACATGAATGTATGTGAGAGTACATGGACGTGTCTGGTGTCCACGGGAGCGCGACTTTAGCTGAAAAATTCTGGCACGGGTATCTATTCTAAGA
>Ga0208449_1001142_pt1 | contig 14823 bp, 5 predicted proteins | sample MalvireepMed_s17_FD_184247 | JGI IMG/M metagenome (GOLD analysis project Ga0208449, IMG submission 184247) | Marine viral communities from the Global Malaspina Expedition - Malaspina viral metaG DeepMed_s17 (SPAdes) (version 2) | ecosystem: Environmental > Aquatic > Marine > Oceanic | place...
CCCACGATGGACTGCGATAGTGCTGTGAATGGGTGCGCATTGCCGACTGACCCAAATGACCAAATGTTGGCAGTTGGGGCTATGTCAAGACTACCATCGTGACGAAGGAAGTGGTCACTCAGGTATCTCCCATATTCGGCCCCTGCTTGATTGTACTGTGCTGCATTAGGGTCACCCTGAGCAGGCTCCCAGTTGTCTACTCCCTGCCATCTAGCAGTGTTAGTGACCTGATATGCCGTAGTTGGTGGCATCCACCCAATCGCTGAACTCCAACCATACAACCCCACCGTCTTTGTGCCTGTCGCCCATGTCGTGGCATGACCATGACTAATCTCATTGGGCAGGTATGCGTATGATGGTGTGCCATACCATCCCAATGCATTCGCACCAGTGGGGCCAGATATGTGATACGGATAACTGGGAACAGCACCTGCTGGGCGTTGCATCTTGACACTATGCAACCCCCCAACAGCCATGCCTACAGATGGCTCACGGATGGATGTAGGGGCTGAGTATGTGTCATACTCAGTCTGGAAGAAGTGTGGTACAGATTGACCCGGCCCGAAGATGAGGTAGGTGGTGGAGGTCTTGACGGTTGCTGATTGAGCATCCTCGTAGCGACCAAAAGGATGGGCGAATCGTAGCACTACAGGACTTGGTTGTGTCTGAACTACCGTCTGGCCGTCCTCTAGATACCCTCCAGACCCAGAGTCATCATCCGGTGTGTCAGTGGCGGTAGGTACATTCCCAGCGCCCTGTGCCATGTCTGGTGACAACTGCATATCCTGATTGTAGAATGGTGGGGCCGGCACTCCCTTGTGTTGGTCAAGGTACGCTGTACCGGGGAACATGGCGAGCATGGCTGTGGTGTCGAGTATGCAGTGTGACCCCATCAGTTCGTTGGCGTTTTGGATGCCCGCACAACCTGTGGGGCCGGATGAATACGGATGGGTGTAGAAGTCCGTGTAGTCATTCTGTGTGCCATCATTGATGTCCATTACGGCCCCGCTGAAGCCGCCACCGAAGTAGAGTGGCACACTATGGTCTGGGCTGTCTCTCGCACCTCGGAAGTAGACATACGGTTCTGCCTGTTTGTTGGAGCCGGTGGTACGCATACCATCAAGCAACGGCCTGTTGCCCCACAGCGCTAGTACACACATGTCCTGCCCAATAGCGGCATCGACTAGACTATCGAAATCTTCACTCTCGGAGTTCTGTCTGGCAGCGGTAAGTACTCCTGCTCCGGCAAAGATGTCTCGGTTGAACACATGCTTGTGACGAGCACCATAATCATCTGTCACTGGTCCTACATCAAGGGCATACGCCTCCACACTACACCACTCACGGTCACTGAACCATACGGTGTATCGCTCTGAATACGATGCATCCTCCCCTAGGTTTGGTGTAGTATAGAACGGGACATGAGTGGAACCTGCAGGACTAATCGTGTTGACATCTTCGGCCTTTGCCCTACCCACAGGTGCAAAGTGAAATGCTTGATGGACACCGTATGTCGCACTGTCAGTCAATGTTATTGTCCATGTGGATGCAGCCGTGTTGCCATCCACTATGGTGGCAGGATTTTCGGCGCGTGGGAGGATGTGGTCACCCGGCCAGTAGGTGTATCGTTCACCTCGGAGGTTCTGCTTCCAGATGTCGGTGTTGATGGGGTTGTTGTCACTGTCGATAATCACAGGTGTGGCTGTGTTCGCATTCGTTCCCCGATACCGAGTGGTGATGTGCAGAACTGTCTTGGGAATGTACCCACATGACAATTGCTGACCAGCATCAATGACGCTGTTGAGAAGGCCTCGCGTGGATGCTGATGTTGCCAATGCACCTATGGGACTCAAGTATGCAGTACCAGATATTGTGGTGCTGACCTGAGTCTCATGAACATGAGCATCCAATATCCCCCAATCTGGTTGCCGATTCACCTCAAAGAGATGGCGTGGGGCAATCACTTCTGTCGTGTTGGAATACGCCTTCACACGGATGGCAGTCGAACTCACTCCCCACTCACCGAATGTGCGACCATCTCCAGTGTACATCTCCGTACAATCAAAGGATGTGGCACCCACCTCATCACTGTTGGGGTCACCCATAGTGAGGGCATACTCGACAGCAGCCGCAATCAGTTCGTCAGTCACCAGTGTCGTCCAGTTGGGTGTAGGAGATATGCATACAGGTGCTTGAGCATCAGTATATTGGGTTGGGCCGATTACACCAGCAGCGAAGTCCTTAAGCCCAGTGGTGTCCAAACCCTCACAACCAAAGAATGAATGAGGCCCTGCCTTTCCAGCAGTTGTTCGATGAGTGTATGACACGAAGTATCCTGAATTACCCATCTCTTTTAGTGTCCCGGTCTTGGGTACGGATACTTGCATGACCCCGTTCTCCTTTGGAAAACCAAGATAACCGAGAACATCAACGGTCCCATCGGGTAGGTCATGCCATATCCCTGCATTGTCACGACCGAATGAACCAACAGTTCCAGCCCCACTTTGCAGCCTCAGAGTAGTAGCACCTGCTGCTGGCTTGACAACTGTGACAGCGTATGCACCCTCGTGGGCAGGTACACCATTCCAACGATTACCACAGTAGTTCTGGTTTCCGATGGTCGATAGGGCAACACCAGTTTTCCAATCATGTCCTGTCTTAATTCGATTGGCTGCATCTCCAATACCCTTCATGTGCTTCCCGATGGTGAACCCACCATCACCCACATTGCGGTCATCAAACCAGATGACGACCTCATTCTCCAGTGATGATGGTAGTTTCGTGTTGATGGATGAGAACACCTTTCCATACTGCTTGTAGACCATGCGAATGTTGTGGTTGCGTTTGAGGTGGTCAGTGAATTGGAATGCATACATCTGACTGTCGCCCACATCTATCATATCACCACTTGGTACATGAGTAGTGTATGCAGATGGCCCATTACTGCTGTAGATGGAGTGCGCACGACTGTTTTCACCATCACCAAAGCCCCATGTTCCCAAGTCTGGCGACCAACCGGGAATGCCACTGGCCACCAACCCACCACAGTTAATCTGTGCGTGGGCCTGTGTTCCGACTCTCAAACCTTGAATGATATGGGCTTCATTGTGTAGGTTCGTTTCACTACCAACCGTGTTTGATGCAGACCCAGCCCCTATGTTCCCACTGATGTTTGTCACTGTTGCGGTCCCTTCTGTTGCTACAAATGATTCTTGTACAGTCGGTGAGCGATTCTGAGTGTCATCCACATGAGTGGATGGTTCACTCGATAGTGTCATTTCATGCAGGGTCGTAATCGGCGCAAACGGCTTACCGTTCTTGTCAATTGGCATGGGTGCCGGATGCATACACTCTCCCCACTTCTCATCAGGCTGACAGTAGAAGTTGCGGAATCGCCCGCCATGCCCAACGAGGAACTGAGGCTTGTATGGCGCTTGGCCGCGACTGTTGTCCAGCCACGCACAGAAGTTGCGTCCTGTGGCACCGGGTATGGTGCTGTGGATGACGACCGTGAATCCCTCTACTCCATCAGTATCCTCGATTACCCGTCCGATATGTGCTCGTAGGTATCCCATGTGGCTACCTCGGTCATAGGAGGAGAATGCCTCGTCATCCCAGAATGATGCAGGGTCATGTGTGGAGCCTGTCACAGCGTAGTCTGCAGCGATATGGGCGAACGCTGGGTCGCCATCAAGGGACTTGCCGGGATACTGGTCTGGTGGGCGTCGAATGTTGGAACGGCCCTGCTTTGCTCCCGCTTGGTTGATGTATCGCACTATCTCCCTTGCTGCAGATTCAATGTTCGTGACACCCTCCTTCAATCCAATCTCACCAAGGTCAATGGAAAGACGGCGCACGAAGTCCATCTGCTTCCAATGGGGCAGGTTTGATAGGTCTGCGTCTGTCGTGGTCGAATCGACGGCACGAATCCCCTTGAGACAGAGGAAGGCCGGTATCGCCCTTGTTCCATTTGGTGTGTCGAATGTGATGGAGTTGAATCGCACTGCTGTTGCTGCGTGTGCATGAGCAGGAGTCCAAAACGCACCTGCCTCAGTCTCATCCTGCAGCCCTTGTCCATGATAATTCTGTGCCTCACTTAGACAACAAGCAGCATCTTGTGTTCGTAATGGCATCCTACCATTACTACAAGTCGACGGCATCCGTGTTGGCCCTTGCTCATAGTTTCGCTTGAAGAGATTGGTCAATTCCCACTTCATCAATGCATTGCTAGAAGTATCAGTGTTGTCGTTCCGGTCAACATTCAACACTACTTGGTCGATGTGGGCATATGCCCCTTCGATGAATGTCGATGTTCCAGTCGGACCACGAACCTTTGGACTCAAAAGGTATCCAGTGCTTGCATGGCTATCTATACCACCACCATCACTAGTGGTGTACGCCTTACTACTATCCTTACCCAACTGTTGTGATGTGAACCCATACGCCACATCCAAGTTGTCAATCTTGATTGCATCTGGAGATGACTGAACCTGCATATGCAAGTCGTTGAACGCAACTAACTCACGGTCACCTTTCACATCATACAGCAACACCCTAGCATGGGTGTCCTTCGACAGGTATGGGTCCACGAATGCCACGATGCGACCAACGGAGGGGTGACTCATGTTCTTCAGGTTCAACTCGATGGTCTTGTTCACATGTTGGGCAAAGTTCTCAGCCGTTTCACGACAGGTGTTGCCAATGAGGAAGTTCTCCAGAGGTGTGCTAGACCTTGAACGAGTGGTCATCAGACCTGACCCACCATTGAACCCATTCCAGACCTTACCCTCATCAAGAACCCCACGGCTCTTGCAGAACATTCCCTCAGTCGCATGGGGGTTGGTGTAGTGCATGTTCATCCAAACGGTGTCACCACTGCGTAGACCACCAGAAGCGTATGGGAACAACCATGATGCGTTCAGGACGGCGTCATCAATGACCTTCGGAAAAGTGTCTGCATATGCTCCGGGTGATACAGGACCATTGTTGGGGTTCACTTCCAATGACACCAATAGTAGGTCATCACCTTCCTTTATGTCAGCAGGAACCACTGCTGCCGCATATGATGTCCAATTCTTGACCGTCAGAATCTTGTGAAATCCTCTTGGATGCCATGTCTGCGCGGCGAAACCTGATGCGGACCCTAATGGGTTTGCACTTGAACCTCCAACTGCAAATGTCGTAGTGTAGTTGATAGCGAGGTATGCACCAGTACGCAGGTTTAGCACCTTCCAATCGAATATCGTCTTGGCACCATACCGTAGCATCGCTCCTATCTCAGGGAACAACTCGTCATCGCTCACCAAGATGGTTGACACTCCACCAGCGTGACCATAGTGTTTAACATTCCCACTCCATCTACCTGCTTCCAACTTTGGTAGGTGTGGATTCTCACGCGGCCCGTCCTTGAACTCGACCGCACTCACATATTGTTTCAACCCATAATCGACATTGCCTCCCTGTGTCTGCACATTTGCCATGTCGTGGTAGTATGGAGAACGGAACTCTTGTGCCTCTGAGACAGAATAACGGTTGTCATCAGCAATGGACACAACATTGTCATCAAATGTCTGCATCGTAGGGCTGACTCGCATTCCTACCTCTAGGCTTTCAAAGAATTGCCCTGACCTCGCATTGCTCTCACCTGTGTCATTATCCAATAGGATGAGATAGTTTGATGCCTTACCACAATAGTATGCCCACTCACCATTCTCAAGGAACACCTTGTTCGCAGTTATGGTTCCCCCGCCACGCCGATTGATTGATATTTCATCATCCCAGTCGTTGGCATCGGGGAATATGTCAATGTTGTCGACAAACAACCGAGGTTGATTACCATGACCACTTTGCTTCGATATTGTTGAAGTAGCAATAGTCCCCTTTGTCACCAGTTCCTGTGTGAATTGATAGCCATACGGCCCTACTACAGTTGTGTCAGTCCCAGCAATACCCCCACCACATGGGCGACGACCTACAGGGTTAGGACACCAGTTCTGTGCGGTTAGGGTAGCATCGAGGTTAATCCGCATCGAGTTGTCCGGGCCGGGGAATATCCCTTTGTCACGGTCCTCAAAGAAGTGGTATGGGAACAGTGGAATCTCAACCAGTGCTCTTGTAGATGCATACTGTGTGCCGAGTTGGTAGTCATGAGTGACACTACCCAACTTCTGAAACAACCTGTCTTGGATGGTTGTGCCATCTTCACAAACTGTGTCATCACCAATGTATGGGTCCACATAGATGTTCTTGCCATTTACTGCAGTATTGATTGCAACCCAATTTGCAAAGGTGGATTCTGTAGTCCCATCTGCATTGATGAACCAACCTACCATGTTCGTATCTGTAGTGTCAAACGCAAAGTTCCTCCCAATGATGTCATAGTAGGCCGCAGATGCACCATTGGCAAGGTGAATACGAGCAATGCCCGTACCCCCGGAACCACTACCGGGTGGAAAGCAAATGTGACCCCATGTGGCTAGTGATTCAGAGTTGTTGTTCATTGGTTGAACATATATGGTCTTGGGTACGGAGCCTACATCTACAGCCGATATGGTGGCACCGCATGGACGGCGTGTGTTCCATCCAATGCGGGCGATTGGGGATGGGTCATAGGTGGGCTTGGTGTTGATTGCTCCTTGCCCCGGCCCACCCAGTGACACAGCCACCACAGGGCCACCCGGAGATATCTCCTTGACAGGGTGTGAATCAGGAGATGCGTCTCCGGTGAACGATGCTTGAACACCCTTCACATCATCCATCAAACCGATACCACGCACCAACAGGCTACGCTTGGTGGTACGAACATCTTGGAACGACTTGATACGACCACGCATAAGCAGGTACTCAATGGATACGAAGTTCGTGTCAGTGAAATTGGTCTCTGAACCGACAAACTTGCTCAGTTGCATGGTTCTGCTTCGGATTGTTGGTTGAACGACAAACACCCGACTCTTCCCTTCAACCCAGTTGTCAATGATGTCATACGACTCGTGAAGATGAGTTCGGTGATTGCTTGCAGGTGTGTCGAATGCGCCATTAGCATTGCTTGATGCCTCTACTAGTGGAGATAGGATGAACTGATTTGGGGCAGTCGTCACTGGTGGGTCAAATCGTGCCTTTGCCGATGCCCCGCTTTGCAATGGCCGGACAATGAGTTTGTGATATGTAGAGGGGTGTGTAGTGGTCGCGACATGAGATGCAACAACCCCCTGTGGTGGCAATTGTGGGCTATCAGTAGATGCATTCGGCATATGATTGGACGGTATCATTGACTTGTCCAACTCAATCTCAAATGTTGTCCCACCTGTGTTGTCACCAACCAGTCGGTGGTCATCCATCGTCACGCTCCCTGTCCCGATGTCCTTGTCATCAATGCGAATCATCCCACCCGGCGCATGGATAGTCGTACCAGCCGTAATCGCAGTCTGAATCAGGTCTGCAACTTGGGTTGTTCCTGTGATGATGGTGGCGGCATCTGGAATGGTCTTGGTGACACACAGGGCAGGGCCACGCAGTTCCAGTTGGATGAGCGCACCAGCAGCATTGACCTGTGCTTCAAATGCAGCAAGGACACTGGCTCCACCTCCAGTTGCGTCAAGACGGTTGTTGGTGTGATTGACGGTGAAAGTAACTGTTCCAGTGCTACCATATGCTCGTTCCCCACCACAGGTCAGATAGTAGCCATCGAAGGTGTCGTTGTGCGCTCCGAATGCCTTGACTGCATTTGTCGCTAGAGTCGCTCTGTGGTTGACATTATCCCATCCTGTAGTGGCTATACCAGACGCAGCATATTGGATGGTGGACCCCTTGAGGTCTATGGCATTGTAGTGAATCTCGACATAGGGCGCTATGTTGTTTGCAGATAGGCCCGGAACCTCAAGGATGGCGACACGAGGTTCATCTTCCGGTGTCAGGTGTAGGTCATAGGTGGCATTGGATATGTTCTCATCCAACAACGCATGGCCCTTCAGCAAGAACGGTGTGGGGTTGAACCCAGCACCACCAATGGCAATCAGGTTGCGCTGTGTTGAATCTACACCAACCATGCCATTTTCAACAGCCGCACCACCACTGGTCATGGCCGTGATTGTCGAAGATGATTCGACGGTCATCGTTTTGCCCATGTAGCCCTGTCTATGGATGTCAACGATGCTACCAATCGGCAGTTGGTCCTTGAGACCCGTTGCCGCACCATCGAACGATGCTGAGAACCTGTCATTGTCACCGTCGATGCGTTGCACCACCACCTCCTCTTCAGCCGGTGGGAGATGGCGCAGGAACGGATGACCCGTCACATGTGAATACAGGTGGCGACCAGTGTGACCCGCTTGGAACCCGTCAGGTATCGCAGAAGCGCCCCAGTTGAACGCGTATGGGTTGGTGGTGGTGTTTGTGGCCAACTGTTGGTTGAACATGAACCCATGATTGGCACCAACCTCGTCAATCACCATCTGCCCGGTGCGGTCGATTGCCTGTGTACCATAGCCGGGGGGTCGTAGTGGTTTGCCGGTGCCAGAATCCACCAACAGGTCCGAGTTGATGACAACCATCATGGAACCCAGTGCCTTCTGGTTGGTGGCGTCGAATGCGGCATGGGCATGGAGGAGGCCGCGCAGACCAGTGGTGGTGCTGTTGCTGAAGTCAAGATGAATGCTGTAGACCTGCAGTGTGGTGTTGGTGGTGCCATCTGAGTCCCATGTGACGGTCTTGAGGCGCACCCGCTCCGGTGGGCTGGTCTGATATGCCACTCCTGTCTTTTCATCCACGCCGGTAGGGTTGATGAGGAGGTTGATTGGCAAGTGGTCGGGCGCTTGAATGGCTCCCGCTGTGGATACCTGATACTTGCCATTGGTGTAGGGCGCACCATCTAGTGCAACTATGGTGTCCTCGGTAGGTGTTTGCCCAGTCAGATACTCAACCAACAACTTCCCCTGAGCATTGTTGATGGTGAGTGTACTACCAGACGCGCTGGTCGATGCCGTCGCTGCCACATTGAGGTTCAACTCCAAAGACGGAACCTCGACCGGCTCCTCAAAGCGCCACAACGCAATCGTGTCACCAGATGCTATTATCGGTGCAGGGCGAATCGCGCTTTCATTGAACCCACGACGAATGTGCAGACCTTCGATGGTGCCACGAAACTCACCACCCTTGCCACCGATGTACAGGTCGTTGGCATTGTGGTTCAACGGCATCTTCTGTTGCAACTTCTGGCTGGCCACCAACTCCCCGTTCACATACAACTTGACCTGTTCGCCAGTGAACACACCGACGATGTGGTACAGTTCTCGGTGGTTGCGGTTCAATGCAGACTCATTATTCTTGGAGCCATTGAAACGGTTGAAGGTGCCTTGCAGGGAGTCATTGCCATGTGTAGGGTAGACGATGCCGTCCCATCCGTTCTGTGCGCTGGCGGCGATGAATGGTGAGGCAGATGACACCGTGATTGTCTGTTGGCCCAAGTTGGCGTTGAACACCTGTACCATGAACTGGGCAGGACCGGGTGTTCCAACCTCACCCATGCGCAGGTCGAACATACCCTCCTTGCTGGCAATGACACCACCACAGTCCGGTATGACCCATGCCTCGATGGTGAATGACTGTGTGATTCGACCAAGTGTGGTGTGTTCTGATTGCACACCCTCGGTCATGCGTGTGTGGCCGGTGGTGGTGACGGATGACTTGCCTCCGACACCGACATTCATCCCCGTCTTGGAGAACAGGGCTTGGGGAACGACCACAGCATCGCTGACCCCATTGAAGAACAGGGCATGAGATGTCTTTCCGATGAGGGTCATTTTACAACCCCACAATCATGTCTATCGGGTCAAAGGTGAGGTTGAATGAGTAGAATGTGTCACCGCCCTTATACTTGGCTGTAAAACCACTCACTGTGCCACGGATGCCAGTATAGACATTCTGTGAGTCGAACTCCACTCCTACAGCCTCCGTGTTGGCTGCTGCTCCTTGGTGTGCAGCAGGGCTTAAACCAGTGACCATCAGGAAGTTGCGGGCAACATACTGGTCAGTCGTACTGGATTGAATCAATGACTCGTATGGTATCTGGATGCCCACGATGTAGTCATCACTGGCCCCGGTGGTCGGGTCCAATTTGTTGAAGTTGGTCGAGAGGCTCTTCTTGTCGTCATTGGTGTCGACTTGGAATATCTCACCGACCGCACCCATGACATTGCTGTTGCCCACATTCGCAATCAGGTTCTGCACCTTGTCACCTGCCGACAGGCAGTTGCTGTCGATGCCACCCAAGAACTCCAAGAACGATGGTGGTGTGACTGCCGTTTGGTTCTCCTGTCCGCTGGTGTCTGTCACCAGTGACCAGAACGACGGGGTGGATGTGTTGCCGTTCTTCCCCTTCTCGTCTTGGGCGATTTCGACTGACGCCAACCCCAGCGTGTCGATGCGACCAGTAGCCAATGATGCGGTGAACGCATCTCCGAGAAACTGAGAACTAGGAGCAGAATGACCTGCGCTAGTTATGACGATGCCAATAGGATTTACTACATCATTCAACACAGTATTCAATTGGTCGGCTAACCAATGAGCACGAGATGAGTGTGTACCACCCGGAGGCCCAATTACAGCATATGTGTTTGTAGTTAGGTCTAGGTCGATGCTAACCACGCCACCAACATAGGTGTTGCCAGCCCCAGTATCCACGAACTTGAATGTCACACGGCTACCGTCACCAAGGGCCTGTTGGTGTGTCGAGCGCAGGTAGAACGGCTTGTTTATGATGTCCGCGATGGCGACATCACCACCATCATCGCTGAAGTAGATTTCAGATTGGTCTGCGTCACGCTTGTTGGGTCGGCTGAAGTCAATGAATGACTGGGCTGCCGACGCTCCTGCTGCAGCCGATGTGCAGTCATCGTCCTTGATGACCCCATCGATGGTGATGCTGACCTTGACGATGTTCATGTCAGCGGCGAATCGCTCACCGACGACAGGGATTGGGATGCCAACCACACCTCGCCCAATCTTGAAGTTGAAGTTCTCGGCATCCAACTCAATCAACTTGCTGTCACGCTGAACCAGACGGATTGGTGTTCCCATACCTAGAACCTCCCATAGGTCGGCATACCAATCTTGTCAGACACATCTCGCATGATTGCCCTGCTAATTTCATCAGCGAACTCACGCTTGGCTTGGTCAGAAGTGGCGACGATACCACTCACATCGATATTGATGTTGAATGTGTTGCCCACCCCACCTGCCTTGTCGAGCGGGATGACCGCCTCAGGGCCACGCTCGCCAATTAGTGCAGGTGTCGGGCCGGTGACGATACCACCCTCAGCCAGTGGTGTGAGGAGCGGTATGCCCATGTTCAGACTAGACACACCCGACAATGGGCCAATTCGCGCCCACTTGGGTATGTCAATCTTGAGGGAGTTGATGACGCTTAGGGCAGCATTGATTGGATTGATGAACGCATCGTTGATTATGTTGTTGATGAAGCCAGTTATGGCAGTCCTAGCAGCACTGAAACCAGCCCTGACGGATGCAAGGAAGTTCCTTCCTCTGGTGAATACTGAATCAATTTTTTTCCCGACATAACCCCATAGCCTATCCCAACCATCACCAACGGCAGACCAAAAGTTACTCCAAGCATTGGATATTGAAGTACCAATTGATACAATCCCATTCACTATACCCTCTCTAATGCCATTGAAGAAGTCATCAAGCCAATTCCAAGCACCAACAAGGGCTTCCAAGATTGATGCTCCGATGGCCAAGATTTTATCCCGGTGAAAGATAATAGTGAATATGATGGCAGCAGCAGCGGCTGCAATTAATATCAGAGGTAATGACACAACAACTCCTGTGAATAGAACAGCAGCCAACAACACAGCACCTATAGCCGTACCTATGGCTGATATGACACCCCACCAATAACTGAGTTCACCTGTGAGGGATAACCACATACCAGTAATCCCTGCGAGTATCAGTGCGATTGGCAGCATAACAGCCGCCGAGAGAATACCACCCAATGTAGAGACGAATGTAGCAAAAACGCTGAGACCAACCATAACAACAGCACCTGCAGCAATGAGACCAGCCATCCAACTATCGGTCTTACCCTTCGCCCACTTGAATATACCAATAGCAGCAACGATTGTAGCAACAAGGATGGCTACAGGTAGACCAAATACCATCCAAGCAAATGCCCCTAGTATTAGTGCTGTTATCAGAACATCAATTGCACCTTTAACACCACTCTCTCCATCTTCACCAACTATGATGATGCGCAGCCCGTTTAACACTTCACCCACTATGAGCCAGTCATCCATCATCTGAACCAAAGGACTGTTCAGGTCTGCAAACACGGCTATTAAAGCAAGTACGCCTATCACCAATATACCGATGATACCGAACATAAACAGCATAATAGGTCCCATTGCAGACAACGAGGCCTTCAATAGGTTGCTCAAACCACCTGCCTTTTGCAACACAGTATTAAAGTTCATCAACCCAGCAACCATCGTTGTCATAGTGGTGGACAGGTCTCCATGCTTCTTCACGCTGTCTGCCAAACCCTCGTTGTTTCCCTTGATTTTGTCGGTGGCTTGCTTCAGCCCTTCACCAAATCGCCTGAACTGGATTGCCTGTTTAACGACAGGGAGATTCTGAAATGCTTTAGTCCATTTCAGGGTGGCCCTTTCAACTACACCGAGGTTGATGCCTATTGTGTCGAGACCTAAAGACATCTTGGCAAGTTCATTTGCGCTTAGTGGATTATCTGCCATGACTCACCACCTCAATTGTCAAACGGGAACGGCTCCCCCGGCCCCTTGCCAGATGCTGTGTTAGACTGGGTTTTCATGTCTGCGGTGGTCTTGTCCATCTCATCCTGTTGAATCATGGTCTGGGCTACGCCCCAGACATACGACTGTTCAAACTCTTCCTGCGTCATCTGTTGAACTTCAGGGATGCTCAAGCCGTAGTGTTTTGCCACAAAGTACATGACCCCATCCATTGCCAACCCTATGTCTTTGTTTTGGCCTTTCAAGAATCTGTATGTGTCATCTACTCGCTGCTCCCATCCACTAAAGGGCCTGACATCAGGTCCTGTGGCTGCGGCAAAAGCGCGGATATTTTGGAACCGACATATTGGTTGAGGGCGAGTAGTTGCCCCCTGCCCAGATGAGGGTCAGTGGTGACGATGCACTTTTCAATCATGTACCGCCAATAGCCGGCAATGTCTATCTCCACACCGCCATCCGTGTTGATGTTCACGAATGACTTGATGGCGTTTTGCATGTCCAAAAACGATAGACTGCGCACTCGCACCTTCATTACTTGCGTCTCATCGTCGGGATTGACCCTGATGGTGTGTTCTGTCACATCACTATTGGCCAGCAACACACTGGCATCCACGACGACATCTTCCTTTCCTTCACTTTTCGGTGTCTCCACCGTCTTTTCCTCCTGACTCACTTACTTCACCCTCTTCGATAGTTGCTGATTCCTCAGGGACTACCTCTTCCTCCTCAACAGCCGTCTCATCGACGGGGGCTTCGGGGGAATCGGATTCGTTCAATCGGGCAATCAGTTCCTGCTTGCTGCCTGATACTAGAAGGTCACGCTCACGGCATAGGTCCTTCAGTTCTGTGACATTGAGGGAATTGTAGTTCGACAAATCATCGGGGAACGGATTGTTAGTAGGTGAACCTGCTTCGGGGTCGAACAATGGTTCTATGGCTTCCTCCGCATCAATCGCAACCAACTCATCCTGTCGCCCTTTGCGGTCTGAGCATCCGGGGTGTAGATTGAATCGTGCCATATCTTTCACCTCAACAATGGAACAGGGTATCGATGCTCTCGACCTTCACATGCTTGGGGAGCAACTTCACCTCGACGGTCAGCACCCCCTTGTCCTCCGGCACCGGAATCGGTGCCTCTGCAATGATGTAGTCGTCAATGGTGATGGTGATTTGCTCTCGGGTTGCTCCTGTTCCCTGCTTGGTCAGGGTCAACTCAACTGGGTTGCTGCCCTTCACATGTTCCTTTGCATGGCGTAGTTCATGCCACAGGAGTGGGTCGTCGATGAGGACGGTCATGCTCAACTCGTATTCGGTCTTGCCTTCAACTGCAAGGTTGGGGAATCGGGTTCCCGCAAACGGAACCTGCTCAGTGACTGCTCCAGTTGCTATATCAGTACCACGAATAGTCCAGTGTTGCTTGATGTCGTTCTTACCACTCAATGAGAACTTGGTGACGCGAGCCATCTGCTGTCCGAACGACTTGATGATGCCGTTGTAGAACAGGTATGGCTTCTGCGTGTGAGGTGCGATTCCTGCCACCTTGCGGTTGATAGGGCTGTTCGCTGTGTTCTCAAACATTCGGTGGGCCGTATATCGGTCACCCTCATTGGCGGCATCAAGGCGACCAGTATCCGTGTAGACGGATAATGCGTCGAAGTTCAGGGTTAACTTCACCTCGGCATCGGCGTCAGTGGCGAAGGACCAGTCCTTGACCTTGCATCCCCGGAACACACGAGTCAAGGTCTTGGCATCTGAACTGGAGGATGGTAGATTGGTTGCACCTGTTTCAAAACTGTGTGCGCCCACATCACGGTTGCGAATCGAATGCTCAAGGCAGAACGATGGCACATACCATCCACTGTAAAGGAGGCGTGTGGATGGGTTGGTGATGTCTAGGGTAGAACTGTTCACATCAGGGCTTTGGTTAGCACTCCCTGTGTCATATCGAGATATACGAAAGTTCTTGCCAATGACATGATGGTAATGGAGAGGGTCATCGAGCCACACCATCTTAGTCACAGATGAGTTGCTACCATTGAGC
>Ga0208449_1001154_pt1 | contig 14711 bp, 27 predicted proteins | sample MalvireepMed_s17_FD_184247 | JGI IMG/M metagenome (GOLD analysis project Ga0208449, IMG submission 184247) | Marine viral communities from the Global Malaspina Expedition - Malaspina viral metaG DeepMed_s17 (SPAdes) (version 2) | ecosystem: Environmental > Aquatic > Marine > Oceanic | place...
ATCCAAATTATGTTGGAGAAGTTGTATCTGATACACCAAAAGCAGATGCTAACAACACTCTTAAAGTTAATGCGGATGGTTATGCAGAAGAAGTAGAAGTTAAAATGCCTTTAGGTCAACCAACTGTAAACAAAGTTGGTGGACAAAAAAGAATGCTAGCTTCTAAAAAATCTACTGTTAAGTGGTATTAGTCCATGTGGTTATCGGCAATTAAATTAGCCGTTTCTGCTGGAAGTAAAATTTATGCCAACAAGCAGAGAACGAAAATGGCTATGTCAGATGCACAATTAATGCATGCTACTAAGATGGCCCAAGGTGAGGAAGCTTACCAGGGAAAACTCTTAGAAGCCCGACAAGCAGATTATAAGGATGAAGCCGTTTTGGTGGTACTCACGTTGCCCATCGCGGTGCTCGCATATGCAGTTTGGTCAGACGATCCGAGTGCTATGGACAAGGTAAACGTATTCTTTGAGCATTTTGCGGCGCTCCCGTCATGGTTCACTAATTTATGGATACTTGTAGTCGCAAGCATATATGGTATAAAGGGAACACAGATTTTCAGAAATGGAAAAAAATAGGAGTTAAAGATGGCTAAGAAAAAAATTAAAAAGTTTTTAAAAAAACTTGCACCAGCACTTGTTTTAGGTTTGGGTGCAGCAGCTTTAGGTAGAGGTAGACAAGGAACATCAGCAGCTAACGTAGATAGTGGAAGAGGTGGAGATAGCTCTAGTGCTGCGGCAAGAGTTGCAGCAAATAAAATATATCAAGACGATATTATGAGAGGCGGCTCAGGTGTAAAATTTAATAGAAGAAATATGTATTCACCAAATGATTTTGGTTTAGGACCATACGATGGAGCTAAAAAAGGTGGTCGTGCTGGAAAAGACTTTGGTAAAAGAGGTGTAGGAAAAGCAAAACGTGGTTTCGGTAGAGCATTAAAAGGAGGAAAAAAATAATGGCAAATCCAAGATATAATAAACAAACAGCAGAACCTAGAGGCAGAGTAAAAGCTATGGGTGGTGGAGTGATGAGACGAGACATGAGATCTGGTTACTATCCATCAGACATGGGCATGGAAGGTGGTGCTATGTATAAAAAAGGTGGCCGAGTTAAAAAAAAGAAACAAGGCTACAAAGATAGAAAAGACGAATCTATCGCAATGAGAATTCGTAAGAAAAGAACTAAGAAGCAATTAAAAGCATCTAGAGATGAGTCTTACGGAAGATTTGGTTCTAAAGCTAAAAAATCAGGCAAAATAAATAGATAATGATTAAAAAATTTATTGAAAAAATTTTTGGAAGATTTTGTAGATGTGAAGTTAAAGTAAAAGACATCTGCGAACATGCGACACGTCTTTCTAAAAAAGTAAAATATTGTGCTGATTGTAAATTAGTGTTAGACGAAAGTTAAAAGGAGAAACTTATGAGAAAAGATAAATTTGGAAGTCTTTCAGTAAAAGCTGGAATTGATAAAAATCATGGTAAGACTTATGCAGATAAAATTGCAGGAGCTACTATGGCTAAGGGTGGTAGAGCTACACTTAAAAAAGGTGGAAGCGCTTATCACACAACTAAAGATGGTAGAAGAGTTAAAAAAGGACTTTACTACTACATGAACAAAAGAAAGAAAGCAGGAACTAGCAGAAAAGGTACTGGAACAGTATCTGCTAAAGCATTGAAAAGATCGGCTAAGACTGCTAAAAAATAGTCATGAGAAAACAGGACAACATGCCTGCAAGAAACAAGAAGAACTTCAGACCTACGAAGTCTGGAGCAGGTATGACACGAGCTGGTGTTGCTGCCTATAGAAGAAAAAATCCCGGCTCAAAATTAAAAACAGCTGTGACTGGTAAAGTTAAAAAAGGGTCCGCTGCCGCTAAAAGGCGAAAATCTTACTGCGCAAGAAGTGCAGGTCAAATGAAACAATTTCCTAAAGCTGCGGCCAATCCAAATTCGAGACTTCGACAGGCACGTAGACGATGGAAATGTTAATGAGAACAAGTTTATTAGATGCATTATGTGCAAGATATGAAGCACAAATACTAGAAGCTGACGCAACCATTCAAATTTATTTAAAAAATTCTGTAGGTATAGGAGAACACCCACAGCATTTAGATGAAATAGATAAACAGTTGCAAATTATTGTAGATGCAAAAGAAAAACTAGAAGAAATAAAAAGCTTTAGAGGAGACAGAGTTGCCCTTTAAATCAGAAAAACAAAGAAAATATTTATTTGCAAAAAAACCTGCTATTGCAAAAAAATGGACTAAAAAATATGGCAGTACAATAAAACCAAAAAAAAGGAAAAAGAAATAATGGACGAAATGACATTTATAGAAAAAATAAGAAAAGTAATAAAGATGAGACATGATGATGTTGTGTCTGCAATGGCATCTGGTGGTGTTGACAATATGGAAAAATACCAGTATATGTTAGGTCAGATACGAACGTATCAGTATTTAAGTCAGGAAATATCCAGCCTGCTAAACAAAAAGGAGCAAAATGACAAAGACGGAACCATTATCAACATCAACTCAAAAAGTAAAGATTGAGTTACCAAATAAAGAATTAGTAGGTGTTCAACCTACAAAGAAAAAAGAAATAGACGAATCATCAAAACTTCCTGAACCTACAGGTTGGAGAATTTTAGTTTTACCTTTTAAACAAAAAGAAAAAACTAAAGGTGGAATTATTTTAGCAGACGATACAGTAGAACGATCACAAGTAGCATCAACTTGTGGTTTAGTTTTAAGAATGGGACCACACTGCTATGATAAAGAAAGATACCCAGAAGGTCCCTGGTGCAAGAAAGGTGATTGGATTATCTTTGCAAGATATTCTGGATCACGAATTAAAATAGATGGGGGTGAGATAAGACTTCTCAATGATGATGAAGTTTTAGCAACCGTGGAAAACCCTGAAGATATATTCCACGAATTTTAAACATAGAAGGAGAAAAAAACTATGCCAGACAAACAAGAAAAATTATCTAATGAACCAATGGTTGAATTAGATACATCCGGACCGGGTGCAAGAGTAGACTTACCAGAAGCAGAGAAAGAAACAGATAAAACTTTTGAAAATGAGGTTAAAAACAATGAAGCAAATGTTACGTACGATGATCAGCCCGCTGACTCATCTAAGGAATCTGACAAGCAGCCTGATGTTCGAGATGAAAAGAACGAAGGCGGTGAGGTTGCACAGAAAGCTGACGAAGCAAAAAGTGATAAACAACCAGATAACAGCAAAGAAGTTGAAGAGTATTCTGAAGGAGTTAAGAAAAGAATAGCTAAACTTACTAAAAAAATGCGTGAAGCTGAAAGACAAAAAGAAGAAGCTTTACGTTATGCTCAAAGTATAAAACAAGAAAGAGATCAGTTTCAAAACCAAGCTACATCTTTAGATAAAAATTATGCTACAGAAATGGAAGGCAGAATTTCATCTTCGATTGCAGCAGCTCAAGCAAAACTTGCAGCAGCTAGACAAAATGAAGATTCTAAAGCTGAAGTAGAAGCATTAACTGCTATCTCTCAATTGGGTTATGAACAAGGTAAATTAGCAGAATTAAAAACTCAACATCAAATGCAAGAGACTGCTGCTAAAGAAAAACCTGTAGAACAACCTATTCAAAAACAGCCAGAACCTGCTAGAGATCCAAAAGCAGAGGCTTGGGCTGAAAAAAATGAATGGTTTGGTAAAGATAATGCCATGACTTACACAGCATTTGATCTACACAGAAAACTTACTGAAGAAGAGGGAATGGACCCACAATCTGATGAATATTATGCAGAAGTGGACAAAAGAATAAGACTTGAATTTCCCCACAAATTTGGTAATGTAAATCAACAGACTAGTAAACCTACACAAAACGTTGCCTCTGCAACGCGTAGTACAAAGACTGGTCGCAAACAAGTGAGACTCACATCTTCTCAAGTCGCAATAGCGAGAAAATTAGGTGTGCCACTAGAAGAGTATGCGAAACAACTTATGAACACGAAGGAGGTATAGGCATATGAAAAATAATAAACCAACTCGTGCGAGTCAAACTAAAAGTGATTCTACAAAAGTACAATCACAAGCAAAAGCGGTAGCACCAAAAGTGCAACCAAAAGTTTGGGCTCCACCATCGTACTTAGATACGCCCAACGCGCCAGACGGATTCAGACACAGATGGGTCAGGATAGAAGTCTTGGGATTCGTTGATACGAAAAACATACAAGGACGCTTAAGATCCGGATATGAATTAGTAAGATCAGACGAATATCCTAATGAGGACTTTCCAGCAATCGCAGACGGCAAATACGCAGGGGTTATCGGGCACGGAGGCCTAGTGCTGACTAGGGTACCAGAAGAGATCGCAAGGTCAAGACAAGAGTATTTTGAGAAACAAGCTCAAGATCAACAGACCGCAATCGACAACGATCTTATGAAGGAACAGCATAAGGGTATGCCTATCGATATTGATAGACAAACTCGTACAACCTTCGGTGGCAAGAAAAGTTAAGAATTTTTAACCAATCGACCCAGCGAATACATTAACCGTGACTGGAGGTCCGTAAGGACAGGTCACACAAGGAGAAAACAATATGGCTAATGCGTCAACAGTTGGGTTTGGATTAAGACCCATAAGAATGGTTGGTCAAGCGTACAACAATGCTGCTCTAGCAGAGTACAATGTTGCTGCTTCTTCTGCTTTAATTTCGCACGCAGCAATGGTGCAATTAACAGGAAACGGAGTGGTACTTGCTTCAGGAGACACAGATGAAAATAATCTGGGTGTTTTGAATGGTGTGTTTTACACTGACGCAACTACAAATAAGCCTACTTTTAGTAACTTTTCACCAGCAAGTAACACTGCTACAGATATAGTTGCTTTAGTAACTGACAACCCGCAACAGATGTATGATATGATGTCTGCTGATACTGCTTATAATAACAATGAGACAGGTGGATGCGCGGACCAGGTAGGCGATGTCGGAGTGACTCCGTTGTTTATTTCGAAATCAAAAGTTTCGGCTACAACAGCGAACACAAAGGCACAATTAAAAATAATCGGTGTTTCTAGAGATCCTGATCATTCGGACATAACAGAAGAGGGCTTTGCTCTTAGAGTTATGATCAATGAACATATCTTAGGAAACAACGTAGCAGGGATATAAGGAGGAATAACTATGGCTATATCACGTAATCAACTAGTTAAAGAACTAGAGCCGGGTTTGAACGCTTTATTCGGCCTGGAATATAAACAGTATGAAAATCAGTCTTCTGAAATTTATACTACTGAGTCATCTGACAGAGCTTTCGAAGAGGAAGTAATGTTGTCAGGTTTCGCTCAAGCAACAGTAAAACCGGAAGGTTCTGGTGTGAGATACGATCAAGCTCAAGAAACTTTCACAGCAAGATACACTAACGAGACAATTGCTCTCGCTTTTGCTATCACTGAGGAAGCAATTGAAGATAATTTGTATGACAGACTAGCTTCTAGATATACTAAAGCTTTAGCAAGATCTATGGCTCAAACTAAGCAAGTTAAAGCGGTTAACCCACTTAATAATGGAATGCCAGGTGGTACTTTCAATTCAGGTGACGGTGTAACTTTATTTAACACAGCTCACCCAACAATTGCTGGAACGTTTTCAAACACACTAGCAACTGCTGCTGATTTAAACGAAACATCTTTAGAGCAGTCTTTAATAGACATTGCAGCTCTTACAGATGAAAGAGGTTTAAAAATTGCGGCTAAGGGTATGAAGATGATCATTCCATCTGCACTACAATTCACAGCTGAAAGACTAATGGCTTCTGCTGGTAGAGTTGGAACTGCTGATAATGATGTTAACGCTATCAAATCTATGGGGATGATTCCTCAAGGATACTCTGTTAATAATTTCTTAACAGATACTGATGCGTTCATGATTATTACAGACGTGCCAAATGGTATGAAACATTTCGAAAGAACTCCATTGACTACTAAAATGGAAGGTGACTTCGATACTGGTAACGTAAGATACAAAGCTAGAGAAAGATACGTATTTGGTGTATCTGACCCTAGAGGTATTTTTGGTTCTCCAGGAGCATAATACTTAAAATCTTTTTGTGGCGGGACATAGTTCCGCCACAATCATAACTAAGAAAGAAAAAATGAAGCTGTATAAAAATATATTATTAGAAAAAGAAAGAATTAAAATTTTAAAAGCAGTAAAACAATCAATGAAAGATTTAGGTCCTAGTTATCCAGGATTACAAACTAATCCTTTTTTTCACGAACATGAGACAATGGAAGTTTTTTTAAAAAAAACTAAACGCCATTATAAAAAATATGATATAGTAAAATGTTGGGCTAATTTTGGTTTAGGTAACACTATAGGATGGCATAGTCATGAAGGATCAGATATAACTATGATATACTTTTTAGAAAATAAATGTAGTATGGGTCCAATGTTAAAAAAAGAGGGTTGTGAAGTGGAAATAACAAAATGTCCGGAAAATTCATTATTAGTTTTTAATAGTAATATAGTACATTCTGCTCCATGTCATTTACCCGAAGAACGGTATTCCATAGCTTTTGAAATGATAAAAAAATGAAAAAATTCTTAGTAAATATATACGCTTACGATCATCATGCTAGATTTGAAGTAAAATCTAATGATGACGCCATTTCTCTTGAACAAGCAATCCTTGACAAATTGGGAGAAAATAGTATAACTTGGGAATCAACAGGAATGTTTGGACACGTTCCTTATCGAATAACCTATGAGGAGGTTAGTAATGATACAAGACCTTTACAAACAAAAAAGGTCCTTGGAGTTGAAGTGGGAACAGGAGCATCTGTCTAATGGTAGATATACTCTTGAAATGGTCAGAATTGATGACAAAGTTAGAGAAGTCATCACTGAGATCAAGCTGGAAGAAGCAGCAATTGCTCACAGGCAGAACACTATTGAAGATGCCGCTCCACAAGTTTCTGTAGCTACTTAGTAAAAAGCTACATTGCTGAAACGCATAAATACCGTAGGCTCTCTTGCACTCCACTAAAATCTAGTATATAATTTACACACTAAGATATTAATAGAACATAAATTGGTTATCTTTTCTTAGTAAGATAACTGGCGCATAGGAGGCGCTGATTATATGACAACACACTTTTCAAACGGAGTAACAAACGTACCTGGCAAAATGCAGGGTTCTTCTTTGTTTACACACGCGAAACAACCAATTATTACTGCTAATGATAATGAGTTTGTTTATCAAAACGATTTCGTTACATACAACGCAGGTGATTGGAACATAACTGAAACAGCTGCAGCTTCTACACAAGCTGCTAACTACGCTAATGGATTTTTAGTATTAGGAGACGATGGTTCTCCGAGTGCTAATGACGTTAACTTAGTAGAAGGCTATAATGTTTTCAATTATCAACAAAATAAAAAAATGGCGTTTGAAACTTCATTTGCAAGTATCGACGTATCTGAAGCAAACACTTTTGTTGGTCTAGCTAACACAGGATTTGCTGATCCAGCATCTTTACCAGATGACTGTATTGGTTTTTCTCACTTAGAAGACACAACTACAATTCAATTTGTAGTTAGAAAAAATGGTGCAGGTACTTCATACACAATTGATAGTTCACCGGGTGGATCAGATTTAACTTTTTCTGATTCAACTGTTGCTACTCAATCTGCAACTGCAGCTCAAATACCTAGCAACACTGTCAGAGTTGGATTTAGATTTATTCCAGCTGGACAAGAAGGTGTTGGAACTACTGGTGTGTATAGAGTTTACTACAATGGTAATCCTATATTTGATCAGTCAGCTACGACTGTTCCAGATGATATTGGTTTAGCGATATCAATGGGTACTAACACTAAAGGTACAACTACTACAAACTTAATGGTTGACTACGTTAAAGTAGTAACTGAAAGAGTAGTATAATAAATTTAACTAGGGCCCTTCGGGGCCTTAGTATAAATTAATAGGAGAAAAAAATTATGGCAAACGTATCACAAGTTAAAGCGCAATTTGCGACTGATGTTACGGCTACAGCTACAGCAACAATAGCTGCTCTTCAAACTTTAGGTGGAGCAGGTAATATGACTCTTACTGGTGCTGCCGCAACTTTTGGCGGAACAGGATCTTCTCAAAAAGTAAGTTTAACTTGCGGAGCAGATATGCGTGCAGTTACTTTTACAATTACTGGAACTGATTCTAAAGGAGTTACACAAAGCGAAGACCTAGTTGGTCCAAATGCAACTACAGTGTTTAGTACAAAATTTTATAATACTGTTACACAAATTGCTGCTAGCGGAGCTGTTGGAACTAATACTTCTGCGGGTGTTTTAGGTGGTGCTGGTGATTTAGTATCAATTATTTTTGGTGGAAGAACTAGAATAAGAGGAATGCACGGTGTTTTAGCTGGTGCAGGAAATTTAGCTTTTAGAGACGGTTCTGCAACTGGAACAGCGTTACTAACTTTATCTGCAAGTGCAGGAGATCTAGATCCATATATTCCAGATGATGGAGTATTATTTCCTAATGGAGCATATTTAACTGCTGACCAAGGTGACATTACAGGTCTAACAGTATTCTACGACGGGTAAGGAGCTTAGATGGCCAACACTACTTCAGGCTCTTATGTTTTTGATAAGAACCTAAGCATTGATGAAATTATTGAAGATGCATACGAACGTATTGGCATTCAAGGTACTTCTGGTTATCAATTAAAAACAGCAAAACGATCTTTAAATATTTTATTTTCTGAATGGGGTAATAGAGGACTTCAATTTTGGGAAGTAAAAAATCAAAATGTTACATTAGTAGATGGACAATCAGTATATACTTTTTTTAGATCACCATCTGACGGCACATCTGACGGAGTAAACACTACGTTATCCGCAGGAATAAATGCAAGTGTTGCTACAATTGGAGTAGCTTCAGTTACAGGATTTGCAACTAGTGGAATAATCACTATTGGAACGGAACAAATTTCTTACACAGGAATATCTAGTTTAAATTTAACAGGATGCACTAGAGGAATTAATGGTAGCACAGCAGCTACACACAGTACTTCTGATGCAGTTTTACAATTTCCAAATGGTATGACAGATATTCAAGAAGCAGATTATAGAGTAAAATCAACTTCTGTTGATACTCCTATGACAAAAATTAGTCGATCACAGTATCAAGGTTTTTCAAATAAAACTTCAACTGGTTTACCAACACAATATTGGGTCCAAAGATTTATAGATAAAGTTACTATGACTTTATACTTAACTCCAGGTGCAGCTCAAGATGGAAACTATATTAATTTTTATTACACAAAAAGAATTGATGATGTAGGTGCTTATACAAATGCAACTGACGTACCATACAGATTTGTTCCATGTATGATTTCAGGGTTGGCATATTACTTAGCTGTAAAATATGCACCGCAAAGAGTACAAGAATTAAAATTATTATATGAAGATGAATTGTTAAGAGCAGAAGATGAAGATGGTTCTTCTAACTCTACATACATATCTCCTAAAATCTATTACCCAGGTATTGGTTAATGACTACTTTTTCGCAAGGTAAATATGCTTTAGCAATTTCTGATAGATCAGGAATGGCATTTCCATATAACGAAATGGTTAGAGAATGGAACGGTGCTTTTGTGCATATCTCAGAATACGAACCTAAACAACCACAACTAGATCCAAAACCTACAAGTGCAGATCCACAGGCTTTACAAAGAGCAAGAACTGCAAGAACAGAATTTCCAACAGAAGATTTTTTAGTAAATAATCCTATTACAACCACAGCAGCTGATGCAACTGTTGCTGTAGCTTTTGAAAATGGTGCTATGCAAGTAAATGATTTTGTTAGATTAAGAGATGTTAAATCTCCAGTGGGTGGAGTTGCCGTGTCTACCCTACAATTATCTACAACTTTAAATGGCGCGTTAACAGATTCTGCTACAACAATTACTTTAACTGATGGTTCAGAATTTCCAACAGCAGGATTTATAGTAATTGAAAAAGTAAATAGCACTACTGGTTTTTATGAAAACGAAGTTGTTGAATATACTGGAAGATCTACACATGATTTAACTGGGTGCACTAGAGGTACAAGTGCTCCTTACAGAGGAGTGTCTCCAGAAAAAACAACCGCTACTTCGCATTTAACTGCAGCTAAAGTATTTGGAGCTTATAAAATAGCAACTCTTTCTACAAGACAAGAATTAGCAGGATATAATGATAGCGCTGGTGATCCTGCATACAACACTATTCAAACAGGTTTTACATTTGAATTAGTTAGTAATGCTAGTAGCACAGAAACAGGAGGCGGTTTGCAGTGTACAGTTGGACCGATTAATGATAGAGGTTAATTATGTCAGGAGTTAAAAAATACGATTACAGCACATTAACTACAGCAATAAGAAATTATACTGAAGTAGATGATAGTGTTTTTACGCAAGCAATTGTTGATGAGTTTATAATGGCGGCTGAGTTTAGAATTTATCAAGAACTTCCTATGGACTCTCAAAGATTTGTTCAAGAGGGTGTATTAGCAGCTGATGACAATACAATTAATTCACCAGCTGGAGCTTTATTTATAAGAGGTGTTGAAGTTTTTGAATCAACAGCTAATACTGAAGGTAATGGAAAATGGTTAGAAAAAAAAGATCAAACATATTTATCAGAATTTGTAGATAGAAAATTTGGACCCGAAGGAGAAATACAATCTCCTACAGATACTACTAATTCAGTCACAGGATTTCCTAAATACTACGCAATGTTTGGTGGTGCCGATAATACTACCGATACTTCGTCAGGAGGTATGTATGTAGCTCCTACACCAGACGCTAATTACAAATTTAGAATATATTATAACAAAATGCCAAATGGACTTGGGTCTGGTACCGGTTTTAATAATAATACATATCTAAGCACATATTTTCCACAAGGGTTATTATATGCATGTCTAGTAGAAGCATTTGGATTTTTAAAAGGTCCAACGGATATGTTGACATACTACGAAAATAGATATAAAAATGCTGTACAACAGTTTGCAGGTATGCAGCTGGGAAGACGAAGACGAGACGATTATACTGACGGAACAGTTAGAATACCAGTCAAGTCACCGTCTCCGTAAATTGAGGAGAAAAAATTATGGCAATAACATCGGCAATATGTAACAGTTTTAAAACAGAAATTTTAAAAGCTGTACACAATTTTACAGCTACTACTGGAAATGATTTTAACATAGCGTTGTACACAAGTTCTGCAACTTTAGGAGCAGGTACTACTGCTTATAGTTCATCAAACGAAATAACTAATTCATCTGGATCTGCTTATTCTGCAAAAGGAAAAGTATTAACTAGCGTTACACCAGCTTTAGATTCAACAACAGCAGTTTGTGATTTTGCTGATATCTCATGGACGTCTGCATCTTTTACAGCTAACGGTTGTTTAATTTTTAATGATACAGCAACAGGTGATCCTGCAGTTTGTGCAGTAGCTTTTGGAGGAGACAAAACAGTTTCTTCTGGAACATTCACAGTTCAATTTCCAGCAGCGGCAGCAACAACAGCTATAGTTCGAATAGCATAAGGAGTAAGTCCTTATGGCCGACCAAACAGTCGTATTAACAGGTCAACAGGCCACTCTCAATCAATCAACATGGGGGTCTCAAACCAATTGGGGTTTAGGATCTTGGGACACAGGTGGAGATGTTGTAGGCATATCCGCATTTAATGAAACTGGTTGGGGATCAGATACTTACGGCACAGAAAATTGGGGAGAAAGTAGTCTTGACGTTTCTTTATCTGGTTTAAGTTTAACTTCTGCTCTCGGAACTCCAACAATTTCTACAGAAATAAATACCGGCTGGGGTCAAGATGGTTGGGGTGTTGAAAACTGGGGACAATCTGGTCTTACAGTAGAATTAACTGCACCTAACGAACTAACTTCTTCATTACCAGATACAACATGGGGAGCTCAAGGTTGGGGAGGTTCTTCTGATGTAGGAGATGTTGGTGTTACTTGGGGTGGAGATTTTATTTTAAATGTAGCAGATGTCATGGGAGTGACAGGAGTTTCTGCAACATCTGGAATAGGTTCTCCAACAATTATATTATCACCAACAATTACATTAACAGCACCTTCAGGTTTAACATCTAATGTTGGAAATATAACACCTGGAGACATGGTTATTGGATTATCAGGTTTTAATTTAACTTCTAATGTAGGAGCAATAAGTCCAGCAGACGTTGTAGGATTAACTGGTTTAGAAGCCACAACCGCAGTTGGAGTTATTACAATTGATTCTGTTTTATTAGTTGATGTTACTGGAGTAGGAGCAACTAGTGCTGTAGGTTCTCTAATAACAGAAGTTGCTTATACTTTAACAGCACCGGCAACTTTAACGTCTGGCATAGGCTCAATAACACCTGCAGATGTCATGGGATTAACTGGTTTAGAAGCAACAACAGCTGTAGGAAATGTTGCACCATTAAGTTATTTTGATATTGATATTACTGGAAATACAAATTATAATGATATTGATATTACTGGAAATACAAATTATAATGATATTGACATAACAGGTAATACATCTTATACAGATGTAGCTTAACTGAAAAGAGCACAGGAGAAAAATTATGGCATCAACTTATACTGATCTCGGCCTAGAATTAATGGCCACTGGTGAAAACGCCGGTACTTGGGGAACAAAAACAAACGCTAACTTAAGTCTTATTGAACAATTAACTGGTGGATTTTTAGAGGTATCTATCGCAGGTTCAGGAACTCTAGCTTTAGATATAGACGATGGTGCTTTAACAGGTACAGCTCAACAAAGAGTTATTAAATTAACAGGTGCTCTTACAGGATCAAGAATTGTAACTTTCCCTCTTCTTACAGAAAATTTTTATATTATTGAAAATGCAACTACAAACGCAGAAACAGTACAAATAAAAGCAGCCTCTGGTTCAGGTGCAACAGTTACTTTTGCAACTGATGATAAGTCACACAAAATTATTTATCTTGATGGTGTAGCAACAAACACTGGTGTTTTTGATACTGGTTTTGGAAGTGGAAATGTAACGCTTACAGGAACACAAACTTTAACTAACAAAACTTTAACATCACCTAAAATTGGAACTTCAATTTTAGACACTAACGGAAATGAGTTATTTTTATTAACAGCAACAGGTTCAGCGGTTAATGAATTAACTTATGCAAATGGCGCAACAGGTGATCCAGCAACATTTACCGCTTCTGGTGAAACAAATGTTGGAATAACACTTGCAGCCAAGGGCACAGGTGTGATACAACTAGCATCAAGTATGAACCCAACAATAAGTACTACTGGTAAAACATTAGTATTTGGATTTTAATTAGGAGAAAAACATGGCAAGTGAAGCAATGAAAGTAAAAATGGTAGCAGGGGTCACTAACAGTGAAAACGATTTATTAACTGTAGCAAGTGGTCACACATACACAATATTAAATATATCTATATGTGAAACTGCAGGTGCCGCAGAAACTTTTGATTTATATATCAGAGATGATGCTGGTGCTAATGATTTTGAAATTTATTCAGATCAACCATTAGCGGCTAATGCAACGTTTGAACATACAACAAGACTTGTACTAGAAGCAGCAGATGTGCTTTCAGCTCAATTAGCGAGTGCAGGAAATGTTGATGTTGTAATTAGTTATTTAGATCAAACGTTATAATAGGAGATAAAAATTATGAGCGGACCAGTAGGAGATAATGTTCTTAGAGGATCAGGAGTCGTTAAAGCTGTTGTTGTTGAAGGTGGCTTAGACGTTGCTGATCAATGGAGACAAAATGCAAATGCTCAAATGCCAGGATCTGGAGTTGTTTTATTTGATGGAATTGCTGAACGAGTAGATACAGCTGGACAAGGAACTAGAGGTAGTGCAATGTCAGTCTCTTCAGGAGTTTGGACTTTTCCAGAAACAGGTATTTGGTCAGTTTTTGCTCAAGGTGAATTATATACTTCTAATAATGGAGATGGTTCAGTAAAACTAGGCTTAAAAATGGAAGCTACAGTAAATAATAGTTCTTATGCTGTTATTTCAGAAGGTTATGTTTGGAACCCAAGTAATCAATTTACTTACCAAACTGCACAGTGTGAAAGTTTAATTGATGTGACTGACACATCAAATGTTAAAATTAAAGTTACTGGAATTAATGGTGGAACAAATAACTCAGACAGAAATTGGTTGGGTGGTTCAACTATTAACCAAACATTTATTACATTTTTAAAATTAGGAGCAACGTAAGATGGCATTTAACGCAGAAAATTATGTTTTACCACTTGAAGATTATTTTCAATTAGCTTTAGCTGAATGGAATAAAATAGATAGTGACAATAAACAAACTTGGTGGACTTGGGAAACTCACGATGAATCAGGAAACAAAATTCCTGCAGCAGATAGAATGCAACACCAATACATAAAAGTTATTGTACCCGGTGCAGTTATTCCACCTAAAGCCGATGTTGAAGCAAAAATGTTAGAAATGAGAAATGCAGATATAGCAGAGCTTAATGCTCGAAATGATAAAACAGTATCAGGTAAAGCTAAATTAAAAGCATTAGGATTAGATGATGATGAAATTGCACAAATGTATCCTTAAGGGTAATTAATATTTTTTAAATTAAAAAATATAAAGAAAGAATAGTTATGAAGAAGTATTTTAAAG
>Ga0208449_1001157_pt1 | contig 14705 bp, 11 predicted proteins | sample MalvireepMed_s17_FD_184247 | JGI IMG/M metagenome (GOLD analysis project Ga0208449, IMG submission 184247) | Marine viral communities from the Global Malaspina Expedition - Malaspina viral metaG DeepMed_s17 (SPAdes) (version 2) | ecosystem: Environmental > Aquatic > Marine > Oceanic | place...
ACCGGGCGCTCGCTTTAATATTGAGTAAACAGACTCCATTGCCTTGCGAGTAACGACACCATTAACAACTTCAACGTCAAAACGCGGAAGCCAAAGTGAGGGAAAGTTTTCACCCTCTTCAAGCCGCATCGGTGCGGTTGCTATGGTATTAAACCCCATACTGTCAAGCTCGCGATAAAAGTGATATTCCGTGCGCAGGATATCGCAGTCAATTGGCTTGCGCTGACCCCGGGGAAACTTCACCAGATAAAATGCGTCCTGAGTATTGGTATCCTCTTGAAAGGTATCTATCCAAACCTCGTCATTATTGTTGCATCGCAGCAACAGTTTTGGCGCTTCCCCGCCCGCTCCGGTGGCTCCCCCGGCAATGGCTCCTCGCTGTTGAGCATATTCAAGAAAACTTGCGTTTCTCTCTACAACGTCTTTGACTTTAAACTGAGGAGGGTTTGTAGATTTGTTCTGGTTTTCGACAGCTTCTTTTATTCTCAAATGTCCAACAGGTGCAATTGCGGCCTTTTCTAATAAAACCAAATTTTGTTCGCTTAGTGGCAAGTTGGGTATTTCAAGCTGATCCACCCAAAACCGTCGAGCTGCACCACTTGGAATAATATCATCAAGAAAGCGAAGCCAACCGAGTTGATCGTCGTCATCGAAATAAAGCTGAACGGGATGGTTTAAGGAAACAGCATGGTGATCATCCTGCTCCAGGTGCTCAATAGCGTAGTCCGTTTTATACTGCACTTGTACGTCGGGTTCATTCTGCCCGGCTCGTTCAGTAAAAGTTAACATGGCTATGTCCTGCCATTGGTTTTGCAGGTAAGCCTGTACCGTTAGACTATTCATGACGCACCTAAAATTGAGTGGTATTACTCTCAAAATAGACAAATAAATCTATTTTTGCAACCTATACCACGCAAAATGTTATTTTGGGGGTGCCATTCGCTTCAATAACGTAGCAGTGGCTTGCATGGCAAAGCTGCAGGTGACCACCATAGCGGCGCCAAAGCCGGAGCTGCAATCCATGCGCATGGAGCCGGAGCCTGGTTTTTGCAGTGTGACTTCACCTTCCAGCTCACCGGAAATAACTGGGTAGCGCAGTTGCTCTTCGGAATAGACGCAGTCAACGCCCCATTTACGTTTAGGGTTCTTGGAAAAGCCGTAGTCGCGACGCAGTTGTGAGCGCACTTTAGCAAGTAACGGGTCCTGCTTGGCTTTGGCTAAGTCGCCAACACGGATCATGCCTGGGTCTATCTGTCCGCCAGCGCCGCCGCACACCACTAAACGCAGCTTGCGACGTTTACACCAGGCTACTAACGCCGCTTTGGTGTTTACACTGTCTATGGCGTCTAACACAGCATCGGCGCCGGTTAAGTACTCTTCAAAGTTTTCGGGCAGCAAAAAGTCATCAATAACCTTAACTTCGCAGTTTGGGTTAATGCTTTTCACGCGCTGTGCCAGCACCTCGGTTTTGAGCTGCCCAATGGTATCATCGGTAGCCGGTAACTGACGGTTAATATTGGTGGTGCATACGTCGTCTAAATCAATGAGGGTCAGCTTGCCAATACCGGTGCGCGCCAGTGCCTCCACCGCCCAGGAACCAACGCCGCCAAGCCCGGCGACCACTATGTGTAACTGTTGAAAATGGTTGAGTGCCTGTTGTCCGTAAACACGGCTGACACCACCAAAACGCTGATCGGGTACTTCACTCATGACTGGGTTGTTCACTCACATCGTAGATAATAATGCCCACCTGGTGCACTTCACCACGCGGGTTCTTAAGCGGAATTAGGGTGACGTTTTGATACATCCATTCGCTCTGCCCGCTTATGGGCCGGCTGTGGCGAAATCGAAACACGTAAGGACGCTGTTGCCAGGTGATAAACACCCGCGAGTTTAATTGCCGCACGCGGTCAATTTTACGCTGAAACCAGACCTGGTCGATACCCGGACAACAGCGGAATAAATTTTTATCGCGCACTTCGCTGGGTCGCAGGCCGCTGTGATTCTGCATAAACTCGTTCCACATCTGGATGTTGTTGTCGTTATCGACCACCACAATGCCTACATCAATGGCACCCAGAATGCTTAGCTTGCTGTGCAGCTCGTCCATATCGTCTATCATTGGTCATCCTCTTCGTTTTGCAGCCAGTGCGCCAGCTGCTGGTCGAGAATTTTCACAGCGTCGGCCGGGAACAACAATAGAAGATCAAACGCCAGCTTACACTCCGGCAACTGATAGCCTATTTCTATGGCCAGAATTTTCTGCCAGCGCTGTTCGCCGTATTGCAGTAACTCTTGCATGGACTGGTTTTCGCCAAGCAATACCGGCTGTGACGCCGCAAACTCCACATGCAACTGCTGGCCCAAACCGTTTAAACAGGCAGAGGATAAAATAGAAGCCACGTCCATTAATGACTCAATGCGCTGCTGCTTCACCGAGCCACTGTCACCCAGTTTTGCACCCAGCAGCTTACCTATGTCGTCAATGGCCGCTTCATTAAACAGGGTTAGCGCCTCACCCAATATACCGCTGCCGGAAAACCCCTGACTGACCGCCGCCACTTGCTGCTTGGCGTCGATGGACTCTATGGCCATGTGCAGTTCAGAAGGCGCAATGAAGTTAACGTTAGGCACCGGCAACTCAATGAACGTGTCCAGCACCCGGGCTAAGTGATCACCCGCCTGGCCCATGGCAACGTTCGAAACCTCGCGGTATACATCGAGCGGATTCGCCGGTGCGTGGGTTTGTTCGTCGGCGACTTTTAGTTGTCCACCGGCCGGCAGGTAAAGGCCGAACTGCTGCAACAGAGTTTGTACGTCCTCGGCTTTCATCGGCTTTTTCACAAAGGCCATGGCACCTAATGACTGCACGCGTTTTTGCGCCTCGGGTTGTATGTCACCCGACACTACAATAACCAGAGTTTCTAACTGCTCTTCTTTGATGGCCTGCAGAGTTTCGTAGCCGTCTTTTACCGGCATATTCAAATCCAGAAACAGGATTTCCGCACGCCCTTCACGCACACAAGTAAGCGCTTGCTCACCGTGCTCCGCCTGGTGCACCTCAGCGTCCCAGTCATCCGGCAGCGTGCGTAACAGCTGTTTCCGCGCCATTTTCGAGTCATCGCACAGCGTGACTTTTAGCGTCATAGTGTCAGGTTTCCGCCCGTTGGTTAATACCGTTATTCTAGCGCAGGCAGTAGCCTGATGCCATTGCATCAGGTACGATATAAAACATTACGCACAACACAATTTTATATAAAAATGAAACAATACTTAGAGCTGTGCCAACGCATTGTTGACGAAGGTGTGTGGGTTAAAAACGAACGCACAGGCATTAACTGCCTAACGGTTATAAACGCCGACTTAGAGTACGATGTTGCCAACAACCAATTCCCGCTCATTACCACTCGCAAAAGTTATTATAAGTCAGCTATTGCTGAGCTTTTGGGCTATTTGCGTGGCTACGACAGCGCAGCTCAGTTTCGTGAGGTTGGCTGTAAAACCTGGGACGCCAATGCCAATGAAAATAACGCCTGGCTGAATAATCCGAACCGCAAAGGCGAAGATGACATGGGTCGCGTTTACGGAGTACAGGGCCGCTCATGGCAAAAACCGGACGGCAGCCACTTAGATCAGTTGAAAAAGGTGATCAATAACCTATCAAAAGGCATTGATGATCGCGGTGAAATAGTCACCTTCTATAACCCCGGCGAATTTGAGCTGGGTTGTTTACGCCCATGCATGCATACCCACAACTTTTCGCTGTTAGGTGACACGCTTTACTTAACCTCGTATCAACGCAGCTGCGATGTGCCGCTGGGGCTCCCGTTCTTTTGTGATAATCAAAACGATACACACGCACGAATGAATTAAATAATTTGTTGATGTTAAAGGCTTTATTGAGTATGTTTAACTTTATCTTTGTGCGTATCGTTACGCTCACTTTTTCCGAGCGGTTATGTTCGAGCTCCCTGTACCATACAGCTACATCACATAGCGCTAAATCTGCTTTCAGAAGCACGGTTGCTTTACTTGATATTTCGTTAAGCATCAAAATGAATTAGAAGTAAGTTAAGATGATCGTTACCAAATTCAGAATTATGAACAGGGGCCTAAATGAAAACTCATCCTGAAAAGCAATATCTAGATTTATTGAAACTGTTATTAGAAACAGGTAGTGAAAGAGTAGATCGAACAGGGGTCGGCACAAAGGCTATTTTTGGACATACCATGCGGTTCGACTTATCAGAAGGCTTCCCTGTTTTTACAACCAAACGAGTGTATTGGAAGACGGCATTTAAAGAAATGCTCTGGATGCTTTCAGGCGGCCAGAATATAAAAGAATTAGTCGAACAAAATGTTCATATATGGAGTGACTGGCCGTATAAAAAGTTTATCGACGCGCAGCCAGAGGGCAGTTCCGATAAGTCATTGGCGATGAATGAGTTTGAGCAACGAATTGTCGCCGATGATGGATTTGCCGAAAAATGGGGGGATTTAGGCCCTGTATATGGTAAACAATGGCGCAGATGGAAAACTGACGATGGTAAAGAAATAGACCAAGTGTCGCAGGTAATCGACTTACTCAAGAATAATCCATCATCAAGACGTATTCTCTTTGACGGTTGGAACGTTGCTGAGTTGGATCAAATGGCGCTTCCGCCTTGCCATAAGCACTATCAATTTTATGTGGACCCAAGTACGAATAAGCTCTCAGGAGGTATGGTACAGAGATCCTGCGATTCTTATCTTGGTCTTGCATTCAATATTGCAAATTTGGCTTTTATCACCACCCTCCTAGCAGAGCAAACCGGACATGATGTTGGTGAAATTGTTTGGTTCGGTATGGATGTTCACCTGTATTTGAATCATCTTGAACAAGCTAAAAAGCAACTTTCACGTGAGCCAAAAGAGTTTCCGAAGTTAGTTATCAAGCGAAAACCGGATTCTTTATTTGATTACACGATCGATGATTTCGAGCTGGAAGGTTATGATCCTCATCCGGCAATACCTGCGCCAGTGGCAGTATAAGGTATCTTAACCCAATGGCGGGCCTTGATACCTACAATACTCCTGAAAAGTTAAGAGCATTCCTTCAGGAGTTGCTTAGTCAAAAGCGGCTACCAACACACAAAGGTAAAGTTGCCCGCTCACTGATCGAGAAAACACATGGTTTTAAACATTGCTCTCTATCTAACTATCACGGGTTTGAAAAATATAAGTGGTGTAAAGAAGTTGTTGATGAGTTTGAAAATGAGTTGATAGATGAAGAAGGTGGCGACATTACTGGAATTAACTCAGAATATGGCACGCCTACTCGATTCAAGAAATTATTAAATAAACTTAAAGAAAATATCGATAACCTTCCAGTCGCATCGAACGGAGAAAAATCTGGTCGAATATCATTTAGAGCTTTTGAAAAAAAATTTAACTTCCCCACCAACTCTCTGTACGGTAATAATAAATCATGGCTATGGGCCCGTGATATGCTCTACAAGTTCGATGAAGAGCTTTACCATCAAGGTATCACAGGCACGGTATGGGAAAAGAAAGTTCCAGATATAAGGGCGTATTTAGAGAGCCTTTCAGAAAATAACGAACTCCCGGTCAATGAGCGTGGCAAGCTTAACCGAAGATCTGTCATGATGAATTTTGGGATGCCTAGCAATCAGAGCACAAGTGTTGCTGAAACTCGCGCACCAAAGTTAAAAGCGCTTTTCAAAGAATACGATGAATTGATCGGCAAGTACGACTATTCACAATACTCAGCTGACAAACACAAAGATACTTTGTCTGAAATACTTTCCAAAAAAGAACTTGTTTTAGATTCATCTTCGAGAATTATTAGTATTAAGTGGTTGGCGGCAGAGTTGGGTATAGGCGTGGCTTCAATTAGAAACAGCCCAAATCTAATGGCACTGATTGAGGAAAGAACCAAAATTCTTCATGAAACACAACAACGAGGGAAAACAAAGAAATCGTTTAATGTATACGGCGCTGCGACGATTAATTTGGGAGCGAATCCTTACTCCGAAAAGCACGGTAGAGTTTATTCATTCTCCTCTCTCGTTGACTTATACAACCTTGAGTTTGCTGAGAAAGTTGGCACCGCTTTTATTGCGATATCAAACAAGGCTGCTACAGGTACAGTGAAGCATAAGTACTTACGTATTCTCCACTTTTTCGAATGGCTAGCCAACCCTAAGAATATTGATAGTAAAGTAGCATCGTTGTTACGTGAAAACGTAAAGGTAAATCAAGCTGATTTTGGTCGTGCATGTATGGCATATCGCGCCGCCATAATGCTTACTAACCCTAAGGCCAACCCCAACACGTTTATCATCTCGGAATTTGGTGGTGCTCGAATAATTCCCAAATATAACTTTAAGCAAAGCAGAAGAGTCAAAAAGGATAAAGATCATAGGCAGTCCATTCTCGAAGCTAGCATAAAAAAAGATGACTTAGAGCGTGTAGGTACAGTTTTGAGTGATGCTGCAAAGTATAGAGGTATCGAGCTTAGTCCGGGTAAGGACACCAAGGCGTTTTTAGAAACGTTAATGTTCGAAAAGGCTAATAGACCCGATCTTCCTGACGATCTTCCGCAAGCCATGCTCGAAATTACGGAATCGAGGTTGTTAGAACTGCGTATTCAAGCAAGCAAAATATTTAGAGAGTGGCAGCAGCGAAACAAAGAAGGTATTGAGCTTATTAGCCGAGCAACAGTTGATTGTGAAGAGTTTCGTTTAATGCTGGAGAAACAAAAATCTGGTGCTATCAACCAATGGTCTCAATATATCAAAAGTGTTTTCCCGCTCGATGATAAATTTCAGGCGCTCAGTAACCTTCTCGCGGTTATTAAAGCTATTTATAACTCCTGTCCACCAAATGCCACAACTACAAATATGCAAATGTGGAACAAGAAATATTCAATTTTTGGTGGGATTGAAGCGGTTGCTTCATACTTAGTTCCAACAAGAGAAGCACTGAGCTCCGCATTGACGCTATATTTGTGCGAAAGTGGCGCAAATGTTGCTGTAGCGTTGACACTATCTAAAGACTGCATTCATAAATCAGGTGTTGCTCAACACAAAAAGGTGGTTGGACGAAAAGACCGTTCCTTTGGCAAGCCTATATACGATGATCTGGCTACAACCACCGTTAATGAAGAGTGCATAAGTGCAGTAAATGCGCTTGAGTATATTTGCTCTATACAGGCTAAGGATAACAAGGGTGCATTGCAGTACTATCAACGAGGTACACTGCAAGCACTTACTGATTTTGCCTTTAGAGATGAGTTTAAAGCGATCTGTGCTCGATCCGTTTACTTAAAGCAATTTCGGCTTGTGCCATCAATGCTTCGACCTACCGTGTTACTCAACGTCCAACTTGGTGATCCTGCAAACTTGGGTATTGCACAGCTTATAGCCCAACATGAGTCCGGCTCAACAACCGAAGGTTATACCAATAAGCTTCCGCATCGTATTCAGATGGAAACGGATATGCTTAAGTTTCAACAAACAATAGAGGTTGTGATGGTGTATGACAATAATGATGCACACCGGAAGCTGAACATTGATGAAACTGAATGGGAAGACAAGAAACGTAAAGCAGTAAAAACTGGTTGGGGTGTTTTTTGTAAAGATCGAGAAATCGTTACTGAAACTGGTGAGAAGAAGATATGTAGTGATATTGAAAACTGTCATGGATGCAAACATGACAGAATGATTGTGAGCGCAGACCCAACATCAATTTCAGATATGATCATTTGGAAAACTGCACTCGACAATAGCGAAGCAGAATTCACAGCTAAAAACATAAATAGATGGACTGATACTTGGGTGCCTTGGCAAGCACTTTTCTATGTGGTGCTAGAAGAAAAGATGACGCGAGGAAAGCTCGCGCTGGTTAAAAAGCAAGCAACTGAAATTGCAAATAAAAAAATGAATGACAGTGACTTTACAATGCCGGAGCCTTGGTAATGAATAATTTAGCTTTATTGGATGTCTTTCAGGCACCGGATGGTGCCAAAAAATTCGAGTCACATAAAGAGCAGTGGCCGTGGCTCAAAAACATATCGTTTTCGGAAAGCAAAATCGAAATAACCGACACAATAGGTGAAATCCGTAAAACATCCACTGTAAAACTAGATGTGCAGCTTCTTGACGGCAGTAGGTTAACAGATAAGCGCAATAGAGAATTTTATGAGTTAGTACTCGAATATGTAGAAGTATTTCGTTTACACAATCCTACCATAGGGGCATCAGTGCACGCGTTGCGCGTAAGAGCACTGCTCGTTTTTATTTGTTGGTTAAGTCAATACAGAATTCGTTCTCTGGCAAAAGTAACAAAGACTCATATTGAGAAGTATTCAAATGAGGCAGCCTTTGGTTCTGAATTTTGTTTAAACATTCCGGAAAAAATATTTAACTCAATTCAAAAACACTTACTCCAAGGGAAGAAACTACCATTAAGGCAAGCTAATACTTTGAGGCGCAATGAAATATATGAGATGTTCGGTGTTAAAGAACTACCAATCCGTAACTTCACGTATACTACTCGAATTCTCGACTGGTACGAGCATCATTTAAAGTACGATTTTAAAGGCGTTGATTTAAAAAAGGTTACTTTTGAAGAGGTTCTAGAAGAGTTAGACCTTATCCCTCCGATTGTCACTATTCAGGATCTGCATAGAAAGCTGACGCCTCTGGAAGAAATTTGGAGTTGGCAACATTACTTAAGAAGTAAATCGTTCACAACGCCTCCTTTCCCTGAAGGCTCATCTAAAGCAGCAAGCAGACTCGGAACTACAACAAAACGTACAAAAAGCATACCACCTAAAGTGGCATTTTCCATGATGAGCGAAAGTGCCAAGTGGGTGCTTAACTATGGCGATGAAATAGTGGACCTATACTCATCGGAAGCCGATTGTACAACAGTAGTTAAACGATTAGCTGATATAGGATTGAATTTAAGTGTAAGGGATGGACAGCAGAGCAATCAAGGAGCAGTTACTCTCGAAGGTGTGATTCGCTATCTAGCTTCAGCTTGTTTTACTGTTATTGCTTCTTTAACTGCAAGACGAAAGGAGGAAATTTTTGATCTGGGCTATAAATGCATCGAAACTGATCGAGGCGACGGCGCTTATTGGCTAACTATATACATCGAGAAAACAAGCCAGCGTTATGATTTGTGCCCTGTTCCCTCATTAGTAAATAAATCTATTTCCGTACTTGAAAAACTAAGCGAAAAAGCAAGGAAACAATCTCAGTCTGACTCGCTATGGCAATATGTTTACAGAGGCGAGGTTGTAAACTTAAGCTCTGAAAAAGTGCGAGGCAGCCTTCAGGATTTCTACACTTCGTTCGTGGACGTTGACTCATCGCATGAGTGGCAATTTTCATTCCACCAATTTCGCAGAATGTTTGCTTTGCTATATTACTACCGATTCGAAGGCGCATATATCGGTGCGTTATCTTATCACCTACGTCATTACAATATCGAAATGACTAAGCGATATATCACTGATGAGAAGTTCATGAAAGAAATGAAAGAAATCGGTGAGGGTTGGACGGCGAGTTTTTTACGAAGGGTCGTCTCGGGCAAAGAGAAAATAGGTGGCAAGAGCGGTGAAAAGATAAAGCGCAAGTTATCAGGCTGGTTAAAGCATTTCCGAGACAAGGTGGATGTTGTTGAGCGTGAGCGGGTAGTTGCGAAACTGACTCGCTACATGAAACGCGTTGGGTCTGATTTTACTCAGCAAGTGTGGGGGACAATCTGTGCGTGTCCAAAGAAGACGTCTCTAAGAAAACATGCAAACTGTGCCAATGATAGAGGTGAGCCCAACACCGCCAAAGGATCAGTAGATACATGTGGGGGGTGTCCGTTCGCTGCCTATACGGAACGCTTTTCCGATGCTATTTCTGATGAAATTGAGATAAAGAAAAAAGCGAAATCATTTTGTGAACAAGGTTCAGTGTTAGACGAAGTTACAGGTATAAAGATTGTTTTCTTGCAAGATCTAATAACGAAAGCTGAGGCTATAACTCCATTTGAGGTGCCAAGTGAACAGTCCAGTTAATAATGCTGAGAAAGCAAGATGGCTAGCTGATCAGATTGAACTCCGCCTTAGGATCTTAAGCGAAAAAATTGAGGGGCAGCATAGTGATCTTGCCATCCCCCCTAGCCTGACAAAGGTGCGGGAATGGGTTAATGAGGAGCTGTGTATTGAAAGAATCAGCAGTCCTAGTTCATTTGTTACCACTCATCAGGAGCATGGGCGAAAAATTGAGAAAATCGCCAAGCATTTGAACACCATTAAGCGCCTAAAAAAGCCACCTAAAAAGCCACGTCAGAAAAAGCTAACTGAGTTCCAAAGAAAGAACAAGGAACTTAATGAATCATTGACCAACGCCGCGAATCAGTTTGTTCAATATTCTCAGGAGGCAAAACGGTTACGAGAAGAGTTACTACTAAGCAAAAGTAAGGAAGAAGGTCTAATCGAAGAGCTGGATGAGGTCAAAAGGGAACTTCAAATAGCCCGCGATGAAATCATACAGTTGCGCAAGAAATTGGGGCAATACGAGGTCAGGAAAACGTCAAAGGTGACTAGAGTCGAGTTTGGTAGAGGGGACAAAAATGAGAAGTGACAACCAGACAAAACGGAAAAAGCTTGAGTCGCGCTTAGATGAATTACTAAAACATGCCTTTGAAAATGACAGCATCGAATTCGTGAATGGCAAAATTAGCCGAGCATGGGTACGTGAGAGACTTGGTTGCGGAGCCAATTGGGTATCCCAAAATGGTCATGCTATTGCCGTCATAAGTGAATATGAAAAAAAATTGAGAGCAAATGGAATCAAGGTGCTTTCAAAATCCTCTCCCGGAATCAAGGGCAAGGAATTTCAGCAGTTAATGCTGAGAGTGTCACGGTTGGAGCAGAGAAACGCGCAATTACTTGAGGAAAATAGCAGGTATAAAGCAAAATTGTATGAATACGACTGGATTAGTTCTGACGATGAACTCGCTGCTCAAGGACGTCTACCTTGGTAAAGATAGTTGAGGATGTTGAAGTCAAACGGGTTCGTTATAAAAGCGACAATGGTTGTGTTTTCAAAGCTACTGTTCTCACGCCTAATGGAAAGCGTACCGATAGAGAAGTTAATGTACTTCTTACTGGTAAAGTGGCGGGGGAAGAATTTCGCTTGTATCAAGGCCAACGATTTAAAATAAAGGCTCGAAAACACGGGGAATATATCAACAAGCACACAGGGGAAGTTGAAGAACAAATAAAAGCAACAAGCATTATTGAACATCAGCCAAATGGTGAAAACTTCATTTCATATGTCACCTATAGTGATACATATGCCAACATAGGAATTAAAACAGCTACAGCTGTTTATCAAGCGTTTGGAAGAAGTATCTATAAAGTGCTCGATGACAGGGATTTTAAAGCTCTCTCACAAGTTGAAGGGCTAACGGATGACAAAGCTTATACATTTGTTGAAGGCTGGCATAGTGATAAAAAAGGTAAGCTTATTCAATGGTTAGAGCTATATCACTTACCTGTATGGTTAGGCCAAAAGTTGGTGAAAGCTTACAGCAATGATGCAATAGAAAAGTTAGAAGCAGATCCTTATCGTCTGATCGCATTCGAGATAATGTGGAGAAAAATTGATAAAATTGCTATTCAGCAATTTGGCATTAAATCAAACGACCCACGAAGACTTCATGCTGCGGTAATTGAAGTCTTATTTTCAGCCTACACTGATAGTGGGCATACCGCATTGAGTAAAGATCAGCTGAGTTATTCATTAGCTAAGCTTATTGGCTCCGATTTAGTTGAGCAAGGATTGATGCAGGTATATGGCAATGGTGGTTTTGTAATGCTAAGTCCTGATCTATATCAGAGTCGAGGAGCATTTTTACAGGAAACTTTTGTTGCCAATGAGCTTTTTAAGAGGTGTATACAACAAAAAAAGAGCTACGATCCGAACATTCAATCCCATCTAGATAGCTGGCAAAAATATAATTACCCCTTAACCGATGAGCAAACTCAAGCTGTCCATATTGGATTGTTGAGTCCGTTGTCAGTGATCACTGGCGGAGCGGGGGTTGGTAAAACAAGTGTACTTAAAGCATTACTATACGTGTTAAATCACTTAGGTGGTCAGGCAATCCAAGTGGCGCTCGCAGGCAGAGCCGCAAAACGAATGCAGGAAGCGACCGGAGAAAATGCCATTACTATTGCTCGCTTTCTCAATAAACTCGGTAGTCTCAGAGTTTCATCTGCAACTCATATCATTATTGATGAGTGTTCTATGGTCGATTTGCACTCATTGGTCAGGGTGTTCAAGAGCCTTAAACCGTCCCAAAAAATAATTCTGGTTGGAGATCCTGCCCAGCTACCTCCTGTTGGAGCAGGAAAAACCTTTCATGTGCTGTCAGACGCTCTGATAGCGCCTACAACAAGATTAAACAGGGTTTGGAGACAAGATGAGGCTACTGGCATTCCAGTGGTCTCAGGAGCCGTTAGAAAAGGCATATGGAAAGATTTACCAGCTTACAAAGGGAGAACCTCTGGCGTATCATTTCTTGAAGCAAGTTCAGAAAATATTCTCGAATCTGTTAAGCAGGTCTTTGATGAACTGGGCGGAGCCGATGATCAAGCTGATGTGAAAATTATTTGCCCAACAACCAAGGAATATGGCTGGGGCACGCTTGGCATTAATCGTGAGCTATCAGAAAAATATGCGGGTAATAATGAGTCGGTTGATGTTAGCAAGGATAACGGCGAACTTGAATCAACAGGGCTAAAGGTCGGTGATGTTGTACTGGCGTCGGTAAACAACTGGGAAAAGGAAATTATGAATGGCTCCCTTGGAAAGGTCATTCGCTTAGCCTCAGGCAAGGAAGTTGAAGAGGCTGAGCGTGCAAATTTACCAAGACCCATTATTTTAGTTGCTTTTGATAACGGAGAGTTATTGCTAGATGAAGACGATATTCAAAGCCTGCAATGGGGATATGCTATTACCTGTCATAAGGCACAAGGGTCGCAGTTTCGCCGTGTAATTGTTCCTGTCATTGAGGGACGAATGATTGATCGGACATGGATTTATACTGCGCTTACCCGAGGTGTGGAACAAGTAGTTTTTGTTGGCAACTTAGACCTTGTCAAACGGGCTGTCGCACTGCCCCCAATAGTCGATGAACGGACGGTAGGGTTACTTCATCACATCAATCAGTTACAACGGTGCGCTTGATGATTGTTTATAAAACTACTGATGATGACTGTATTCTTCAGGGTGCATTCAGCAAGACGTCATTCAAAGGCATTCCTGTCTTCTTCGACAATAATGGAGTTATTGAATCTGTCAGTAATTATCTTATTTTCAAGTCTATAAAAGATACTGATCAAGTTACATCGGTTACAACCTACGCAGATCAACTTCAAACATTTCTCCGGTTTCTTGAAGAGAAAGGCAGCAAAATCACATGGCCGAATGTGACAGATTCTCACCTTACAGAGTTCCGAGATACCAAGATAAAAGAGGGAAATAAAGAAGGCTATGTTGGGTCTATTTTGCGTACGATTTTTGATTTCTACTTATGGGCTGAGCGTAATAAATATATCCGCCATCATGTCGCCATTTATAAAGATAACAAACAATATGCCATATCAGCCAAGAAAACCAAGCATGGCTGGACATGGCCGTACTTACCCTCCTCGATATCTAAAGCTCGGCCAACCCCCACAAACGATGATATTGAAAAGCTCCACGTTAAAGCCATTGAAGAGTCTGAAACGGTCGGGTTACGTGACTCGTTGCTTTTTAGTATATACGAGCGATCTGCAAGAAGGATGGAAGCACTGCAAATTAAAGTTTCGGATGTACCTGACTGGGATGTAATTGAAGAGTATCAAAATGAAAACAAAATTTTTAGTGTTGAAGTAATAGGCAAGAGAAAGATCGAGCGAGACTTAGAGTTTTTACCTGAGACTATGGAATTGCTTAGGGAATATATTGAAAATGAGCGTGAAGATGCGGTTAGGGCTGCTAAAAAGCGTGACAAACTGTATAGAGAACCGGATGCACTTTTCCTCGCGGCGACAACAGGTAAAGCACTCAATCAACAGTATATTTCTCGGAGGCTTTCAGGCTTAATGAAAAAGGCTGGAGTTGCGGGCACGGGTCATCGCGTTAGGGCAAAAGCACTAACCGATATCGTTGCTGCTTTTGATGGCTTTGATGAACGGGGACAGCCAAAATCCGCGCAAGATGTGCTAATCCGAGCGGCAGAGAAAGCGGGTCACTCTAATCCTCAATCGTTAAGATCCTACCTCGCACTATCCCGTAGTGAAGGATTAGCTGCAAAATTGAATAGCGTAGAGTTATTGCGGGATTTGGAAGTCAAAGTAGAAACACGGAAGAGACAGATTGCAGGAATTGATGGGGCCAGTGATTTATTCAAAGCAATATCAAACGACGTCGATGTTGAGGATGCACTATTAAAATTTCTCCAAGCATATATAGCAAAGGATGTGGAGAATTAAAACAAGAAAGTCGATTCCCTGATAACCTGCGTATTTCGGTGATTCCGAACAGCGATTCCGGAGTTATCCGATCACCTGTTAGCCGTTCTTTTTCATAACCCTCTTTTTACGCTAAGTGATCGGATTGGTCTAGTTTTCTCATGGATTCTCCTGT
>Ga0208449_1001158_pt1 | contig 14675 bp, 15 predicted proteins | sample MalvireepMed_s17_FD_184247 | JGI IMG/M metagenome (GOLD analysis project Ga0208449, IMG submission 184247) | Marine viral communities from the Global Malaspina Expedition - Malaspina viral metaG DeepMed_s17 (SPAdes) (version 2) | ecosystem: Environmental > Aquatic > Marine > Oceanic | place...
TTTTTAAATATTCTACATGCTCATATACGAAGGATGGTTCCCATCCTGTATCAGCAAATATCATGTAATCTGGTTTGTGCTTTGTCAGTCCTTCTTGGGCCATGAGTGCGAGGCACGAAGACTGTACCCCTGCCCCGAGTGATAATACGCGCATTGTTGGTTCGCGTTTTTTTCCTGCTTCATCAAAATACGCCGGTTCCTGCGTCGCCGCAACTGCAGCCATTGTGTTAAGTTGCTTGCGGTTAGGCTTAAGTTTAGAAGACATTTCTTCCATAAGTTTTCTTCTTTCATATTCCATCTGCTCCGGGTTAATTGCAAAACCTGGCTTAACTCCTTTAATAGGTTTTTGATTGGAAGCACGTTTCTTTCCCTGTTCTTTATAACCTAAATTAGCCATTATTTAGCATCGCCCCAATTATTTTTAGTTTTATACTCCACCTTAGTGGGAACTTCCAGCTTTACACAGTTTTCCATTATATCTTTTATATCTTTTGCCATTATATCAGATTTAACACTACAATTCAACTCATCATGTACTTGAATAAGTGGTGTAATTCCTAGCTTTTCATAAACATCTACCATTGCTTTTTTAGTTTGATCTGCGGCTGTTCCTTGAATTAATCTGTTCAACGCTTTATACGTTCCAGCTCTCTTAATAGCGCCACCCCATTTTATGCCGGCTGCAGTATGGGGTAAAGCTTTATGAAATACTGGTTGTTTGGTGACAGGATCAACTTCAAACCAGTTGGGTTCCCATAAATCAAATCTACATCGTCTTCCAAGATAAGTCCTTATGGTCCCTACTTTATTGGCCCTAATCATAACTGCCTCAAGCATTCCTTGCATAAAAGGGACCTTTTCCCTAAATTGTGTTAGCATGCCTTTAGCTTCCTTAGGACTGATGTCCAAATCCACTGCTAGTTTTTTATAACCCATTCCGTACATAACTCCAAGCCCAATCGTCTTTGCCAGTCTTCTTGGTATTCCAGCCATTTCAGCAGTTTGTTTGTGGAAGTCAAGGCCCTTAACAAAAGCAGACTTAACGTCTGCTGCCCCTTCGTTCTTGTTTAAAATTGCAAAGTGTGTAAGAATGCGGGGTTCCTGCTGTGAATAGTCAGCTGAAAGCCAATCTTCACCTTCTTCCGGTATAAATATTTTTCTTAACTCTGATCCAAATTCACTTCTTATAGGCATTTGCTGTAAATTAGGAGCATACATGGAAAACCTACCAGTAACAGTACCCCCTACAAATCCTCCTGCGTCACCTCTTATTTGATTTATATGTGCATGCAATCTTCCTTCATGGATATATCTTGCAATACCATCAATGAAGGTTCCTTGTAGTTTATTTAAAACCCTTGCTTTAGTTATCATTCTGGGGAGCTCGTGAGGGTGCGTTTCAAGAAATGTTTGTGTAAAGCTTGGAGCTCCTAGTTCAGTATGGGGATATTCTAGATTAGCGCCGTCAAAAGCTTCAGCAACGGAACGTGCGGCCCACACTTGCACATTTAATCCTGTAATGTCTCTTATTCTTTTTAAATATTGTTTTTCTTTATTAAGTAATTTTCTTTTAAGACCAAAAGCCTTATCCATGTCCACTCGCACACCACGTCTAGTCATATTAAAAATAACACGGATTAAACGGCACTCCATATCATAGACACGGTCAAGTTCCTCTTTTTCTATTTCTGTTATCAATCGCTCGTGAAGACGCCACGTTAATTTTGCATCTGCTTCTGCATATTCACCCACAAATTCAGCAGGCATTTTGTACATTTCTGCTTTAGGATCCAGACCCAGCTCCTCAGCTTTAGCTTTAAGAACCCTTTCGTCTTTAAAACCACCTAAATAATCTTTGACAATGCTATTTAAAGTATAGGAATATCTATTCTCATTAAGTAGTGCAGCAGCAATCATGGTGTCATGAATGTATCCTTTAACTTCAATATCTAAAACGCTAAGCCATCCCACATCATACTGGGCATTATGAAATACTTTTTGAATGGATTCATCTTCGCATATTTCTTTTATGTATTTAAGGACAGGTTTGCTGTCCATATTTCCACCACCATCGTGGGAAATTGGGTAGTATGCAGTAAAATCACCACTAGATAAGGCAATACCTATGACCTTTCCAATCTTCCTAGGCCATCCTGGTCCCATTTTAATAAGATCAGTGTCACATGTTTCCAAGTCAATCGCCACCACCTTCTTCCCTTTCATGGAAGGAAACTCAGTAGGATGAACCCACTCTGACTTTATTTCGTTCTGGTTAAATAGATCCATCGTTCATCTCGCCTGCTATTGCCATGTACGCTGCACCATCAACAAAATCATCTATGTTAAAATCGCCCATGGTGGAGCGCGAAATCTTTAATAAACACATCATGACTGCCACGTCACCAGGTGTTATTTCTTTCATAGGTTTAAGTTTTTCATCAAGGAACACACTCCATAAATCAGCTATCTGGCAATGATTTTTGTAAGCATCCCCATGTGTAGACTCTCTTTTTTCACTGACTAATTCAGCGGCTTTCATTAATATTTCTTCTTTTTTCATATTGTAAATCCTCCATATGATTGTGGTTGAATTATATGCAGTGATTTTTTTGCGCGTGTAACACCTACATAAAAGACTCTGTTTGTATCATCAGGATTAATTTCCATTTCATCCCTATTAGCTCGCGATAGATCTGTCATAATTGCAACGTTGTCACATTCACCACCCTTTGACATATGAATGGTACTCAAATTTATTCTTGCGTCAGCCATCAAGCCACCTTGCTTTTCCATTGACATTATGTAGGATTTATCCTGATCCCCTATTGCAGTGAATGCTACATCCCAAGGAACACCCGTGTTAAGCAAGCCGTGATTCATTACTAGATTTTCCATATTGTAGGATTTTCCTTCCTCTATTGTCTGAAGATTTTTGTAACCTCTCGCCACTCCCACTTCACTTTTTAAATTTGAATATATTGCCTTCACATCGTTATAGGATATGTCCTCTTCAAAATCATTTAATCTTTTCCATGCGTCTACGCCCCTGAGCAAACTTTTACTAACTGGGTGTTCTCCAAATTTGGTATAAAGTAATCCTTGGTATCGCAACTCTTCTTCAAAATCTTTTAGCATATATTTACAAGTTGCTAGTATCATCCAATTTCCTTCACTAACATCGACAGTTCCAGGGTAGCTGTGGAATTTAACTTCTCCTTCTTCATCACGTGGTTCCCACATTTTTTCACGACGATTCTCAATACGATTGACAATTTCTTGTGCTATTGAATGAATTTTTTTAGGACATCTGTAGGATTTTTTCAAAACACTTGGATTTCCTTCCATTTTTATAAGATGTTCTATATCTGCCCCTGTCCATCTAAATATAGCTTGATCATCATCTCCACTTATGTAAACTCTCTTGGAATTTTTCCACATTTTCCTGCACATGTCCCACTGTAATTTAGTAAGATCTTGTGCTTCATCAACAATGACAACATCTATAGGAGGAACAGGACCAAATTCTACATACTGTGATATCATGTCAGTGAAATCACACTTTCCAGTTTGATGTTTATACTCCTCCAAGGATTGTTGCGCCCACAAAAGATCATGCCATGGATAGTCTAAATTAGCTTTATTATAATAATAATCTAACTCTAATCCTTGCATTCTAGATTTATTTATATCCTTTAAATATTGGTTATCTGTTGTGATAATTCCATTTCCGTCCCAATCAAGGGTAATTGTTTTCAATTTTATGCCATAACTATCAGCAAATTCTCTAAAGTCGTTTTTGTCCATTATCTCTGTTTTAGTAAGACCAAGTTGTCTTTTACCAAAAGCATGCAGCGTACTGAAAAAAGGAAAATCATTATCAGTTAAATTAAATTTAGTCTTTGCCCTATCACGTGCCTCATCAGTTGCTTTATTTGTAAAGCTAACGAAAGCAATTCTATCAGGAGCAGTTCCGTCCTTTAGTTCCCGGTCCACGATCCGAAGTAAATTCTCCGTTTTACCAGTGCCAGGAGGACCTAGTATGATGTTAACTTCTGGCATGCAGTTCCTCATATACTTCCAGTATTCGTTTACAATCATCAGGTGTGACACCACTTTTTCTGTTATTAAATTCCCATGCGCAAAAGACAATATTTCCTTCTTCATAAGGAAGTCTAGGGTCTACACGGTCAACGGATATATTAGTAGGTCTGCTCCTTTTCCAACCTTCACCAGTGGAGCGTTTAGTAGTAAGTTCAACTCCAGTATATCTACAACAAGGACCATACTCTTTTTTATGTTTATTCCACAGTTCTAAAAGATGATCCCTGTTTTTAATACTATACTCGACACCCCTAAATCTAATGGATTGCCATATATTATTAAAATATCCTTTTTCTGATTCCACATATCTTAAGTCAGTTACATTTCTTTTTGATTTAGAACGGTGTGGCATCTTGTTTCCTCACTTCCTGCGCTGAATCCTGGTCATCAAAGACGGGAACACCCCATGTATTCACCCCTTTGTTCTTCAGTTTCCAAAATTTATGTATTCCACCTATGCTACGAAGTTCCGCCACAATCTGGCCGGTGTTGCTATAGTGTGTAAACCTGTTTCTTATTAAATAGGCAAGAAGATCAACAAGCCTAAAATAGGTTCTTGTGACAACTTCTTCCTTCTGTGTTTTTTCATTCTTTTCCGGTAACGCTTCAGTCCAAGGCATTCTTCGCAGCATTTCATCCCTTGTATGTGCCTGTGCCCTTCCAGTACAGAACTCCTGGAGGTGAGCTAAAAACTGTCCGGACACAGACCCGTCACTTGACACAGGTATTTTCAAAGCTGTTCCCATCTTTGAATTAACCAGTTTCTGCCAATCAGACGCCTTCATCAAAGGAGGCATCATGGTTAGTACTTCCATAACCCTCTTCTGAAACTTTGTTTGTATTTGTAATTCTTCTGTTGATAATTGTATTTTAAGATCTTCTTCATCATCGTCTGTTGGTATTTCCAGAAACCATATTGGTGGTTCTGTTTCCAGCTTCGATAATGCACCTAATTGCTGTGATACGTTTTCTGCACCAACACCATGTTTCCTTGTCTTGCAAACATTAACATTACAGAAAGAAACAATAGGCTGCTCTTTGCACAGGTACTGATACCCTTTTTCCAAGCTTTTAGCTACCACCACCACTTCCTTGGAATCAAGGGGAGGGTTCATGTACTTTCTATTATATTTTTCTAATAATTTTCCCCAATTATCAGGATCAAACTTCTTTAAATAAACTCCAATGTTAAATAATCCATTGTTACGTGTTCCCGAAGAAAATCCTTGACTGCATAAAGCTTGTAGGCATGGAGGTCCATCCTTTATAGCTTCAGATTCCGGGGAAGCAATAGAATCTAAATCTTCAACTACGTTTTTATCATAGACCTCAAAAAACTCTTCTAATGTTGCGGATGTTGCATTTTCTTTTAATGCATAACGGACTGATTTATTTCCGTTATAATATGGTAGATTTAAAAAATTACCAAGATCACCTTTTTCTAGTGATATGCTTGACTGTTTGGGAAATACCTCTGCTGTCGAATGACCAATAAGAGATTTAATTTCTGTTAATTTATTTCTTACTAATTTTGATGCTATTGTTTTCTTAAGAAATAAGAATAAATGTGCACCGCCACTTTTTGATTTACAATATACTAGTGGTATTTTTAATTTTCTGATCCGCGTGAATAAAGCACGATGATCCAGAGGATAGCTATCAATATCAATGCATCCCCACTTAGTAGTATTATCAGCCCTAATAGGAATAATGCCAAGAGACGGACCCTCCCCCTCCAAATGTTTTTGCCAGAGCTCATGTGTTACCTCCTGTCTAACAATATATGATTTACCTTGCTGCTTACCGTCAGCACGTGACCCATTGGGCTGGTGCTGACCATAAGCTATATCTAAACCCTCAAATATAGATTTAAATTTTTCAACTTCCACGAAACCTCCAATTTCTAGAGAGATGCCTAAAACGGCACGTCTACGTTATCGGTTTCGTCTTTTTTTTCGGTTGGTATTAATTTAGGTGTTTCTGGTTTAGCAGAAATAGCTCCACTGGAAGCAGACTGCGCAAACGTCTTGCCTTCCCCGTAAAGAGAAGCATCAGTTACCTGGTCACCTTTTTCAATAGCAAATCCAAACCAACTTCCTCTGTCATTAGATTCACTCACAGATGTTAATTTGTAAGTAAACGCATATGTAGGAGGAGTAAACATCCCAGATGGACCTTTAATTTTTTGTGAAAGCATTAAGCTGTTCCAACGTCTGCTTTTCTTAAGCTGACTTGAAGACATGCTAATCACAGCATTTTGGTATCCACCATTAGTTAACATTAAAACATAATGATAAGCTGTTTGAACAATATGGTTACCATTAGGTAAGACCATTTTGTTTGTCATGGGATCACGTTTAGTTTGCCCAATGATGCCGCTGTCGGCGTCATGTGAATTAATGAACCCACCACCTTGCTCTCTAGGTTTCCACTCAACATATTTAAGATGATAGAAAACAGGAACTACGGTTAGTCCATCAAAGGATTCGTGTGTAACTGTGTTGTACAGTTGCCCAGCTTTAGCAGTTTCTATATATTCTGCCTTGGATGGGTTTACTTGTGGGCTAGAAGTTTGCAAAATACTAATGTAAGGGATAGCTGTATCCCTAGATAGATTTAACGAACCAAAGCCGCTCATTGACTTAGAGTCCTCTGCGAGAACCGCAAGGTCTAAGCCGTTATTTTTAGTTTTTTCAATTTTAGACATTATTAATTACCTCTATTCAGATTTAATTGTTGTTTTGTAACCAATAAAAGCACCAAGTAAATCCATAGGAAGTTCTCTACCTGCTTCATATTGTTCACGGACGAAAGCGCGAAGGGTGGAAGGTTCGACCCATTCACGTTGCGTTGATTCATATCCACTATCATTGAGATGGGATAATAATCCACTAGCTTTCTCATCTTCATTCCTTCCAAAGCTACAAGTGACTTGGTTCTTTACTAAATCCCCAAATCCGTTGTCTCTTAACCATTCAAATACTTTAGGCCTATTCTCCACCAAAGGAGTAGCGGTATAGTATTCGGAAACTTTAATTTTACGACCATCAGACAACTTCAGTTCTGATAGACCTACTTCTGAAAAAAGATTAGGTAAAACTTCCCGTGATAATTTTTTTTCGTAATCTTCTTTCTTTTTTAATTCTTCTTTTATTTTTGATATCTCTTCTTGTGTATCAGCAATATCAGTTGCCACTGCACCAATCTTTTCCAAATTATTAACAGGTATAGCTTCGGCGTCCTTTGCCATTTCATTTATTAAATTACTCATTCTATTTCTCCTTTAAAAAATTTATTTCCTCAATGTGAAGAACTTTACGTCCTTTTTCATCCACACGATCAGAACTTCTGACTTCAATCCTAGGATTCAAATCTATCTCTATATCATAATAACGGTATTCTCTTTTGTCCCATTTAAGAACTTTAAACTTTCCATTATTAACTTCTGCAGCAATTGCGCAGCAGACCCCTATTATAGCAGGATCTCCGATTAAAAGCAAATAGTCTTTATCACTAAAATCCTTTAATTCTTTTTTTAATTCAAAAACTAAGGGACTCGATGCAAAAATCATCTGTTTTCTATCCGGTAACATTATTTTTAATTCACCGAATTTCTCAGCAGAGCGAACATTATAGTCCATTACTTGTGGTATATAAACTGTCATTTTTTATTTCTTGATTTGTATTATAACATATGATATAATTAAAAGCAAGAATTAAGAAAGGTTATATGAATATATTTTTTTTACACCGGGATCCATCCCGTGCTGCTAAAGCTCAATGTGATAAACACGTTGTAAAAATGGTACTAGAAACTACACAAATGTTGTCCACAGCCGCTAGAAAAAATGGTTTTGATAGAGGATATAAATCTTCATATCCTAATCATCCCATGACAATATGGGTTGGTGATAATGACCGCAATTTTTCATGGGCTCTTGAACATGCTCAGGCATTATCAAAAGAGTATACAGCTCGTTATTCAAAACTTCATACATGTCAAAAAGTTATTAATGAATTTTTATCATTTAGAAATGGAAATTATATGCATTTTTCAGAACCACCACAATGTATGCCAGATGAATTTAAACAAGATGATTTTGTTCGCGCTTATAGAGATTATTATATACATAAAATTGGCGATTGGAAAAGACCGCCAAAATGGTTTAAAAGTTTAGACGCTGATCCATATTACGCCAATGTATAAATTTAAGACAGAGCCTTATGAGCATCAAAAAGATGCGTTAAAGAAATGCTGGAATAAAGAAGCATTTGCTATCTTCGCGGAGATGGGAACAGGTAAGACTAAAATTGCATTAGATAATGCATGCATACTTTATAATAGAGGCAAAATAGACCGCTTACTAGTGGTTGCCCCTAAAGGTGCATATATGAACTGGGTAGATTTGGAAATTCCTACCCACGTTCCAGAGTATATAGGTAAAAAGGTGCTGGCGTGGAAACCATCCACAAGCGAAAAGTACAAAGCTCAATTAAAAGATATTATGAATTTAAGTGACTATAGACTAAAAATTATGGTCATGAACGTGGAAGCATTCTCAACGAAAAAAGGACTTAATTTTGCCAAATTATTTTTAATTGGAAGAGCCATGATGATTGTTGATGAGAGCACTACCATAAAGAATCCACAAGCAAAAAGAACAAAGAATATTTTATCCCTAGCCAAAGAGACCAAGTACAGACGTATAATGACAGGATCCCCAGTGACACAGTCGCCTATGGATTTATGGTCCCAGATGGATTTCCTGGATCCTGAAATATTAGGGCAATCCAGCTTTTATGCATTTAGGACCAGATACGCCATAATGATAACAGCAAATGCCGCAGGTGGAACACACAAATACCAGAAGATTGTTAAGTTTAAGAACCTAGCACAACTAGGACAACTTGTATCGCCACACTCATATCGTATATTGAAGAAAGACTGCCTTGACCTACCAGATAAGGTATATACCAAGAGGGAAGTAGAATTAAGTGATGAACAAAAACAGGCATACGCTGAAATGAAAACGAACGCTATGACCATGCTGAAAGGACAGTCTGCAACAGCTCTTAATGTACTCACACAGCTAATTAGATTACATCAAATTACATGTGGGCACATGAAGACAGATGATGGGGATATAATTAATTTTAAAAATTTAAGATTAGATGAATTAATGCAAATTTTAGGTGAAACAACTGGAAAAGTAATTATATGGGCTAATTACATTCATGACATATTATCCATTGAGAAAGCTATTAAAGAAGAATTTGGAAGAAATTCCTATTGCACTTACTATGGCGCAACAAAGGCAGAGGATAGACAGAAGTGTATTTATGATTTTCAGAATAGTGAAAATGATTGTAGATTTTTTATTGGCAACACCCAGACGGGTGGTTACGGAATTACATTAACTGCTGCAAGCACAGTCATATACTATTCAAATAATTATGATCTGGAGAAAAGGATACAGTCAGAAGACCGCGCCCATAGAATAGGGCAAAAGAATGCGGTACTCTATATAGATCTAGTAGCCAAAGGGACTGTGGATGAAAAAATCATACAATCCCTTCGAAACAAGGTCAACATCGCCAAAGAAATCAGTGGCGAGGAACTTTCTACTTGGATTTAATTTTTATTGTTTTTGGTTTTTCAGCTTCAGGGATATCCCTGTGGTAAGAAACCTTTAATAATCCATTTTTTAGTTCGGCATTATCAACTACTATATGTTTATGTAATTGAAAATTTTTGGTGAAACTTCTATCAGAAATTCCCTTGTGCCAAAAAGATTCAGAATCTTTTTTCTCTTTGCACCCATGAACACTTAAAGTATTCTCTTTCACTTCAACCTTCAAATCATCCTCAGCGAACCCAGCAACAGCAAATTCAATGACACCTTTGTCATCTTCTTCTTTTATATTGTAGGGTGGGTAAGTTGTGACTCTTCTGAAACCTTCAAAAAAGTCATTGTGAAAACCAAGAAAATGGTTACGTATTAGATCTAGCTCAGTCATATTAACCTCCTATTAAAGCAAGATTTAGTAGGACCCATTACGGCATCCTATAAGTATTATATAATACTTTGATTGTATAAGTCAAGCTTCTTCATAAAAGAGTCCAAAGCTCTAGTAAAACTCTCACCCGTCAATTCAAATCGTTGAAACAACAGATCCCTAGAACACATGAATATAACTCCTTGGTCAATTTCAGTGTCAAATAGATGATTGTGGGCGTGTGCGTATGCTGCCAATTGCATTAGGTAATCTTGTATCCATTCTCTTTTCTTTGGCTTATTTGTCTGCTTGAAGTCGATAATGGCAGGCCTTCCCTTGTATAGTCCAACCATGTCAGTAGTCCCAGCGTACTTGCCAGGATAATACAGATGAACTTCAGAACCCCAAACCTCATCAATGTCTTTAAGCCCCTGTTCAATAATGACCTGGGCCATCGTCTCCGCTTTAATGCCAATTTCCGTAAGATCCTTGTAAGCATGTTCGTTCACATAATGTTCTATATATAGGTGGAGCGCGGTTCCAATTGCCGAGGAATCAGCTATAATTTTTTCAGCGTTTTTCTCTCCTACACGCGCACGCCATTTCTTTAAAAATGACTTGTCCTTTGTCTTGGATAGAACTGAGGTAACGGATGGCAATGATTCACCATCGGGTGTTAGGTATACTCTTGATACACCGTCCTGTCTTTTGAGGTCAGTATAATTATATTTCTGTGTTAATTGCACGACACATTATAGCATATTTTATATGTCTTGTCGAATGGTTCCATCTTCTGCTATTTCTATTCCAAAATCTCTCTTTAAATCATCATATGTTTTTAATCCGTGTTTTCTTCTTAAATAATCTCCAAACTCTCTGCCAAAATAATTTTCAAAACGTGTTGGCCCTTTCTTAAAAAGCTCAAAGAGCATTTTCATTGTAGGGTCTTCGTCTCGAGGAGTAGGAGTCATTTCACCTGTAAAATTTTCTGGAAATAATCTATTAGGATCAGTTTCCTTAAATTGTTGAAGATTAGCTATTCCACCACCATTAAACCGTTTTTTTCCAGGAAACGGAATAATGTCAGCACCTTGTGCTGCTTTTTGTTTTCGTTGCTTCGCTAATGCAAGCATGTATTTTTCATGGTCAGTTAAATTTCTCATGGAGAAATTTGTTTTTGCCATTTGTGCTATGTCACTTTGTATCATGTTATCCATGAATCCTTGTGCCCATTGACCTTGACTGCCCATTTCCATATGCCAATCATTCATAACTTTCATTTTTTCAGGATTTAATCTGTACCAATTGGCAAGGTCTCCAAACATTTTACGGTTTTTGACTTTGTGCCTTACATAATTCATGAATGTTCCAGGATAAGGATTAAGATATCTATCAGATCCTTCAGCCATTCCTATAGCATTAGAAAGCCTGGATTCATCTGTGAAAGCAGGATTTCTTAAATTTTTAACTGGCCTAAAGTCAGGATATTTTTTAGTAATTTCCAATACCCTACGCATTGCGTTTTTTCCTTTTAGAGATTTTAAAAGTGATAGTATACCGTACATTCTCCCCCCAAACGGCCCCTATTCATTCATGTCGTCAAGCTTTTTGTTAATGTTCTTGACTTCTGTTTCTATCACCGCAATACGCGATTCCATTTTAGTAAATAATATTATGGCATCCTCCATGCGATCAATGTCCTTCTCCATTGCACTGATACGCTGCGATGTCATACCCCATGTCGCTCCTATAGCTATGAATATTCCTGCTGCCCATACTATGTCTTTTATGCTCATTTTTTCCACCAAGGATTAATATTCCATAAAATCGTTCCCTTATCCTCTCCAAATCCAATATCAAATTGACCATATTTATTATCCAATTCCCATTTCAACATGTCATCATCGTAATCGTCAGGCAAGAATACCTCGTACCGATCCAAAATTTCTTTTCCCTTATCTATGGCTCCTACGCCGGTGTTCCAAACTCTCTCCATTGTGGATGAAGGGGATACAGGATAATATTTTGGTTCTCTATCAGGATTATAAGGTGCTGGTCCTTTATAATATTTTGGTTCTCTATCAGGATTATAAGGTGCTGGTCCTTTATAATATTTTTGTTCTCTAGGACTCCAGTTCCTCGCAGCCCTAGTCGTCTCCTCGTGCGGATTGACTGATCCACCTCTATTAAAAAAAGGATCATAATCTATATAACCACCAGGACCAGGACTAAATTTCATTCCACCTAATCCTTCTCTGTTTAAAAACCATTTCATCCAGTCTCCTCTTTCAGCATCAGGGTTTGGTGTTGCGGTGCTTTTTTTACGTCTAAATAAATCCAATAAACCCATTATAACACTCCCATTATTCCTTTGTTCTTGGAATTTTGAAATGGATTATCATTAATTCCTGTTTGTATGTCCGTGTACTTTCCCTGATTATTCATCACGGGATTCATTTCCATTAGCCCACCTCCAGCGGCGTACTGTGTTCCGCCACCATATTGTGCGGCAAGTGCCGCGTCTGTATTACCTGTATACAATGCCTGTGCTGCGCCAGGATTCATTGTTTGACTGTTCATTATTGATGACCCAGCTTGTGATGTATCATATGAACCTGCTGCTTCATCCGCATACGGTGCATCAGCACCTTGTGGTACTGGTACCTTATCTCTAGTTTGTAATAAATTTGGTGTATTCAAAGGCATATCAATTATTTTTTGTGGAGCTGATTTTATATCGTCCATGGATGGAATATTCTTCACGATTGCATCTTTAACTCTACTAGCAGTGCTCGAAGCACCTTGTATACGTTTCCCTGACTGATCAAACATTCTTTGTTTCGTTTCCATTTCCTTAAGATCCGCATCAAACGCCGTGAACTCTTCTGGGAACATGCGAACAAACCTGTTCCAGTTTGCCAGTCTAATTGTCTCCGGTAAATTTGAATCAAGCGCGTTCTTGAACACTCTCATTGCAACAGGTCTTGTTAGAACTTTACCACCATGATTTGCAAGAAAGGTTAATGCAATCGTAGGTATCGCACCAATACTGGCAACCGAAGCTGCACCAAGTGCCTGTGTGGGTGAAAGCGCTTTTAATGATCCTGTAACACCTGCCATAACTCCACGACGCATCATGTATTTGGATGTTGATGGAACGCCTTGCTTATATAATGTTTCTAAAATAGTAGTTAGATCTTCAAACTCTTTCATTGTAGGAAGTTGAACTTCCTTAGCCCTTAACAGTCCGTCAGGAATTTCTTCTCCTAGAATTTCTTTAAGTCCTTGATTTCTTCCTGCCGCGTATAACTCGTCATCAAACTCCGACCATTTTCCCGTCTTAGGATTGAATATGTCAAGCTTTCTAACTTTTGGTCCGGGTAACGCTTCGTTCATAAATGTTCTAAGAGGAGATCCTGCTTCTCCTAACCCAAGTGCGCCTCTGAAAACATTACTGTCAAATACCATCATTCCTTCTTTTTCACTAAGTGATTTATGAAATGCATTTCTAATGTATGTGCCAACACCATTGTGATAAGCACGGTCACCCACAATTCTTTTAATCGCCGCTAATTCTTCGTAAGCCCTTTTTGGACTATTCTTTGCCGCTGCAACGGCAACTTCAAATAAACCTTGTCCTGCACGTGTTGAACTAGTATCAAGTACTATATTAAATCCTCGTTGACCAACTTTAATGGCTGATTGTCCAACATCAGTTCCCCATAACAGTAGTCCCTTGCTTACAAAATTATCATAATCTTGAAACGCTTTTGCTACTCCAGGATATCCCATGTGCGCAACAGATCCAACGTCCGCATCCCACGCTTTAAACAGTCTTGTTATATCATCCGCGTATGTAGTATTAGCTAAAGTTGCATCTTGTAATGGCTTAAGTAAGTCATCCATCTGCTCACGGAGACCTTTCATCTGAAATACATCACGCATTGTATGCGTTCTGCCTTCTCCAACAGGTTTTAATATTTGGTTTTCTAAAAATTTAATCAGTCTGCTACTTACTTCCTGAGGAATAAGATCTACTGTATCGTCTCCTCTTCTAGCTGCGTCCGCTGCTACTTGAAGCTTTTGCTGGTATTCTCTTAGTGTTTGCTTTGAAACACTCACTAGATTTTCATCAGAAAATCCCTTGCCCATTCCTTCTGCTGCATCAGTAAAATTTTTCTCTAATTGCTTAGCGTGTGCCTTGAATCCTCTTGCATTCGCTGATGCAAGTTTGGCCCAGTCAATTCCCATGTCCGTCATATTGGCATACGGTGCGAATGATCCAAGCATGTTGTCCATCACCCCTTTAAGATAAAATTCACTTTGGTTAAACATATTCTGCCTAATTCCAGAACCTAAAAGAGGAGTAGGAGAGAACGTTGCAGCGATGCCTTTGGCAAATGGTCCACCAACCATTGTTCTAGCCAGCATCGTTCCTTGAATCTCCGTTGGATCAGGCCACCATTCATTGGACCCTTTCTTTATCGGTCCAGGTCTCCCTAGCCAGTTGAATGCTTTTGAATTGGATAGACGCCATAAAAGTCTTCCAAGATTTGGAACTCTAGCCTGTCCAATAC
>Ga0208449_1001161_pt1 | contig 14644 bp, 26 predicted proteins | sample MalvireepMed_s17_FD_184247 | JGI IMG/M metagenome (GOLD analysis project Ga0208449, IMG submission 184247) | Marine viral communities from the Global Malaspina Expedition - Malaspina viral metaG DeepMed_s17 (SPAdes) (version 2) | ecosystem: Environmental > Aquatic > Marine > Oceanic | place...
CCTCCCTGGAGTGGGGCGATGTCTACGTTGCCGATGACAAGTACCTCTATATGGGCTCCGATCAGAACATCAAGATCGGCTATGACGAGACCACCACCGACAGCCTCGCCATCTCGGCCATAGAAGGGGCCGACCTCGCCATCACCCTTCGTGCCGACGAGGGCGACGACGCTGGCGACGAGTGGAAGCTCAATGTCGCCGACGGGGGGGTCATCACGCTGGGCAATGACATCGCCTCCGCAGGCACCTTTGTTACGCACCTGACCCTCACCCCCCATGCTACGGTCTCCAGCTCTACGCTGGCCCTGGCGGGGGCCCTGACGGTAGCAGGGACCGCCGCTATCACCGGCGTAGCTACGGTGGGCGGGCTGACCATAGGGTCGGCGGCGATCAATGAGGCGGAGCTGGAGACCATCGACGGCATCACCGCCGGGACGGTGGCGGCCAGCAAAGCGGTGGTGGTGGACAGTAACAAAGACATCGGCACCTTCCGCAATATTACACTTGACGGCACCTTATCAGATGGCAACTACACCTTTGATACCTCTGGTAATGTCTCGGGCTTGGGCACCGTAGGGTCGGGAGCTATCACCAGCACGGGTGTTGTTACAGGCACGGGATTCACCATCGGCAGCGCCGCCATCAACGAGGCGGAACTGGAGACGATAGACGGCGTGACGGCGGGCACCGTAACGGCCAGCAAGGCCGTCGTCGTGGACAGTAACAAGGATATAGGCACCTTCCGCAATATTACACTCGATGGCACCTTATCAGATGGCAACTACACCTTCGACACCTCCGGCAATGTCGCTGGCCTGGGCACGATAGGGTCGGGCGCGATCACTTCCAGCGGCATCATCAAGACCGACGATGCCACCGAGGCGACCACTACTACCGACGGCTCTCTACAGACCGACGGCGGCTTGAGCGTGGTGAAGGATGCGATTTTTGGTGATGACGTGAGGCTCCTGTCCGACTCGGCGGTCCTGGCGCTGGGCGCGGGGAACGACGCTACGCTGACGCATGACGGCACCACGGGCGTCACCATCGCCGCCAACCCCGTCATCATCGACAGCGGCGACGCCCTGACGCTCGATGCCCATACCGGCATCCATATCTTCAAAGACGCTGGCACCGAGGTGCTGCGCTTCACCGAAGGCAACTCCGGCGATGTCACCGTCAAGCTGGCGACCAACGGCAAAGACCTCATCTTCACTGACCATGGCGACGCTACGGGCCTTAAAGTCCTCGATGCCGCCGCCGGTATCAACGTGCCGGGCGAGGTCCAGACGACGAAGATAGCGTACACCGACGGTGACGATGCCATCACCATAGCAGATGGAGGTGGCATCACTACCGCAGGGACGCTGGCTACTACCGGCGCTGCTACGCTGGCCTCCTTGGTTTGCACGGCGGGGGCTACGTTTGGCGGCGGGTACGGTTCTACCGGCGTGACGATCTCTACGGCGGGCGTCCTACAGGCCAATGGAGCCATCACAAGCGATGGGGCCGTCACGGGGGCGACCTTGGCAGGGACCATCTCCACCGCCGCGCAGAACAGCATCACCTCCGCCTCCTCGTTGGCGACGGTAGGCACCATCACCAGCGGCACCTGGTCGGGGGTGATCGACGGATCTGCTACGATGACGCTGGGGTCCGATGCTACTGGCGATGTTTACTACCGCGATTCCTCTGGTTTTCTTGAGCGATTGGGCGTAGGGTCCGATGGCCAGGTACTCACCAGCACCGGCACCTTACCCAATTGGGAAGATGCTGGCGGTGGCAGTGGCGATTTCTCCGGTCCCGGCTCGGCCACCGACAATGCCGTTGTGCGCTTCGATGGCACCGGCGGCAAAACGGGCCAGAACTCAGGGCTTATCATTGACGACAGTAATAATGTAACAGGCGCGGCCAATGTAACACTATCGGGCGAACTGGATGCGGCTACGGGCGATTTCTCCGGTATCATTGATGTGGCGGGCGCGGCTACGCTGGCCTCGCTCGTCTGCACGGCAGGCGGCACCTTTGGCGGCGGTACGGGATCGACGGGAGCTACGATAGACACCGATGGCGTAGGCACCTTTGACGGCGTGTTGACAGGATTGACCGTTGAGGCTACCGGCGACACCGCTGCTGGCGATAACGCGGCGATGGGCTACACCTCTGCCGAAGGGTTGATCCTCACGGGGCAGGGCAGCACCAGCGATGTGACGATCAAGAACGATGCGGATGCTACGGTGATGAGCATACCGACAGGGACTACCAAGGTCGGCATTGGCACGACTGCATCGCAATGTCCATTGCATGTACACGGTGCGTATCTCGATCCAAACACGCAAATCAATAGCTCTGGAGCCTTTTTCACTTCTTCGACTGCTCTCGCTGCTAATAAAGGCGGCGTGTTGCAGTTCGGTGGTATTTATAACAGTGGAGGAGACATAACACAATTCTCCACAATTCAGGGCCTGAAAGAGAATGCTACGGATGGTGATGCTGACGGGTATCTGAGCTTTATCACGCGAGGTTCAAATATTGCCGAGCGTATGCGGATTGACTCCGCTGGCAACGTGATAATCGGCGGAACTGCGGCCCACGATGCAACAACCGTGTTAACGATGCGGGGTGCCGAGCCAGCTTTTGTACTTCAGGATACGGCTTCTTCGACTTCAAATTGGGACTTTAGCTCATCCAGTGCTGGAGGTGTAACTTGGCTCAATCTAAGTGAGTCAGTCAATTCTAAGCAGTGGATGAGGGTGCAATCGACAACGGGGTATGTCGCGATCCCGAGCGGGATTCCAGCCCATCAGCTGGATGTAACCGGTACTGCGGGCTTATCGACAGGCACGGCATGGACGGATACTTCCGATAGCAGAATTAAAACTAATGTCCAGACGATTACAGGCGCACTGGATAGAATCAAGCAATTGCGGCCTATAAGCTTTCAGTATACGGATCTATATCTATCAGTCCACGACGAGATTGATGGGTCAAAAACATATCACTCATTCTTGGCCGAAGAGTACGAAACGGTGTTTCCTGACGCTGTTTCGACCCGTGGCGATCTGGTAAAAATAACGCCAATGGTCAAGGCTAAAGAGGCACAAGCCGCCGTTGCCGCACAAGACGCGATACTCTATACCGATGACGATGAGTTGCCCGAAGGCGTATCGGTTGGCGATGTACGAGTGCCAGCAGTCGAGGCAACGGAAGCTGTTGCCGCAGTTGAGCGACAAGAGGAAATCCACGAATCATTGATGCAGGATCTCAAGGCATACACACCCCACGATCTGCATATGTTTTTAGTTGCCGCAGTCCAAGAATTAGAAGCCAAAGTAGCCACATTGGAGGCCGCATAATGACCGAAGCAATCGAGCAAGCTGAAGAGACCGCCGCCGAGTCTCAGCCCCAGACGACGACGCCAGAGCAGCAACTGGCGATAGTCAAGCGGCAGAAGCAGGAACGGCTCAGAGTCCTCGCGGCCAACGATCCGATCTACCAGCGGTTAGATGGACAGGATGATGTCCTCGCTGCACTGACATCACCAAGCAATGGGAAGGTGCCCGATGCCTAAGGTAGGAAGCAAGTCGTATAGCTATACGAAAAAGGGTATGGCCGCAGCAAGGAAAGAAGCGAAACGCACGGGCAAGCCCATCAAGAAAGCGAAGAAACCCAAGGTTAAATCAAGGACCAAAAGCTATTAATTGGGACTGAGATGGACTACGAAATAATCTATGGACGAACGCGCTGCAGAAGAGGCCCTGCGTCAGTTTGGAGCGGAATCGGGACTAGCCTCGCTGGTATCGGAGTATATATGGATTTTTGCAATATTGTTCGTATTGCTTTTTATGAAGGGGAGCATAGAAAACCTCCTCGCTGGATTGGCGATGTTCTTCGGTTCGGACTATCAGGAGAACGCGACCTGCTGGATACAGATAAATGGCAACCGACGCCCTGCGCGTATATCGGGAATGGGTATGTTGTCAACGACGTTTTATCTCTATGATGTCGTTGAAGATAAGGAAGGCAACACTTCGATTAGTGGGGGGACTTTGATGAAGCTGCCTAACTCCGAGCTCAAATCGTTGCGTATAGAGCGACCTCTGGACAGACTACCGTTCCCCCCCAACCTGGACAAGAGGGAAAAATAATGGGCCATTTAATACAGAAAATTGCGAGTCGTAAGCTGGCGGTGACGGCGGCGGTGGGTGCGGCGGCGGCCACTGGGGCCGTAGACCTCACCTGGCCGATGGCGGCGGTAGCTATCGCCTATGTCGTGGGCCAAGCCTATGTAGATGGGCGTAAATAATGTAACACGGGAGTAGCCTGGGCACAGGGAGGTCCAGGCTGGGGAGTCCTTGTGTTACAGAAAAGCAAGACCCCGTGTTCCTCGGGGAGTAGAACACGGGGTCTTGTCTTTGAATGTATTTCCTATAGAACAACGGGAGGCCTCCCATTGTCGCCAGTTCACGCATCGATAGTTATCGTCCTCCAGCGCTTTACAATCGCCCATATCGTCAGGGATGCATGTAACGATATGGTCGGCTTATCGACTTAGGTGAGGGGATGTAAGCACACCAACCTTCCTCGCCGCTGTTCCACTTACCCGGTCCTTCAGCTTTTCAGGTGCTGTAACCAGCTTTTGGGTTTATCCGGCTCCCCCTCCTCGGGGGCCTTATCATTTTTGGGGGCTGTGGCGAGGTCGATCATCTGCCACAGGGCGTCCATGCGCGTCTCCAGTTCGCCCGATTGCTTCTCGACTGCCAGGAGCCGGTTCTCCAGGGACAGGAGGTGATCCCTCATCCCCCGCACCTCTTGTGCCGCCGTAGAGGCTAAAGTCACCGCATTGTCCACCGGCTGCGCTATCACCTCCAGCTTCTTGCATCTGTTACGGATCTCCCGCATATCCGCAGTCAAGGTGGATATGGATACGTACAACCCGATGTCCCCCGCGTCTACCTCGGGCTCCTGCTCCTGTACCCTCGCCCGAGTCTGCTCCCGCTCGGCCTCCTTCTGCTCCCTCTTTATTTTTGCCGCGTGCTTTCTTTTCCTGGCGGTGGCCGAGGACTGAACGGGCAGGGGTATCTTCTCTTTAGACAGGATTTGCCACTCGGGCCAATTCCTCATGGTGATCTCGCTGGGCCAGTACATGTTGGCCTGGATGTAACGACCCAGGCGCTGCCAGAACACTTTGGCCTTCGGCTCTATTTTGAGGCTTCCTGCAAGGTGTATTCTCCGCAGCCACTTCTCATCCAAGCCCTGGTCAACCAATCCAATTTGCGCGGTGATGTAACAATCGGTTTCCATATCATATATCGGAATCATCCCCGTTTCTTTCAGGGCGCTCTCCACGCTTTTGATCAGTGCTGAGATATAGTGCTTGCCGCCCCGGTGGGCCCGAGGGGCGAAGACGATCCTTGCTTGGTCTATCGCTTGCATGGCTCTTCCTTTGGTTAGGGTTGTCGTGCCAGATCCGACTCCAGTGAATCGAGCAATTTCTCGGGGTCGTATCCAGTGTACCGCATGAACGGGTTGCAGGGGTCCAGCAACTCATCCCGAATAGACTGGACCTCCTGTGGGGCCATGACGCCCCCTCTCGCTACTATCGCTCTATACTCCTTTCCTGCGCTGGCAATCACCGCACAACTGAGGCGCATGTAGGGGTCCATGAGATTGCGTGGGCTACTTGACATCCCGGCCTTGGTTCTATTCAACCGGCTGCTGTTCTCACACCGTACCATAGGGCCTCGCGTCGTTGATCTTCTCAGCGGAGGCGAGGGCGTCGGCAACGGGGTCGGCCCTGTAACAGAGCGGCTCCTGTATCGTCATCAGGTCTATCGTCTCCATCACCAGGCGGACGGCATCGGGGTTGCGGTAGGTGGCGTTGTAACGGCCCAGGATAGCCCTCCTCACTTCGCCTGCGGTGCGCTTCTCGCGTTCCATGACCTGTCGGTGCTTCTGCGCCACCGTCTCGTCACACTGGTCCTCTGAGCGGGTTGCGTGCGCCTCCCGGCTGGCCTTGGCGTCCCGCTCGGCTTTCTCCCGCATCGTCATCTGCCGCGCCATGACGACCAGCTGGCCCGGCTTGGGACGAAAGGTGTTGTCACTGAGGATCCAGTTGTCGATGGCATTGAGCCACGCCTCGTCACTGAGCCACCCCAGCACCCGATACCACTGGCGCAGCTGGCTCTCATCGGCTTTCCAATGGTATTCGGCCATCAGCACTTTGATGCCGTGTTTGAAGACCTCCTCACTGAGCCGGTTAGGCGAATTTGATGTCATCGACAAAGGCGCTTTCGTCGCTTGGGTCGCCTGTGGTCTGTCCATTGATCTGTCCCCTTATGATTTCCCAGCATTTCTTTTCTGGGTAGGCTCTGCTTGATTGACGGAGCTTGGTCGGTGACTGCATATATCGGGGCACCCACCGATCCAGCGCGAAGTCGATTATCCCCCGTATCTCCTCCCACGACAGCTTGTCGATACGATGGAGGTCGTCCAGCACCTTGCACCAATGGCGATGGTAGCGGTCCCGGTAATCGACATCGGGATGGTCCCGCCACCGCTCCACAATCATCCGCGCCTCGATAGAAGGCTCATACGCCTTGCGGTACGTAGCCATATAGTGCTTGTCGCATAATCCCTTGCGGGCTACGGGCTGCTCACACTCATCGGCTTTGCATGTAACAAGGCGTCCGTTGATACTCGTAGTACCAGTTTCTTTAGTGTCTTGTACAAGTTCCTTGGGTTCCTTGGTACTAGGTACCTCTGGACTAGGTACTTCTTGGTCTTGGTCTAGCTCGACCACCGGGACCAATATGATTTCATTCTTGTTATCTTCGGATGTAACAACCTTGGCCTCTATCGACACCTCGATGATGATTTTCATACGGTCTCCTCTTGAGTGAATTGGGCAAAGAGCGGGGAATCGTCGTAGAGTCGGGCATGGGCCATCTCGGCATATTCAGCATTGAGTTCAATCAGCACCGCGTTGCGCCCCAACCTGTCGGCCACCATGCCGGCGGTCCCCGCCCCACCAAACGGGTCCAGCACGATACCGCCCTCGGGACAGCCAGCCAAAACACAAGGCTCAATGAGGTCCGGTGGAAAGGTAGCGAAGTGTGCGCCCTTGAATGGCTTGGTGGTCACAGTCCAAACACTGCGCTTGTTGCGTTTGTCGGGATAACCCTCGTATTCTGCGCCCCCACCATTGTCCCGCTGTCCCCGTCCATCCATCTGCCAAGCCCCCTTGCTACCCAAGGGACGTCTCGTCTCATTGGGATACACCAAGTCCTCCTTTATCGCGTCAGCATCGTAGTAGTAGCGGGGCGACTTCGACAGCAGAAAGATATACTCATGCGCCTTGGTGCAGCGGTCTGTCACGCTCTCGGGCATGGGGTTGGGCTTGGCCCAGATGATGTCCTGGCGCAGATACCACCCGTCGGCCTGGAGGGCGATGGCGACCCGCCACGGGATGCCGACAAGATCCTTATGCTTCACTCTTGAGCCAACAAAAGCAGCCCGTCCTCGGTTCGATGCTCCCTGCGTTGGCATTGTCCGCTGTTTTTCATCGAGCGATTGCGGGGAGCACCGTGAATCACGGTAACTCGCATAACTATCGCCCAAGTTGAGCCATAGCGTCCCATCGCCGCGCAGTACCCGCTTGACCTCGCGGAAGACGTTGACCATCTGCTCCACATACGCCTCGGGCGTGGCCTCTAAGCCAATCTGATCTCCCTCGCCATAGTCGCGCAAGCCCCAGTAGGGCGGGCTCGTGACGCAGCAGTGGACAGACTCGGCAGCCATCTTTTTCAACTCGTCCCGGCAATCGCCGATCTTAAGGTCGATCATCTTCTTCGCTCTCCTCTTCGCCGCCGATGACCACAACAGCGCGGGAACGTAGTGTCGTCCTCCGCCGCATCTTCTTCCTCCCCAGCTTCCACGTTCCCTCCGACATCCTCGGGACTCATGTTATCGTAATGTTGCTGGGCGCGATTAAAAGAGAGCATACTGTCATAACTACGAGGATCAGACATGCGTTGCCTCCAGTGTTATCTCGATGCCGGGGTTGTCCCGGTCCAGTATGAAGGTGTCGGTGAACCCGGCGATGTGCTTGGCCGAGTCATCGGGGATAATCGTGGCTAAGACCAATCCATCCAGGATATACTTGACGACGAAACCGCGTAGCCCATCGGGGTCGCGTCGCATGTTGGGCATACGCCACACGAAATGGAGGGTTACAGGCGTGGGCATGGGCTCTAATCGCTGTGATCGCGCCTCGGACCACGCCAACAGCGTCCAGGTCTTTTTCTCTTTGGCGTAGCCCGACCAGTGGCCTTTCATCCTTTTTATGCTGGCGTTCATCGCGGGCCAATCGCCTTCAATCGTGAGTGTCTGTGTCATCGTGAGTGTCATTGTCATCGCCGAGGATCAGCTTGCGGACATCTGTCGAGCGTATCCTAATCAGCCTCGGCCCTACGCGGGTGCTGGGGATCTCGCCCCGCTGCAACAGGCGCAGGACAGTGCCGTAGCTGATGCCCGCCGCCTCTGCGGCCTGGGCTGGCGTCATCCATTCATCACGCATGGTGTTCCTCCAGGCTCGTCACCTCGAAAGAGGTCTTGTTGTGATACAGATTCTTCAGCATCGGCTACTTCCTTCGACTGTGGGTTTAACACTAGCTGCCATACGACCGCCGCCTTGCCGGACTTATTGCTGCGTCGTTGTCCAGAATCCTCAATGAGACCCCGCCCCTTTAGCTCACTAAGACGCGGGCGCATCGCCAGTATACTGCACCGACATTGCGTAGCTACCTCGTCCGCCGTCAGGCCATGTCCATCAGTGAGGTCGAAGCGCAGGAGGTCCATCGACAGGCAGTCCAGGGCCAGGCGGCGCAAGGTGCCCGCCCTGCCCTGTATATCCTTCGCCGCCTCCTTGCCGGTATTAGCCTCGCCCTTGAATCCAGGGCTATGAGGGTAGCGCATGGTGTGCCTCCTTAGAATGAAGCGCCCCAGCCCATGACGCCCGCCTCGCAACCGCAGTACGGTTTTGATGCGCCACAAGCTGGGGCAATCGGTTATTGATTAAAGAGGTTGTCCACCATGCTGGTGGCCTCGGCCATCGTTTTGGGCGGCGGCGATTCCTGTAACGGCGGGGCCTCGGCCTGGGGGGGCTCCTCGACCTCTTGCGGCGGGGGTGCCACCTCTACCCGCAATCCAGACCGCCAAGCGTTATTCTGCATCGTCTGCGCCAAGGAGATCATGGTGCCGGTATCGACTGTCCACCCCGCCTCGGCGGTTGCCTCCATAATGTCGGCGGCTTTGGCAACGCACGCCTCGGCCAAGGCGAAGAAGTCGTCGAGGGTAGGGGGCCCTGTAACAATGGTGTCCAGGCCTTTGTCCGTATAAACATCTTGGGGGTCGCTATGGCCCTCGTTCGTGTGAATATGAAGAGGGCTGGGCGCTGCTGCCGCTGTTACAGGCGCTGCTGCGAGCGGTGCTGCGGTCCCTGCCTCTCCAATCATGTCGGGGCAATCCTCGGCGCGGGCGGCAGCGGCGATGACATTGTATGATCGGGACACTGGGTTGTATTCCTCCAGCTTGGGCGGCCCTGGAACCCCTGCCGCCGCCGCGATAGCGTGGTAATCGTCCTGTGCGCCTCGGGTAATCGACATCGTGCCCCCAGCCCCAGGCCATACCCCCAGCATCGCATGGATTAGCTGGGCCGTACCCTGCAATTTGTCTCCCAACTCGAAAGTGCCTTTGATACTGTAGTACCACGTCCCCACCACTTGCTGGGATGGGTTGCGAGTAATCGAGTTGAAAAGGCCCACGGTAAAATTCACCGTCTGGCCCACGGGAATCTGTGGCATAGCTAATCTCCTGACTGAAAAAGTGGACTGCGAGTCACGTGCCATACTATATATAGCACAACGAGGGCGAGGAATATCCATATCTTGCGCGGGGCGAAACCCTTCCGTATATTAAAGAATGCCATAAATCCCTTGCTTGGTTTGTTGGCGTGGTTGTACCCGGCGGAGGCCTATCCCCCGTCGGGTTTTTTTGTGCGTAATCAAGTATAATCAAAAGCTCCGACAATAGCAAGCTAAACATGCTCCTGTGTTACTAATCGGGCTTGATCCTGCTCGATCCGTAATGCTGCCAGGGCTTTTTGCGCCAGCGGGCTCGGGATATGGTGGGAGTTTTCCCACCGCGATATCGTAACAGGCTGAGCGCCAATCAACTCGCCCAGCTCCTCCTGGGTCAGGTCGAGGGCTAATCTGAGTTGCCTAATCTTAGCTCCGTCCATCGTGTATTGTCTCCATTATTAGATGGTACACTTCATCGGGGTAATCGACTTCAAGGGCGTCGATCTCGTCGCAGGTGAGTTCCCGCGCCGCTCCGTTGTCAGTAATTTTTGCTGTAACAATAAAGGCATCGCAGTAGTCCGGGTAATCTGTGTGGTCCACCCCGTCCAACACGACATCGAAGACTTTTTTCGGGTCAATCATCGTACACCTCGGCCAAAGCCTTCGCCGTTTCCCATATTTCTTTACAGGAGTTGTTTTGTGTTGCGAAAGTGCCCACACAAATAAAAGCCTGTCCTGATTTTTCAAACACGCGCCAAATTCTATCCCTTATTTTCTCAGCGCGGTAGGATCCGCTGGGCGCATCAAATTCCTTCCAACCTTGGAATATAGATCTGTCTTTAAACATGGCATCTCCCCTTGCATGGGAAAAGCCCCCCAGGCCCAGCGGCCCGGGGGGCTGTAACAGGTTTAGTTGGGTGTGTCGTTGTCTTTGAAGAGCCCGTCCATGAACCTCTCCATCTCGTCCATTGAAGAGCCCTCTTCCTCTTTGCTCTCCTCTTCGTCGGCCTCGCCTTGCACAAGACGACTCAGCATCTCCAACAGTTCGTGCGCTTTTTCCGTGCCCAACTTTTCCTCGGCCAACCGGCCAATCTGGTTGGCCATCTTCAGCTGGATCATCGCGTCAAAAATATCGGGGTGCCGATCAAAAAAATCCATCAGCATTATAGCAAGACAATCATTTCTTGCATGGGTATACTGAGATAATCCCTCGTCGCTGATCGCTAGGACTACGTACTGCTCGGCTTCGCGCACCGTCTCTAGGACTTCCTCTTTTTCGTGGGCCATCATTTTTCCCCTTGCTTGGGTTGGGGCGGGGGCCACCGTGGCCCCCGCCCAAGGTGCGGCTATCCCTTAATGTAACCGCACGCTGTCATAAATTTGTATTCGCTGAAATTGTGATTAAACCGGGCGCATGTTTCGGCCATCGCTTCGCATGCGGCCCACCAGACCAATTCGCCATCGGTCTTCCCATCACATGCCGTGTCTTTAAGATCGGCCAGCGATTCGGCGATAGCCTCGAAATGTTTACGGGTCATGTTTCTCTCCCTTGCTTGGGTAATCAGCGGGGGAATCCCGCCGATGGAGTCAATATATACAATCAATCCCTGGGTTGTCAAGTGTTAAAGCAAAAAGTCGTAATCTGATATTGTTACAATCTAATCCCAATCAATCAATCAATCAATCCCAATCTAATCTTAATCTAATCTTAATCTAATCGAGACCGGGCCAGAGCCAGAGCCAGAGCCAGAGCCAGGGCCCAAACCCAGGGCCCAGGGCCCAGGGCCCAGGGCCTAGTTTGCGATTAGGTCTTGTAACATTAAATATAGTATTGTTATAAAACACCTTGACGGTTAACACTTGATAAACTATATTTATTTACAGGCTCGGGATAGGCTCGAGCCAAAAACACTTAGCAAGGGGTTGTATGATGCATGCATATAATTACGACAAGCAAGAGTGGATAGACGGGCCCGCCGCTGAAAAATTACTTGCCCAGCAGATAGAAACGGAACTAGCACTATTAACGGGCCCGCAGGGTAAAGAGTACGCGGATTTTTTAGGTCAAAATTTAGAAGACGCCATAAAAGCAGCGAAAACATCTAAGCAAGGGGTTGTATGATGAAACGCATTAAACACGAACTCGCGGTTTATTTTTATGGGGCGGACGGTAGCACCTTAAAATTTGAGGCGGACGGCCCGCGAATTGGCAAAGTGGCATTGGACCTCTTGGCCAGGCTAGCCAGTGTATCAGAAAATAAAGCAGCTCAAAAGTATTTAGAAGAAATAGCAATAGACGAAGATGACCTAGACTCTACGACCGTCCGTGGTTGGGCACGCGAACAAAAAGAGGACCTAGACGCTACGACCTATAAAGCTGGCTCTCTAGTCGTAGACCGCACCGAGTCCATATAATGAGTAAAAACACCTTAAAGGTATGGACCAACGGGATTATACAAGGGCTCCTATCCTCTGTCCATCGCACAAGTAAAAACGCAAAGACCGGCGATATGGCCAGCATAGCCGTACTAGCTGAAGATATTAAACCGACTGACGCCATAAAGAGCCGTCTTGACGGCTTGTATTGTGGCGATTGTCCGTTAAAGCATGGTAAAGGATGCTATGTCAACCCAGTAGCCTACAATGCGATTTACAACGCTGGGCTAGGCCAGGAAGTGCAAGCTTTCCCCACATTGAACAAGCCCCTACGCTTTGGTAGCTATGGAGACCCCAGTTTTATACCTCTAGAGCTCGTTGACAAGTGGGCTAGTAAGGTGCCCAGCTGGACAGGGTACACCCATGCCTGGCATAAGATCGATAAAGGCTACGCTCAATATTTTATGGCCAGCATAGACGGGATAGACGCGAAGACTCGGGAACAAGCAAAGGATTTAGGGTACAAGACTTTCTCGATACTGACGCCTGGCCAAGCCCCTAGAGCTGGCGAGATACTGTGTCCCCACACAACGCACGGTGTCCAGTGTGCCGATTGTGGGCTCTGTGCCGGCACAAGTAGGGGTGGGAAAGACATTGCAATAGAAGCCCATGGACCAGCTAACAAGGCCCAACTCTGGGAGATAAAGTAGGATGAATACACATAGGCAATATAAAGGGAGGGATTACTAATGTCCTTGAAAAAACAACGCACATTTTACGTTGGCAATCACAAGATCACCATCAAATCCCGCCCGAAGGTCTGGCACGGTAACCCCAACGGGTACGCCGTCGAGATCAACGGCACCCAATACCATTCCAACACATTGATCCGCGATGACGCCGAGGATAGCGCCTATGTCCGCTGGGTCAAAGCCAACGCCTGGGAGGAGTCGGGACCGCGGTTGATCTCGCGGCGCTGATGAGGCAGATCCCTCAAACTGATAGGAGACGGAGGTCAGGCCATGAAGGACAAGAAGCAGAAATCCCGCGAAAAAGTCGATGCCGTGATGCAGACGGTTCTTGACAATTTCAACGATCCCGCATCCTTGCCGAAGGCCGTGGCGTTCTCGGTTATCAAGCCACCCGCCGACATCCCGATGAGCAAGTGGTCGTTCACCAACCGCATTATCACCTATCTCAGCGGCACCGCCGATGCCCGTGGGTATCGCCAGTGGAAAGCGGCGGGTCGCAATGTGAAGAAGGGGAGCAAGGCGATCAATATCATATCGCCGCGCATCGGCAAGAAAGAAGAAAACGGCGAGGAGGTGCTAACCGTCTTCGGTTTTATCGCTACTCCGGTCTTCAAGATCGAAGACACCGAGGGCGAAACGCCGCCCGAATACGCCGAGAATTTGCCCACCGAATTGCCCATCCTGTCGGAAGTCGCTCGGACATGGGGCATAGATCCCTCTTACGCCCCCTCAAATGGCTCCTACGGCGGTTACTATCGCCACCGGGATGATGGGCCTTCCGAGATTGTCCTTTGCTCAGAAGACGAGAGCGTTTGGTTTCACGAACTCGTCCATGCCGCCCATTATCGGGTGCGCCCCGAGGCCAAAGAGTTGCCCACCGCTTTCAAAGAGGTCGTGGCTGAGTTGGGTGCCGCCGCACTGATGCACCTGTACAGCCGGGAGCCGCACGATGGGTTCAGCTACCAGTATATCAAGGCCTATGCCGCCGAAGGCCATCAGTCCCCATCTAAGGCTTGCATGGACGCTATGAGGGACACTGCCGAGGCACTCACCGCCATCCTGTCCGAGGCCGAGGCGTTGGGCCTCGCTGTAGCCGCTTAGATGGGGCTTACTCTAGGAAGGAGCGCCCTTGATATGCACCCCACAACAAGCCCAGCCCTAGCCGTTGTCCTAGTGGTCTACCTCCCCAAACTCTTTGCGCCTCTGCTGGCCTTGCTCACCTAGCCCCTTGCCCATGTAACAAGAAGGCCCCTTGGCGCTGTAACAAGCCCCTTGGGGCCTTCTTGTTACGAACCCCACCTAGTACCTAGACATGTAACCCCAGTACCTAGACCTAGTACCTAGCCTCAGTAGGCCTAGGCCTTGCCTTAACTACTTAATATACTTGTACTAGGACCTATGGAATTGAGGTTGTTACATCCCCTATCCCTCCAGCTGAGCCCAGCGCTAGGCCCAGCGCTAGGCTGGGGCCACAGAGCGAGCTAGTTCTCTGGTCTAGGGCCAATCTTGTCTAAGGCGCTCCAATACGCTCATAAGCTGTTGGAAGGCTGGCCCTTGCCTTGGTCCTTGTAACAAGGCCGTGGCCCTTGTGGGCCATGCTGGGGCCGTCTGGGGCCATGCTGGGCCTCGGGTTGGGGTTGGGAAGGGCCAAGGGGT
>Ga0208449_1001170_pt1 | contig 14579 bp, 18 predicted proteins | sample MalvireepMed_s17_FD_184247 | JGI IMG/M metagenome (GOLD analysis project Ga0208449, IMG submission 184247) | Marine viral communities from the Global Malaspina Expedition - Malaspina viral metaG DeepMed_s17 (SPAdes) (version 2) | ecosystem: Environmental > Aquatic > Marine > Oceanic | place...
GTCTATCATAACCTCTAGTATAGGTACACCATAAGGTAAACCTACACCATGCTCATATCCTACTATGATGAGTGCTTCATGAACAGTATGGGCAGCTATAAACCTATAGGTATGATCCCCCGGTTTATCCTTATGCCCTTGGTATTTTATCTTATATAGATACTTCATCCTTCTCCTCCTCATGAGGTACGTATGGGTTAGGTTCATCAGCAATAGTGAAGTTAACATACACGCCATTGTAATCATCATAAACTATTTCAAATTTATGAGTAGGACAGGCGTTCAACCACTTAAAAAACTCTTGCCTATTCATTACTCAGACCTTTCTAATGTTTCGGATAACTAATGTTAGGTACAGTCTTATCCCAACATAGGCGACAGTCTCCACATTTACCGCCTCTGGTATATGCTCTGCATTCCTCGCCTATCCATTCCTTGCCAGGGTCATGTACTGTACTAGTCCACGGCCATTGCTTAGTTGCCTTACCATTCACCTTGGTTCCACTAATCCTAATCACCATGTTGTCCGGTATAGCATCCATGCCATATGTCTTGGCAAATTCTCGCATTAGTTGTGGTTCCTTGGTAGGCAACCAATATTTAATCTTAGGCGTTTGCCTAGCTACTGCCAGGATATTGAGTAGGTGCTTCATGGATTGTACATCACCACTATCATGCCAACGAAAGTATTTCTCCTTGGCATGTACTATTTGACGCACCATAGCATCCACCCATTGCCCATGATACAGTGATGCTAGTCGCTTTAGTTGTGACTTGGCTACACTGGGAAAAGTATAGTTACCTTTCAGAGCATAGCAGTCATAGCATACTGTACCTAACAGCTTGGCTAGGATACTGCCTACGTTACAGGATGCTGCCGGTATACCGTAGGATTTTCCAGGCATTTTGCTTGGGTCACCTAGTGTACCGGCAATCTCCTTTGCCGCTTTTAGTGTCATAGTCATACAGCTTTAGTCTCCCCTTTTAACTGTGAAATTTGCTATCTGTCTTACATCTATTGCACTTCCAGTCTTATGCCATTTAGACCAAGCTATCCTTTCAGCTTCAAGTCTAATTTTTAACTCACGTATCCTTTTTTGCTTTTTAGTCATACTATATTAATCCCTTATTCCTAGCAAACTTCTTCGCTCCTTCGAAGGAAGGATGCGAACCAAAACGATACTCTACAAGGTCGTGTGGTGCTTCTATGTTTGGTTCTAAAACATACATAGCAAACTTATCTTGAACACCTCGCATTCCACGAGTATCCCTTTCACGTATCTGAAATTTTCCTGTTCCAGCTTTTGTTGTCTGTTCAAATAATACTTTCTGCATATCATATATTTCCTTCCTTCATATGATATAGGTACTGTTACTGATTAATCAAGCGGCCCGTCGCATTAGGCGTCTATAAGTTACTTGACGCCAACGTAACGAGGATGCCTTGCGAGCTAGTCGAATGTACCTAGTCTCTACGCTTTCCTCGCCTCGTATGTCCACCACTGCCTTAGCAGTCTTGTGGAAGGGCTTGCCGGTATTAAAATACCAATAGGCCTTATGGATAGTGATAGCCCATCCACGGGCCGTGCGGTATACCTTGTACGCTTTCTTGTACTTGCGTACCCGATATATGTCGGCAGTAAATGCCTTCAGCTTTGTTCTCACTCTGTTCTCCTAGCTTCAAGGTTAATGAGACAAGGGAGTATTCCATTCTGGCGTCGGGGTTCACCTTCCCTTGTCTCGTCCCGAACTCCGTTATGAAGTAGGTACTTTTGGTATTGTGGCGTCGGTCATTCACTCGACCTACTTCGACCTAACTCACCCCTAACAGGGATTGTGTGCGGGTTTCCACCCTAACTGTTCTGTCGTATTGAAGAACAGCTCCTCACCGTTAATTTTCCAGACTATTCCAGTCTTAACCTTATTTCTGGAATTTTCTGCATTTTCTGGTATGAAGTGAGAAGTGATATTGCAGTGTTCAAATACCGCTTTTTTCACCTCATATTCCACAGTAGACATCTCACCAGCGCACGCATTGTCGAACGCCCAATGTGGAAAGGCCGCAGCAGCTTTCGCCTGGAGGTCTTGCATGTTCCAGCCATCAGATGGCTTGGCTGCATGGATTTGCTCCAGAGTGAAATGCTTCACGGCCATTAAGCCATATGGTCTAATGGTCATAGCATACTCCCAACATCCGCTTCGCATTAGGCAGGGTGGGACGTCACCCATATGTAGCCTGCACTATGCAGGCGGTAATTTCCTTTTCACCTTATTTGCAATCGGGCGCTTCAAATCAGCCCGACTAGCATAACCCAGCACGTTCCGCCAGTGGCGGTCAATATGGTGCCGCTTAAGACGTGCGGCCCGCTTTTCTCTGCGAGACATAACAGTCTCCTATCGCCCGCATAAGGGGGGCGGCCCGTGGGGAATATCCCCGTTTCCAACCTAAACAAGATATAAGAACAAAAAACAGGAAATGGAGCAGTACTACTGACCTATATGTCGTTTTTTTTTAGAACATAATAGGAACATCCTGCTAAGTCATTGATATCATTAACAAACAAAATTCATGTTCCTCCTTTGTTCTCTAATTCTGGCGCCCTAATTGAAATCAGCTTATGTATATTTGTACATATAAACATATCCTTATATGATATGGGATTATCATATTGATATATAACGAACTACCATATATCGGAATGATATATATCAAGCGAGCATATACCATCCCAGTACCCCTATGTTGGTCCAGTATACTCCACCCCGTCATATATCGAATTGATATACCCCTAAGATAACCAGACTAACATATAAAGATATGTTTATGTATGCATAATCTCTTGTTCCCCTTTTGTTCTTTCCTAGGGGAACACGTATTGTTGCACATATAAAGATATATTTATATATATGGGGAAGAACAAAGGGGGAACGCCAGGGCCACCACGGGTCCACCCCCTATTATATGCACTAGTGAGCAAATTTTAGAAAAAATAAACCATTATGTATTACAATCGAAACCTATTTATAATACTAATAGATATAGAGGGGGGTGTATTAGATACTAATATCTATTATACACCGTATTTCAATCTTGTCAAGAGAAAAATTTATTTTAATTAGTTTAGCGCAGAAAACTGCGGAATAAAAATTTATTTTAAAATAATTAAAAAAAAGACTTGACAAAACCTCCCACAGCGTTATAATATATAATAGGGCATAGAATATCTTGGCGGGAGATACGTAAAGAAGGCTATTCGTCAGTCCTTTTCCTAGGTGGTTGTTGAGCAAAGCTCTCTTCCGCCAAGATACTAAGGAGATAGTATGACAGGTATTGTTAAAAAAGGCTTGACAAAGAAGCAAGAAACCTTTTTAGATAGTTTATTTTCTAATGGTGGCAATGTAGTTGAAGCGATGGAAGTTTCGGAGTACCATCCTGGCTCTCGTTCCAATCTTTTGAATAGCTTACGTAATGAAATTGCTGAAAGAACCAAATCAAGTCTTGCTGGTGCAGCCGCCAAGTCAGCTAAAAGAATGGAAGAAGCTTTAGATGCTGATGGCACCATACCAACTTCACAGATGGAAACAAGAATGAAGGCTGCTGCTGATATCTTGGATAGAGTTGGTGTTAGTAAACGACAGGAAGTTGATATCAGAGCAGAGGTAGTGCATGGTGTAGTTCTTCTTCCAGCTAAGAAAAAAGAAACTACTATAAATTATGTCGGATGATAAACCTAAACGAAATTATCATGTAAGTAGAAAAGTACAGGAACAGAGAAAAACCTACCAACAGATAAGACGTAAAAAAGAACAGCTAGAAAAATTAGAAAACAAGAAAAACAATTTGGCTAAGACCCCTAAGAAGAAAGGGGTAGTAAAAGAAAAAGAAGATAAGAAGGCTCCTGATAGTAATGTTATCTTTGAATCTAATGAGGGGCCGCAATACTCTTTCTTAGCTGCACCGGAAAAAGAAGTACTCTATGGCGGTGCAGCAGGTGGTGGCAAATCCTATGCAATGTTAATGGATTTGTTACGTTACGCCTCTAATGGTAATCATAGAGCATTGTTACTACGGAGAACATTAGCAGAACTAACGGAACTGATTGATAAAAGTAAACAAATATATCCAAGAGCGTTTCCTTCTGCTAAGTTTAAAGAATCTACAAAGACGTGGGTATTTCCTTCGGGAGCTACCGCACTATTTAGTTATGTAGATCAAGATGATGATGTATACAGATACCAAGGCATGTCGTTTTCATGGATTGGTATTGATGAGTTAGGACATTATCCCACTCCTTTTGTTTGGAACTATCTCCGTTCTCGTTTACGTACTACTGATCCTGAGATCGAAACGTATATGAGAGCTACTGCTAACCCTGGCGGTATCGGGGGCTGGTGGATTAAACAGATGTTTATTGATCCTGCCCCACCTGATGAGTCTTTTTGGGCTACAGATATAGATACTGGCACTACGTTAGCATACGGAAGGGGCCACGCAAAAGAGGGCATACCGTTATTTGCTCGCAAGTTCATCCCTGCTCGCTTAACAGATAACCCTTACTTAATGCAGGATGGAACATACGAAGCAATGCTTATGTCCTTACCAGAAGTTCAACGTAGGAGACTTCTGGATGGAGATTGGAATGTAGCGGAAGGTGCAGCGTTTAGTGAGTTCTCACAGAAAGAACATATAATAGACCCTGTTGAAATTCCGTATAATTGGATTAGAATACGTGGATGTGACTATGGCTTCAGCAGCCCCTCTTGTGTACTCTGGGGTGCTGTAGATTGGGACGGGTGCATCTGGATTTATCGTGAGTTATATCAGACCAAACAAACAGCAGAAAATTTAGCTGATCTCATTCTCACGATGGAGGCAGATGACCCTTCCATGTATCTCTCCGTTCTGGATAAGTCCTGTTGGAATAGAACAGGAACAGGAAAGAGCATAGCCTTGACAATGATTGAGAAGGGGTTACGCTGGATTCCATCTAACTCTGATAGAATGCAAGGCAAGCAGGAAATACATAAGAGATTACAGCTTGATCAGAATTTCCAGCCACGACTTCGTATCTTTAACACCTGTACTAATCTAATTCGTACACTACCTACATTACCATTGAGTAAAAATAATAGTGAAGATGTAGATACCAAAGCAGAAGATCATGCATACGATGCACTTAGGTATATGTTTATGACACAACAAAGCAATCGCTCATTTGTCCCTTCATATTTTAGGGGAGCAGAACAGCAACATCAGGTACAAGATTCTGTATTTGGATACTAGGGAAATAATAAATGGTTACCAGAAAACAAATAGAAGCAGCAACAGATAAATTAGAAAAAACAAAAATGGCATATTATCGAGAGTTGTTTAATGTAAAAAGAGGGCTATCTGGAAAGAATTTAAAAAATAAAAGTAAAGCTTATAATAGTGCTTCAGATAAAGTTAAACTTTTAACTTTACAATATAATGAAGAACAAGGAATAACACCAAAATCTCAAGGAGAAATATGGTCTGAAAGCTTTAGAAAAGACTTTCCTATTTCTAGAGGATCAAGTGAAGCTTTTGAACAAGAAAAAGCTGCAAGAGAATATCTAACAAAATTAGTAAAACAACAAGACTTAGATGATTTAGAAGATGCATTACAAGTACAAGAATCAAAAAGATTTAAAGGATACAAAGACCCTACAATAACAGTTCCTAAACGGAAAGAAGCAGTACGTTTAATAGAAAGTGATCCTTCTATATCTCCTGGTAATTTAGAAAAAGCATTACAAGAACAAGAATCAAAAAGATTTAAAGGCTATTCTAAAATTCAAGAAGATACTTCTCCTGACTTTGATAGAGATAAAGATATTTTTCATCAAATAGCCTACGGTATCTCGAAACTTACAGGACAAGACCCTAGTGTAGAGCTAATATATCCCGGTGATAAAAGATACGGAAGTTCAGAAGAAGAAGACGAAATGGTAAAGTATCTTAAAAAAGGTGGGAAAGTAAAAAAGAAAAAGAAAAGTAAGAAGAAATACACTTCTAAAAAGAAATACGCAATGAACAGAGGCGGTATGGCTTCTGTTCGTAAACCAACCAGAGCATAAGGAGATTTAATATGCCAACTAATTATCGTTATCCAGGTAAATCCGACTTTGAGTCTTGGTCAATGCAAGGCGAGATGAGTGATGTCAATGCTGGTAGCCTATACCGTGAAGCTAAAGAAGGCGACTTGCTTGGTTCTACAGGTGCTAACTTCAGTCAGTTTACTCAAACTTCTAAAACAAAAATGAAGAATGATGAAGCGGCTATCTTTAGGATGGCTGAAGATCATTCTGTATATGATACTTCTGGAAAGTAGTATTATAACAAATGTCTCTTGATGATCAAGAAACAGAAACAATCGAACTTGATGCTGAAGAAGTTCCTGGTTTATCAGGAGCTATTCAGCAGAAATTTATTGAAGCAGAAGAAGGCCGATATAATGATGAGATGCGCTGGTTAAAAGCGTATAAAAATTATAGGGGGATTTCTGATAGCTCTACTGCTTATTCTTCTTCAGAGAAATCTAAAGTCTTTATTAAGATTACCAAAGTTAAAGTACTCGCAGCTTTTGGTCAGATTATAGATATTCTCTTTTCAAATAATAAATTTCCAATTACAGTTTCTAGTTCTCCAGTTCCAGAAGGTGTTGCAGAGTTTGCACACATACCTTCTCCTGAAGAGAAACAACTTCCTAAAGAAATAGGAAATACTTCATTACATGATCTAGGTTATGATGGAGAAGATATGCAAGAGTTTCTTGCTGGTCTAAAAGAAAAGTATAATGGTTCTACTCTAATAGAAGGGAAATCTATTTTTGATACTGCACAGATTTCTCCAGCACAGGAAGCTGCTCGTAACTTAGAAAAACAAATTCATGATCAGCTAATGAATACAAATGCAATGACTGTTCTTCGTCATTCTATCTTTGAATGTTGTTTACTAGGAACAGGAATTATTAAAGGACCATTTAATTTCAATAAAACAATACATAACTGGAAGGTAGAGAATGATCAAAAAACTTACGAACCTTATGAAAAGGTTATACCAAAAATTGAAGCAGTTTCTTGTTGGGATTTCTACCCCGATCCGGCGGCTGTTTCATTAAACGATGCTGAATATGTAATACAACGACATAGATATAATAGAGAACAACTACGCAGTCTAATTCATCGTCCATATTTTGATAAGATGGCTATTGAAGATGTTCTTTCTGAATCTCCTAAGTATGAAGGAAAACATTTTGAATCTGAAATTCATTCTGAAGGAGATGAGTATCTCTTCTCTGATAAAAGATATGAGATACTAGAATACTGGGGAATGTTAGATGCAACATTAGCCAGACAGTTTGGTTTAGATGTTCCTCATTATGTTAGTGATTTAGATTCAGTACAAGTAAATGCATGGATAGTTGGAGATGCGATTATTAGATTAGTTCTTAATCCTTTCGTACCTGCTCGTATTCCATACTTTACTTTCCCCTACGAATTAAATCCATATCAACTCTTTGGTATTGGCGTAGCAGAGAATATGGAAGATTCACAATTACTAATGAATGGTCATATGCGAATGGCTATTGATAACTTAGCCCTTGCTGGCAACATGGTTTTCGATATTGATGAAACCCAGTTAGTTCCAGGGCAGTCAATGGATATCTATCCTGGTAAGATTTTTAGGCGGCAATCTGGACAATCAGGTACAGCAGTTAATGGTGTTAAATTTCCTAGTACTGCCAATGAGAACTTACAGATGTTCGATACTGCTAGACGGTTATCAGATGAACAAACAGGTATCCCTTCTATAGTACATGGACAGACAGGCGTAACAGGGACAGGCAGAACTGCTTCTGGTCTATCTATGCTACTAAGTTCAGCAGGATTATCAATTAAAACTGTTATAAAGAATATAGATGATTTCCTATTAAAACCTCTGGGAGAATCATTCTTTCAATGGAACATGCAGTTTAATGATGAGAATGCTGAGATCGTTGGAGATTTGGAAATTAAACCAAAAGGTACTTCTGCTATCATACAGAAGGAAGTACGTACACAACGATTAACAACTTTACTACAAACAGTTGCTAATCCCATGTTAGCACCGTTTATTAAAATTCCCAACTTAATGAAAGAACTTGCTATCTCTCAGGATATCGATCCAGATGAATTGGTTAATGATCCTAATGAAGCAGCAATCTTTGCAGATATTTTAAGAGGTTTATCTAATGCAGCAGGAAACGGCGAAGAAGCTCCTCCCAATAGTCAACAACCCCCAGTCATGGGAGCCGGTCCAGGCGTACCTTCAGGAGCAAACCCAATGGACCCATCGGGCGTTGGTGGTGGCAACATCGGAATCGGAAATACGCCAGTTGCAGGGGAGAGCAATTTTACTGGAGCAGCTCCTCCACTTGAAGGACCAAATCAAGAGTTCGTTGGACAGCCATAATATGGATAAACAGAATAATGATGGATAAAGAACAAGAACAAGAAATTGCCCTTTTTATTTTTGGGGAAGCGTTTTCAGATCAAATACAAGGAATGTCTTTTGCAGAAGGAAGACCAGCTTTTGATTCTATTGAAACAGCTTCTTTAGATTTTACTGAACAACCATATAAACAAAGTAGAACAGTTGTTCCGCAAGGATTCCAAGATGGAGGAGATGTAGATAATGTCTATACGCCTCCTGTTTATACTCCTGAAATTAATAATATATCAAAGGATAACCCATCTTTACCTTATAAAGATTTGTTGAATGTTATTACAGGAAAGACAACAAATACCAAAGTACCCCCTCTTTCTGAGCAAATAGAGCTTGTTGATAATGGAGATGCAAGTATTGGTACAGATCAGGATATAGAACCACAAACTTTTGCTGGTTTTCTTAGTGGATGGGGAATTGTTGGAAGAGATATTATTGCAAATATTCCAACACCTGTTAATATAGCAAGAAAAGCACTTTTAGGCGAGATACCCGGTATACCCGGTTTGCCAGGTGCCGTTGCGAGTCAATCGACTGCTTATGGTGGTGGAGAATATGGTCCTACTGGACCTGGGCCTGGAACTGGTGCACCATCTGCTGCTCCCGATTCACCTGAATCTGGTGCAGGTATAGCAGCTTCAGCACCATCGACTGCTGGTACAGTAGGTACTGCTTCCACTCCAGGTGGTATTGCCGCTGCTACATCTTATAGTGGTGGCCCCGGTAGTCCCGGTCCCGGTCCCGGTCCTGGTGATCCCGGTTTTGGTGGAGGGGACGAAGGTGCAATCGGTGAAGGTGAATGGAAACATGGTGGACAGATTAAAGGATATCAAGAAGGTGATCTAGTAGAAGATGATCAAGCAGATACACAGTTAGACGATCTAGGTCTTGGTCCTATAGGAATAGTTGATGATCCTGATGGAACAACTGGTGTTGCAGATGATTTAGATATGGCCCTTCCACACGAATCATATGTTATAAATACAGAAGGAACAAACGAAACTGGAAGAGTAAGTATAAATAAAATGCTTAGAGAAGCTATTGATATGGCTATAGCAGATGGAGTTGATCTTCCAAGTGTAATTAAAACTGCTGAAAAAGTCCCTATAAAAATTTCTAAAGGGGAAACAGCAATTCCTTATCCTCTACCAAACTACATAGGATTAAGTAAATTGGAGAAAATAAATACTCGTGGTTTAAGAATAAGAGAACAACGAGAGAATGAAGAAGCGCCTGTTCAAATGGCTGATGCTCCTTCTACTCAAGAAGATTTATTAGCACAGATAAAACCTGTTGCTTAATAAAAACTGAACAGCTACCCGAAAGGCCCTGTTCGTAAACACCAAGAATGGATACCCAAAGTTCCCGCTTTGGCCCCAAGGAGGTATAATGGTTGATAAAGAACAAAATGAAGAGGAAGAACTAGAGCCTACCCCATATCAGAATGAATATAGAAGGACTCTCTTAGATTCTGATGAAGAAGAAACAGAAGAACTAAATCTTTCTGACCTTCCTGAAGAGGCAAATACTCAGCAAGATGAAGGACTAATTTCTAAGAAACAGGAACATGATTGGCAAAAAAGATATAGTGATCTTAAAAGCTATCATGATCGTCAACGAAATGAATGGCAACAAGAAAAAGAATTGCTCGATGCTAAGACTAAATTAGCAGAACAGACTACTTCTTTAGCCTCAATGCCTAAGACAACAGAAGAACTTGAAGAGTTTAAACAAGAGTTCCCTGATGTATATGGAGTTGTTGAAACTGTTTCCCGACTTCAAGCAGAAGCAAGAACAGCAGAAATTGAACAAAGGATTGCTGCTCTTAATAAGAAAGAAGAAGAAGCCAAATACAAATCGGCTGAACAGGAGTTGTTGGTATTACACCCCGACTTTGTAGAGTTAAAAGAAAGTTCAGAATTTTTATCATGGCTAGATTCACAACCTCCTACTATCTCAAATGGTATTTATAAAAATCGTACTGATGCTAGATGGGCTGCTCGTATAATCGACCTTTACAAACTAGATTCTAATATTCAACCCAAGTCTAAATCTAATAAAGCAGATGCAGCAGAAGCTGTTTCTTTTACGCAAAAAACTGTACCTGCTACTAGTAATGAAGATAAAAAGATTTGGACAAACGCTGAAATCTCTAAATTGAAGCCGCATGAATTTGAACGATTAGAAAAAGAAATTGTTAAGGCTTCAAAAGAGGGAAGAATAATATAACCGAAAAGGAGACATATTATGTCTGTAGGAAGAGCTGCTGGTTATGACAATCTAGTCAACGATGCGTTTTTACCCAGCATATTCAGCCAGAAAGTCCTTAAATTCTTCCGTAGAGCGTCGGTTGCTGAAGCAATTACAAATACCGACTATTCGGGAGAAATCGAGAACTTTGGCGATACTGTGAAGATTATTAAGGAACCAACGGTTACTGTATCTTCATATACTCGTGGTGCTGTTGTCAATACCCAAGACCTCACTGACACTGAAATTACTCTGACAGTTGATCAGGGCAATTACTTTGCTTTCAAGGTTGATGATATTGAAGAACGACAGAGCCATGTTAATTGGGAATCTTTAGCAACTTCTTCGGGTGCATTCTCGTTGAAGAAAGCTTTTGATTACAATGTCCTAAAAGAAATTAACGACAGTGCTGTTCAAGGTACTGCTACTACCGATACTGGTGCGGCTGGTGCAGCCATTTCCTGTGATACAGGTAATGAATGTGCTAACCTTCTTGCCCGTTTTGCTCAACAGTTGGACGCAAATGATGTCCCACAAGAGAATCGGTGGTTTGTCGCTAATTCTGGATTCTACGAGATTTTGAAACAAGCCGACGCTAAGTTGATGGATGCCAGTGTAACTGGTGAAGATATGTCAGCTTTGATGAACGGTGCAGTCACTGCTCGTAAAATTCATGGTTTTACATTGTATCAAACTAACGTCATCCAAACTGGTTCTACTGGTTCGGCTGCTGCGTTTACGTTTGGTCCATCTGCCACTAGCGGTGAAACAACCGTTCTTGGTGGACATATAAGTGCAGTATGTACCGCTTCTCATATTGCAAAAACTGAAGTCATCCGTGACCCTGATAGCTTTGCTGACATCGTGCGTGGTTTACACGTCTTTGGCCGTAAGGTTCTTCGTGGTTCTGGTGATGGCTACAAAGGCGTCCTTCAAGGCGTCGTAGACCTTAACACGTAGGGGAGGACTAAATTATGGCTACTTATAATGCTACGCATTCTGGCGGCGGTACTGTTGGTCACCCTTCTAGTGTCCAGAACGCCTATGTTATCACTTCTCCTGTTTATGATGCGGTAGATAATACTGATCTGGAGCAGGGTGACATCGTTCAGTTGATTGATTTACCAGCAGATACGCTAATTGTTGGTGGAGCAATCGAAAATCTTGAGGCTTCCGGTAATGGTCAAATTACGTTTGACGTAGGTATTACTGGTGGAGATGTTGATGTATGTATTGATGGCGGTGCTTCAAATGGTACCACTTCTATCAACTTCTTTGGCGCTCAAGGTACTGATTCTTGTTTGGTAACTTCCGCCGATACACTAGACCTTCTAGTGATTGATGGTGGTTCAAGTAAAACTACGGCATGGCGTTTTCGAGCGCATGTTGTCTTAGTTGATATTTCTAAGAACCCTGTTGAAAAAGCTACTGTTTCAACTGGTACGTAATATCTGAGTAAAGGTTTTGTAGGGTTCCTTTTAAAAACCCTACTACTCTCTTTGCTGTGTTCAAATTGTGAGGTAATAAATGTTTTTAAAACTATTAGATGAAGAAGATACAACCTATTTACGAAACCAACTTACGAATAAGAAATTTGCAGATGGAACAAAGACACAGAATATCAGTAAGTTTTATGATATTAAAAAGAATACAGAAACAACTGTTCCTGAGAAAGTTAGAAAGTATTTAATTGATCTTCTATATAATCATTCGTATATAGATTCAGTTTATTGTCCAAATAGAATATCAGTTAATTTTTATAATAGGTATACTGAAGGAGACTTTTACGATTATCATATAGACTCATTTAAAGCATCACCAAAATCTAATAATGTTTTTTATGACTACGGATTTTCAATTAATTTAAATGATGATTATGAAGGTGGAGAGTTTGTAATAAAGACAGAATCGGGAGAAATTGGTTTTCAGTTACAAGCAGGACAAGCAATTATATTTCCAATTATCTTTCCGCATAAAGTAAATAAGGTTACTAAAGGAGTAAGAGAAAATATTATAGGATGGTTTTCATCAAACGTATCATATGAGCAATTTTATATACTCAAATATCTACAGGAATCAGCAATGACACTTACTCAACTTATGAAAAAAGATGATGAAACAGCAAAAGTATATAATGATTTACTCTTGAATAATACACTTGTTCAAAACTATCTAAAGAAACTTTGGGGAAAATAGAATGATGAACGTAGAAAACTTTTTTAAACCACCTCAAGAAGGTGGACCAACAGAAGAAGAAACAATGGAATTTAAAGATTCTCTTATAGAACAAGGGAAACTTGGTGAAAAGGCTACTTTATCTGATTTAGTAAAGTATGTAAGAAAGGAACAATCTTCTTCTGCAAAAAATGAAACTGTTTTAGGTAAACTAAATAGACAAATGGAATCAGGAAAAACGCTTCCTGCTTATGGATATGCACAAAGAGCTAAAGGTGGTAAAGTAAAAAAGAACTATGCTAATGGTGGAACGATAAGAAAACCAAGTAGGGCTAAATAGGAGGAAAATAAAATGGCTTGTAATAATTGTGAATGTGTAGCTTGTGGAGAGTATGGAGAATGTACTTGTGAGAACTGCACCCCTGAAATGTGCGATTGTCAGAAGGTGGAAGAGTAGTAATGGAAACAAAATATGGTTTTGGAAAACATACAAAAAGAGAAAGGCACTCTCCTTCTGAAGAATATCTTTCTTATTTAAAAAAGATGCCTTTAGGTGAACTAACACGCAAAAATGCTCAAGATGATGTTACTACTGCAATAGGAGGGTTTAATCCAAGACAAGGATTAGGTTCTGCATTATTTAGACAAGCAAGAGGTACTGAATTAAAAAATCGAATAAAACAAGATTTTAAAAGAACAGGAAAATCTGAATCATGGAATAGATATGTTAAAGATTTAGATAATTATAGAACAGAAGAAGGGTTGCCTTCAAGGGGATACTCTGAAAAAGTACCCGAAGCTATTTTAAAAGCTACAGGAGGTTCTATAAAAAAGAAAAAGAAAGCCAAAGGTGGCTACGTCAAGAAGTATGCTAAAGGCGGTGGAGTAAGAAAGGTAAGAGTATAATGGTAAAGAAAAAGAAACCTATTTTAAGATATACTCCAGCATGGATGAAAAAGGAAGAAATAGAAAAGTCAGCAAAAGAGCCACAACATGCAAGAAGTGTACGAGCAGCCGCAAAAAGAATGGCTGATGTAGAAGCAGATATTGGTAGTAGAGCAGCTAATAAGCTTTGGCTTGAGGAAACAGCAGAAGCAAAAAAAACATGGGATTGGAAAGCTCGTGAAAAGGCTGATAAAAAATATAGCAGTAAATACGAAGCACGTAAAGAAATGAGAAAAGACAAAGGCGGCTACGTTAAGAAGTATGCTAAAGGTGGTGGAGTAAGAAAGGTTCGTTCTTAAAATAAAGACTTGACTAAGAATTTTTATTATGATATACTAAGGAATAATCGCCAATCATGGGATTATATAACTCGCTGAAAAGGAGAGTATCATGAATGCAGTTAACGGTACACTAGTAGAATTTAGGAACTTATTCAATCAAATGTCAGTAGGCTTTGATGATTATTGGATGCCTCGTGAGAAAGGTTCAAACTACCCACCTTATAATCTGATTGAAGAATCTAAAAATATCTATCGAATTGAAATGGCTGTTGCAGGATTTTCAAAAGATAGCATTGAAATTTTTGAAGAAGAAGGAAAGCTTACTATTGTAGGAGATCGTAACGAAGAAGATGCTTCTGATGAAGAGCTTTGGCATTATAATGGATTAGCACAACGTAGGTTCTCTCGTTCTTTTAATC
>Ga0208449_1001189_pt1 | contig 14465 bp, 11 predicted proteins | sample MalvireepMed_s17_FD_184247 | JGI IMG/M metagenome (GOLD analysis project Ga0208449, IMG submission 184247) | Marine viral communities from the Global Malaspina Expedition - Malaspina viral metaG DeepMed_s17 (SPAdes) (version 2) | ecosystem: Environmental > Aquatic > Marine > Oceanic | place...
AGATTCCTGTTGTTGAGGCTCCTGAGTAACAGCATCTGAAGAAGTTCTTTCAGTTGTCATTTTTCTCCTGTACTAAAATAATTTACACGACATAATTGTCGCTAATATACAATCCTAAATCTAGTTTAAACCTTTTGTCAATTATTCTGGTGGTTTATAATATGGAGATGTCGTAGGCCAAGGGATTACACCTGGTACTTCACTTGTTCCTGCGCCTACTCCTGCCGGTTCTCTATCTATATTAAGATATTGCAAGAAATCCATCTCCGGCATTTTACTAATAGTTTTCTTAATTTGACCACCTCTCAGTATAAATGATGGTATTGGTTGTCTTGAATCCCATATAAAGGTAGCGTTTGGATCTACTACTGATCCAGGAGATCCCCTTCTTTCAAATTCTAGTCTTGCATCTCTACTTTTAATTAAGTTAGCTATCCAAAACTTACCTACATTCCACCTTTTACCTTGCTTAATTAGTTCTGTTAAAATTTCTGGTTTATGGTATAGAAGATTCGTATTTCTATTGACGTATGCAAGCTGATCCCTGTTCCAGCCACCAACTAAAACATCCTCTCCGTCTTTGTCCTGAATCACAACTTCCCTACCTTTTAATAAAAATTCTGATTGAATTTCAAATACCTTTTTATCCATCAATTTTGTATCTTCATCTAAAAATATATCAAACACTTCGTACCATTGATTCAGCGCCTCAACATTTTCTTCATTTTCTTCTATTGACTGATCGTAGTCATAGATTAAATTCCTTTCCCATTCTATTCCCTGCTTATTGCCATAATAAAAATTTTTAGCCTCTGTCATATCATTTACAAAGTCATAACCAGTATATTTATCCCCGTTATCGTCTTTTTTGTTTTTGAACCATCTGTAGAAATCATCCTCTCTATTTAAACGTGTTGTATCAGCTATATCGTAGGAGTTTCTCTGTTGAGGAGATGCGTACCCAAAAAGCTCTGTTGCTAGATTCCTCCATAGTCCATCATCATAGTCCTGCATAGTGTCTTTTATTTCTCGGTCAAATTGCCTTTTTCGGTATGGCTCTAGCCTGGTATAGTCCAAACCAGCTTCCCTAGCTTTCTCTATTAATTTATCCTTATAACTTAATGGAGCCTCAGTAGCTCCTAACATATTGCCTATGGCTTTAGGCAATATTAATGCTTTATTGTCATCCCTTAAATTGTCTGGTATATCCTGAATAGAAAATGGTTGGTATTGATCTCCAACATACAACATCGTGTCTAATATTCTTTTTTGAACAGGATCCTCTTTATTTCTTATTGGACTTCCATCAAATTCTTTATTAAAAAGATAGTCGTTTGCAATTCTTATAAGTCCTGAACCTTTAAGTCTTAAAAAATTTAACCCTGCCTCATCAAATTTTCCTTCCTTTGCTAGAATTATCATTCCGTAGAATAAAGCCACTTCCTTCGTGGCTAATCCCAACAAGTTGAAATCTGAATCACCTACTCTTAGCCTTACAAAGTTTGAATTAACTCTATAGGTACCATCGTGTTGCTTGATTATAGGCCTAAAATCTGTATCGTGACCTTGTAAATCATTTATCATCACAGTCAAATTAGTCATCCACATAACTTGCTTCCAAAATGTTAATGCTGCTGTCTTTGACTGATGGCTTCTTGAACCGATAGGCACAGAACCTCTCATTGCCATTGCCATCCATTTCATACGACTATATAAATATCTAGGCGCATACAGAAGTATACTTCCTAAATCAGTTTGCCATCCGTATCTCCTGTCAATATAGGTTGTGCCTGTCATAGTATTAGCAAAGTCGCCAATACCCTTGGCGTATTTTTCGATAATCTGCTCTTTAGTAAGTCCTGCTTGAAATAATTCTTGGGACTTCCTCTGCGCTACATCTATTCTCACCCTTTGAAGCATAGTGTCAAACATTCTGTTAGCTGTTGCACTACCCCATCTGACAAGTTTTATTGGTCCTAATAAAAGTTGACTTTGGTCATATTCAGGATTTTCCATATTTACTGCATCAAGTTCAGATGCCCATTTTGTTAGGGTTTGTTCTATTTTTCCTATGACTCTGCCATCCATCTGTTTATTTAATTTTTCACTATTTTTAAAGAATGTTGTAAACTCACTACCCTGTAAGTTAATTCCAAAATACCTAACCATTTCTTGAACAGTAAAGCCTCCAGTTTCTTCAGCTAACTTATCAACACTAAGAGTATATTTTGTAAGTTCATCTGGATCCATAATTGTTTTTATATTAGATTTTAATGCCTTACCCCATATCTCAGGTTTATGCCAAAGTGCGTACTGACCTTGAATAAGAACTGCCGAATCATCAAGTGTGCTTGTAGTCATTAAATGAATGGTTGATGCCATTCTTACTTTTTCATAACCAGGCAGTCTCCGAAAAAAACTCTCACCTTCTAAATGTCTGTAAAATTTACTCAGAGAATTAGCATTTCTTTCATTGAAGTAAAGACCTTCGAGTTCTTTTATCTTTACACCTTTTAACTCTTTATAGAATCCATTACCCTTTTCCAGTTTGTTTCTAAAATTTTTAACTAACTTTTTAACGCTAATATATTCCTTGTCTAATTGTTCAACTGCAAACTCCAGTTCCTCTTTAGTCGCACCCTTGGTAGGGCCAGCAGCAAGTATTGCTTTAAAATTTTTCCTTACGTCATCTATAGTGGTACCTGCATCGTGAATTTCATCGTGCATATTTTGTATGTGGTCATCTACTCTATCTTCGTAAAATTTAGAAATCCTAGCCATTTTAGATCTCTTTTTATTTATAATTTTTAATTTTTCTGCCAAGTCGGGATCAACTCTTTCCATTACTTCTTGTTCTGAAAAAGCTAATTTTTCTCCATTCGCATCTGTAAAATTACGTAAACTGGTTCTAACGTGTACGTCTAAAGATTCTCCTGCAACTTGACCGATATATTTATTTAAAGCAGTTTCAAGGTCATCATATTCAAATCCTCTGTATATTCCTTCTGCCTGAGAATTAAATACTGCTCTACCTAGAAAATCAGGTCTTTTTTTGTATCTACCATTTCTCATTCTCAATGGTTCATCTAAAAATTCATCAGCTCCTCCCCTGCTTACATAAATACCATCTGGTTGTATGTCTTGCCTTTTTCCAACTACTTCATTAAAACTTCTTCCATCTGCTGCCAAAACTTCAGCATAAGTCTGGTTCATAGGTTTCATTTTTAGTTCCCATATTTTTATAAATTCAATTTGTTCATCATATAGAAATGGTTTCATTTCTGGATATGCTGCTAACGTATCTGCAAAAGTCCTTTCCCGTTCAACAACCTCGCCCAGCAAAGGTTTATCAGGGTTTGTGATTATAATTTTAGGTGCGCCTGGCTTTAGACTAGAGTAGTCTATGGTTACTCCATCTTTTCTAAACTTGAATACCTTTTTTGCCTGAAATGATAATTGCTTAGAAAGAACGCTACGAATCCCCCCGGCTATATTCATCGTATCGTTTATTTGATCGAAAACACCTTCTACATAACTTTCAGGTTTTGCATATTTACTTACAGGTATGCCTGCCATATCCACTATTTTTAGCATTGAATTTATCCCTCTACGTATTGGATCCAGACCTGTTACTATTGTTCTAATTCCAAAAGTTTTATTCGCAATTCCTGAAGAAAAGACAATATCTGATTCAGCTCGATTACCTTTCCTAGCTTTTATTGCCTGTGGTTCAGGAGTGCTTGGAAGTATCTCATCTACATTTTTTACATTTCTTTGTTCTCCTGAAGTAGGTATTTGGTCATCATATTTAGTACCTATTTCAGGTTGGTCTATATTATCTTTAGAAACATCAGTATTTTTTGGACTTTTATCAGATTCTAATTTATTTTCACCATAAGCAGGAGTAGGTTTATCTTTTTCAATCTTCATCTCCTTCCTAACTTCTTTTTCAACTACTTTCTTTTCTTTATCTGTTAGTTTCAGTTCATCGCTTACATCTAAATCAGGATCATAGTTAGGATTATCAGGTCCAATTTTTGTTTGAGTCTGGTCTATTTCAAGTTGAAGTTGCCTTGTAGGCAATACTCCTGGCATAGTTTGATCTATTGCTGCTTCAAGTAAAGCATATTTATCAGGAGCAGATCCAGAGAACATATCAATTTGTCCAGCTCTTTCAGATACTTGCTTTGCGTATACTTCTAGTACAGTTGCAATTTGTTTTGAACTAGCTCTTACATTTTTATCTGGCGAAGATACTCCATTAAACAACCTTATAAATTGTTTCTGCATACCTATATCTGGATCCATATTGTACTGGTTTAAAAAATTATTTATCGGAATTTTGTCATTTTTTAATGATCTATAAGTTTGCATAGATTGAATTAAATTATCTGAAACATCATATTCACTCTGAACTAAACCACTTTTTTGTGATTTAATTGTTTGACCTCTAATTACTGCTAATTGAGGCAATGCTTCGTCTACTGAATTGAATACATTTTTAATTTCACCTTTTGGTAATGTGTCTATTTCGTTTATTAAGAAAGCTGCGTTATTTCTACCAAATACTTTTACATATAATGCTTGTCTAAATACTTTTATTCCTTCTGGCGTTAACCTGCCAGATACAAACCAATTTTTTGCTCTTGGATGTTTACCTAATACAGTTTGTAATTCTGTAATTATTTCAGCATTACTTTCTGCTTTTAACGTATCTTCTATTCCTTTTCCTGTAGGAATTAATCTAAGTAGAGTATTTTCGTTCCACGCTTCTACAATTACGTCAGCTAACTCTAAATCAGATAGAGCTTCGATTTCGTCTAAGTTACCATCAACAACATAGGCTTTAATTAAATCTTCAGGTATTTCTGTCGTTCTTTCTCTTACAAGCATAGGTATTTCATCAGGGCCAAACTTATCAAGTTCTTCTGGTGCTATTCCATATTTCTTTAAACTATTTCTAAGAATTTCTAAATACTCTTTGTATTTTTCAGGATGTTTTAACTTGACTACTTTTAGAGCAATTACACGACCATTTCCAGCATCAACATACCCATCGCTAATTATTGGCAGTCCAGTTTGCATTGCACCTGTATCGAACATTAATTTGTTCGGATCAAAACCAAGTATTCTATCTTCCCTAAATTTTTCTCTTTCTGTTGCATCTTTAAACCTATTTCTGTTTTGCCTTTCAGTAGGAAAATCTTTTGGATCTAACGGTTCAAATGTTTCGGTGTATGGATCGTGTGAAGTTTTTACATCATTTGCATCAATTAGTTTTATCTTTGCGTCATATTTATAAAACTCTCCACCTTGTTTTAATCTTGGATCAGTAGATCCTCCTGACATAGTTACTTCTGTATCTATTCCATCAACTGATCTTTTAGGTTCGTCAACTGCTGCTCCTGATGGTACAGCCTTAAACTGTTCGTCTAGTATTTTCTTTTGGTATTCAGGCGTACCTTCTATTCTGTGAGGCCTTAAAATATTTTCTACATTGCTTCTGGCAGCTTGAATATGGTCATCAAATGTTGGACCTGTTATTTTTTTATATAATCCTTTTACTCCTCTAATTGCTCCTTTGGTTACAGGTAGCGCTGCTATACCACCTATTCCAAATACTGGATTGTATTCAAAAGCTGTTCTTGCTGCCGTATCTACGGCTTGCTCTACCAAATATCTTTTAAACAAATTATCACTTCTTGATATAGGTTCAGTAATCATCTGTCCGACTTTTAATCCACCTCTTGCTGCATCTATACCTAATTTTTGTACTGCTTGGGTTGGTGCTGCGTAAGAATATCCTTTACTAGAATTAGATAAAACTGTTCCTGCTGAACCTAGAAGCTTTGATGCAGGTCGCCCAAATTTAGCTATAGCAAGAGGAACACCTATATCTATAGGTCCGAACCCTAAAGCAACATCTTGTACAGTTTGACCTAAACTTTTGTTGGTAAATGGTAAGACTTTTGTTTTATCGCTAAAAGCAGATGCTGGAATTATAGTTTTTTGTCCGTAATCTAATCTTTGCTGAGTTCTATCTCTAAATTCTTGTTGTAACTCCTCACTCGCCCAGGATAATGAAGGTCTATAATTAGGATCTTGTTTTTGCCTAAAGTCAATATAATTTTCAACTAAAGGCGCTTTAGCTTCTTGCACAGCCATTACATTAAGCATCTTTTCCCCTAATCTTAATGCTCCTACTGCAGGTTCTTCAAAGAATTGTTGTGGAAATCCTCTTAGTGCCTGCATCCATAAATCTCTATCCCTAGCTGGAGCTGATCCAAGCATAGGTTGTCCACGAGGCGTAGGCAAACCATAATAATAAGGCTGTGGTCCTCCTGATTGAGGAACCCTTTGTTCTCTAATCCCCTTTTTTCTTTCCTCTCTTAGCTGTTCTAAGGTTGCGCCTACTCCCATTCCACCAGACATTACCATAAGAGCCTCCTAAAATCCGTATAAAAATCTTGTTGGAGGTGCTAATGCCCTTGTATAAGGGGATCCTGCTTGTTGCTGTATTCTTTGTGAAGTAGGAAACTGGTCTAAAAATTCTGAGAATGTAAGAGATGGGGTTTCACCTTGTCTTGCAGCACTTGCGAGTTCACCTAAAAATTCGTTTCTTGCTTGTTGAAATACGTTAGATATTGTTTCTCTTTTCCTTCTTTCAGTAGCAAAAGGTTGTGCAACAGATTGAAATATTCCGAATTGTCCTTCAGGACTTGATTCTAGGTAATCTACAAACGGATTACTTGCTAGAAATGGATTGTTGTTTTCACCATTCGCCATATTTTATTCCCTATAGTTAAGCTCCATACGGATTCAGTCCGTATGCGCCTTGTAAATAAGTTCCAAAACTAGGAGCTACCTGTTGCCCACGTTGTGCTTGATCGAAATATTGATTGTAAAGTTGACTTACGCCAGGAAGCAGATCCTTTATTAAATTATAACCTGCGCTACCCATTCTACCTTGTAAAGCAGTATGGCCTAACCCAGCTAATCGCCCTAAAAATGTTTGTTCAGGCTCATCTAACAACCCCCAAGTTCTAGGCTGGTAAGCTCCAATTCCTGGAATTGACTCACCAGTTTCAGGATCAATACGAATACGAGGCATACCAGTTTCAGGATCAAGAGCCTCTTGTCTGTATGGACCACCTAATACGTTTTGAAATTCTGGACCAGCTTCCCCACCTACTACATTCCTAAATACCGATCCAGCTAAATTTCTTGCAGCTAGTGGAGATCCAACTTGCTGAACCCAAGATCCAAAACCAGGTGCCTCACCAGGTAATCCCTTCGGATCGGTTAGCCCACTTATATCTTTTGTGTCAAATGCCCTTCCAAATTCATAAGGCAGACGAAAACCTTGATATGTCCAATCTCTTTCTAAATATTTTCTGTATGGATTAGTCATTGGTAAGCTCCCTAAACCCAATGCTCGCTGATAAGCTCCATACGGATCCAGTTCAGATAATGGAATATCTGGTACTGTTGGCAATGGTCCTTGTGCAGTAGCTAGACCTTCAGGAGGAACCATTTTGGCTGGCGCAGTAGAAACAAAGCCTCCTGATGGGGGTGGTAAAATAAAAGGATCACCTCCCGATGGAGGTACAACTGACGATGGAGTTACAACTGTCGGTGGAGTTACAACTGCTCCCCCTGGGCCTGCAAAACCTGGTATGGCTGGTCCATAAGGTTGTGGTCCAGCGAAATCGGATGGTGGCGCTGCAAAACCTGGTATGGCTGGTCCATAAGGTTGTGGTCCAGCGAAATCGGATGGTGGCGCTGCAAAACCTGGTATGGCTGGTCCATAAGGTTGTGGTCCAGCGAAATCGGATGGTGGCGCTGCCACGCTTGGCGCTGCAAAATTAGGAGGTACATCGAACATAGGGCCTGTTCCCGGTACTAATCCTGCCTGAACGTACCTATTTTCAAGGTCTGCTGCCGTTCCTGCAGTTCCTGGATAGCCTGGTAATCCTGTAGCTCCTGCAAATCCCGGAGTTGCTACTCCATAATCCACAGGTCCTCCTGCAAATCCCGGAGTTGCTGCTCCATAACCACCTTGCATCCCCATAGATTCTGCTATAGCTCTTTGTAGAAAACCTGAAAAATTTGGTTCTGATTCTCCTGCTTGCTGTACGAATGGACCAAAAGCCGGAGAATTTGTTAGACCTTCGATTGTTAATTTGCCAATTTTTTTACCAGCTTGTACTGCAATCGGAGCTAGTTGTCCAAGTAATTTATTAGGCAAACTATTTTCTAAATATTCATAGAATTTACCCATTGATGGGGTTGCTTCAATTTTTGTGTCACCAATTAGCAAATATGGTTCTGATTCTGTTCCTTTTAAAGCAATAGGACCTGAAGTATTATATATTTTTTCTGTTGGTGCCGTTCCAGCAAGTTGTGGCAATGCTTCGTCTGCTGCATCCAAGACACTAGGCTGGCCAGTTGGAGCTGTTACTGGTTGTGACGTAAATGAAACTGAGAGAACATTTGCTCCAGATTCTTGTGCAGTTTCATTAGCTAATCTTGTTGCTTCAGCTTGACTGTCTGCTTCAATTTCATAAGTTCTGTTATTGTCTAATGTGACTGTATATAAAGCCATTTATCTATCCTCTTGCTCCCGGTCTTGGTTCTCCAGGCGCTCTAGTGTTGTTTGGAGGAGGCGATCCTCTAAATAAATCATACCCACTTTCTGGTCCTGTTACAACACCGTTGTTATTATTCATACTTGGTCTTGGGTTTTGTTGTGGTGGTCCTTGCTGTGGTTGACCTTGTTGTGGTTGACCTTGCATAGGCATACCCTGTGCTGCCATCATTTGCTGCTGTTGAAGTTGCATTATCGCCTGTTGAAATTGTAGTTTCCTTATATATTCTTCTCTTTGCTCATTGGTATATTGTCTTTTTAGCTGATCCAAATAGAACTGAGCTTCAACCGGTCTTTGATTTTCAAGCAGGCCTTCCCACATATTAAATGCGATAGCTTTGGGTTCTGACCTTGAACCTTGCTGTGCAAAGATTTCCTTCTTCCACTTGTCGGGATCTTCCACATCCAGTATTTCATTCCAGATATAAGTGTCCGGAGCTAGTGGTACAGGGCCTTCCCTTAACATCTGAGCTGTTGAGAACCTCTGAGGATCCTCCATTCCGAGAGAATTTTTAAACATAATCTCTAGGTTTCCTGCTTTTTTCAAATCTTCAGGTGCTATTTCCTCGTCAAAATAGGTTTGCGTTTCTCCCATCATTCCGTCAAACTGCAATTTTCCGAACCTTCCACCCTGATACTGGTATCTTAAAATATTTGCTATCTGTGTCATTGCGCCACCCAGGGCCTTCATCCTGTGGGATACCTGATGTTGTGCGCCTGCTCTTAAAATATTTGCTGCGTGACCTGACAACTGGAACTGAATATCACCAAATACTATGTCTGGTACGGTTCCCTGCTGCAATTCGCTGTTTACAGTACCGATATAGGCTCCTGCATCAGCTACAAGTTTCATTTCAGGTGCCAGTTCCATATTTTCTCCGTCTTTAAGAGAGATATTGGCTCCTTCCCTGTAGGGATCATCCATTAATCTTAAATTTCCATCCCTGCTTCTTAAAATCATAGGGTGTTTTACTGCACGCCTTACCAAAGTCTGCCAGTCGGACATTGACTTGTTCTGTGTGTCTATAAGGCTTCTGATATGAGCAAATACGCTTTCACCAACGTCACCCCATACGTTATCTCCTGAGTAATCTCCCTGAACAAATGGCTGGGGACCAACGTATCCTATAAATGCAGGCACTATAGAGTCGCCATTTAGGTTTTTATTTTCGTGTTTCTCTGGTTTTACTAGATATCTTCCGTTTGCAACTACGCTTCTAGTGTGTCTGTCAATATATTCGTGTACGTCTACTCCTGCTTCATAGTCGCCTGGAGCAAAATCCATATTTACTCCGTAGGAATCCTTAATAAAATCAGGGGTTCTCGAATGTGATCTTGCTATCCATTTCAGTCCGTTGTTGTCGAACTTCCAGGTTGCATTTAGTGGATCAAAGGGTTCTATTTCGCACCTTATAGAGCCGTTGTCCTGCTTGTTGAACATAGCTCTGCCACAATACCAGCCTCTAACTGCGATATACCAGGCTAACTGGTCCTGCAGCGTTGGGGACAACATTGAGGCTAGTCTGTCATCCCCCATACGGATACATCCACGAATGAATTTTTCTAAAGTTGTGCCAGATTCTGCGCTCTCTGGATCATTTCTGTCGTATCTGGTCCGTACAGTCATTGCTGCTTCAGTCAAATAACTGATAATTTTATCTGCCGTTGTTCTTGGCTTGTTGCTTGTGTAGGATTGGTAGCCTTCTCCAGCATCATATTCTTCAAGAGTGTAATACTTGTAGTCGGCCTCCCACCTTTCCCTGAGTTTAAGGTACTGTGGCTTTTCCTTTTCCTCGGTTACAAGCTGCTCAATCTGTTTAGCTGTGAGTCTTTTTTCAGTTGTCATATTTTACCAGTATGATATTGATGGTTCTCTCGGACTATAGGAACTTGCTTCCCTTGCGTGACCAAATTCGTGTATGAGTCCATAAGTTATAGCCTTTACTGCGTGATTATACCTGTCCCTGGGCGTTGTGCCTAGCACGTTGCCCTCACGATCAGTCGCCCAAGAGTAAACCTTGGTCTGTCCGTTAAAGGGATTAGGGCCTCCTCCTAGTTCGCTTATCGCACCTTTGCAGTCAGGTGAAAAAACAATTTTGGGTTCCTTCATAATAGGATCAATCTTTAAAAACGTATTGAATCTTTCAACACCTTCTATAATTCTTACATAAGTCGGGTGCAGATACAATCCCGACTGCTCCTGCCACACTTCAACCTGAGAAGGCATTGCCTGATGCTGCGCACCGGCCTGATCTATGGCTCCGTACTTGTCTGCCTTGTTCCACCAGGCTCTTGTCATAGCTATCTGGCATATTTCAGGACCGATCTTTTCCTGCTCGTATATTTCATCAAATACCCTGATCTGCCCGTCAATAATCTGAGCAAACTCCACAGCATAAGCCGAATCCGTAGCTCTCGAATATCCCGGATCCACCCAGACATACACAGGGACACCCTCTACAAAGTCCACATCCTGTATATGAACCTCATTCCTAAACATTTCGTGTACCCTTCCCTTCGGAGGACTAGGCACGCCGGCAAATCTTTCCATAAACCACGACTCGCTGTGCGTATTTTCCAGCTTAACTATCTCAGGATCCTCCCTGCCACCAGGAAACAGTTCCGTATTAGTCCACGTTGGGAGGGAGAAGCTCTTTACGTTTTCAGAGTTCTGGACAGCAGGAGAGGACCAATGTATATATTTCTCAGGATACCATCCAAGGCTACTTTCAAAAGTACCTTCAAGCATCAACCACCCTCTTGCCTCTACCAATCTCTCCTCCAGCCTCCAAAAACTCTCCAAATCCAACTGAGATGCCTCGCAAGCCACAATTCCTCTGGGAGCCTCCATAGCCAAACTCTTAAAATCACTAGCAGATTTGGTCTTTACAGCTATCCTTTCGTGATTACACCTAGCTTCGCCACATACACATACATTTAATCTTAAAATTCCGGGGTTAATAGGCTTGCTCATCTCTCCCAAAAGGCCTAGGTTACTTAAATCAGTACCAATATAATTAAATTCTGCCCTGGTTCTCTCATAATCAGCAGCAACCAGCCAATATATATCACCCGGATTAGCAGTCTTATTCGCAATACTCTCTAAAATCTTAACAGTAAGATAAGCAGCAGCCAATCTGCTCTTACCACCTCTTATACCACCAGCTACCAACTTATAGCGTGCAGCATCATCCAATATCGTTAACTGCGCCTCAGTAGGCTTTAAGCGCATCTGAGCTAGTAACTTATCCCTCGTAGTGGTGTCCATACTAAGATATTGTACATAAGATTTTAAATCTGTGAAGTAGTACTCATCAAGTAAGAAAGAAAGACCACCAAGCCACACCCCCCAAGAAGAAAGGAAGAATATACTGTTAATCGCCCTGCTCTTATTTATTATAGTCACCACCCCAAGAAGAAAGAAAGAAAGCAAGAAGAAGAAAGCAAGAAGAAGAAAGCAAGAAGAAGAAAGCAAGAAAGATATTATTTCACTTTTTAGGTACTAATATCAACTTTGAACTAATAGAAAATTAAGAAGGTTGAATTTAAGGGACACTGTTATATTTATCTTATTGCGAAATTGGGTTTTTTATAGTTGCGAATTTGAGCAAGAAAATAGCCTAGAAAAATATTAATTAATCTAGGCTATAATTTATTTAACTATTCCACTCTAAAGAATTAACACATTTAGAACACATAAATTGTTGAGTTAATTTATTCCAAAATACACTCTTGGTTTTTAGATTGTAACCACCATACGACCACCCAAATAATTTATCGCAACAATAAGTTACATCTAATTTTTTTAGTAGTCTAAATTTAATGTAGTTTAATAATTTCATATTGCTAACTCCTCCTCTGCCTCAGTCAAATGACTTGCCTTTTTGAACTTATCAACATCAAATCTATCATTAGACTGAATGAAGATATTAATTAATCGATTTTCAATATTATCAATTAATCCCAAGAATGAATCTTGAGAACCGAAAACATCATCATTTGATAAATGTTGAATTGCTAACCTTTCGTTTTTTAGCATTTGAGCTATTTGTATAAAATGTTGTTTAGTAAACATTTTTTAATCTCCTTTAATTGTTTAAGTTGTTAAGTATATTTTACTAAAGTACAGCTAAAAAAGATATTATTTTAATCTTAAAAATGGATAATTTGAGTTCTGTAGCAGTAAGCCTAGAATCAATTATTTTCTTTTAATTGCTCCGAATTTTCTGATATTTTTTTATTTTCTTCTGGACTTCCTGGAATTAATTTAGTCGTATTTTGCAAGGCAAATATTAAATTCATAGCGTTGGTGTCGGAGTTCTCTTGTATCTTCCGGAAATCCTCCGGGGCTTGTTGCTCCAATAACCATTGGAGATTATTTCCTCCTTTATTGTTGGATTCTTGTAGTTTCTGAATACTAGAACTGATCCAGGTTGCATGCATGCGTGAAGTGAGTACGTAAAACTTTATATAATAACTATCTTCAAATATATTATTTTCTATTGCTATCTTTCCTCTTTTTAAAATCTCATTACCTCTACGCCTACCAATTTTTGAAATATCAAGAGAAACATTAATATTGCCTATTAATAATAATTCTTTAAAGTAAGTTCTTAATATCTTATAAGTAATATTACTCTTACGTGGTCTGCCTATTATCTTAGTATTATTAACTACTATAATATTATCTTCTTTATTAGATATTATTTTAATATCCGATTTTCTGGATTTTGTGCTTTTTTTGGTTTTTTGTGCTTTTTTCTTCATTTTCTTAATAATCCGGATTGCGAGAATCCGTTTTAAGCGCCTTCAGGCCCTTGAACAATGGTATACATCATTTATTTATTTTAACATCATTTTCATTTTAGGTTCAAAATTCGGTTTTCAATTCGGTTGCAATAGTGGATTAAACTTGTTTATCCCTGTATAATGAGTGTTAACGAACTAAAAATTAAAGGAGTAGCTAATGACCGAGCTAAATAAAAATGAAGGTTTGCAAGTAAAATTTGATGAGAATTTAGAATATCAACAACTACTGCAAACTTTCAGACTAAACAAAAAATACTTACCTTCAAATGAAAATTACACATTCGAAGATGAAATAAACAAATCTAATTTTTTCAATAAGGAGGAAAAATAAATGATAGACACAGTTACAGAAACAATGTTTATAGATACATTCAAAAAAATAAGACCTGATAATTTTAGTTATGACGGTTTAAAAGTATTGTTTGAACACTTGGAAGAATACGAAAATTCAACAGGAGAACAAATTGAGTTTGATGTAATTGCGATATGTTGCGATTATGGAGAATACGAAAACGAACAAGAATTATTAAACGATTATAATTATAATTATAAAACTATTGACGAAATAATGGACCAAACCGAAGTTTTAGAATTTAAAAAACAAAATAACGATTATTTAAGTTTCATAATCAGAGCATTTTAAGGAGAAAGAATAATGTATTACACGCCAGAAGATTACGAACCTAAAAGCCAAAAAGATAAAATTTTGGTTATAGGCAAATCCATTGAAGATTTAACAGAGTCAGAAACAGACGAAGTCATAAACGAACTTGTTAAAAATGGAACTCTTAAAAAAGATGCATCAGGAAATATTTATAAACCTGAATTATAAGAAATTCCTTTAATTGAAAAGAGCCTAGAATTAAAAACTCTAGGCTCTTATTTTTTGATTAAGTCGTTGTGTTTATGGTTTTTCAATAATTTTAAAGTCTTTAATATCTCTCGAATCGAAATTATCATTTATACATTTTGTATGAATTGTCCATACTGTCATCATCATATCCAACAT
>Ga0208449_1001190_pt1 | contig 14464 bp, 21 predicted proteins | sample MalvireepMed_s17_FD_184247 | JGI IMG/M metagenome (GOLD analysis project Ga0208449, IMG submission 184247) | Marine viral communities from the Global Malaspina Expedition - Malaspina viral metaG DeepMed_s17 (SPAdes) (version 2) | ecosystem: Environmental > Aquatic > Marine > Oceanic | place...
TACGAAGGGCAAACATATCGCCTGGTACGATAATCGGCTCTGGATCGGCAACGTAAACGGGGCGACCGGGCAGCTTTGGTATTCGGATATTGCCGATATCGAAACCTGGGGCGCGACCTCGTTTTTCAATTTTGGCGGCATCATTCGCGGCCTGGTGCCGACGCAATCGTCGCTGGTGGTGCACACCACAGACGGTATCTATACGCTCCAGAGGACCGGCAACGCGGTCAATCCCTATATTCCCACGCAGCGCACAGGGAGCAACCAGGCGGCGCCACTGGCGGCCATAGACGGGCGCTCGATTGTGGCCGTGCCGGATGATGTGCAGTTGATGATTCTGGAAGACGGAATATACGAATGGGACGGCGGCAATGCGATATTGAAAATAAGCGGTGCGCTGGACGACGGTTATTGGGACAATATCAACACGGCGCGCTTATCGCAAGCCTTCGCCGGCCGATTTCCGAGGGAAAATGAGGTCTGGTTTACCCTGCCCTATGGCGCCAGTCAAACCAATATGAACCATATCATGGTTTGGAATCATCGCCGGCGCGGCTGGTATGGGCCGCTGTCGGGCTGGGAGCGGAATTGCTTTGGCCTAATAGGCCAAAAGCCGCACCTGGGCGATTTCGACGGCTATTTATGGGACCACGACACCGGCGACGACGACAACGTGACCACGGCCATAGATTCTTTTTTTGAAACCGGCGCGCCGGCGCCTTATGGGCCGGATGTGGATGTACGATGGCTGCAAGCGCGGCATTTTTACGACGGCAAAGGGAATTGGTCGGTGCAATCGCTGCAACAAAGCGCGGATTTAATCGGCGCGACTGAAAGCGTACCGATGCGCGGCGCCGGGTTTTTGTTGGGAACGGATAGTCTGGGGTCAACGGTGCGGATGCAGCCGGTGCGGCAGTTGAGCCAGGACGTGCCGCTTGTGGGGTATGGGCCGAGTAGCAGCTTGAAAATTTCCTTAAATGCGGTCAATCAATCGTTTTCGTACCGGAAAATAGTTGCACGCTTTAAACCTTTGGGCCGGCAGGGCAAGCCGCGACCCGTGGACGCTTAACCGAGGCAAATCATGGCTAATTTTGGACGGGTAAAAACCTGGTCGGCAGAAACGCTACAGCCCGCCGACCTAAACGCCGAATTTGACAATATTATTAATAATGTAACCTCCGGGTCGGTATCGTCGGCCAATATCGACCTGACCGATGGCTACGCCTGGACCGGCACCCATACCTGGTCAGTCGATGCCAAAATATTAAACGGCGCTGGCCTCATCGTCGGCAATACGGCCCAGGTGACGACCTCCGCGACGGGCGAGTTGCAGGTATTGGGAACGGCAGCCGCCGATTCTACGGCCATTATAGGCCAATGGGCGGCAGCCGCGACGGGTGGCACGTTGTCGTTCGTGAAATCGAGAAACGCGACGATCGGGTCGTCTACGATTGTGGTAAACAACGATGTGCTGGGAACGATCGAATTCATGGCCGACGACGGGTCTGATTTTGCCACGCCGGCGGCGTCGATATTCTCCCGGGTAAACGGCACGCCAGGCGCAAACGATATGCCGGGCGAGCTGGTGCTGGCCGTTACGGCCGACGCGGGCAATGCAGTAACCGAGCGCGTGCGGATCTTGCAAAACGGCACGGTGGAACTGAACAGCTCGACGCTTTCCTTCGACGGCGCGGCCTCGATTGATACCTCCGGGAACGCCATTCTGGGCCTGTCGGCCGGTACGGCTGACATCCAGGTCACGGCCTCGAACCTGACGCCGGCCAGCAACGACGGCAGCGCCCTGGGTGTTTCGGGGACGGCCTGGGCGGACCTTTTCCTGGCCTCCGGGTCGGTGGTCAACTGGGTGGCCGGCGATATTACCCTGACCCATTCGGCCGGCAAGCTGACCTTTGGTGGCGACGGCGCGGTCGAGATTGATTTTAATAATCACGAAATGACCAATATCGACGTAAACAGCGGCGCGATCGACGGCACAATCATCGGCGCGGCCAGTGCAGCGGCGGGGAGCTTTGCGGCGTTGGTTGGCACCAGCTTGGATATTAACGGCGCAGCCGATATATCGGGCGATCTCACCTTGTCGGCGGGCGCCGATGGGGCTTTGACGTTTGCAAATGCCGGGGAAAATAGCATAAAGATACCTGATAATCAGGCCAGTGCGCTGATCATCGAGGAAGCGGATGCGGCCTATTTGACTTTTGTCACGACGAACAGCGGCGAAAAAATCACGCTGGGCAAAAAGCTGGAAGCCGGGTCGGTAGAAATCGAGGGCAGCGGCTTTGATATAAATGGCGGCGCGATCGACGGCACAATCATCGGCGCGGCCAGTGCAGCGGCGGGGACGTTTGCGGCTATAGTCGGCACTAGCTTAAACGTGAGCGATGGCAATATCACGAACGTGGGCGATATTGCGCTCGATTCGATTTCGTCGGATGCAGGAACGTCGATAAATGTGGTCCTGGGCAGTGATGCCGGAGACGATTTTACGGTAGATACCGACAAGCTAGTGGTTGAAGGGGACACCGGGCGCATCGGCATAGGCACGGCGGCACCTGCTAAGGCTCTTCATATAGAACATGGCGACGATGATGGCGGGTTGTTGTTGGAAAACTCAGGGACTGCTGGCGCTGGCGCTGCGTTGACGTTATACAAAAATGGGGGTCATCCTAACCAATATGACATACTGGGTCGAATAATATGGCAGCAAAATTCGCAAGCGGGTCAACATGAATTTGCTAGTATAGTAGCCCAAAATCAGAGTGATCCTGCATCAGATAGTGGCTCAGAGGACGGCCTCATTGATATTAATGTTTTCCGAGGTGGGAGTTCAAGGATTGCCATGCGTATAGAAAACGCTGGATCTACTCATGAAATAGTAATGAATGAGGCGGGGGATGATACGGATTTCAGAGTTGAAAGCGATGTATCTACAAAGGCATTTTTTGTGGATGGCGCAAATTCGAACGTGACGATAGGCGCTGGTGCGGCTTTAGCAACTAGCGCAACAGCCGGTTTTCTTTACATTCCTTCTATGGCAGGCGGTCCTTCGGGGACACCGACAGATTATACTGCATTATCCGCTATCGTACACGACACGAGTAATCACCGTATATATCTATATGATCACGTCAATGGCGCATGGAAGTATGCCGCGTTAAGCGATATATAAGGAGGCAATATAATGGCAGTCGCATATACGCTAACTATTACGGATAGGGTGCGGGTACTGCAAACCGCAACGCTTAAAAACGGTACCGATGTCGTGGATTACGTATCGGCAGTAGTTTGCTATCTCGCGGGCAGCGAAACGGTAGGCGATAAAACGTATACAGCTAGTACGGACGGCTGGGTGCCGCTGACTGCCCCATCCGAACATGAAGGCAGTTATGACACCTACGCCGATCTCACATCTCGTCCCGCCTGGATCACCGCAGCGGGTAATGCCTGGGCCAGCGATGACCGAAAGGCAAATCTTGCATCGCAAATAGAAGGACAAAAAACTGCGCCGAGTGATGGCCAAGCAGTGTGGGCTTAATGTTTGGACACCTCGCAACTACCGCATATAGACGCAGGCACACAGGCCGCAGCGGAGGCATTTGTCGGCGCCTGGTTGTGGGTTGCTGTGGCGCTGTTTTTGTTGCTGCTCTTTCGCAATTTTCTGCAAAATGTGGTCGAGGGAATTTCAATTCAGTGGGGCAACGAGTACGAGCAGGACGAAGTCGTTTGGCTGCATCTGAACGGCGACAGGCGACCGGCGAGGATTGCGCGGTTTGGCCTGGCGAGGACGAGTTTTTATTGCTACGACGTGACCGACCGGGACGGAAAAATGACGATTACAGGCGGCACCCTGCTGACAGTGCCAAATTCGGAAGTCAAGGGGCTGAGAATTGAAAGACCTCTCGATAAATTGGATCTATTACCCCCAGAAAGGTAAGGTGACGCATAATATGACAGTCGAACAGATCAAAGAGCGCCTTGAAGTTATTGCCACGCAGCTTAACGAAAGGGCTAATCAGCTATTGGCCGCTGATCCAGTAGCGTGCGAATTGCTGGGCTTAAAAAAAGGCATGGAAATGTGTATAGGTGACGCATTTAGCGGCGAACCAGAGGGCAACGGCGAGGTCGAGCGTGAAGAGAGCATTGAAGCGATTGCTGGTGGTTGAAAAGATTAAGCGCCTGATTCGTGTAATTCGTTTGCTGTTTCAAAAGTAGGTATTAAAAGCAAGGGGTCGCTATGCCGAAAGTAGGGAGCAAGCATTTTTCATATTCGCGCGCCGGGCGCAAAGCCGCAGCGGCGTACAAGAAAAAAATAACGGGCACGGGTCGCAAGAAAAGCGCCGGCGGTAAGCGGAAGAGATAAGCCGATCTAATGCGCATCTAACGGCATCTAATATTCCGCCGTCTAATGTATATCTAATAATGAAATAGGGCGAAATTGTACAATACTGCAATATGCACCCGGGTTTACCTATGAAATCCGGGTATTTTTTTTAATAAAATTGTACGTAATTGTACGTAATTGTGCGTATTTTAATAATGTGGTAAATCAGGGGGGAAAGATCTCCCTGATGTTTCACGTGAAATATTTAAAAAATGATATAAGCGAAATATATACAGAAATTTACGGTGTTTTTATTATTGCCTTGTTCGGGCAATATCTAATGAATATCTAACGCGCCGCGCCAAAAAGGGCGGCATCGAGCCGTTTGGCCGCCTCCTGGCCGTGTTCGGGGAACAGGTGGCCGTATACGTCAAACGTGGTTTGTATGCTGGCGTGCCGCATTTGCTGCTGGATATATTTGGGACTTTCGCCCTGGTCGATCAATAACGCCGCACAGGTGTGGCGCAGATCGTGCAGCCGGATGGGGGGCAAGCCGGCTTTTTCGAGCAAGGGCTTCCAGATCACGGCCCAAAGATTAACGGGATTATATACGGTCCCTCGTTTTCGCGGAAATATTAAACCTAAATCGGTATATTTAGGTTCTTGTAAGCGGTGCCTGGCCTGTTCTATTTTGTGCGTTTTCAATAGATCCAGGCACGCCGGCGATAATTGCACCGTGCCGGCCGATTGGTCCGATTTGGGCGCTTTAAATCCTTTTTGGGGACCGTGGTATTGATACGCTTCGACCACGGTATATCGGCCCTGGTCCCAATCTACATGTTCCCATTTCATCGCAACCAGCTCACCGACGCGCAGGCCGGTTATCACGGCCGTCAAAACAAAAGCGCGCCATTGGGTGTTTTCCGTCGCCTCTAATAGCTGCCGGATTTGTGCGTGGTTTAAATAGCTTTTTTCCCTTTTCGGCACTTTCGGCAACGGTACATTTGCGGCTGGATTTTTTATCAAATAGTTCCATTCAATGCCTTGTTTGAAAATTTGCTTTATTTGTATCAACAAGGCCGAAACGTAATTACCGCTATAATCCTTTAAAAGATCCGCTTTCCAGCGCTCGATGTTTTCGCGGCTTATTTTTGTTAATTGTCGCCGGCCGAATCTAGGCAAAATATGAAGTTGCAGGTTTTTTCCGTATTTAATATGGCTATTGGCCGCCAGCCCGGGGCGCATGGTTTCCAGCCAGTTCTGGGCAAATTCGGCCAGGGTGATCTGCGGCAGCTCGAAAAACTCCCCCCGGGAAATCTCGGCCACGACCTGGGCGCGGTACGCCTCGGCGTTCTTTTTGGTCTGGTCGCCGGGTAATTTCAGCCATTTCTGCCGGCCCTCGTAGGGTACGACGATATAATATAGATAGGTGCCGGTTTTTGCTTTGCGTTTAACAATTGAGCCGCGCAAGGGGTATGGCCTTCCGGTTTTGCACTTCGCCTTGTTGATCGTCTATTTTGGTCTTGACCCATAGATCGAAATCGTCTTTGGGTATGCGTCTAATCTTTCCGAAATGTACGCACGGCAATTCACCGCTTGCAAGCAATTTATACGCGGTTGGGCGCGATATGCGCAATATTCCGGCAATTTCTGGGATGGTGTAAAACTCGGTCATGTGTAGTTTCTACCCTTTTTTGTGTAGTTTCTACCCTTTTTTGTGTAGTAATTGCGCATTTATACGAAGTAATTGCGCATCAGGTACGAAGTTACTTCGTACCTCGCCCTCGAAAAAAATGGTGGAAAATTAGGCGGGCTTATCCTTTTTCCTAATTTTCCACCACTGGGTTTGCCGCAGCAATTGCAGCAAGCGCCTCGCCTGCCTGTTTCCGTTTGCGCTCCTCGCCCTCGATTCTCCAGCGCAGAGTTTCCTGCGCTGCATCGTAGACGGTCGTCCGGGTATCCGCCGCCTCGATGGTGGCCAGCAGGGATTTAAGCCGGTCGAGTTCGGTGTCTGTCATTTGTAATAATCCCACATTACTGCCTGCGCTTTGAGATGATCGTTGTCGAGATGCAAAAAGCTCTTACCGATGCCGACGCGCACAAAGCCGGCAGCCAGGGCGGCGTCCAGCAACCGGAAGCGCCGACTGCTACCTACGGCCGCGATATCGACCGCGTGGCCACAGCGGCCCTCCAGGTCGCCCAGATCGGCCGGTACGTGTGAGCTGGTGGTTCGCTTCCGGCTTTCGGGATGCTTCCGGCAGCGCACGCCGCTGGTAATTTGGATTACGCCGGCGTCGTCGCGCATGGCCTGGAGCCGGGTCATTAGATCCGGCGATATCTTCGCGGCGCCTTTGCAATTTCCGCATTTACACGCGATTTCTGCGCGGCTGAAATTCTTGGTCAGATCGCCCATTTATTGCGCTCCTTTCAAGCTCAGCTTTTCGGGCAAACGTGGCATAAGTTTATATCCTGTTTCCTGAGCCTGGCGTCTGGTCGTAATAGCGCGGCTTTTCGTCGCCGGTCAGCCGCGCCAGCAGCTCCTCGTCGTCGATTTCTCGCAGATCGCGCGATCGGGTGCGCGAGGCGAACAGGCAGCAGATCAGGAAGCCGAGCGCCACGCCGGCGAATAGGGCGACCAGGTGGGTAACTAAGGCCATTTTGCGCTCCTCAAAAGGGAAGATCCTCAAGTACAGGCGGCACCGGTTCGGCGCCTGGGGCGCTGTCGGGCGCGTCGTCACGTTTGCCGAGCATCTGCATTTGGAAAACGCGGATCTCCGTCGTCCATTTTTTTTGACCGTTGGGGTCGTCCCAGGAGCGCGTTTGTAGTTTGCCCTCGACGTATATCTGGCTGCCTTTTTTGAGATATTTGTCGGCGATGTCGGCCAGCTTATCCCAGAAAACCAGCCGGTGCCATTCGGTCGTTTCCTTGCGCTGGTTCGTTGCCTTGTCGGTCCACGATTCGGAAGTCGCCAGGGATACGTTTGCAACCTGGGCGCTGTTTACCTGTTTGATTTCCGGGTCGGCGCCTAAATTGCCGACGAGGATGACTTTATTGACTCCAGCCATATCTCAAGCTCCTTTATTTGTCAATGTGGAAAAACAAACCCGAGTTACACCTCTATTTCTGCGTGTAGTATTTCGAGCATGTCAATTTTTTCTAATTTATTAAAAATTTTAACCTGTATCTGCCGGACGCGCTCCCGGGTTAGATTTAGATGCCGGCCGATCTCATTAAAAGTTTGCGGTGGCTCGTCGTCGAGGCCGTAGTGCCGGGCGATTATATACCGCTCACGCTCCCCCAAGTCGCCCAGGAGTGCCGCGATCTTTTCGGCGCGCTCTTGGGCGACCTGGGTTTTTTCAAGCGCGCCCAGCGCGTCCAGGGCGTCAGGATCGACAATAAAGGGCGGAATATTGCTATCATTGGCGCGGTCGTGTTGCTTGTAATAATCTACCACGGTTTGCCACGAAAAATTGCCCATCACCATCATCATCAACCCATGTACCTGGTCAGAGTTTAGTTCCATTTTGTGCGTTAATGCCTCGAAAGTAGCGTCTTTCCCTTGGCGCAGTAGGTCTTGTTCCAGGGTGCGATACCGCCGATAAATCTGCAGAAAATTCACCGGGAGGGTGACATCTCGGTCACCGTGTGTCGCAACCTGAATTTTTTGGCGTATCCACCATACCGCATAGCTGATAAATTTAAAGCCGCGATCCGGGTCGAAGCGGTCGAGGGCGACCATCAAACCGAGAATACCCTCGGCCACCAGGTCGCACAGGGGCAAGCCTCGGCCCTGAAATTCTTTAGCCATCGAAACGGTGAAACGAATATTTGCCTGGATTACGCGATCTCTGGCGGCCGTATCGCCGGTATTTTTCCATCGCCGGATCAGACTCAGCTCCTCGAAGCGATCCAGGGGGTCGATGCTGGCCGGCCAGGGCATCGGCAGGTCAGACCGGCCGGGCTTTTTATTGTAATCTTTCATCGCCTGGTTTTTCTTCGGCCCGTATTTCGCGTAGCGCTTCCTCCTGTGCGTCCCGGGGCACCTGGTGCGCTCGTACCGCGGCCCGGATCGCTACTTTCTCGGCCTTGTCCCGGGTTAATTTACCTCGCTCAAATGCTTTTTGGGCGGCGTCTAAAATCCCGGATAGATCAGCCCAATCGGCCGCCTGCTCGATCGCCTGCAGCCAGCTCTTAGGGCGCGCCATAGCTCGATAGGGCGCGGATGAGGGAAATGGCCTGGAGTATCCAGGCGTCCAGATGTGGCGCCGTAATAGCGCCGTAGGAGCCGGCGCGTGTCTGGATTTTTACCACGCGAAACGGGTTGTGGGTTATCTGTATCTGATTGATTTTATCGGCTTGCAGCCATTCGACGATTTCTCCGAATGCTTCTAATATTTCGGCCGGCCCTCCATATTTTTTGACGCTGTGGAACAGTTCGTGGCATTTCCCGCATAACGCGATAAGATCCTCGTCTTCCTCCTGCGGCATGTTTATATAAGTGCGATGGTGCGCGTGCAAGTCGAAGGGGGGCGCCGCAAAATTGCAGATTTGGCACCGGTGGCCGGCGCGCTCTTTGCAGCGGGCGCTGATCTCCTGCCACTGTGGCGAATTATCAATGACGTGTTCCCGATATTCCTGGGAATAATCATAATCGCTGACGGTCAAAAACATTCGCCCTCTTCGCCCTCGGCGGGTAAAAGGCCGCCCGTTTTGACTCTGTTCTCCAGCCGATCCAACCGCAGTTGTTCCGCGCAGGATTGTTTTTTTAGCTCTTCGTTCTCGGCTTTGAGTTCTTCCATTGCTTTCATCAGGTTTTTGGTATAATGGGGCGGTGGTTTTTTGCGGCGCCCGAAATCGTCTTTATTTCGTTCAATCGTTCCCGCCGGGAAAAAGAAATCATCATCTTTTATCAATTCGTCCTTTTTCGTGTCCCGACGAAATAGTTGGCCGTCCCATTTGGGCGTATGTCGCGCATGGGTGCGTATCGTTTCGACTGTCAAATTCAGCGCTTCCGCTACTTGGGCCAGGGTTTCGATTCCCGCAGAAAATGGATTTCCCTGCTCAAATATATTTCCCTGCGCGCATTTTATTTCTCCGTTTTCGGTCATTTTTTTCCTTTCTCGGGTGAGTTGTTTATATCAGCCTTCACGCAATTCAGCCCTTCCAGACCTAATTTTACGCCAGGGCCAGCGCGCCCGTGCCAATTCTACAGCGCGGCTCCATTGATCTTTTGAAAATTCTTTTGCGCGTTTTTCTTCGACCTCGGTCCAGCTGGCATCCGGCAGCCGGGCGGCCCGGAATATCTCGGCAGCGTCTTCGGGCGTCAGCTCGGAATTAGTGTCATACAGCGCAGCCTGCACCGGCCTGAACGCCTCGCGGTCAATGCCCTGGCTGAAGTCCAGCCGTTGAGTTTGCCGCAAGTAGGCAATAATGGCGTCGCGTTTGTCCTGGTGCTGGCCGGTTAGAGCGCGCCAATCCAAGCGCTCGAAAGTTGCGGCGGCGCGGCTTTGGTTTTCCGGGGTTTCCTCCAGGTATTTTTTGGCTGTTTCCCGGGCCTTTTTATCGGCGGCGTTTTGCTCTCTCATCTGGGCCAGGTGGCCGTTAATATCTGCGATCGAGGGCGGGAATGTGCCGATTCTAGTGCCGTTGGTGCCGATCCTGTAGTCCTCCAAATGTTGCTGTACGGCTGTGTCTATGTGGTCCGCGTCCTCGCCCTCAAAATGTTTGATTATGCCAATAGCCTGTTTTTCGTCCGAAAATTTGGCCCAGTAATTTGACCAGGTGTGCATGATCTTATCAGCCGTCGCTCTGTCGTCTTTGAGTTTCATTTTTTTCCTTTAACTGCTGTTGTGTTTTTTCCACATAGCGCGTAAACTTTCCTCGAAAGAATCTCCATCTTCTATCTGTTCTTTTCCTTTTTCCTTTTCTTCAAAAGAATCCTTCCCCTTTTCCTTTTCTTTTTCCTTTTCCTTTTCTTTTTCTTTTTCATTCATTATATAGGAACTTTCAGCCGGCTGAATCTTCATTCGGCCCGCTGAACTATTCATTCGGCCCGCTGAACTATTCATTCGGCCCGCTGAACTGTTTGGTTCAGCCAGCTGAACCTTTGTGCTACCCCAGGGCAAGGTGAAAATTTGCTCCCTGCCCTCTTTTTTACGGTCTATTATTTTGTTGTCGATCAATTCGGCCAGGGCGGCGTGCAGCGTGGCCTTGCACGTCATGCCGGTAGCTACCATTAGCCCGTCCAGCTTCGGATTGCATTGCCCTGTTTTTGGGTTTCGCATCATGTCCAGCGCGGCGGCCACGACCTTCGCCCGGGGCGATAAATCCACGCGCGCCATTATTTCAGAATAGATTTTCCCGAATCTCATAATTTCCTCTTTTGGTGGTCCGGCCCGGCGCGCGCTGCGCCTCCCCGCGCCGCTCGCGTTATCCCCTTATCAGCGCCAGGCCGAACCGAACCGATGAGCCGCGCCGGTGGCTATCCTTTCCCTCGATATCCTTTCTAGTTTGGCCGCCGGCGCGGGAGATTAACTCGCCGCTAATTTCAAAGCGGCGCGCTTGGCCTGGACATCGGCCCGTTTTTCCTTCAGCGCGTCGTACACGCGCCGGTAATCTTCGGCCGGCACTTCGTCCAGGGCGCCGAAGCCGCAGCTGGTCAAAACGATGGCCACCTGGTCCTCGTCGTCGATGTCGGCTATCACCTCGCCGGCCTTCGCTATAAAAACCTCTCCTGCATCCGGCTCAATTGCGACGGTCGGTTCCGCGTCTGGCGGTTCAGGCGCCACGGGGGCGCCGGGTTGGCCGTTGTTAAGTCCGGCAGGCGGCGCGTCTGGTGGTGTCTGCGGCGGGCCGCTCGGGGCTATTGGGTTTTCGTTTTCGTCCACATCCGCGCCCATCTCTTCGGGTGTGTAGCTCATTCCCATCAATAGATCGGGGCCGATCATCCGAGCACCATTTGCGACCGCGCGGGCTCGAAGCATATTGGCCGGGTAATTTCTCCACGTATCTTTTCCGGTTAATTTTGCTTGTTGCGCTTCTTCTTTCGTGAATGTGCCGCGCACCGGCTCGAAGTTGTCGCGCCTGAATTCGATTATCGCCTGGCCATTATCGCCTTTTTCAATCCAGGACCAGGTTACGCCGCCCTTTGCGAGCAAGCCGAGCATAAACTCCGCGGATGCGGTGGGTTTTCCGCTGATAACGTGGATCAGGGCAAAGGATTGCATCGGTTGCAGTCCGAGTTCGTGGCCTTTTAGGATGACGGCGGCGGCCTGTTCTTTTTTTGTTATTGATTTTGGCAGCATATTGGAAGCGACGAGCACCTCGGCCATCTCGACCATCGTCTGCCATTCTGTAGTTGTTGGCATTGCCATTTTTTTAATCTCCTGGGAGTGCCGCCCAGATCACGCTTAATGGTTGGCCATAGCGCCCACAAACCAACCGCGCCGCGATCCAGGCGGCAGAATGTGATTAGCTCCAGCGGCGGTTGTGGTAGGCCACGCGCTCGGCGGCGATCGAATCACGCACCCAGGCGTCTATCTCGTCAGAGCTGGCACTATCCGCACCGCCAGGTACAGCACGGCCACGATCGCCAGGATTACCGGCGGGTCCATTATTTCCTTTTTCATTATTTTCCTCGGGGGCGTCGGCCTGACGCAAATGGTGCGTCAAGTCCGTGGCCTCGGTGGGTGCGGTGCGAGTTGAGGGGGTGCGCGGCTGCGTGTGGCCGCAGTCAATGCAGCCGAACAAGGCGTGGGCCGGAACAAGGGTGCCGTGCCCGTTGGGGCACGTCGGCAGCTGGCGCGGGCGCGCCAGTTTAAAGTTGCGATCCGAAACTTTGTTGGTTACATTTTCAAACATAAACGCCTCCTATTTGATGGGTGGGCCGTTTTAGCCGGAACCACGAAAACCGTCCAAGTATTCGCGGTTCCGGCGCTTTTTTTAACCTACTTAAAGATACTACATTGCTATTGATCTGTCAAGTGCTAACTTGCATATAAAAGTTTATTACCTTTTTTATGTCAATTTTATTATTGACAATATGCCAGTTTTAAAATAGCTTATAGGTATGGAAAATTTTGATATGTTACGTATAAAGACCGAAGAGATCGCACGATATAGGGTTCTTAGAGGGTTCAAGACGCTGACCTCTCTCGCCGAGGCGTTGGGCTGGCACCGGCAATATCTTAGCCAAGTATTAAATATGCCTGATCCTGGGGGCGTGCATTTAAAGACGATCGCCCGGATGTGTAAAGTCCTGAGCGCGCCAGACGACCAGGTGAAAATCGAGGATCTGGTCGAGTACGTGCCGGACCCTTGAATATTACACATTTTATAAAACCCTTGCAAGGTTAATTGAAAACAATTAACCTCCCGCTTTCCGTGGCCGGCCGCGCCGGGTGCCCGCTTGACAAATCCCCGCTGTCGAAGATATTTGTAGCGTACTCTCTACGACCGGCCCGGGCTACTCCTCCCATTTTGGCCGGTGGCCGCGCCTCGATTTTTCCCGAGCGTTGGCTGACGTGTGGGTTTTGCGGGGCGCGGCCTTTTTTTAAGGTTAACCGGGATTTATTAAATTGGTGTAGCGTGGCGGAAACGGAACAAATAGAAATCACCTGCGACCAGGACGGGCGTTTGCGCCGGGTGCCGTTGGGCGATCTGCACCGTTTCCAGGGGATGCTCAAAACTTTGTCGGTCGGTGAATATGACAAGTTGAAGGCGAGCATTATAAAATATGGCTTTTTCGTGCCGGTTTTCGTCTGGAAAAATAGAATATTAGACGGGCATCAACGGCTATTTGTCATTGAAAAAGAGGGCTGGGAGCTGGCCGGCGGCGTGCCGGTGGTAGACATCGAGGCCGAAACGGAAACCGAAGCGGCCGAAAAGCTCCTGATTCTATCCTCGACCTACGGCAAGGTTGAGCCGCAGGGGTTGTACGAGTTCACGCAGACGCATGATATTTCCCTGGCCGAGTTCGACCTGCCGGATCTGCCGGATTTCGACCTGGAAAGTTTTAAAGACGAATTTTACGACGAGGAAGAGGGGGACGAGGGCGCCGCTGATGAGGTGCCGGACGCGCCAGAGGTGCCTATAAGCCAGACGGGTGACCTGTGGCTCCTGGGCGACCACCGGCTCCTGTGCGGCGATAGCACCAGCGGCGAGGATGTGGCGCGGCTGATGGATGGGGTAAAGGCTGGCGTGATGGTAACATCGCCGCCCTATTTCAATCAACGGCAATATAGTCACTGGGATGATTATGATGATTATTTAAAGTTTGCGGAGCAGGCAATAGAAACAGCCACGGCGGCAATGGCTGCGAATTCAATAATGGCTGTCAATATTGGGTCAAATGAGGCGGAAAAAAAGTGGATGCCGTCCGACTATTACGCTATTTTGGTTGAAAAAGATTGGCGTTTTCAAGAGGCAATAGCCTGGGTGAAAAGTGCAGCAAGTTGGGCGGCTAATCCTCGCAGTATGCATATTCAAAAAGGGCATTATTTCCCAGCTTTTCGATGGGAGATGATTATAATAGTTGGGAAAGGGGATCATCCTAAATTTGACATACAGGACTTGGATTCAGTTCGGGAGTTTAACGAAAATGTTTGGACAATACCCGTAGTTTCAGGGCAAACGCAAACGCAAACAGGACACCCGGCAATGTTCCCGGTGGAGATCCCGTTGAGGGTTATAACTGCTTATAGTCTGCCGGGAGATTTTATTTTTGAGCCGTTTGCGGGCTCTGGGTCAACAATAATTGCATCAGAGAAAAAGAAGAGGGCGGCGCGTGGCTTGGAGATTGACCCGCAATATTGCGATGTCGCCGTCTTGCGCTGGCAGGACTACACCGGCCAGGAAGCAAAACTTGAAGGCGACGGGCGCACATTTGGCGAGGTAGCCGAAGAGCGCGGGGTCGCATCGGTGGCGGCTTAACTTGTTACGATTCAAAGAAGGAAGTCATGGCTCAGGGAAAACAAGCCGTTGAATTGACGCCGGAAGCACTGGAGGCGCTGGCCGTTATGCACCCCTCGAACGAAGAGATCGCGGCCTATTTCAAAGTTTCGCGGCAGACCATACAGCGGTACCTGAAAAAGAAACCCTTTGCGGAAGCGTTTGCCCGGGGTAAA
>Ga0208449_1001192_pt1 | contig 14459 bp, 9 predicted proteins | sample MalvireepMed_s17_FD_184247 | JGI IMG/M metagenome (GOLD analysis project Ga0208449, IMG submission 184247) | Marine viral communities from the Global Malaspina Expedition - Malaspina viral metaG DeepMed_s17 (SPAdes) (version 2) | ecosystem: Environmental > Aquatic > Marine > Oceanic | place...
GGGTAATCCGAGGAAATATCCACCCTTTTCTTCTTCCTCCCTTTCCACAAAAAGCACCCGTCAGGGTGCCCTTTCCCATGAGAAGATCCATGGGTCAATAGGAGTCGTAGTCCCATTTTATGGGTAGGGAAAAGAATGATCCGAGCGGCGGGAAGATAAATGCAAGTGGGCGTTTTTTCGCCCGCTTGCTTTTATGTGCGGTTCCGAGGGGGTTGAACGCCCGGACCGAAGGGAAGGGTCTTCAACTTCCGCAGGGACATGGGGCATGGCATATAGAATAAAACTTGGATGGATACGGAATGTGGGGCTTCCCTCCTATGTGGATATTATATATTTCGATTGGAATGGGATCTTTCGGACCAGGGCTCAAAGAAGAATTCCAAATTCAAAACTATTGGGAAGCTCGTTGATCTGGTCCATTACACTTTGACCAAATGCCCGTATGGTTTCCTTAATGGCCATAGGACAATGAGTTGTATTAATGTGACAGTGTGGATACAAATCCATTTGATGAAGGGATTCACGGAAGGTACACCGATGAAAAATATTCTAAAATAACGGGTTTTGCCAAACGATTCCCGTGTTTTGCCATTTTCTATTTCGTTGGCCTTGAATAGCTTCGTAGTCCATTTCGTTCGTTAAGATATTTTTATAGGTTCCCCAAAAAAGGTATTTATCCCAAGAGACCCAGAAACTATGAAACTGTTCCATATTCATAAGAACAATGTTGTTGTTGCGATTGCCATATTGTACATTATTCTGTTTGTATATACTGCCAGCAGCAAATTGATGCATCTTGGAGTGTTCCGGTTACGATTGGAACGGATGCCTTATATAGCCCCTTATGCCCAATGGATCAGCTGGGGCATCCCATTTCTGGAGCTGGTGATTGCAGGCCTTTTGTTGTTCCATGGGTACCGCCTTATCGGACTGTATGGAAGCTTGGTACTAATGTTACTATTCACAGGTTACATTATAGCAGTGCTACAATTCAGTAATTCTATCCCCTGTTCCTGTGGCGGAGTCGTTTCAGCCTTGGGATGGAAGGACCACATACTATTGAATATTTCCTTTATGATCCTTGCCCTATTGGGAATTCTTTGGTCAAAAAAACAAAACAACATCCAAGCAACTCAAAAATCTGTACAGTAGGGGAAGCCGAAAACCTAGAAAAGAGTAGGTATTAACTTTTATACGAAGTATTATGAAATCTAATTTTTTAAAACTTGTGTTGCCGGCCTTCGCCATTTTGTTAGCGGTCGGCCTGGCATTTGCCACTGAGGACAAAACTATCCTTCAGATTGCGCATTATTATGACACTGTTGACCAAGAATGGAAGTCCGCCACAGCGGAAGAAGGCTGTGGTGAGGATGGGGAAAATCCCTGTCTTTATGACGGTTATCAATTGTATTCCGCTCCAAATTTTGGAAGCATACAATTGCACAAGGAATAACCTTGCTTTGTTCACAATGTCATTTAAAAGGTGCCTCTCCCGAGGCACCTTTTTCACTAATTCAACATACTTACATAAACCAGGGCTATTGGTCCAAGTCCATGAAGTTCATTTAACAATGGCCTACATCCCATTGATCTTCTGTAGGCATCGTTGCCAATGCCCATTGGAAGTTGCGTCCCACCGCTTTTCGCTCGCCTTCTCGATGGCTTTTTCCAAATCCATCAATTGACCCATCACAAGAGCTTTAATATAATCGGAATGTGCAAAAAAGCGTTGTTGGGGATCCAATCCAGGTCTTTTTTGATTTACAATCATGATCAATTGTTCAATAAAAAGGATTTGGACAGCTTGCCTTCTTCCATCCACAGTTGTCTGTCCAGATTGCAATTCCAAAAACAGTCCGGATTGCAATTCATCCAGATAAGTCCGTATCAAACTTTCGGAGGCAAGACTACGCTCCATATACTCCAGGCGCTTCAATCGAGGTGCCAAAATCAGCTCAGGCAATAGCCTTTGTTGGTATTCCATGACCTTATCCGGAAAGGTGGAAAACCTTGTTTTTGAATGAAAACTGGGTTGGATCAACCAAGCAGGTGGATTAAAGGCATTGACCAATAGGAAATCAATTGCTTCCGATTGTTTTTCCCAAGGTATCGGTGTGTACATTTTCCCTTGTTGGCCCAAGGGTTTGTAATGGATGTCATAACCCCCTATCAGTGTCGAAACATGTACCATATGGTTGTACCACAGCTCCACGGTCTTTTCATATAGACGGCCCAATATCGCATTATCCTTTTGATCCTCGGTCACCTTGGGCAAAAGTGTGATTACCCTTTCCAGATTCTTTAAGGCCAATTCAGTGCTACGGACGGGATCATTGGTCTCCACCACTTCATTGGAGGCTCCAGGCCCAAGGGTTTCGAATATGGCATTGTTGAACCGATACCAAGGAACGGAATCCTGCCACCGGATCATTTTTTCCAAGGCTCTACTTTCTTGCTCCGTGGACAGAGCCTCTGGAAATTCCGTATAGGCCCATTGGATATTGTACCTATCGGCAGGACCTACTTTTTGGACCAAAAGAGAAGGCGGAATGCTGTCCTCTGGTTGGGGAAGGTTCGATGGTCGGGTATAATTCATGATGCTTGGCGTATACCCCATCTTCCTAAGCCATAGACTATCGTTCATTTTGTCCCATGGATAGGTATATTCCCCGTAGTTGGCATCCTTGAGCCCAAAAATATGACCCGCTTCATGGGCCGTGGTCACTTGGAACATGGCACCCACAATTTCATCCGGCAAGGGAAATTGTTGGGCCCTTTTATCCAAGGGTGCCATACGGACAAAGTATTTTTCCATTGCGGTTCGTTCCGAGGCCCCAATAAAGATGTCACCACGTAGGATTTCCCCGGTCCCCAAATCCATGATCCTAGCCACGGTTCCCCCATAATCCTCATATTCGGAACCCCTCATGTATTTTTTTTCTGGCCAATGCACGATATTGGAACGGATGCTATGGGCCGTCCATTCATCCAGACTGTCAACCTCCTTGACTACCAACGCATCCTTGAAGCCAGCCGACTCAAAGGCCGACAACCATTCCTCGATCCCAGCCTTGACATAGGGTCTCCACTTTTTGGGAACCTCAGGGGAAATCAAAAAGGTGATGGGTTTTATGGGAACACTGAGCTTTTGATCCTTATGCTTCTTTTCCAGACGCCATCTGGCAATGTTGGCCAGACTATTTCGCATATGGAAATGTATGCCCGAGGTCTCCTCGTCATAGAATCCCATGCGAAAATCAAACCTTCTTGCCTTCATGGGTTCCGGCATTGGGGAGAACCCAAAAAAAGTGGGCACTGCGATTTTGGATCCTCTCACAATCAAACCCTTTCGGATCTTGATGACCACTTCATCGGTCAAATTTTTGGCACCCATCAGCATCGTAAGCTCGGGGACCATTGTTTCCTTATATCCCGGCTCCCATTCAATCGAATGGTGCAACACCAAGTCTGTTATGTCCACCGTAAGCATTTCCGGGTTATCCTTTCCCTTATCAAAAGGAAATATGGCCAGGATGTTTTCCTTAATGGAAAGTTTTGGTCGTATGGGAATTGTAATTCCTGCAGTGGACCGGATGGCAGGCACCTTCAAGAGTAACTTGTCCCCTTCCACTGACCAGACCACCTGCAAAAACATTCGATCAGTGCCCTGACCATAACGAACAAATAAAACAGGACGATCCAAGACTTCTCTGGGAATGTCCAGAAAAAGCCTATCATCAACCAACGTAGCCGTAAGAAATGAACCCTTCCCTTCCTGAAATCCACTGTTTTGTCCATATAAAGGATTTGAATCCGAATAGTTGGCCAATACCATTATGGGAAGTAGCACCGCACCTATCCATATTATCGAGCGTATCATATTCAGCATCAAATTGTAATGGTTTCCTTTGCAGCGTATGCCCTTGCCACAATGCACATCGCTGGAAACGTGATCAATAACCCTCATTTTGTGGCAATAGATTGGGATTGGCCTCCAACTCGGATTCGGGAATGGGCAACAGTACATCGGACGCCTGCCAATTGGGTTTCAAAACGCCCATCACTTGGTCGGCCTTACCAGACCGTTTGAGATCGAACCAACGCAGTCCCTGTTCGGTGAACAGTTCGATGCTTCGTTCTTTAAGAATGGCCTCAAGTAACTCCTCTGGGGTTGTGGCGGTCGTCCCCTGCAAATCGGCACGGTATCGGACCATATTGAGATCCTGTTGTGCCCCAATCAAATTCCCTAGGTGTACCCTAGCTTCAGCACGGATCAGATATTGTTCCCCCAATCGGAACAGAATGGAATACTCCAAGGATTCAGGTTCGTTGATATCGGCCTTGTATTTGTGCGCAAAATAAAGGGTAATGGTGTCGTCCACATCCGACATGCTGCCGACCCAATGGTCCTTTCTCAAATCATTCGCTTCAAAGGCAGAAAGTAATTCTTCCGTTAGGGCATAGGACTGACCTGGAATGGACCGGATGATCAACTGTTCGCCTTCCCTTGTGTTCAATGGGTATTCCAAATCGGCCTTAAGCTGCCATATCGTTTCTTGCGAATCTTTAAGGAATACCCTATCAAGATCTTCTTCCAAGGAATAGCGCCCAATAAGGTCTGATGCCAAGGAAGACGCCATTTCCCAGTTCCCAACATACTGGTACATCCGCGCCAACAAGGCTTTGACCACATCTAGATCGGCCAATACCCTTTCACCAGAGTTAAAATCAATTCCTTCCAATACCTCAGCAGCCTGTGTAAGATCTCCAATGATATGGGTATAAACCTCCGATACAGGGATTCGGGATACCTTACCGTTTTCCAAATAGTCGGTAGAGGTGATATAGGGCACATCCCCAAAAACCAATGCCAATTGGCTGTGCACGTACGCCCGGATGAACATGGCTTGCCCCAGAAACCTATTTTTTTCATCCACGGTCAGCGCATTTGATCCATCCAAACCATGTATAATATCATTGGCTCCATAAATATGGTGGTATGCCTGTTGCCACCAATTGGTTGTGATCCCATTTCCTGCCAGTACATCATTCCGGTACAATTGGATCAAATCGGCACTGAAACCATAATAGTCCAATTCATCGCCGCATATTCCCAGTCCCGGTGTCACTCCGGTTGACCCGGACACCATCCCCTGTTCCCGCATTCCAAAATAAAGATTGGCCAATGCGGATTCCACTGTGGAGGGATCATCAAACACGGTTTCCGATACCAAGGTAGTCTTTGGGGGATCTACATCCACAAAATCGGTACATCCGAATTGCATCAAAACGAAAAATAGGATTCCATGTATTTTCAAATGATGCATGCGACCCATGGTCATTTTTTGGCCTATTTTTCCAAATATTTTTTTATTGAAACGTTCCATACTAATGGTTTAGAGTTAAAAACTGAGTTGGATTCCTAGGGTGATCTGTTGTAATGGCGGCAACCTCGTACTGGCCGGCTGCTCGGGGTCCGGCCCCTTATAGCCTGTTATGGTCCAAAGGTTCTGTCCTTGGAGGTAGACATCGATATCAAGTCCCTGTTCCAATTGGGGTATTCTATAGTTCAGGGAAATGTTCCGCAACCGAACAAAGGAGGCATCCGAAACGGCAACATTGCTTTGCTGGTGAAAATTGTCCAGTCCTCCTGTGGGCACCAAGCCGCTATAGGCCCTTGAGAATGGGGTCATATCCCCAGGTTGCTGCCAACGGTCGTACAGGTCGGCAGGGGCATTCCCTTTGCGGCCGGGAATGACCCCGAACCGCAACGTATTGAAAGCTTGTTGCTTTTTGAACTGAAAAAAGACATCCAACGTGAGGTTTCCCAGACTTAGGGTATTGCCCAAACCCCCATAAAACTCGGGGGCCAGGTCCTCGACCCATTCCCGGTCTTCCGAACTGCTGATGTTCCCGTCCCCATTGAAATCCTCGAAACCATACATCCCCGTTTCTGGGTCAACACCAAGGGAGTGGTAGAGTTTCACAATGCTCAAGGGCTTCCCTATGATATACCTATTGGCAAAAGTGGAGTTTTCCAGGCCATCAAATTCCACCAAACGGTTCTTGGGAATGGTCAGGTTTAGGTTCGTGGACCATTTAAAATTCCGGGATTGGAAATTCAAAGACCGAAGATCGAATTCAAGTCCGGTATTCTCCACTATGGCATCAAAATTTCCGGTCAGTTCCGAAAACCCCGTAGTGGCCGCCAGGGGAATCCCTACCAACTGATTGGATGAGCGGTTACGGTACCAAGAAGCATTGAGCAATATTCGATCTCTGAAGAAACCCAGTTCCAAGGCCGCCTCCAATTTCCTGTTCTCCTCCCAACCGAACAGGGGATTGAACAATCCCGTGGGTTCAATGATGGTCACCCCATCATAATCGTCCCCCGTGACGGTGTAGGTATCCAAGAATTGATAATCCCCAACATTATCACTCCCAGTAGTTCCATAACTCGACCTTAACTTACCGTAGCTCAAGACAGCATTTTCACCCCAAAATCCCTCCTCCGAAAAAAGCCAAGCCAGTCCGATCGCTCCAAAGTTCCCAAACTGTTTGCCTGGTCCAAATCGGGAAGACCCGTCCCTACGTCCGGTCAGATTGATAAAATACCTATCCAAGAATTTAAGGTTGACACGTCCGAAGACAGCATTATACTTGTATACGTTGTCCACATTGGAAAGGATATCCAGGTTGTCCGCAGCGGCCATGTTAAAGATCAGTTCATTGTTGGGAAACCCCCGCCCCCGAAGAGCGAGTTGTTCCGTGGTCTCACGTTGAAAAGTGGTTCCTAAAAGGACATCCAATGAAAATTGGTCCCATTGCTTGTTCCAGTTCAATTGTGGCTCCACGATCCATGATTCCCTTTTGGAGCCATTGGTCATGAGGTAGGAGTAATTCTGGGGTGTCAGTCCGTATTGTGGGTTCCTGGCCGAGGAGGGCATGGCCCTTTGGGCATCCAACCGATAACTGGTAAAGCCCATACTGGACTTCAGTTCCAGATTTTCCAAGACCTTATAGGAAACCACTGCATTGGTGATAAGGGTATTGGAAACAGCCCCATATTTTTCCTCCAACGCAGCCATGGGGTTTTCCCATGTATTGCCTTCCCAGTTGATATTCCCTTCCGCATCATAAAGCTCGGGTGCATTGGGTTCCAATGCATAAGCCTTGGGGCTAAAGTCCGCACTCGGCAGATCGTTGTCCTCCCTGGTATAGGAAGTGGATAGACTGATTCCAAACTTTCCATTCTCGGAACGATGGTTCAGGGTGGTGTTCAAATTGGCCCTTTTGTAATTAAAATCACCGGGGAACACCGTGGTCTCCTTTTGATAGGCCCCACTGACCAAGAATTGGGTTCGTTCACTCCCACCGGAAACTGTGAGTTGGGCATTGTTCCTGTAGGCAGTCCCGCCTATCAGTTCCTTTTGCCAGTCCGTATAGCGGTTTTGGTCCCATAGGGTCACATCGGGCCAAAAGAAGTCCAATCCTGGATTGCCCAAAAGGTTATCGACTCCATCATTGGTGATGCCCTCCCTACGCAATTCCAGGTATTCCCTTGTTTTCATCAGGTCCATAAAATGCGAGACCTGACCAAGGGTAGAGCTCAACCGGGCATCGAACCGGGTCTTGCCAGCCTTGCCCTGCTTGGTAGATATGAGTACTACGCCATTGGCTCCACGGGAACCATAGATGGCTGTTGCATCCGCATCTTTCAGGACCTCTATACTCTCAATATCATTGGGGTTTATTGCATTGAGCGGGCTGGTGTTTCCGCCAACGATCAAGTTGGATAGACGGGATAGCCCCATAGATTGGGAGCTAAAAGGTACCCCGTCCACTATGAACAGGGGATCTGTAACCCCATTGATGAAATTCCTGCCCCGGACCTCAATGGAGAACCCTCCTCCCGGCACGCCTGTATCCTGAACAATATTGACCCCTGACAGGTGTCCCTGCATGGCGGCCAATGGATTGCCCACAGGCTGTTTATCGATGACCCCTGCCTTGATGGTGGCAATATTTCCGGTGCGTTCTTTCTCGGAAACTTTATAGTACCCCGCATTGAGCACTACTTCACCCAATACCGTAACATCCTCATCCAAGGAAACCGAAACCTCTTCCCTACCCCCAATGGGTACGGAAAGCGTCTTGAAACCGACCATGGAAAAGATAAGCACATCAGTAGGACCCGCATTGATAGAAAAGGAACCATCAAAATCGGATATGGTTCCAATATTCTTGGATTCCACCACAAGGTTCACCCCGGCCAGGGGATTCCCCGAAGTATCGGTCACGGTGCCGGAAACGGTAAACTGTGGCGGTTCCAAGACAGTGCCCGCCTGCACATGAAAAAAATTAAAGAGCATTAAAAAGACATATAGTAACATGAACAGGGATCCCCTGCGCATGCATGGTATTGAATGTTGCATAAATTGAGTTCGTTTGATTTCTTTGTTAGTTATTCTCCACACTGCCCACAAGTCACCATAAAGCCGTAACTTCCAAAAGGACATCAAGGTTCTGACATAGGCCATCCACTCCAGGTACAACCCATACCCAGAAATAGGATTCCTTAACCAAGAAAGACCATGGTTTCGTGCAGGTTCGGTTGCCCCAAAAAGTGTAGTCGTTAGTTGTGGGACTAAAGGATGTCGTGAACCGAAAAATCAGTGTAACGGGTATCCCACAACCCTAGCTTAGGGATTATACGGGGTTCTTTGGCTTTTTACTGAATAGGATATCAAACACCGAGTGAGCTGCCCCAAAAACAGGACAACAACACGCTGTGAACCCTACAAAAAAAAGTTGCCAAACGTTTCCCATAACCCATTGGTTGGGCGACACCTCGAAAGAACCAAAAGAAACCAAACGCTAAGAAAAAAGTTGAAGAAAAAACTACAACGACCACAAAAAAGGGCGCAGAACTCAACTTATCTGATAGAGGTACTGGTATACCGTGCAACGATAAGAGAGCCCACGCCCCGGGTCGTGAGCAATCTGCTTATTGTCTCGTTGCAAAAATTACCAGTTTTCTATCAGAGACTCCAAGCGATAGCTTCAAATATGTTCTAAACGAAGAATCGCAAAAATACCAACTATTCTTAGTTGAATGGTTCGAATATAGGAAAATAATCACATATATGTGATTGGTGTTGGACTTTTTTCTGATTCTTTTTGAATCTAACATGAAAAAGATAAAAGACAAAGAGCTTCTTACCGCCATTTCAATGGCCTTCAAAGAACTACGAGACAAGGAAGGATTGACTCAGCAAAATGTCAAAGATGATACCGGTATTCATCTTGGAAGAATAGAGACTACAACCAACGACCCTTCTTCAAGTACAATATTTGAATTGTGCAAATATTTCAAAATTCCCCTTTCAGATTTTTATAAAAGATTAGAGGAAATCAATCCTAGCTTGAGGATTAAAAAAAATAAGAGGTAGTTTTTCTCGCTTAAAACTTCAGTTTTAATTTCCTTACAGATTTTCACATTTTCCTTTTCTAGAAAATTCTTACATTTAGATACTATTCTCCCCCCAAAGATTTTTTGAATATTAATAAAGCTATGCTTTGCATTCAATTGCAAAACTTGTGAATAACATAACCTAATTGGTGGCCTACACACAGGAAAGTTAGATATATAAGCTAGTTGTGCTTCATGCTATAAAAACAACAATAAATAAATAAATGAATGATGATTATAAAGAAGAGTTTTTATTAAGGCTCAAAAAAAGTGAATTATATAAAGCTCTTAAGGAGAATTGTTCTGAAAAAGACTCGAATGTAATAAAATTAGTTGAGGATTGTACTTCCTATGCTTGTCAAAGGACAAAAACAATCGTTAGGCATATGGGAGAATTTACCCTTCATGACGGTGACCATTTATTTAGAGTTTTAAATTTAATGGAAAGGTTAATAACCAAGGAATCAATTAATGGACTCACCAGTCCTGAATTACTACTGCTGATTATTAGTGCATTTTTTCACGATATAGGAATGGCTCCTGATGAAAAGGAAGTATTAGCTTGGAAAAAAGTTTGGGACAAAGAACCAGAAATTGGAGAAAATGAGCAAAGCACATTCAATGACTTCAAAAGATTTTATAACTCTAGACCTGAAGATGAAAAAAAATTAAATGATTTAATAGACAAAGGGAACTACTCACAGGCTGATATAATAAAATCATATTTGATTACCGAATACATTCGTCAAACACATGCCGAAAGAGCGAGAGATATTATTGAGCACGATTGGTCGGAAAAAATCACATTTAGAGATACAGATTTAACTGTTGAATTAGCTCAAATATGCTATAGTCATAATGAAGATGCACTATCATTATTAGATTTAGATAAAAACTTGCTTTGTGGTTCAGGAATTTACGCCTGTTTACCATTTGTTGGGGTAATTCTTAGACTCGCTGATATACTAGATTTTGATGGTAAGCGAACTCCCTCAATCTTATTTTCACATTTGTATGTGAGAAACCCTATTTCAATCAATGAATGGAATAAACATCGAGCAATTGAAGCATGGGATATTAGTCCCGACTTAATTCAATTTAGTGCCAAATGTACACACCCAGTTATCGAATCTTCGATTCATGAATTTTGTTCAATGATTGACCATGAACTCAGCTTATCAAACAATATTATTTCAACACTAAATGAATTTCACAAATCAATAGACAGAGATTTACAAATTAAGCTACCGCTCAAAGTAAACAGGGATAAAATAAGGACTAAAACAGATATAAAGAACAAACCTGTTTATATCTATATGGACACTAAATTCTCTTTGAGTAAAACTCAAGTTATAGAGCTTCTCATGGGAACTAAGCTCTATGGAAACCCTGAAGTGGCTCTAAGAGAACTATTGCAAAATTCAATTGATGCATGTTTACTACGTAAAGCACAAGAATCAAAGTGGGGTAATTTGTATGAGCCTAAAATTCTTGTAAAGTATTACACGGAAAATGGAGAAGACATCCTAGAAGTAATTGATAACGGAACAGGAATGGATGAGTATATTATTAATAATTATTACTCTAAAATAGGTTCGTCTTATTACAAATCTAAAGACTTCTACAATTTAAAAGCTGAATCAAATGCGGAATTTTCTCCAACATCAAGATTTGGAATTGGCATTCTTTCGTCTTTTATGATTTCTGATGTACTAATTGTTGATACCAAAAGAGTATATGGTCCTCATAAATCAAGTGAACCCCTTAATATAACTGTTGAGGGTCAAGAAAGTATTTTTTGGATAAAATCAGGTGAACGAGAAAATCCAGGAACTACTACTAAATTAATTCTGCGAAAAAGCCATAATCCTTGGGATAGGATGAGTGAAAATCAATTCATTGAAAATGTTGAAAGTGTAATCCCAAACCCTCCTTTTGAAATAAAAATAGAAACCGAATCACATAATAAAAAAAGGGATGAAAATAGTTTTAAAGAAATAACCTCTAATTCTTTAAAGGATAATTCCTGGCAAGAAAATGAGAACATTAAATTTATAGAAGTTCCAATTGAAAGAAAGGATATTGGCTTAATAGGTTCAGCTTCTGTAGCTATCTTAGAGAGTCATCGTAAGCCGGTTGAAAGATTAGAATTAAACTCTAGAGATGTAGAGGTTGAAGGAGTAATTTACACTTTAGAAAGAGAACTCAAAATTGATGTAAACTCAATAAAAGAATCCTCAAAATCAATAACAATTAGTGATGATGGTGATATAAGAACAGATGATTCACATAGCACATTGGCAAGTTCTAAGTCAAAAATTTCATTGCATGGTATTGAAATACCATCAAGTTTATTTCCAGAACGTTGGAGAATGAAAAATAACCAAGTTAAAATCAATTGGCCTTTTCCTCTAATACTTGTTATTGACGTCTGCGGCACGAGAGATTTGGATTTAAACTCTCCAAGAACTGAGATAATTATTAGTGAAAAATGGATAGATTTTGAAGAACAGCTAGCGACTCTAATTTGTGAAAAAATTAAAAAATCTGTTGAAACTGATTATTGGAATAGCCTATTTGAAATATTTAATAATTCGAAAAGTAGCGATAGCTTTAAAAGAGCTTTAGAAAAATTAAAATAGAATGCACGAAAGCAAAACATTGGCTATAACAATTGGAGAGAACGTGATAAAACGAAACAATAAATATAAAACAAAGGTCAATTCTAAACTGAAAAGTTAGGGCGTAAAACCCCCAACTGTTCATAGCCGAGACCTTTGTAACCAATACAAAAAAAGACCAACCAATGAAATTAGAAACAGTTAAAATCAAAAATTTTCGAGGTTACCAAACGGAAACTGTAATTCCAATTTCAAACCTTACCGCATTTATTGGTAAGAATGATGCAGGAAAATCTTCTATACTTGAAGCACTTGAAATCTTCTTCAACAATTCGTTGGTTAACTGTGAAAAAGAAGATTTGAATATAACAGCAGACAATAACAAAATAGAGATTTCCTGTGTTTTTACCGATTTTCCTACCGAATTAATAATTGATGCTGCAAATCCAACATCTCTTGAAGTCGAATACCTACTCAATGCGGAAAACAAACTTGAGATTAAGAAAGAGTTTCCTGCAACAGCTGCAAAACCTAAAGAAAAAGTCTATATAATTTGTAATCATCCAAGTGTTGAAAATGGTAACGATTTATTGACACTCAAAAAGGCGGAACTTAAACAAAGAGCAAACCAATTAGGGATTCCCAACGAAAATTATAATGGAAATGTAAATTCATCTATCCGTCAAGCAATTAGAGATTCATTTGAAGATTTACAACTTCAAGTAACAGAATTATTAGTAGATAAAGAAGATACTAAAAAGGTCTATGATACTCTAAAATCTTATCTACCACTTTATGCACTTTTTCAATCTGACAGGCAAAGTAGAGATGATGACAAGGAAGTTACTGACCCAATGAAAATTGCAGTTTCACAAGCATTAGCAGAACTTAATGCCGAAATTGAACATATAAAAGAACAAGTTAGAATTAAGGCGGTCGACACAGCTAATAGAACTTTAGAAAAGTTAAAAGAAATGTCGCCTGATTTGGCTAATGAACTAATTCCTGAATTTAAAACAGAACCCAAATTTGATTCACAGTTTAAGCTAACCATAAAATCAGAAGAAGACATTCCTATTAACAAGAGAGGAAGTGGAATTAGACGATTAATATTGCTAAATTTTTTTAGAGCGGAAGCTGAAAGACTGAGAGCTCAGAATCCTGGTAATCAAATAATTTTTGCGTTTGAGGAACCCGAAACCTCCCAACATCCTGACCATCAAGAAATGTTAATTCAGGCTTTTGTTGAACTTTCAAATACGGGAAATTCACAAATCATTCTAACTACTCACACACCTGCTCTTGGTGGGCTTCTTCCACTAAATAGTTTGCGTTTTATTCAAAAAAATGGAAACGATAGAACAGTTGAACTTGGAACAGAAGAGGTTTTTGAGAAGATAGCTGAAACTTTAGGTGTTCTAGCCGACCCTATTTCGAAATCTGCAAATGCGATTTTGCTTTTAGAGGGTAAAAGTGATATCACGTTTGTAAGTCATACTGCCACTCAATTAAAAAATGGTGGATACATTGACCATACTTTTGAGGAGAAAAGAATTGCATTAGTACCAATCGGAGGCTGTGGTAATTTAAAACATTGGATTACATTAAAACTAATTGAGCAATTCGATATTCCATATTGTGTATTGCTTGATTCAGATAAAGGAACTAACGAAGAACAACAAAATATTGATACCATTCAAGAATTACAAAATAATGGAATAAAAGCATATCTGACATTAAAACGAGAGCCAGAAAATTATGTACATCTTGACGTTCTGAATTTACCTGCTGGCAGCACATTCACCTTTACAGATACTTGCGATGCAAAGGTTTTAATTGCAGCAGAGAAAACCTCGAGAAAGCAAAATGTTCTAGAAAATTATTGGACTTTGATGACTACCGACCAAATAAGAGAAGTTGAAAAATATAATGATAATGGAACAGATAGATTTGAATTTTCAGAAATGTTTACTGATTTTCTAAGCATTGTACCATAAAAGTACTGGTTACAACATTGGCTATATACAATCGGGGCGAAAGTTATAAAACTTAAATATAAAACAAAGATCGGTGCTAAACCGAAAAGTTAGGGAATAAAATCCCCAACTGTTCATAGCCAAGACCGATGTGGCACATTTTGACAACCAAACTGAAAAGAAAAAATGAAAGAATATTTAGAAAAACTTAAGTACGCAAAAACGGAATCCGAAGTCGATAGTATTTTGGACGAAATAGTACCAATTTTGAAAAGTCGCGGAGTTTCACCGACTGAAATTATGACGTATTTCAAAATGGGTGGAAATGATTTTGATTTTGTTCCAAAAACTCAAGACCACAGAATGACCAATTCGAATGCAGGTAAAGCT
>Ga0208449_1001197_pt1 | contig 14433 bp, 14 predicted proteins | sample MalvireepMed_s17_FD_184247 | JGI IMG/M metagenome (GOLD analysis project Ga0208449, IMG submission 184247) | Marine viral communities from the Global Malaspina Expedition - Malaspina viral metaG DeepMed_s17 (SPAdes) (version 2) | ecosystem: Environmental > Aquatic > Marine > Oceanic | place...
GTTATTGGAGTGCCTGCCAAGCCATTTAACCAACAGTCCACCAAGCCATGGTGCACGTCCTAAAATCTTACTTGCGCCACCAATGTATGCATCTGAAAACATGTACTTGCCCATGGGAAGTTGAATTTGTTCATCCGCAGCTTTTCTAACAGTGGATGGTGTTTCAAATCCTTTTAAAATTTTGCTCTTAGGAAATAATTTTGGAAGAAGACTTAGTCCACCTGTTCCTAACCAGTCAAATACGTTTGACTGTGTAAGACGCGTCAGCATGTTTCCTACAAAGGGAACATTAAATCCAGCCTTCTCGATCTGAACATTGTCACCACCCCATTTTCTCCATATGTGTTCTGCTGCCGCAAGATCATCCATTGCGCTTGTCTCACCAAACTCTTTCCTTACTTCTTTTGATTTTCCAGTCCACCCTTTATCAAACATTTTTATACCAGGAGCTGAACCAGCAACTGATCTAAGTCCAACATAAGCTGGTCGTAATAAAAAGAATGGTGCTGAAAGCGCCATGTCCATTACCGCTTCATCCATTGCGTTGAATGAACGCTTTGCCAAATCAGGTCGATTAATTCCTTCTGGTCCAAATGTCAGAAACTCAGGAATGGCTTTTCCTATCATGTTTGCGCGAATATCATCGCTTGCCTCTAAGTATGCTTTTCCTTTTCCAGCCGCGTTGAGTGCGTCCAGCTGCAATTCATAACCAAAATCAGCGGCACCCCATCCGGCACCACCTACTCCAATTGCTCCTAAAGTTTTAATTGTCCAAGGATGCGTCGCTCCCCTTCCGGCCCATCCACCAAGTCTTACGTACCATGGTCCTCTTTTTGAAGCCATTTTTGCAACCTTATTTAATTTTTGAATGTTTTTTTTCGTTAAAAGTTTTTCACCTATTTTATAACCCTTGTTTGTTCCGTATATTGTTCCAGCCATTTTTTCACTGAACTGAATCCACGGGTAAGGATCAGGATTGTCCGTCCATAAATCCATGTCATCACGAAGCATGTAGGTATCCAAATCAATTGGTGTGCCCTGAAGATCCGTCTGTTTTAAATTAGCTGACTGTAAAATTCTGTTTTTTGCAGCAAAGTAATCTTCAAGTATTTTATTCGCTGCCTCGTCACCTTGTGTTGCGCGAACCTCATCCGCCTGTGTTTTGTACTTGTCAGCTAAGAGCGATAAATAATCATTAGTTTTACCAACCTTTTCACGGTAATTAGAAAATGCTAATCGTTCTTGTTTATTATAATGTTCTTTCTTTTCTTTTCTTTCTTTAAAAAAATTATCATCAAGTGGATTAAGCTTATCTACAATCGCCCTTCCTTTCAGATCCCACGCTTTGTAAATTGGATTGACAACATAATCCTTGACAGGTTGAAATACTTCACCCATCGCCTCCACGTTCTCACGCGCGATGGATTCTGCTTTTGTTATAGGAATATCCCCTTCGGTTACATCCGTAAAGGTTATGTCCTTTGCGATCTTAGATTCCTTTGACGGTGATTCACCAATAAATCGTTCTTCTACCTTAACACCTTCTTCGAAATCACCTTTTTTAAGTTGTGTTACCATTAGTTAAACATCCTCATTTCTTTTTCCATTTGTTCCTCTAGAGATATTTTATCTTCCTCACTTGAAAACCTAATTGTTCCGCTCTTACTTCCATACCAATCCGCCGGAGTTGTACCGTAAGGATGGTTTGTATACATTTCTTCCCACTGGTTGTTTGGATTTCTGTAGCCAAAATACAGCTGGTAATACTTATCAGTTGCCGCGGTTTTTTCATCAAAATTAAATAACCTGTCATCAATGGTAGCGCCCATTGCTTTTGCTTCTTCCATACTTCCGTATATTTCAACCGCTTTCTTGCTTGACATAACATTTGCGGAAAGAAATCCTGCCTGCATGTCACCTTCAAGCTTGTTTGCCAATCCCCATAGTTTGTTAATTACCATGCTTGGTCTAACATTGGGTCCTGTAAATCCAGTTACGGATGCATCCTCAAATGATGTACGAAGAACGTCTGCAAGCATACGCCCTGTCGGTTGACGGGAACGTGCCATTAAAAGTCCAAGTGTACGCTCAAATACCTGCATGCCAGGAATATCCGGATCAGTGAACATACGCTGAAGTTCACTCTTAACCAGATAAACTGCCGGTGTACCATACGGTTTTTCAGATGAAACACCTATGTTCTGGCCCTTTGCATTTTTGCGGTCAATAAAAATTGGAATGTTTGGTCCTCTGTAGTCTGTCCAAATATCTCCCATGGTAGCATTAGGTGCGTCATTAACAATTCCAAATGACCCATCCACCGATAGATCAGGATTAACGTTTCCTTCCGTGTACCCATCAATTAAACTGTTGACAGTTTCCTGTCCTTGCCCTTTCATGTTGGACATAAATTCTTTTTCATTCGCGCCACCACCGGTAAACAATTCATTAAGGTAGTACGCTGGCGCAGTTCCCCATCGTCCAAGCTCTCCTTTCGCGCCGATGAGATGCTGCTTGTCCATCGCTATCTTTAGGTATTTGTACATTTCATCCATGTTGGTTTGAATGTACTTTGCGAATTTCAACTGATCCTGTGCTCCGGCCTTTGTTATTGAAGCCAAACCGGATACGTTTCCAGATCCAAATCCCATTCCACCTGCTTCTGATGCGCTTTGTGAAATCGGTATGAACATTGGATACGGATAGTTTGGATTTAATTTTGGATCCTTGTTTGCGTTAATGTAATTTGTCATCTCCGGGCTGTTTTGCTGTATAACATCCCTAAAAGTATTGTATGCGTAGCGTGGCTGTCCGTTTGGAAGGGTTCTTGGAGCCCCTGTTTCCTGGTCAAACTCATATCCAACCTGGTACATGTTATAAAAAGGACCACTTCGTTTTGTTAGCCTGTCTTTTTCCTCTTTCCATATCTGAAACGCCGCAAGACCAAGTTCACGGTCCTGCTTTGATTTTTCCATTCCCATTTGAATCATCATGGGTGCAACCTGCAATCCTGCCTGTCCTGCAACATCCAAGAAACCTGAAACACCCCCCTGCATTGTTTTACCAGTCATAAGTGCCATGCCAAGCTGTGCAAGCATTGCCGTGTTCGCCATGCGTTGCCCTTCATCCGTTCCAAGCATACCTCGAAGTGCGTCCGCGTATCCTTTTACTTCCGTTAAGCTGTCGTTGTTGGCGAATATAGTTCCTGCGTCAAGGTCTTGTGAACCTTCATATAAAAGTTTTTGTTGTCCTGAATCATCTTCATCCTCACCGGCACCAGCTACATCGCCAGTGTCCCCATCACCTAGATCAGGAGTGCTTCCTTCAATTTCATTTAAATTAACATTTCCAGCAGCATCAGGAGGATTGTTTGGTAAATTATTACTGGTCGTTATGTCCTTTTCTATTTTTTCATTCAGATCCAGTGTCGCGGTTGTTTGATCATTGGGACTTTTTGTTGAGTCAGGTTCCTGTGTCTTTAAATCAGTAGGACCCATTATGTCCGAGAATTGATCCAAAACCCACGGAGCAGCGCCAAACTTAAGCATATTCCAAAGCGGCATTTTCATGCTTCGCTTTGCTGTTTCACTTATAATTGGCACAAGCATTCCACCTGGCTGTAATTTCTGTCTGAACATTTTTCGATTGTTAATGGCCATCGATTACCCCGTCATGTTTTGAAAGCCTTGGTACGCTGCAAGACCAGTTATACCAGCTCCAACTCCCTGTGCTAGTGGATTGGTTGTAGGCGCAGTTCCCTGCGATATGGCCATCTGACTAGAAGGTGCTCCTTGGTAGATATCAGATACGAAACCCATTCTTTGATACGGTTCGTAGATCTGCTGCAACTGTTGTCTGTACTGTGCATCCATGATTTGCTGTGCCTGTTGCTGTTGCGTAGACCCAGCAGCCATTTGACTTGCAATGTCACCCTGTTGCAATTGCTGTTGGTATTGTCCTAATCCTGCAAGCTGTGTCGCAGCCTGTTGTTGTCTCCCCATTTGTGATGTAAATTGTTGTTGCGCCTGTTGTTGCGCTTGTCCGTAATTCTGTGCCAATGATTGTCCTACTGCTTCCGCTTGCTGTCTTCCAAGCTCCGCAGTTTGAACGCCCTGTCTTGCTCCGCCAAACGCTCCTGCCTGTCCTGCCTGTGCCGCAGCTTGATTCTGTAATTTTTGGAACTGGCTTTCTATGCCGGCTGTAACCTCGCTTTGATATGGATTCATGTACTGCTGATAAGCAGTGGATGGATCATACGCAGCAGTGCTTCCTAGTATGTTCTGTTTTGCCTGATCAAGAAATGGTTGATATGTACCAAGACCACCAGTAACATCTCCAAACGCTTGTTGTTGCATAGGCGTAAGAGGTGCGACGCCTTGTGTTGGAATAGTAATATCACCAGCAGTTGGTTGCTTTCCTTCCGCCGCCAATTTTGCAGCCGTATCCATAAGCTGGATGCGTCTTTCTTCTATATCCGGTGCCTCACGGCTAAACTGCGTTTGAGTTACGTCACCACCAGGACTAGTAGGTCCTCTAAGTACACTCATAATTTTCTCCTGTATACATTACTAATATTTTCCATGTCCAATCTTTTTGCCATTGCATCAAAATCCTTTTTAACCTCTCTTGATGGTTCAAAGTAAACTTCTTTCGCTCCGTTGCCTTTGCACCATTCAATAAATTTTTTCATCATTTGGACCGCTGTCATGCCACCTCTTTTTGATGGAACAACATACAAATCCATTTCCCTTCCAAACCGTCCGTTACTAAAATTATAATCTAGTAACATGCCAGTTAAAAAACCTATTGGCTTTTCTTTTTCATCCAAAGATATTATACCAAATACATCTGGATTGGAAATTGCAGAAAAGAAATATTGTTTTATCTTTTCTGGGTCATATTCAAGTTCATTACTCCACTCGGATTCTTTAAACATGTCTTTTGCACTTGCAAGGATCCAGTTTAAATCATCTTGTTCAATAAATCTCCATCTCATGAATATACCGGAGGTTCACCTAGCTTTGCAGAATTAGGATCCAAAGCATTCATGATTCCATAAAATTTTTGTGCTCCTAAATCTATATCGCCACCTCCAGCAGCTCTTACGGCGTCCGCCGTAACTACAAATTCATTGTTCGATAACTGTGCCGGAACTGAATCCGACGTTTCAGTGCCTGGTCCACTAACCATGCCACCAGGAATTGCGTTCAAGTCTCCACCACCATACATTTTTGGTGTCTTCCCTCCTCTTGAGGCAGCCCAGTCTTCAGGATTCATAACTTCCTGAATACTTATCTTCCAGTCTTCAAAATCCAGTGTTCCACCGTTCATTAAATAATCTTCATATGCATCATGTATTCCTTGATTATCCGGTCCAGATGCAAGATCCAAGTATCCTTCAAACTCATCCGCGAAAGTTCCTTCCTGTCCTATTGCTCCTTCATCAAATATAAAGTCATCATCAAAATCCATTGGAGATATTGGTGTCATTGGTCCTGCCCCTTCTGGGTCATACGCCATTTCGTCAGCCGGTGTATTCATAAACGAAGTATCAGGATCACCAAAACGACGTTGCATGAACTCGCTGTTATAATACTCATTTGGATCATCCCATCCTAATAGCTTAGCTAGTCCTGGAGTCAGTAGTCCTTTATCATACCACATTTTGTACATGTCTTCCAGTTGACTTTTGATTGTTACATCTTTTCTTGCAGCCATTGGAGTTTCTTCCAGTGTTGCTCCTGCAGGTCCAATGCCTCCACCTTGGTATCCTATTCGTCCTCCGTTTGCTAGTGACGCTAGGCCACCATTTTTATATCCAAGAAATCCTTTTTGAAAATCTGGAATGTCATCCATGCTTCGTGGCCACATAAGTCGTGCCATTTTCCTTTCAAATTCTTCTTGTTCGTCTCTTTCTATCTGCGGGTCCGTTAGTGGATCAACAAAGAAGTCATATCCAAGCCCAAACATTTTCGCCATATCAGGGCGTGTTTCCCCAATGCCATAAAATTCATCATACGCATCTGTTCCAGCTGTAATTCCCAAGTCTTTTGCTTCTTCTGATCTTTTAAGAAGTTTATCCATCCAGCTTGGTTTTGTTTTTGTTGTTGTCAAGAATCCTGTTCCTTCTAGTGGGTGTATACGATCTTTTTCAATTTGTTCAAATGTTTCCAAAGCGTCTGGAATAACTGTTTTAGTAACTTGTTTAGCTGGTTCTTCCATCCAATTAATTACATTTCCTCTTTCTGGTAAATCAATTCCTTCCCATCCACCTGTTATTCTACTATCTGATTTCTTAGGGAAAGTATATCCACCTGTTATTTTATTGGCTTCATCAACTGATCTTATTGGAGTCCAGTCTTTATAGTAATCACCAATAGTTGTTGGATATTCTAAAATTCCTTCTTTAGCTCCTGTTAAAGCTTCAAGATCAACTCCTCCTCTTCCTGGTCCGTACCATTTATCCATCATGGATTGTCCGTACTCTTCATATCCTGGTCCCATTCTAGTTCCCATTTCTGCCGGAATATCAAGAGTTACATCTTTTGTGTAATCTGACATATCAATCGTAGGACTTTCCCCCATCATCATATTCATGTCCCAGCCAACCTTGTTTGCATTGATGAACATGTTACGCAGAAGCGCGTTCTTCGCTATGAGATGTGGATTTCTTTTGCCCTGCATCTTCGCCATTGCATATGATAACCCCGCGTCTTTAAGTGACGCACCCATAACGCTGTTCATGAATTTGGTTTTCATTATTCCTTGTAGCCAGTCAGGCGACATTCCTTTTAATGTCGCTCCCCAAGGGGTAAATGGCAAAGCCGTTGCTACATAAGGCGCAGCGTCTATTGCGAATTCTTTTAACTTATTAAGTTCCTTTCCTAGATTAAATCCCATTGGTTATGAACTTCCTCCTAAGATGTCTGGTAATTTATTAACGCTAATTGCCACGTCTCTTTTTATATCCTCTTTTGTTGTGCTGGTTGCAGGGTCATTGATGTCGGCCTCTGCCTCTAATTCATCGGCATAAACCTTCCCTGTTGTGGCGTGCTTAACCGTGGAAGTTGTTTCCACGTCCGGTGCCGGAGTCGTTGTTTTTCCAGCGAGCACGGTAGTATCTTCATTTATAGCCATTTTTTCTCCTTATTGCAATCATTAACTTATTTCTAGCACACTTAGGATTACATGTAAATCGCCACCATTCTCCGCATGCACCTTCAGAACCTCTGATTCCTTCAGTACGACAGGAGATGTTGAAAAGGAATAGCTGTTGAACAACTCCTCTGATGTGCCTTTTTGTATGTTTCTATTTGCCTCCAGTGTATAGCTAACACTGTCGGTGTCAACAATAAAAGCCCTTATCTTGCAGTCAGTTTCCTCATCTATGTTTGTCACACGAAGAGACTTTATGATCGCCGTTGTCTCTGATCCCACAGTATAGAGAGTCGTCAGCTCACTTGTTGTCAGAATAGTCTTATAATTTGTATATGCGTTGGCCATTTATGATAAAAACCATGCTTTTTGTTCATCTTCATCACTTAATGTGACAGGAGTATAAGTAGTATTTAAAACTAAAATCATTTGTTCCAGTGTTTGTATCAATTGCGCCATTTGTGATTGATCATATTCTGGTCTTGCTTGTGGAAGCATTGGTACTGTTATCTTTGACATTCTATCCTCTCATTCCGTCTGGTTTGCCATCAAAACGCATTGTGCCATAACGCCAATTATCACTCGTTGCATCACTTGATACGCGCAGTGCAAGTTGTCTTCCACGTATTCGTGTATCTTGTTTAGTTGTCGAAGTTGCAATTGCATATGGTCCATGTGTTGTTTGTGTCGTTGCTGGATAAGGTCGTGACTTAACTGTTATATCAACATTTCCTACCTGATTCTTGAAGTCAGGAATGAAACGAGCAATAGACATAAACTGATCGCCATCTCCAATATCAATATCACCTGATTCAATGTACGCTGTCATCGCTGATCCTGCATCATCCACACCTTTTTCCTGCGCATAAACAAATGTTCTACCCGCTTTGTTGCCATAAATAGTTGAAATAGTTGATGTTGTATCATCTGAATCAAATTCTGTTGCATATGGATTTGGATAAACACCTCTATCGGCCCATGTGCTTCGTGAAAGCGTTCCAGTATGCCATAAATTTTCTGCATAATTAAATGTCACATGTCTATCTATCTGCAGTGAATCTTCTGATGGATAAAACCATGTAATTTCATTAAAATCTGAATTTGAAGCGCAAAAAACCTCATTAAATGCATTCTTATTAATATCATCAAACACATAATCCTGCACTGTGCATGGAATCTTTTTAACCGCACCATCAAAGGTAAAGAATGAGTCATTACCCATCCAGTAAGTTATACCACTAATATCAATGGAAGCATCAACACCTACGGCACCACAATTGTCACCTAACTGTTTGAATCCAAAAGTAAAAGGTGGACCAATAAACTGCATTTGGTATAACGCGGTATCAGTCCAAATAAGAATTGCACCTCTGGATCTAACTGCTGAATTAATTTTATTTCCTGCAGTAAGTCTTTGTGACCCAGCAGTATTAGTAGCGGTTGGTGTCCATGTATTTACTTCTTCCTGATCAGACCAACGTATAAACATATTGTCCTGCGTCGTCGTCGTTGCAATAGTTGTCTCTGTTCCAAAACAAATCACATGACGGTCATCACCGGATACCAACATAAATCTAGACTTAGTTGGTGCGGCAGAAACGCTTGTTGTTGCCGCCACATTACTTGAAAGTCCACTAGACGTGTCCCAGTAATATAGTCCACCATCAAATTTCTGTGCCAGAACATCTTCACCCCAGTTATCAAGTGACCAGTTTTCTGCTACTAATTTTGCTTCTTGGGCTCCTGTTAATCCTTCACGTGTTACATTCCATGTGCCCTTATCAGAGTCACCTGTTGAATCCCAAACACTGGCACCCCATCCATATCCATAGATTGATGTTGCCGGTCCTGAGTTAATTTCATAGGTAGCTGTTGCCGTTGCACCTGTTGCTGTAGATGTCGCCGCAGCTGGTGATTCAATTGTATAAGTATTATCATCAACCGCAGTTAGTATTTCAAATTCATTCTGGAGATTTGCTTGCGTGATTCCACCAACATCAGCACTGACACTTGATATGGTGACATGATCACCAATTAAGCATCCATGCGATGCGTCTGTTACGGTAACTGTTTTTGATGTATTTGTTGTTCCGAATTCTGTTATGCTTCCTGTTCCGCGTGTTGGTGTTATATCACCATAACTGCCCTCAGAATACGCATACAGCTTTTTATTAGTTCCGTACATTGCGTAATTAACCCCGGCATTGCTGGACCATGTAAGGATAGCGCGTGTTGCGCCAAGAAGAGCATCACTTGAAACTTTTGCCCATCCACCAATCTTTTCAGGCTGCCCATAACGAAAGCGAACATTGTCACTATCTACCCATCGTCCTTCCGCACCGTATTCGGTATTTTGCTTGTCAATACCAGGTGCTACTTGCAGTTTTGTTAACGGCATAAAAGCTCCTAATTAGTAGCGTAGAAAGGAATCCAATAATTTGTTCCATTAACATCAACAAGAATATGTCCTGTTAATGATCCCACACTTGTATCAGTTGAAATACTTGATGATTGATCTGAATTACTTGTTCCATCAAATTTAATGAAGGGCTTATCTGTATCATCTTGATCTAATGCTAAACATGCAATCGCACCAGAAGAATTCGCTTGATTAATTTCTACTGCAGCTCCGGCTGGGGAGTTTGTTCCAAAGCCAATCTTATCTGCCGATCCATCTATAAAAAAAGCATTTGCTAATGTGTTTGTTTCACATCTAAAATCAAGTGATGCACCTGTATCATTCCATGTAAAAGCTCCACCATCAAAATCAATATCACCTGTCGCTTTAATTCCACCTACAACATGTAATTCTGTTGAAGGTGAACCTGTTTTAATTCCAACACGGTCATTTCCTGCGTCAGTAAAGAACAAGTTGGCATCACCGTTTCCTTCAATTCTGAAATCAACATCCGCTGATGATTGATTAAATATAAAACTACCACCATCAAATTCTACATTTCCTGTAACTGTCAGTGTTCCGTTTGCTGCTATGTTTCCACAGTCAGCTAGAACGTCAAACATGGTTGAACCATCTGAATAAAGTAAATGTTTTGAACTCGATACTAAACTTGCCGCTGTTCCACCAGCAGGCTTGAATCCTAATGTATAGGTTCCCATGCTTGTTGCATTGTCAACAATGTACCATGATTCCACAGCTTCACATTGCATGGTTGTATTTCCTGTAAGTGAACCTGTTAATTTAATTATTGCATTGCTTTGCTCGTCTGTTGTTGAACCATCAGATGCGGTTAAAGAATCAGAAGTACTCGCAACGGCTACAGATACATATCCCTTGATAGCTGATTCCAGCTTTTGAATATTATTGTTTGTTTTTGTACCCCATGTTCCTGAGTTCTCTCCAGTTGCCTGAAGCTCTAGGTTAAGAATACTTGAATATGTTGAAGCCATTTATCCTCCTATGCCACGTCATCTATTAAAGCAGCAACGATTGCATTTGCTGTTGCATCACCTGCATCACCTACATCCGAAGATATAGCATGAATATTAGCCACTGTCACGTTTGGAAGTCTTCCAAACCATGATTGTGATGGTCCAATAAAAATACTGTCCGCTAAATTGTAGGCGGCTGTATCTCCGTCCAGGCAAATAGCAATGCCATCCGCTGTGCTTGTGTTCTTAATAAATAAAAATTTTACTTTATCACTTGTACTTACCGCTGTCATATCAGTATCCTGATCAACGGCAGTATAATCAATAAAGCGACCAGCAATTAAATCAGCACTTGTAGTCGTTACTGCTGTTAGTTTATAGTACCATTTGTCATTCGCATCATCTGGCGTTACCGTCATGGAACCGCTGATGGTCTTTGAAATCTCATCCGGCAATATTGTTGCCGTTAAACTTATCGTTGCATCATCTGCCATGTTACCTCCTAATCACTTGACCCTGGTTCTACATCTTTCCACGTCACTGTTTGACTATCATCAGTTTCATTCCAAATAAAGAAATCAGGCTCTCCAGAACTGAATGAAATAAGATTCTGAAATGCTTCACCAAATGCAGTTTCGTCACCAATGCTCCACGTTGCAGCTAAATCATCGCCGCTTGGTGACACATTTGCTCCACCTGTCGCCACTTCCGTACCGAGGGAGAAGGTCATACCAAATCCAGTTTCCGCAAACTCGATGTTATGCACCGCGTCCAGCCTTGCATCCTGAAAGGCCTGTTCGGCGAATGCTGTGTGTCCTAGTAGCATTAGCCTATTATTCTTCTAAACTTGCTAGTTTAGCAGTCCAAGCATCTTTGACTGCTTGTGTCCAAATACCACTATTAGCTACTGATTGAACTTCAGCGTGTTCTTTTGCTAAATTTTCAGCAGAAATATCAGGATGGATTACGTGCCTATGAAAAGAACGAGACAATTCCTTGCCGTCCTCCTTTATCACAGTGTCCGTTCTAACTTGAATAGCCTTATACTCTCCAGTCACTTCAATCTTACCCATTACAGTTTCTTTAGTTATAGCCATTTTTACCTCCTTTTCATTTTAAGTTATCTTATAAGAGCCACTTATTATCATTTCACCGTCACTTGACCACTCAGAACCCTGCAAGGCTGAAGTACCAGAAGTCGCATCCCACAGACTAAGATAAATATATGTCGTATCATTCAAAACATGTCCTCCAAGACTGAATCCAGCCGTTCCAAGAGCGGTATTAGTTGAATATGAAATTGCCACTCCTGCCCTGTCAGCAAAATCGTCCATATTGGTAAAAGGAAGTCCAGTTAATCTTATACCTCCACTCACAGACCCAAGAGAATTAGTTGTAAAATGCCCATTATATATTACCACACCTCCTATTCGTGTATAATTTCCAGTGGTTCTAACCATTGTAGCGTTATTAGAACCATCACTAATGACTCCAGTCCAAGTTCCTTCCTCATAATGGTCTAACAGTTCAGAAGTTGTTGTAGCACCTGACTCACTTGTAGCTGTTTGGGCTGAAAAATCAATTCCTTTTCCTGCTGTTCCCATAACAATATTACCTGCTGTAACTGTTAAGTCTCCTGCGGATGATAATTTCATTTTAGCTGTAGCTGCCTCAGAAGCACCTGTCATAAATTCTAGTCGTGTTGCATTTGAAGAAGAACTGTGGTCTCCCTCTGCAACTGCTTGGATTGCCCCAGATACTAATACTGCATCTGTTCCTTGTGCCTCATCTGGTGCTTGAAATGCTATTTTACCAATAACATCGTTGGCTGCCATATCAGTTTCGCCAGTTTGTAATGTAAGAACAACAGGCTTGTCATCAGCAGTAGCTGTATGCTTTAATGCCAATCCTGTATCTGCAACGTGTGTTAATTTAATTTCTTGGTCATTACCAAAATAAATAACTCCACCATCTGCTAAGTATAAATCAGACCATTCAGCAGATGCTGTACCTAGTGTATCTCCGTCAGCAGAAGAAGGGTCAGCACTTCCAAATCCATTCGCTGTTCCAGAGTTCGTGATAGTCGCACCAGAATCAATCGTCAGTGTTGTGCCGGATAATACATTAATAGCATTGGCACCAATTGTTAAATCATGTGCTCCTGATACATAAACTTTAATTGTATCATCTGTGCCTGTATCTAAATAAGTATCGGCATCAGCATCAAGTATTAAGTTGTTACCATTACAATCAAGTTTCGTGCCCATGACAACGGCTGCGTGACCAAGCGTCATCACATCGGTATTCGATGTAATCGTTCCCGCTACTATCTGTGCGTAATGCGAGTCGTCTGCATCATAGAGCTTGACTCCTCCGGTTGCGTTTATGCGAATTTCAGCCATATCTATCCTTCCAATGTTTTAACTCTAGAGTCCAATTCTTGTACGGCTTTTGTTAAATAAGCAACAATGCCTTGAACTTTAATTGATAATTTTTTTCTTTCTATTTCTGGTAATGACCCATCATATTCTGTGCCACTAACCAAATCTGGTAATATTTCTTTTAGTTCCTGTGCTATGAAACCTGCGGAATCACCCCTATCAACTTTTTCATTCTTCCAAGTAAATGTTTTTGGTTCTAATTGCTTTATAATATCCACTCCACTAGCAATATCTTGTATATTTTCTTTTAATCCTCTGTCAGACGTGTCATTGAAGTCACCATCACAAACAGTAGTACCTTCATTAATTGACCACACTGTACCTGCGGAACTTAGAACAGCAAAAGTTCCACCATTAAATGAATGATGCATATATGTTTGCCTAGTAGTGCCTTCATAAAAAGCAATTGATGCACCAGAAGAAGCTCCAGAACTTGATGGATTAACTAAATGAATTTCGCAGTCTTTATTTGTTGCATTAGAAGATATTCTTAATACAGGTCTGGTAAAATTACCTCCTCCTTCAATTGCAAAAACAGTATCATAACTGTCAAGGTCAGTTGTAGTGGCTGAACCTATAATCATTGTATCATTAGCACCATCAATATGAAGAAAATTTGCATTACTATTAGATTCAATCCTGAAATCTAAATCATCGGAGTCTTCATTAATAACTACTGCTGTATCTGTAATTGTTAATTGGTCATCATTAGAAGATGTTTGGTCGTCAATACCTGCAAGAGCAGCAGTCGCCATATATGTCTTAACAGCAGTAACATTAGTCATTCTCATTGTTCCTGCATCATTTATAAGTATGCCATCTCCGTCCGCTAAAGCAGTTGTTCCTCTAGAAGTTCCTCCATCAATTAAATTAATTTCAGCCGCAGTTGTTGTTATATTAGTGCCACCAAGTGAAAAAGTTCCACTTATATCACAAGTGCCATTTATGTCTATTGCTGTAGCCGTTAAATCAATCTCATCCGTTGCCCCTATTGATAATACTGTCGCACTGGAACCTTGTACAAACTGTGAAGCGTCATTAAAGCAAAGTTTGTTCGTTGAATTTAAAGTTAAACCCGTTCCGTCAGTATGTGTTAATGTTGTATCTTGGTCTGCACCGAATTTAATAACGGAACTGTCCGCCAAGAATAAGTCAGACCATTCATTGCTCGCACTGCCCAATGCTCCACCGTCTGCTGATGAAGGGTAGACAGCAGAATCTTTATGAACTACATTATCAATAGATACACCATTAGCCGAAGTCTTTTCCGATATGGTATCAACCTTAATTTCCGAAGCCATTATTTTTTATCCTCCCCGTTTGGTAGATTCTTCTTCAACACTTCCGAATAGTGTTCAGAAAGTATCTTGTTTTTTTCCAACCTGTGCATCAGGTCGTTCTTCTCGTTGAGCAAAACAGTGACGTTGTTAAGGGCAATCTTTGCCTT
>Ga0208449_1001198_pt1 | contig 14428 bp, 10 predicted proteins | sample MalvireepMed_s17_FD_184247 | JGI IMG/M metagenome (GOLD analysis project Ga0208449, IMG submission 184247) | Marine viral communities from the Global Malaspina Expedition - Malaspina viral metaG DeepMed_s17 (SPAdes) (version 2) | ecosystem: Environmental > Aquatic > Marine > Oceanic | place...
GATATTGGGGGTAATATTCTTCTAGACGGCACTGACGCCGCACAAAGTGATGCAGGTTCAGCAGTTATTTTGGATGCGAGTGCTTCTGGTACTGATGTTGGAGAAAATCTGTTATTGGATAGCACTGGTGGCCGGGACGATGGTGATCGTATTCAACTTATGAGTACAAATTATAATCTGGTGCCAGGAAATGAGGGTGGTTTTGTTTTGTTGAATGGCACAGATGGTTCATCAACGAATGCTGGTGATGAATTGTTGTTAGAATCTGGAACGATTGAATTCTTGGAACAAAACACATTGAACGTATCACTTGGTGCAACAACTGAAGAGGGCGGGCTTGCTTTACCAATAAGTGAAATTTCACTATCTGCTGCGGAGCAAGCAAATTCCTTTGACTCTGAGATCGGAACGTTTGATTCGTCAATTTTAACTTTTGATGCTGCATAATAATCATTATAAATAATAGAAGATGAGGGGCAATAAATGGCATATCAATCAATAGGATTAGGTGCAGTCGCTAATGATGGTAGCGGTGACACGCTAAGAGATGGTGCAACCAAAGTTAATGCTAACTTTGTAGAGTTGTATACTGCTCTTGGTAATGGCAGTTCCATAAGTAGTGGTATCAGCGCATCGGCTACTGTTGTATCGTTGTCTGCTCCTAATATTAGTGGTGTTGTTGCAGGGACACAAACTTCAGCCACAATCACTACACTTACATCTACGACTGTAAACGCAGGAACATTAGCACTTGCGGCTGGTTCTATAACAGATAGTTCTGGCGCTATTAGTTTTGGTAACGAAAATATTTCTACTACGGGCACGGCAACTCTTGCCACTGTAGATATTAATGCAGGTGCTATCGATGGAACAACTATTGGTGCTAACTCAGCGGCAGCAGGTACTTTTGCTGCAATCACAGGTTCGTCTTTGGCTATTACTGAAGATGGAACAATTATTTTTGAGGGTGCCACTGATGATGGTAACGAAACCACATTAACAGTTACAGACCCAACAGCAGATAGAACAATTACACTTCCCAATGAAACCGGAACTGTTATAACAACCGGCTCTTCTGATGCGGTCACTGGGAATATGTTGAAGAGTTCTTCTACCTTGCTCATAGTGAATTCATCTGGTTCAACGTTAAAAACAGTTATTGGTGCTGGTAGTGCATCATAAATATAAATTAGGAAAATAGAAATGGCAGCTATTATCACAGAAAAATTTAGACTTCATAACGCCGACCAGTTTGAGGAATCTTTCACTGAGTCTGCGAATAGTACCTATTATCTTTTTATAGGTAAGTCCACACCATATACTTCAGGAACGAGTGGCGGTTCTGATGCATCGCCACCGACTCCTGTTGATGGTCCTTCTGATGAGTTCTTTTCGTGGGACGATATGATTGCTGCCAAAAAAGTGACTTCTTCAGAAGTTCAACGTGTCATTCCACGTAGAAACTGGGCAAACAGTACCAAGTTTGATATGTACCGGCCGGACTATAGTGCTTCTGTGACAGCAACGTCTGGTGCTACTAACTTATACGATTCCACTTTTTATTTTATGACTTCTGATTTCCGTGTGTATAAGGTGTTGGACAACAATGCTGGAACTGCTTATAGTGGCACTGAACCCACAAGCACTGCAAATGCTCCGTTTTCGTTAGGTGGTTATGTGTTGCAATATATGTATTCTTTGACAAGTGCTCAGATCAATAGCTTTCTTACCGCTGATTTTATGCCGGTAGCTACAGATAGCACAGTCAGCGGAGCTGCAACAGATGGTGCGATTGATTCCTTGATTGTCACTGCTGGTTCTGGATATACAAACGGGACTTACTATGCAGCGGTTTATGGTGATGGTACAAGTCAAGGCACATCTTCTGGTGCGATTGTAAGAATCACCGTGTCGAGTGGTGTGATTCAAGCCTTTGGTTTGACGGCGGGAACAGATACTACAGTTCATGCAGCGGGAAGTGGTTATACTTTTGGCACGGTCAATCTTGCAAGTGGTTTTACATTTTCTGATGCCGACCTCAGCACTGCTTCCGCTATAGGTGGTTCTGGTGGATCTATTTCAGTAGTAATTGGTCCAAAAGGTGGTCACGGTTTTAATGCTGTGCAAGAACTCGGCGGCCATTATGTTATGTTGGGAACAACTCTAACAGGTGCCGAAGGTGATGATATTACAACAGGAAATGATTTTAGAAAGATCGGTCTTGTGGTTGATCCTAATACATACGGAACATCTTCTGTTGCATCAATTAGCACAGCAAGAATGACATACGCACTGAAACTTACCTCACAGTCTGGTACGTTTGATGGTGATGAAAAGATTAGTCAAGCTTCAACTGGTGCTATCGGTAAAGTTGTCGAATGGGATTCTACAAACTCAATTCTGTACTATTCACAGGAAAGGTTTGGTGATTACGGAACAAATGGCACCACTGGAGCATACGTTGCCTTTAGTGGTGCAAACGCTGTTACTGGAGCAACATCAAGTGCAACAGGAACGCCAGATGCAAATGCTGATTCTGCTGTAACTCTTGCTGGAGGCAACACAATCACGTTTACAGATGGATATGCGAACCCTGAGTTAGATGCTGATAGTGGAGACATTATCTACTTAGAAAATCGTAAACCAATCAGTCGGTCAAACGATCAGATTGAAGATATTAAAGTTATAGTGGAGTTCTAAATGCCTGAATCTACAAATCTAAACGTAGCACCGTATTACGATGATTTCGATTCAACTGAGAATCATGTAAAGACATTATTTCGTCCTGGTTTTGCTATTCAAGCAAGAGAGTTAACAGGACTTCAGTCTACACTGCAAAATCAAATCGAAAAGGGATTCAGTCATGTCTTTAAAGATGGAACTGTAATAATCCCTGGTGCAACAACTTATTTGGGTAATGCTCAGGCACCGAGATATATCAAGGTCCAGGGTAACTTTGGTGGCGAAACTGTTAATGTCTCGCAGTATGTAAATGAGGACAATCCCGTTACACTGACTGGAGCCACGTCTGGTGTTACGTTTAGAGTGATTGCTGCAACTGAGGCAACGGAAACAGACCCGGCAACACTTTTTGGTGTTTATACTTCCAGCAATCTTTCTGGAAGCAGAACTTTCACTGAAGATGTCACTACTATTTCTCGTAGCGCATTAGATGCTGCTGGTTTTGACTCATTCACTATTGGTGAAAACTTAAGTGCAGATGTAGCGGTGCAGCATGGTAGCACATCATATCAAGCAAATGTTCCTTCACTAATAACAGAGGCATCTGAAGTTCTAAGAACAACTAAATCTGCAAACACTGCTTCAACCACACCTGTAACTGGTAAATCTGTCATTGTAAAACAATCGGCTGGTGTATTTTTTGTTAGAGGTTATTTTGTTGATGTTGAAGACCAAACACTTGTTGTAGAAAAGTATAACAACAATGCAAATGCAAGAGTTGGTTTTCAAGTTGTAGAAACGATTGTTACACCAGAGTCAGACACGAGTTTGTCTGACAACGCGACTGGCACATCGAACATAAATGCGAAAGGTGCACATAGATTAGCTTTTACGCTCACTTTAACATCTAAAGAATTAAACTCTAAAGATGATAAAGATTTTATTGAAATTCTCAGAGTAGAAGATGGTGTTCTTCAACATTTTAATCGTGACACTGAATATTCCATTCTTGAACAGACATTGGCACGTAGAACGTTTGATGAATCTGGTGATTATACTGTAAGACCTTTTACTTTTGAGATGAAAGAGTCAGTCAATGTTAGTGTTGGCGAAACCGATTTTACTGGTGTCTATACTTCTGGTGATACCACAAGAGATGGTAATAAAGCCTCAGATGATTTTATGGCATTGCAAGTATCGCCAGGTAAAGCATATGTCAGAGGATATGAGATAGAAAAAATTGCACCTACTCTTGTTGATGTTAAGAAAGGTAGAGATTTTAATACTATAAATGCGGGTGCGTCTCCTGCTGATTTGGGGAACTATCTCCAAGTTACAAATGTTTATGGCACACCGGATGTAACAGAGATTAGCGGTGAAACAGTTGGTTACAATGAATTGCAACTGTATGATACCAACATCTCAACGAGAGGTTCAGCAACAGGTATACAAATAGGTGTGGCTCGTGTAAGAACATATCAGTATGATTCTGGCACCGCTGGTGAAAACGATGCGACCTATCGACTGTATCTGTTTGATATCAATGCTATCACGTCACTTGTTATGAGTGCTGATGTCAGTCCAACCATTTTATCTTCAAACTCTGGTGGCGGTCAACTAGTAACAGGTGTGACAAGTGGTGCCACTGGTTTGGTTATGGATTCAGGTCGTTCTGGTAACAATGTTGTTAACTTAGTTAATGTTGTTGGCACTTTTAGTTCAGGAGAAAAAGTAACAATAACAGATTCTTCTGAGTCTGACCAGATTATAGAGAGTTCAGGTAATGCTGACCTTACTATTAGTGACGTTATAATCCCTGACTTGAAAAATGTTCGTTCAGTCTATATGCAAGACAATGGTGGCGATAGTGGTCAAGACTTTACTGCTGATGTTCAAACAACATTTGAAAGTGGAGGTTTGTCTTTCTTTGGTAGTCCAGAAGTTGGAACAACTCATAAAGAAGATGACCGTTATCAGTTGGAAGATGGTGGGACACTGGCTTTAGAAACTTTCACGGGCGGTGGTTCTCGTTCTTTTGCACCAGTTGCTAAACTTGTTGAGCCAGAGAAGAATATTAATCTTTTCAATCTAACTAAAACTCCTGTCAAGACGTTGTTAACAGAAACGAATAGTGGTGTCTCTGATACACAATATACTTTCCGTCAGCAGTTCATTGCAACCGCAAGTTCAGCTGGTGCAATCACTTTATCTGCTGGTGGTGGCAACGAAACATTCCTGGCACACAGTGAATCAGATTACACAATCTCTATTTTAACCGGCGGTGATGGTTCTGCCAAACAGGGTGATATTGTTAGCGCATCAACTGGATTTGCTGGTGGTAGCACATCACAGTTGACTATCACTAATCTTGGTGCGTTTGGTTCAGGTGGTGCAAAAGTTAAAGTTATGGCAACCTTGTTGAAGACTGCCGTAAGTCCAAAGACCAAGACAACGAGATTGATGAAACAACTCAAAGTGGACACTGGGACAACAGATGCATATGGCACTCGCCCAGGTGATAGAGAAATATCTTTGGGTCGTGCTGATGCGTTTGCCTTGGTTGCTGTGTATGAGGCGACTGCCGCTTCTACTGATGCTGTTGCTCCTACGATTAGTTTTACAACACAAACTGGCACATTCACAAGAGGTGAAAAAATCACTGGTAGTGTTAGTGGTTCAACTGCAAGAATTATCAATACAACAAGTCCAATGAGTGTTGTAATGACTGGCGCTGCCGGGTCTGCATTCTCAACTTCTGATATTATCACTGGTGCATCCTCTGGTGCAACTGCAACACTAACTGCTGTCACTCTTGGTGATAAGGTTATTACAAGTGACTTTGCTTTTGATAACGGTCAAAGAGATAACTTTTACGATATCTCTAGAATCGTAAGACGTAGAGGTGCCGCGGCTCCTACAAACAGACTACTTGTAATCTATGATTATCTTGAACACGGCACTGGCGATGTGTTCACCGTGGATTCATATACTGATGAAGCAGATAGAATGGATTATGTTGATATTCCAAAATATAAAGATACCAGACTACAAAATACTTTTGACTTCAGACCAACAGTGGCGAATGTCACTGGTGCAGGAGCAGACCATACGGCTGTTGATGAGATTACCGGATTTTCATTTGGTATTATGAGTCGTTCTTTTACTGGCGCGGGTTCTTCTGCTAGTAAGTGTCCAAAACCAACTTCTTTGGTGCAAGCAGACTTTGAATATTACTTACCTAAGAATGCAATTGTTGAAATGGCTTTTAACGGTAAGATTAGAGTTATTGAAAGTGCATCTGATGAACAACCCAGATTCCCATCACAATCTGAAAATTCAATGAAGTTGGCCAGTATGCGTATTCCTGCTTATACATTTTCAGTTGACAATATTGTAATTACCAGAGAGAAACATCAACGGTTTACCATGAAAGATATTGGTAATCTTCAAACCCGTATTGGTAACCTTGAGTATTATACACACCTTTCTCTTTTGGAACGTCAAGCAGAGAGTTTTGAAATCACTGATGCGAACGGACTGAACAGATTTAAATCTGGTTTTGTTGTTGATGCTTTTCAGGGTCATCGTCTTGGTGATGTTGAACACAAAGACTATAAATGTTCTATTGATATGGAGAGAAATGAACTTCGGGCTCAAGGAACATATAAAAATGTTAGTTTCGTAGAGTTAAACGCGACTGATGCAGCCAGAGCCAATAATAATTATCAAAGAACAGGAGATGTATTTACTCTACCTTACACAGAGGTTGTCGCTATTGAACAACCGTATGCAACGCGAACTGAAAGAGTTACGCCTGTCCTTCTTTCAAATTGGACTGGTCAAATAGCGTTGTCGCCCTCTGGTGACGACTGGTTTGAAACTGAAGTTGCACCGGCTCTGATTGTCAATGAAGGAGGAAACTTCAATTCTATAGCCGCATCCGCTAATATAGGTACTGTTTGGAATGCCTGGGAAACACAGTGGAGCGGTTCTCAATCTTTCCTTCACGAAAATGTTGAGGTTAGTTTTCAAGATTCAATCGATGCTGGTTCACGAACAACTGGTCCAGTTAGAACTGGTGTCAGAACAGAAGTTGTTGAAAAAGTTGATCTAGAGTCTAGAGGAACGAAAGTAATCTCAACCGCATTAATTCCATTTGTAAGAGCAAAAGATATTACTTTTGATGGATTTGATTTTCTACCAAATACACAGGTGTATCCTTTCTTTGATGCACAGGCTGTAACCTCTTTCACCAGACCTTCGGCTGGGTTCTCAACAAATGACGCAAGCCTGGTTAATGGTGATGCGATTATAACAAGTCCCAGTGGTAGAGTCAAAGGAACCTTCTCTATACCTGATCCTAAAATTAGTGGTAATCCTCAGTTTAGAACAGGTCAAGTTTCCTTTAGATTAACTTCAAGCCCTACAAACATAGTTTCTACTGACCCTGTTACTGCTGGTGAAACAAACTATAGTGCCGTTGGTCTACAACAAACTTTGCAAGAGACTGTTATTGCAACAAGAAATGCTGAGGTAAGGCGAACATCAGTTTCACAAGCTACTGAAATTACAGCGGAAACCGTCAACGACGGCGAGGAGCCAAGTGCTGACCTGGGCCCAGGTGATGACGATGAGGGTCTAGACTACAGCGACCCTCTTGCCCAAACTTTCTTGGTTGATGTGCGTGGCGGTATGTTTGTGACAAGTGTAGACCTTTTCTTTGAATCAAAGGATAATAGTCTTCCTGTCACAGTAGAAGTTAGGGAAGTGCAGAATGGTTTCCCTGGCCCGAGAGTTATACCTTTTGGAAGAGTGGTTAAAGATTCTAATGATGTTGTTATTGACACTTCTGCTCAGACAGCAACTAACTTCAAATTTGAATCGCCAGTATATTTACAGTCTGGGTTGGAATACTGTGTTGCTGTTATTGCTAATGTTCCAACATACAAAGTTTGGATTGCACGAATGGGTGAGACAGAGGTTCAATCTACATTGGCACAGGCTCAAGTTGGTGGAACCGCTGATGCTGCACAAAATGTTTTGTTCTCAGACAGAACTGTTTCGGAACAACCAGAGTTTGGTGTTCTATTCAAAGGTCATAACAACAGAACTTGGGCACCATCTTTGACTGAAGATTTGAAGATGAACATCTATCGGGCAGAATTCAGTTCATTGACTGGTACAGTTCCTCTGGTTAATGATAGCAATCCGGTTAAGTCTCTTGAAAAGAATCCGTTGGAATTCTTGGATGGTAGTGCGGTAATCAAAGTGTTCCATCCAGATCATGGTATGTATTCTACTTCAAATAATGTGACTATCGCTAATGTGAAGTCTGAAATAACTACAACATTGTCTGCGGCGATAACTACATCTTCTACTACTATTGAACTGACTTCTGGTACAAACTTTGACGACACTAGCGGTGTCTATTCTAGAGATGCATCTAATGTGTACTTTATCAAAATTGATGATGAGATTATTTCTTATACCTCAATCAGTACAAACACGATTAGTAGTGCAACCAGAGCCGTAGACTCAACGACTGCTGCTTCTCACGCAGAGGGCGCAACAGTTGAGTTGTATATGTTGCATAAGATTCCGTTTACACAAATCAATAAGACACATACTGCAATTGCAAACGTTGAGATTGACAGTTATACTGTTTCTTCAACTGCGACGGCTGTTATTGATGGTACATCAAGCACAAGGTCTAGAAATGGTGGTACGGATGCAACTGCCACGGAAAACATTTTGTATGATGTTGCCAAGTATCAAGTTGGTTTACTTGAACTTCCTGGCACAAGTGTGACAGCACAGAAACGGCCGTCAACAGCAACAAGTCCAAGTGGTTCGGAAACTTCTTTTACGAAGACCTCTGCTGCTGATGCAATCAATGTTCCAGTAAATGAGAATATATATTATAATGTTCCATATCTTGTGGCATCTGATATTAACCAAGACAATGAGATGTCTTCTGTGAAATCTTTGTCGTTAGATCTTAAGTTGAGCTCAACTTCAAGTAACTTGTCTCCGATTGTTGACGCACAAAGATTGTCTATGATTGCGATTGCAAATAGAATCAACAACATTGATTCCTCTTCAGATGTTTATCCGACATCTGAATATTTTGCTTCAACAGAACCAGATGGTGACAATAACGCTGCAATCTATTGTACAAAAGAGATACAACTTGAACAGAAAGCGACTGCATTGAAAGTGCTCCTTTCTGCAAACAGAGGCTCTGATGCAGAAATTAAAGTTATGTATAAAATTTTCCGAGAGGATGATGAGACAGACTTTAACGAAACAGGTTGGAGATTCTTCAATGATAATGGGTCACCAGATGTTGCCGTTGGTGCTTCTACTGGTATAACTGATTTTCGTGAGTATGTTTTTACTGCCGGTGTTACTGATGACGGTATTGGTACTGAACTGGATCCGTTTGTGTCATTTGCAATCAAGATTGTAATGCAAGCAACTAATTCAACATCAGCACCTAGAATCAAAGACTTCAGAGCAATTGCGTTGGCGACATAATATGAATACAAGAGAATACATAAAAGTTGAGGAAAACAAAGATCTTTCAAGAGATATGAGTTCTGGTGTTATTGTAAATACAAACAGAACTGCTTATGAACGAGCAGTTGCTCGTTCTAAGGCTGCTCAACAACAAAGAGACGAATTAAGAAGCGCTACAAGAGAAATAAATAATATTAAATGCGAAATGCATGAAATAAAGTCTTTATTGCAACAACTGGTAGGGAAATAAAACGATGGCTACAGTAACAGCAGCATCAGTCGCGACATCTGATAGTTTAGAAAGATTCAGACAAGAGTTTAATACTTTGCGTTCAGACGTTAGCAATATTACGTCTGGTACTATAACTATTAATAATGAATCAAACAACCGTATTCTTACTTCTGTAAGTACCAATACTTTTAATGCAGAGTCTGGCTTAACTTATGATGGGTCAACTTTTGCTGTTAGTGGAGCAATGACCGTAAGTGGTCTTTCAACTCTTAGTGGTAATCTTATCATACCTAATGCCGGTAACATTGGTTCTGCTGGTGACACTGATGCTATCGCGATTGCTTCAGATGGTAAAACTACATTTAGTCAACAAACAACACATTCTGGTGGTATTCTTATTGCTAATGCTGGTAATATTGGTTCTGCTGGTGACTCAGATTCTATTGCTATTGCCTCTGATGGTGTGGTAACATTTAGTCAAGCACCAGTGTTCCCAGATGGATCTATTGCAGTTGCAGATTTAGATATTGATGGTGGCACTGATATAGGTGCTGGACTAGCAGATGCAGACCTGTTTATAGTAGACGATGGCGCAGGCGGAACTAATAGAAAAACAGCCGCTAGTAGAATTAAAACATATGTTGCTGATGTGACACTAACAACGGCGGCACAAACAAACATTACTTCACTCGGCACGTTAACAACATTGACTGTTGACAGCGTTATCATCAATGGTACAAACATTGGTCATACATCAGATACTGATTCTATTGCTATTGCCTCTAATGGTGTGGTAACATTTAGTCAAGCACCAGTGTTTCCTGATGGAAGTATTGCTGTTGTAGACTTGGATATTGATGGTGCTACGGATATTGGAGCTGCTATCGTTGATGCAGATTTGTTTATTATTGACGATGGTGCTGGTGGTACAAATAGAAAAACAGCAGCATCAAGACTTAAAACATATATTGGAAGTCCAAAACTTACATTAGAGTTTGAGAGTAGTGCAACTGATATAACTTTGGATAGTGTTCATACTTTTAGTCATAGTTTGGGAGTTAGACCAACATTAGTTGAAGTTTGGGTTAAGTGTACTGATGGTGAACGAGGTTGGGCCACTGGCGATTATCTTCTAATGGCTGGTGCTGGTGGTGTTGGTGGTACTATTGACGCTGGTCTTTCAATACAAGCTGATGCAACCAATGTAGAAGTATTGGCAGGGGCAGAAATTAGAATTCATGATCAATCAACTTTTAATGAAGTTTCACTCAGTGCTTCTAAATGGGACTTTGTTGTGGTAGCGTATGGAGGAGATTTAGGATAATGCCGACAAAACATTATAGAGACACATCTGGAAATTATATTGGTTCATTTATTACAGAATCAGGTGATCATCCTGCTGTGCCGACTGGTGCTATTGAATGCCCAACACCTCCGAGTGGTAAAGCAAAATGGGTTGATAATGCTTGGTCTTGGACAGAACCGCACGGGCCCAAACGGCGTGATATTTACAATGAAGCTGGAGTGACAGATTCAGAAAGAATAGACGCATTGTGGGATAAACTAATGGAAAGCAGTTCAACTAAAGCAGATGCGTTGAAAGTAAAACGTGATGCTGTGCGTGCCGAATCTGATTTTCCAGATAAAACATAAAGTTGTAGGATAGCTACACAATGGCAGTTAGAGCACCTTTATATTTTAGTGGGGGAAACTTGATTGAATTGTCTTCGGGCGAAATCAACGAGTGGTCACAGAAAGCTATTTACCAATATAGTTTAAGTCCTACTGCTGTTCTTACTGTTGTCTCCAGTAGTGGAGCGAATATTGATGCTATCACTGACACCAGATTGAAGGCCGGTGCAACTTCACAAAGTTCAACTGCTTTCGTTGCGGAGTCTAGCACTGCTGAACCGAGCACAGTGACGGTTTCTTACGATAAAATTAATTTTGCTTATACTTCAACTGATGATATCTCTAATACTTCTGATGCGGGAACAACCTTTCCTGTATATTATGATACCAGTGCCGGTGCTATACGGGCTATGAATTTGACAGATTTTTTGGACACTTTTGTTTATCCGGCAGTTGACCTTTTGATTGTTGCCTCTGAGTCTTCTGATACTGGTGGAACATATACAATAACTTCGTCAGCGTCTGCGGCAAGTAACTACACTAAAGTCTCTTCTGACGACACCGCTGTTTTTACAGACACAAGAGCTGACACATCAGCATATTCGGCCGCAGGTATTCCTGAAACCCTTGACCAACCAACCACGATTACTAACTACTATCTTCATCGTAGAGATGGCTCTGATCTGACTCCAAATAGAACCCCCGTTCTTATTGATAGTTCTAACAATGTGCAAGAATTTTCCACAAGCACTCTTGCTGACCTACTAGGTAATTGGTTGAGATACACTGCGGCACATGATACTAATGGTAACAAGATTACATACTCCGTTGGAACAAGTGGTAGTGGTAATGCAAGAGGAACCAATATGCTTGATACAAAACTTAATGGTTCTGGTAATTATCAAACATTGCAGGTTGGTGATGACTTTCGCTCACAAGAATTTCCAAACGGTTCTCCAGCCACAATCAATACTTACAAACTTTTTATAAATAAGACATAGGAGATAAACTATGTCTGAAGAAACTGCTGCCTATACTGCGAAGGGTGAACCAAAATATCCTTTTGTTGGAAGGATAGTTGAGGCTTACTATACAAATGCGGATTTGACTGAGATTGACATCATTCATAATTATGATGTTCCTGACGATGGTATGCATACAAATGGTGGTAAAGAAGGCACAACAGTATTTTCGGTTTCAGTTGATGAAAAGGACGAACGTTTTCTAGCATTGCTTCAAGAATTTTCTTATGAGTCACTTGATGAGTGCACAAAAAACAGAAACGAAGCAACCCGTGAACAATTTAGACAAGCATTCCAAGATTATGCACAAAGAAACAAAGTAGAAATTTTTGAAGATAGTATTGTCAAAAAAGAAGTTGATATCGAAGAAGAGCCTTTAGATCTTATATTTGAATATGACCCTGAAAATGAAGTTCACAAAGATATTCTCTCTAGATTAAAACTAAAAATGTTTGAACAGGAAATCGTTCAAAAAAGTAAAAAGAGAAAAGCAAAAACTGATATTCGTAAGGCAGAAACATTGGAGCAAGCACTCAAAGCATATTCCGAATTTCTTTAATTTGAGAAAATTATAAAAAAACATGTCTGAGGTAAAGAGAATATCGTGGGAAGAAATTAAACTTATTTGGGAAACACATTTGTGGCCAAACAGAACTGGAGGTATTAGTCCATACAACAAATGGACATGGAGACATCCAAGTAGACACTTTGGTTTTGATTACAACATGGAAGTTTTTCCTGTTTTCTTCGGTATTTTCAAAGACAACAAACTTGTGTCAGTTAACAGCTGTTTTATGAGTAATGATTGGCAAGACTCAGTATATTTTAGGTCTAGAGGTTTATGGACAGACCCAGAATATCGTAAACAAGGTTTTGCTTCTTTAATACTACTTGAAACCATAAAATATGCAAAAGATAATCATGGAACTTGGATATGGTCGGTGCCTAGAGAAACATCATTGGTTGCGTATGAAAGTGTAGGTTTTAAACGGTGGTCTGGTTGGAAAGAAGAACTAGAATTTGGTCCAAATTGTATCGCAATTAAATACTTATAAATAAGTAATAAACGGAGTCGAACATATGGCAGTTCCATCAACAAAAGCCACTCTTAAATCATACTGTTTACGAGCTCTTGGTTTTGGTGTTATAGACATTAATGTGTCAGACGATCAAATTGATGACAGATTGGACGAGGCACTTCAATATTTTGCTGAATACCACTATGATGGTGTTGAGAGGATGTATCTCAAACATCAAATCACTTCAGCAGATATAACCAGAGCAACATCTGACACATCTACAACTGCAACTGATGTGGTGGATAGTTCTGTCACTGCAACTTGGAAAGAAGGTAATGGCTACATTCCTGTGCCGCCAGCTGTTCTTTCTGTCGTCAATATATTCCCTATCACTGATAGCACAACATCCAATATGTTTGACCTTAGATATCAGTTGAGGTTAAATGATTTGTATGACTTTTCATCCACCTCTATTATGGAATATCAAATGACGTTGCAACATCTAGACTTTCTAGAACATGTGTTAGTTGGTGAGATTCCTATTCGTTTCAGTCAGCATCAACAAAGACTTTATCTTGACATGGATTGGAACAATGATATTGAGGTTGATGAATATATCATCATTGAGTGTTATAGGAAGCTTGACCCAACATCATTTACAGATGTGTTTAATGACATGTATCTGAAGAGATATGCAACTGCTCTCATTAAAAGACAATGGGGTGCAAACTTATCAAAGTTTAATGGTGTCACAATGTTGGGAGGTGTCACGATGAATGGTGATACTCTTTACTCACAAGCACAAGAGGAATTACAAAGATTAGAAGAACAAATTCAACTTGCATTTGAGTTGCCCGTCAACTACATGATAGGATAAACCATGCCTGTTAATTCCATATTTCATACCAGTAATTCTCATGCAATCACAACAGAGCAGAATCTCTATAGAGATTTGCTTGCAGAAGCCATTCAGATATTCGGCCATGATGTTCATTATCTAGACAGAACTATTGTGGCAGAAGATACTCTTTTGGGAGAAGATACACTTTCAAAGTTTAGTTCTTCTGCTAAGATTGAAATGTATGTTGAGAATGCAGAAGGTGGTTATGAAGGTGAAAGGGAATTGATGAATAAGTTTGGTTTACAAAACCTAAGTGATGTAACCTTTGTAGTAGCAAAACACAGATTTCAACAGTTAACAAAACAGATTACAATTGAGAGTGGCACAGACACCACAGGTGGTGCCATACTTCTAGAGTCTGGAACTATTGATATGTCCTCTGATGCAATTGTATTTGAAGGAGAAACCTTCTATATTCTTA